>Ga0209542_10001155_pt1 | contig 62969 bp, 58 predicted proteins | sample RifCSPhighO2_01_FD_184028 | JGI IMG/M metagenome (GOLD analysis project Ga0209542, IMG submission 184028) | Soil microbial communities from Rifle, Colorado - Rifle CSP2_plank highO2_0.1 (SPAdes) (version 2) | ecosystem: Environmental > Terrestrial > Deep subsurface > Rock core/Sediment ...
CGAGGTCTTTTTGACACCCTGGCTCTTGATTTTGGGCGGGACCAGCTTGTCGAACCAGCTCATCGGTTTGCTCCGGTGGCGGACGTCGAGGCCAAGGTGGCATGGTCCATCGCCTCGCGCAAGCGGGCGATGAAGGCCGGCACCTCGCTCAGGATTTTATCCGGATTCGCCGCCATTTCCTCCATGCGCTTGACCACGGCGCTGCCGACGATGACGGCATCGGCCACGCCCGCGACTTGCGCGGCGGTTTCGGGACTGCTGATGCCGAAGCCGACGCCGAGCGGCAGCCTGGTATGACCGCGGATTTCCTTGAGTTTGGCCGTCACCTCGCGCACATCCAGGTTGGCCGCCCCGGTCACGCCGCGCAGCGACACATAATAGATGAATCCGCTCGCGGCTTTGGCGATGAGCTTGATGCGCTCGGCCGGGCTGGTCGGGGCCAGCAGAAAGATGATATCCAGCCCCCGCGGCTTCAGCGCGGATTGGAACGCCTCCGCCTCTTCCGGCGGCAGATCCACGGTGAGCACACCGTCCACCCCGGCGTCGGCGGCCTCCGTGGCGAAGCGCGTGTAGCCCATCGCCTCGATGGGGTTCAAATAACCCATGAGCACCACCGGCGTGGTTTTGTCCTTTTCCCGGAACTCGCGCACCATCGCCATTACGCGTGTCAGACTTATTTTATGTTTCAACGCGCGCTCGGCAGCGCGCTGGATCACTGGCCCGTCGGCCATAGGGTCGGAAAACGGCACGCCCAGCTCGAGGACATCCGCGCCGCTATTGACGAGCGCGTGCATCAGCGGCACTGTCACCCACGGCTCGGGGTCGCCCGCGGTTATATAAGGTATGAGGGCGCGCCGGCCCTGCTGCTGCAACGCCTGCATTTTCTGCGCGATGCGCGACATCAAGAAACCTCTGAAATAGTTTTCAACGCAGAGACGCGGAGAACGCAGAGGTACGCAGAGATTTTTCTCATTGAAAATCTACGAATTTTCTCTGCGCCTTTGCGCCTTTGCGTTGAGTAGTTCATCGGTCAGAGAATCTCTAGAATGAAATACCTTCGAGACTGGCTACCGTGTGGATGTCCTTGTCGCCACGGCCGGAGAGATTGATCACCATGAGCTTGTCTTTCCCGAGTTCCGGCGCGAGTTTTTTCGCGTAGGCCAGTGCGTGGCTGGATTCCAGCGCCGGCATGATGCCCTCGGTGCGGGTCAGTTCGTGGAATGATTCGAGCGCCTCCTTGTCGGTGATGGACACATATTGTGCGCGGCCCGAATCCTTGAGGTAGGCATGTTCCGGACCCACGCCCGGGTAGTCGAGCCCGGCGGAGATGGAATGGGTCTCGGTGATCTGGCCGTCTTCGGTTTCCAATAAATAGGTGCGGTTGCCGTGCAACACGCCGGGCCTGCCGGCACACAGGGTCGCGGCATGATGCCCGGTCGCGACACCCTCTCCCGCCGCTTCCACGCCGTACATGGCGACACCCTTATCCTTGATAAACGGGTAAAACAGACCCATGGCATTGGAACCGCCACCCACGCAGGCGACGAGCGCGTCCGGCAGGCGTTTTTCCAGTTCCTTGATCTGCGTGCGCGTCTCGCGCCCGATCACGCTCTGGAAATCGCGCACCAGCATCGGGTAGGGATGGGGGCCGGCGACGGTGCCGATGATATAAAAGGTGTTCTCAACGTTCGTCACCCAGTCGCGCATGGCCTCGTTCAGCGCATCCTTGAGCGTTTTCGACCCGGATTCAACCGGCACCACCTCGGCGCCGAGCAGCTTCATGCGATAGACGTTGATCGCCTGGCGCTTCATGTCCTCGGAACCCATGTACACCACACATTGCATGCCGAAGCGCGCGGCCACGGTCGCGGTCGCCACGCCATGCTGGCCGGCGCCGGTCTCGGCGATCACACGTTTCTTGCCCATGTGGCGCGCGAGCAACGCCTGGCCGATGGTGTTGTTGATCTTGTGCGCGCCGGTGTGGTTCAGGTCTTCGCGCTTGAGGTAAATCTTCGCCCCGCCCCAGTTTTCGGTCAGGCGCCTGGCGAGATAAAGCGGGCTGGGACGGCCGACGTAATGGCGCAGGTCGTCTTTGAATTCCTTCTGGAATGCCGCATCGTCGCGCAGGCGCTCATACGCCGTGCGCAACTCCTTGAGCGGCTGCATCAGGGTTTCGGAAACGAAAATTCCGCCGTAATCGCCGAAGTGACCGCGTTTGTCCGGCAGGTCGTAGGCGCTCATGCCGCCGCCTCCGTTATGCCGATCCAAATTTGCGCGCCTCGCTGTCGGCGTCCGGCGGCAATTCGCCGGTCGCATCCCCATGCTTCGCATGGGGCCCCTGCTCCACGGCTCATACCGACCTCCGTACAGCTTCGATAAAAGCGGTAATTTTTCCTGCGTCCTTGACGCCTTTACTTTGCTCCACTCCGCTCGACACATCCACGGCACAAGGGCGCACCCGGCGGACAGCCTCGCCGACATTCTCAGGAGTCAATCCGCCTGCGAGAACCAGGGGCTTGCCCAGATCATGTGGCACGCGGTTCCAGTCGAATACCTGGCCGGAACCTCCGGCCGTGTCCGCGACATAGGTATCGAGCAGCAACCCGGTGGCGTCACCATAGAGACGCGCCATCTCGTGCAGATCGACGTCGGGTTTCATGTGGATAGCCTTGATGTAAGAGCGGTGATAGCGGCGGCACTGTTCAGGCTTTTCGTTGCCGTGAAATTGTATCAGATCGAGCGGTACGTGGCTCAGGACGCCCTCCACGGTGTCGGGCGCGGGGTTCACAAACAGGCCCACGACCGTTATGAACGGCGGCAGCGCGCGCGTGATCTTGAGCGCCTGGTCGGGATGGACGTGACGCGGGCTTTTGGGGTCAAAAACGAAACCGATGGCATCGGCCCCGGCCTGCGCCGCGGCGATGGCATCCTCGATGCGGGTGATGCCGCAGATTTTCACGCGCGTACGCATGGTCCCTCCAGAAGGCCGCGAAGCTTACCAAAGCCCGACGGCACGCGAAAGCCGCGGGAGTTTGAACGTCTCGGGATACTCGATTTCCCGCAGATAAAGTCCGTCGGCCGCGGCGGTCACGCCGCCGGCCTTACGGTCGCGCGCTTCGAGCACTGCCTTCGCCCAATCCGGTTCGTGCTCGCCCGCGCCGATGGTCATGAGCACGCCCGCCAGGTTGCGCACCATGTGTTGCAAGAAGGCGTTGGCGTGGGCGCGGATGTGGACAAACTCATCCTGACGCACCACCTCGAGTGCACGCAGCTCACGCATCGGGCTTTTCGCCTGACATTCGGTGGCGCGAAACGAGGTGAAGTCGTGCTCGCCGAGCAGGTATTTCGCCGCCACCTGCATGGGCGCAACATCGAGCAGGCGGTATTCGTGCGTGACGCGCCGCGCCAGGTAGGTCGGCCGGATCAGGCGATTCAGAATGACATAATGATAATGCCGGCCGGTCGCGGAATAGCGCGCATGAAAACCATCGTCTACCGGCCCTGCCCACAGCAGCGCCACGTCCGGCGGAAGATGGCTGTTGGCGCCGCGCACCCAGGAGTAATCGCTGCGCGTGGCGCTGGTATCGAAATGAATTACCTGCGCCAGCGCATGCACGCCGGCGTCCGTGCGCCCCGCGACCGTCACCTGTATAGGCTCGTCCGCCACCCTGGACAGGGCTTCCTCGACAATGGCCTGCACCGAACGCGCGTGATCCTGCCGCTGCCAGCCGGAGAAGTGGGAACCGTCGTATTCAAGGATCGCGGCGATGCGCATGGGACGTTCATTTTACCCGGTTCGACCGCCAATGCGCCGGGTCCAACGGGCAGGACATCAGTCCCCAGGCTCGGGTTTAGGCAGGCCGGCGAGCTTGCAAAGCTCGCGGATGGGGTCGCGCGGGAACAGTTTATAGACAAACTTCTCGTAGGTCTTGCGGTCGTGGAAGTGCTCGCCGCTCTGCCGGCCGAGAGACAACACGAGCTGGCGCATGCTCGGATGGGAACTGTATTGCTGGTAATACTCGCGGAAGTAACCGATCAACCCCCAGCTCTCGTCGTAGAGCTGGATGCCGTCCTGCTCCGCCACCTTTTCAGCGAACTCTTCGCTCCAGTCCTCGGGATGGAGAAGAAATCCCTGTTCGTCCGTCTCGATCAGCCGACCGTTCACGATCACGCTCACTGGCACCTCTCGCGGATTTTATCCGCTGTGTGGAAGGCCGAGGCCTGAGTTATCGTGGCCTTTTTCCCGATAAGTATAGCGTTCGGACTGTGGTAACGACCGGCCTCAAGCCTCGGCACGCAGCCTGTCACGCACCAGACGCTCCAGCTCCCCGAGCGAATGGCAGCGGTTGATCTCCTCGCGGGTAACCCATGCTTCCAGTGCGCCATTATTCTTGCGGAACACCGCCGGTAATCCCACATCGCGCATGCCATATTGTTTTTCGAGTTCATCCCGGTGCAGAAACTCGACCGAAACTCCGAGCCCCGCGACGAAGTTTTTCCATTCATCGCGCATGCTGAAAGTGGAATGCGTGATCGCGCAGAGATTACACGAGTAGGTTTTCGGCGAGACGATCTTGTGGCCGATGTCGAGCAGCGTGTTCACGAATCCGCTGTCGGCGTTGTAGACGAAGATTAGGGCTGGCTGGCTCATGGTCGTGCCACCTTCGGCGGCGTATATGCATGCGGGCTCTCGTGCCCGCACGGCGGGTTACTCTCCTTCTGGGGTCGGAGATATTAGGAGGATAATAATAGAAAAATAATGGAAAAAGAAATTGCAGCAAAAACTATGATAGCAATAACTTTGTCTCCAGGCTCGAGATCTCTCCAATTTACACTAACACCTTTTGTTGGATTGGCTGGTTTGTGCTCTGTTGATTTTTTACCTTCTCCCAACATAGAAACACGTAGCGAAATATAGATGGCCTTTGCCTTATCCTCTGCCCCATCCGCAAGCGAGAAGGCTCTTGCCCAAACCGCTTTATCTTTATTTCCGCTTTCTATCTCATCCCATGCAATTTCATAAGATTTATCATGCGTTCTATCTATACGGCTGACTGGATTCTTGTTTTCATCATTGCTATGGCGCTCAAGATTTGATTCGATATTTTCCCGCTCTTTTTTTTCAGAGAAACTCTGGTTTAGAGGACTTTTTCTTATTGCGCGTTTCATGGCAGATACTGACTGGACAATGACATATGTAATAACACCGAATACTATGCCGCTAACCAACCATCTTGAAAAAAACTCAAGATAGTAGCTGTTGCCAGCATATCTGATCATTGTGAAGTGCACAGATATCGGAACAAGCCCCAGAGTGACGATAAGCGACCATCTTAGTGCGGTGCTCATATGCATTCCCCCCTCGGGCCACGAGTATTTGATTCTCTGCATAGTTTATCGAGGCTTTCCCGAATCCGCTCATCATCAAGAAACTTACGCGCTTCCTTCCATCCTTCGCCTCGGAGTTGTAACTCAATTGCAAGCCAACCAGAGTACTGGCCACTGCGGGCATACTTTTCAGCTTTATGCAAAATAAGTTCGTGCTTTTGTGCTTTCTTCATTTTCAATTTCAATTGAATCGTTTAATGGCAACGCAATATTCGACTTTTTCTCCAAACCCCGCGAGTGTTACAACGAAGTTCTGTGAAAAAATATGAAACCGTCAGATAATGGGCTTCGGCACCATACCTTTCTTTTCCAGACTCTCAAATAATTCAGCATCGACACTCTCAGTTTCATTTACCCATACTTCTGGTAGCGGATCAATGATACAGAACCAACGCCGGTCTTCAGGCTTGTCATGTAACAGTGCCCAAGGGTGACCGAATAGGGGCGATCTGTCCGCTAACTTCGCCAAGATGCTTTTGTTCATAACAAAAAGCCAAGAAAGATGTGTAGGTACCCTACGATTAACTGAATACCAAGCAAATCGCAATTCACGCGTATCGCCCTTCGTGCTCATCAGATGCCCCGCAAGCTTATACTCGCGATCAAGCGCAATCAGTGCCCACGGGATTTCTCTCCACGAGTTCACAATCCTCTCGATGGCGCCCCAGTAATCACCAGTGTGCTGGCATGACCGCGCTATATCGTTTACCGCATCTTCCGCCTCTTCTGGTACTGCGAGCAAGTAACCGCAGCTTTCTCGTGCCCGCTCGACGCCGTGGCCATCAAGGGTCACCATTTCCATTGGTCCGATAACATTCATCTCGCAACAGAACCCCATGTTATTTTCTCCCGCCCATCTGCTCAGCATTAGGCTCGCCATCCGCTATGAGGTCATTCAAACTCATGGCCGACGTTGACTCGGCTTTTTCTTGTATCTTACGCGCAAGATCTCTGACTTGGGGATTTGCTAGTACTTTATTCCTTTTCTCTGGCGGAAGACTTATTAACGTGCTCTGCGCGTCTCCAAAACTCCATCCCTTTAAACACGCAAGTGCCTCAACCATACATGCCCACCTGAATTCATCGTCGAATTTTTTGAGCTCTCGAATCTTCTCTCTAACTTTCAGGTTGCAGATAATCTGCGCGCGTTCTGTCTCCCTATACGCCATAAAACTAAGAAATAAATCCAATTCATCGCTGCTTTTGATTTCTGCCAAAGCACGAATCTCCGGAATCCGTCTTACGAGCACTCTCAGCCTTTCATGTACGCTCATCTTAAGCTGATCATGACCTCTTCCAAGGGAGCACCCCTCTGCATCCACAGCCTCGATCAATCTGCATGAGAAATAGAGCCCTTCCAGTTCTGCCATTTCTTGATTCACTATTGATTCGATCTCACCGCGAAAGACGCGCAACCCTGTAGCAAACAGATTCACATACGGTAAATAATTCGGAGGTGTCTCTCTGATAAATTCACTAAGAACCGAAAGAAATTCTTCGGCATGATAAAATCTCAGGTCGTAGTTCTGTGTAACCTGAAACGCTTCGAGATGTTTACGCGCTTCTTCAAGCTTTGACATTGGTCGCCTCCTTTATGAAAAGATGCGACATCAAACCTACGCTTGCCCATGAGCGTACGCAATAGCGTATGTGGCGAAAGCATCCACATTGGAGCAATTTGTGTCCATTGATATTTCCAGTGGGATTCCATTTCATATGAACAGCATTGTCCACATGGGATTATCTTCCAATTGGAAGGTCTTCCCATATGGAATGGTTCTCCATATGGGGAACCAGCCCACACAAATTCGTTAATTTGTGTCTATTCGCTTCCCATATGAGCAGCCCACACAATTGGTAGCTGTGGACAGCTTCCTAAGAGGTGTTTTGTGCACCCGTCGTCACGAGCCGAGCACCGAGCCAGGCCGGGAGTAGTCGCGAGACTTTTGATTGAGCCCGAGGCGCGTTGTGTGCGCCCGGCCGCAGCGAGGCGCGCATGGAACCGCGCGGTGTGTGCGCGGTGAGCGACCCGGGCGTGCTTTCTTTCGGTTACCTTTCTTTGCACGAGCAAAGAAAGGTAACCCAGGGCGCAGGGGTGGAGCCACCCGCAATTAGCTTTTAAAGACAAAAGCCGCCTGTTAGGCGGCTTTTGATCATTTACATCCTAGATTCCGGCTTCCGCCGGAATGACGAACAAAATGTACTCCGCTTTCGCGGCGTTTATGTTTACTCCTTCACTTCAATTCCCTGTACTTCCTGATATCCCTTGGGCAATCTCGAACCGCGCTGGGCGCGTTCGCCTTCGTAGAGTTCGATCTCCTCGCGCGAAACGGTGAGATCACCCTTGCCGGTATGAACCACGAGCGGCTGGCCTTCGCTGAAAACAACCACACCGGCGATGGCCTCCTCGCTCTTGGCGAATTTCGCCGTGGGAACATTCAATATCTTGTTGCCCTTGCCCTTCGGCATCTGTGGCAGGTTCTTCACCTTGAACACCAACATCTGGCCGGTGGTCGTGGCCGCCGCGAGGTAATCCTTTTTAATATCGGCCACGATCTGCGGCATGAGTACTTTCGCGCCCTTCGTCGCCTTGAGCACGGCCTTGCCGGCCTTCTTGTTCGAGACCAGGTCTTCGAACTTGGCGACAAAACCATAACCCGCGTCGGTCACCAGCAGATACAAATCTTCCGGTTGGCCCATCATCGCGCCGGCCCAGGTGGCGCCTGCCGGTGGATTGAAACTGGAACTCAAGGGCTCGCCGTGACCGCGTGCCGACGGCAGCTTGTGCGCCGGCAGCGCATAGGTGCGGCCGGTGGAATCGAGGAACACCGCGAGCTGGTTGCTCTTGCCGCGCGCGGCCTGATGGAATTTGTCGCCGGCCTTGTAATCGAGCATTTTGGGATCCATCTCATGCCCTTTGGCGGCGCGCACCCAACCCTTCTCGGAAAGAATCACGGTAATCGGTTCAATCGGCAACAACACGGTCTGGTCGATCTGCTGCGCGGCCTCGCGTTCAACCAGCGGCGAACGGCGCGCGTCGCCGAATTCCTTGGCGTCCTCGATGATTTCATCTCGTACCAATTGCTTCAGCAAGCGCGCGGACTTGAGGATTTTTTCCAGGTGATTGCGCTCGCGCGTAAGCTCATCCTGCTCACCGCGGATTTTCATCTCTTCGAGCTTGGCCAGGTGCCGCAACTTGGTTTCGAGAATCGCCTCCGCCTGTATTTCGGTCAGCTTGAAACGCTTCATGAGTTTGGGCTGCGGCTCTTCCTCGTTACGGATAATACGGATAACCTCGTCCAGATTCAGGAACGCGATCAGCAGGCCATCGAGGATGTGCAGGCGCGCTTCCACGCGCTCGAAACGATGCGTGAGCCGCCGGCGCACGGTTTCGATGCGGAACTTGATCCACTCGTTCAGCAGGTCCTTGAGGTTATAAACGCGCGGCCGGCCGGCGAGGCCGATCATGTTCAGGTTTACGCGGTAGGTTCGCTCGAGATCGGTGGTGGCGAACAGATGTGACATCAGTTCCACGGGGTCCACGCGATTGGAGCGTGGCACGATCACGAGGCGCGTCGGATTCTCGTGGTCGGATTCGTCGCGCAGGTCCTCGACCATGGGCAGCTTCTTCAGCTGCATCTGCTGCGCGATCTGCTCGATCACCTTCGAACCGGACACCTGGTAAGGCAGCGCTGTAATCACGATATCGCTGTCTTCCCGCTCCCATTTGGCCCTGGCCCGGATCGAGCCGTTACCGGTTTCGTACATCGCGCGGATTTCGCTCTTCGGCGTGATAATCTCGGCCTCGGTGGGATAGTCCGGGCCCTTGATATGCTTGCACAGGTCCTTGATGCCGGCGTCCGGTTCCTCGAGCAGGTGCACGCAGGCGGCGGCGACCTCGCGCACGTTGTGCGGCGGGATGTCGGTCGCCATGCCGACCGCGATGCCGGTGGTGCCGTTCAGCAGCACGTGCGGCAGGCGCGCGGGCATGATCCGCGGTTCCTGCAGCGTGCCGTCGAAGTTGGGCGTCCAATCGACCGTGCCGTGTTCGAGCTCGGACAACAGGATCTGCGCAAAGCGCGTAAGCCGCGACTCGGTATAACGCATGGCGGCAAACGACTTGGGATCGTCGGGCGAGCCCCAATTGCCCTGGCCGTCGATCAGCGGATAACGGTAGCTGAACGGCTGCGCCATGAGCACCATGGCCTCGTAACAGGCGGTGTCGCCGTGCGGATGGAACTTGCCGAGCACGTCGCCCACGGTGCGCGCCGATTTCTTATGCTTGGCGGCGGCGTTGAGGCCCAGTTCCGACATCGCGTAGATGATGCGCCGCTGCACGGGCTTGAGGCCGTCACAGATGTTCGGCAGCGCGCGGTCGAGAATGACATACATGGAATAATCCAGGTACGCCTTTTCGGTGAAGACCGCGAGCGGCAGGCGCTCGATCGAGGCCGCGCGTGGACGCGCGATCGGTTGCGCCTTGCCGCGCGCAACCGTGGGCTTCTTGCCCGTGCCGTTTTCCTTGCCGGTGGATTTCTTCGCCATCAGCGTTTCGCTTCGGCGATTCGTTTTAACGCCAGATTCATCAGGGTAAAGGACTTGTGTGTTTTTTCGGTAATAAAAGGTGTTATCAGCGACGCGAGCACACCGGAGAAGTGCTCGCGCTGGATGAAGCGGACGCCTTTGATGCCGTTCGGCACGATGAAAAACGCCTGTTCGCGATCAAACACGCCTTCGATCAAGCGCCGGCGGCGCCAACGCAGTTCAGAGGCAGGGATAACCTTCACGACGAGTGGCGAAAATTTATATTCACGACCTTGTGGAAGGCGCGCCTGGATCTTCAGACGCTGGCCTGGCGACAGGCTCCCATGGATGGAAACAAGGAAAGGGTTCCATCGCGGGTACTCGGGGAAATATGTCAAAACGCGCCACACCATTTCGGCCGAGGCGGCGATGTCAACGGCGGTCTTGATGGTCGGCACTAGATGACCTCCGCCTTGTCGCCATTCTTCTCGAGCCAGTTCTTGCGGTCGGACGCGCGCTTCTTGGCCAGCAGCATGTCGAGAATCTTGCCGGTGTTGTCACCGGCCTTGATTTCAAGCTGCACCAGCCGGCGCGTCCTGGGGTCCATGGTGGTTTCGCGCAGCTGGCCGGGATTCATCTCGCCCAGGCCCTTGAAGCGCGTGACCATCGGCTTGGCGCGTGAGCCGTTCAATTCGATACGTTTGAGGATTCCCGTTTTCTCCTCGTCGTCGAGCGCGTAATGGATTTCCTTGCCCGCGTCGATGCGGTACAGCGGCGGCATGGCGACGCACACGCGGCCGTCCGCCACCAGCGGCCGGAAGTGGCGCACGAAGAGCGCACACAAGAGCGTGGCGATGTGCGCGCCGTCGGAATCGGCATCGGCAAGGATGCAGACCTTGCCGTAACGCAGCCCCTCGAGATTGTTCGAGCCCGGGTCCACGCCCAGGGCCACGGCAATGTCGTGGACTTCCTGCGAACCCAACACCTCGGCGGGATCGACTTCCCACGTATTCAGGATCTTGCCGCGCAGTGGCATGATGGCCTGAAATTCGCGGTCGCGCGCCTGTTTGGCCGAACCGCCGGCGGAATCGCCCTCCACCAGAAATAACTCGGTGCGCGACAGATCCTGGGCCACGCAATCCGCGAGCTTGCCGGGCAGCGCCGGGCCGGTGCCGATTTTCTTGCGTGCGATCTTTTTATCGGCGCGTTGTCGCTCCTGGGCGGATTCGATCGCCAAGGCCGCGATTTTTTCGGCGTCGGCCACATGGTGGTTGAGCCACAGGCTGAAGGCGTCCTTGGTCACGCCCTGCACGAAGCTGGCGGCCTCGCGCGAGGTCAACCGCTCCTTGGTCTGTCCCGTGAACTGCGGGTCGCGCATCTTGAGCGAGAAAACATAGCTCGACTTGCCCCAAATGTCCTCGGGCGCGAGCTTCACCCCGCGCGGCAGCAGATCGCGGAACTCGCAGAATTCGCGCATGGCATCGGTCAGGCCGGCGCGGAAACCGTTGATATGCGTGCCGTCCTGCGTGGTCGGGATGAGATTGACATAGCTCTCCATGATCGGCTCGCCGCCCGCCGGCAGCCACACGATGGCCCAGTCCACCTCGCCGTCATCGCCCTTATGGTGACCGACAAAGGGTTCGGCGGGCAGGTATTCCCAACCCTCGAGCTGCGTTTTCAGATAATCCTTGAGGCCGTCTTCGTAATGCCACTCTTCGTTGTCCCTGGCGTCGGCTTCGTGGGTGAAGCTGATGTACAGGCCCGGGCACAGCACCGCCTTCGCGCGCAATACATGCTTCAGGCGCGGGACGTGGAATTTCACCGTGTCGAAAAACTGGGAATCGGGCCAGAAACGGATGATGCTGCCGGTGACGTTTTTTTCCGCCTTTCCGACCGCTTTTAATTCGGAGGTCTTCTGCCCATCGGCGTAGGACATGCGATATTCCTTGCCATCGCGCCGCACGGTGACTTCCAGCTTGTGCGAGAGCGCGTTGACCACCGACACGCCGACGCCGTGCAGGCCACCAGAATAGGTGTAATTCTTGTTCGAGAATTTTGCGCCCGCGTGCAGGCGCGTGAGAATCACCTCGACGCCCGACACACCCTCCTCCTTGTGCTTGTCCACCGGCATGCCACGGCCGTTGTCCGCGACAGACAGTGAACTGTCCGCATGCAGCGTGACGTCGATGGCGCTGCAATGTCCGGCGATGGCTTCGTCCACGCTGTTGTCGACCACTTCCTGCGCGAGATGATTGGGACGCTCCGTCTGGGTGTACATGCCCGGGCGGCGGCGCACCGGCTCGAGGCCGGTCAGGACTTCAATCGCGGAGGAATCGTAGGCAGCGCTCATGAGCGATCAGGGAGATATCAAATAAATGAAGTTTATCAGGGTTACTGCGTCAATAGCCGCACAAGTTCTTCGGGCGCCCGGGCGGAGGCATGCGTGTCGCAGATATAATGACGGTAGAGATGATAACGGAAAGCGTTCATCGCGGGCTGCGGGATTCTTTGCCACGCCGCCTCTTTGGCCGGCGTGAAAACATGTTCCGGGCTTCCCATGGCATAGGTCTTGTATTCCCGGGTTTCGCAGCGCAGACCGTCGTAGAAAACACTGCGCGCACCGGAGGGGCTTTCCACCACGAGTGAAAACCGGGCAACGCGATCGACACCGCGCGAGAGCGATTGGCGGTCAATATAGATTTTGAGGGTGTCGGTCGCCAGCAAGGGCACCGCGAGGAGATCCTGGTCCTTCGGATAAGGCGGGATGGTTACCTTGCCTTCCTTCCACTTCTCCACCAGGCTTTCGTCGAAATCGAAATATTCCGGTTCGGTTCCGTACCGATCGCGCTTGGCGTGGAGTGGATAAACGACGGCGGACAACGCCAGGGACAGCAGCAGGCGAGCGAAGAAAAATCTTTTTCCCCCGATACACCAGACAATAAAACGAGTCGCTCCTTGCATCGGGCGAGCAGTATACAGCAGATGCGCGTCGTGCACGAGGAATCACCCCGCGTGATTATCTCGTCGCGGTTGACAGCGCACGCGAATGATATTCGTCAGTCCGACAGGTCCTGCGCCAGGGAGTCGCGCGTCGCCGCCGGAACGGGATCGACCTGATGGGTATAGGCCGGGTGATCAATACCCATCGCCACCGCGGCGCCTCGTTTGACCGCCCTCACCATGTCGGGTGTCAGCTCGAAGCGCAGAAAATGGACGGAGGAGGTTTTTTCATCGTCTTCGCGCTCCAGATCCTCGTCCGCGTGCGGCCGCACCGGATCGAAGCCCGCCACACGCGCCCACACCTTGTTTTCCACGCCCTTCAGGCGCTTCAGGGCCACGCGGCGTTCCTCGACATCCGGGAACTCGGCCATGAAAGTCGCCTTCCAGTTATGGCCGTCCGGGATGAGGGGGTTATATGTCGCCAGTTCGTCATTGATGCCTTCCGCTTCGAAAATACGCTCGATGCGCAGCATTTCCTGAACCTGGTACTGCATGGTCATCCGGTCCTCGAAATAGAGCGTGGCATTCGGACCGATGGCCACCTTGCGATTCTGCTTGTGCGCCATGACCTGAGCGCGGAATCCGGGGCGAACCTCGGCGTATTTTTCAAGCGGGTAAAGATCGTCGCGGGTCAGCTTCTTCATGGGGAACCCTCTCGCTCACGGAAGTCTGTAAATTCATTGCATCGCCTCACTTAAATAGCATAGGCCTGCCGCAGGAGCGACATCGGATGCTCCGGCTTCATGCCGCCCTGTAATCCGTTCTCGATCTGATGTCCGGCCATGGGGCAATCGCTGGAATAATGATCCGGTTTTGCCTGCTCGACCCGGCTGACCACGGGTTTGCAGATCTTCATCGAAATCTTGTGAAACTCGCTTTTCACCGCGTAGGTTCCGTCATGGCCGGAACAACGTTCGATGGTATCAATCTTGGTATTGGGAACAAGACTCAGCGCCTCGCGGGTCTTGAGACCGATGTTCTGTACGCGCAGATGACACGGCACATGATAAGACACGGAGCCCAAGTCTTTCTTGAAGTCGGTTTTCAGTTTTCCTTCTTTATGCCGCAACATCAGATATTCGAACGGATCGAAAATGGCCTGCTTGACCTTGGCGACATCGGGATCGTCGGGAAACATGAGCGGCAGTTCCTGCTTGAACATCAACACACAGGACGGGACCGGCGCGACAATGTCCCAACCCTCATCCACGAGTTTCGCCAGTACCGGGATATTGGCTTCCTTGGCGCGCGCCACGGCCTCAAGATCACCCAGCTCGAGTTTGGGCATGCCGCAGCAACGCTCTTTCTCGGCCAACGCCACGGGAATACCGTTGTGTTCGAAAACGGCAATCAGGTCTTCGCCGACATGCGGTTCATTGTAGTTACCGTAACATGTGGCAAACAACGCGACCTTGCCGCGCGTGCGCCCGGCCGGTACGGCAACCAGGCCATCGCCATTCCGGTTCTTCATGCGCTTGCGCAAGGTATTGCTGTGATACTCCGGCAATACCGCCTCCGGGTGCACGCCCAACACCTTGTCCAGCATCTTGCGCATGGCTTTGGTCCGGTTCGCGGCATTCACCGCCTGCACCACCACCGGGATACCGGCCAGTTTGCCAACCATGTCGGTATTGGTAAGCAGCTTGTCACGCTTCTTGACATCGCCTTTTCTGAACTTCACCGCCTTGGCGCGCAGCATCAGGTGCGGAAAATCCACGTTCCATTCATGCGGCGGCACATACGGGCATTTGGTCATGAAACACAGATCGCAGAGATAACAGTGATCAACGACCCGCCAATAATCCTCCTTCTTGACCCCGTCCATTTCCAGTGTCGGTGAATTGTCGATGAGATCGAATAATGAGGGAAAAGCGTTACACAGGCTGACGCAACGGCGACAGCCGTGGCATATGTCGAAGACGCGCCCGAGCTCTTTCATGAGCGCCTCTTCCTTGTAAAACCCGGGATCGCGCCACGCCAGGGGGTGGCGCGTCGGGGCCTGGAGACTGCCTTCGCGTCGACCTTCAGTCGGTTGGCTCATGATTGAATCTGCGTGATGATATATTTCAGAAAACCTTCCTCTTTACGGCCACGGACAGATTTGCCCGCAATCAAAGGCGGCCACGGGGAACGCTGGGGCCGGACGCCCGGCCCCAGCGTTCAAGGCTTGGGCTTACTTGCCGAGGGTGTCGAGGGCCTTTTGGAACCGATTGGCGTGCGAACGCTCGGCCTTGGCTAGCGTCTCAAACCAGTCGGCGATTTCGGCAAAGCCTTCGTTGCGCGCGGCCTTGGCCATGCCCGGATACATGTCGGTGTATTCGTGGGTTTCACCGGCAATGGCGGCCTTCAGGTTGTCCGAGGTTGGCCCGATCGGCAGACCCGTGGCCGGATCGCCGCATTGCTCGAGATATTCCAGGTGCCCGTGCGCATGGCCGGTCTCACCTTCCGCGGTAGAACGAAACACCGCCGACACGTCGTTGTAGCCCTCCACGTCCGCCTTGGCGGCGAAATACAGGTAGCGGCGGTTGGCTTGGGATTCACCGGCAAAGGCATCCTTCAGGTTGGCTTCGGTCTTGCTTCCTTTGAGTTTCGTCATGGTCAGCTCCTCGTCATTTAGTTCGTTATAACATTATGAATTTAAAAGTGAAATAAATCGATACGATCTATTTAGAATTATTCTAAATTAGTGAAAAAGCCTTGTCAACAGCTGTGTTTCGCTAAATGCGATTAAAAAATGGAGATTAAAGGTTTTCTGGCTATTCTTTAGGTTTGGACCATATCCATGCGCCATGGGCACCGCAAACACCGATCGCCAAGCGCCTCCACCTCCAACAACATCCATCACGACCAGCTATTCGTGAATCAGCAAAAATGGACGCAAGGGATAATGACTAAGGCACGGAAATACCGGAAAACAGGAGGAAAAATGATTTGGCGCATCCGGATATCTAAACTATATTTGAAAGATTCAGCGCCATAGCAGCGACGCTTACCTGAATCCACCACGATGGCAACCGCAAGCACGGCAACCAATCTGAGCGGCCTCGCACTGAGGCTGGTACGCGACAATTTGCTCAGCCCGACGGACGCGGAACGCATCCAAACGGAAGCGCTTTCCAAAAAGACTTCTTTTGTCACGCAACTGGTTGAAAGCAAAAAACTCGACAGCGCCACCATCGCCAAGGTGGCGTCCGAGGATTTCGGCATACCGCTGTATGAAATCAACTCGCTCGACTTGGAAATGGCCCCGGTCAAGCTGGTCGATGAAAAGATCATCCGGCGCCATCATGTCCTCCCCCTCTTCAAGCGCGGGACAAGACTTTTTGTCGCGGTTGCCGATCCCACCAACCTGCAGGCGCTGGATGAGATCAAGTTCCACACGGGGTTGGGTACCGAACCGATTCTGGTCGAGGAAGCCAAGCTCGCCGCTATCATCGAAAAATCTCTCGACGCCCAAGACACCAGCCTTACTGATCTGGCTGGAGATGACAGTCTGGAGAACCTCGAAATCATCGCCAGCGAGGAAGACAAGGGAGGCTCAGGCGTCGGCGGAGAAGAAGGCATCAACGATGCCCCGGTCGTCAAATTCGTCAACAAGGTTCTGATGGACGCCATCAACCGCGGCGCCTCGGATATCCATATCGAGCCGTACGAAAAAATGTATCGCGTGCGTTACCGGCAGGATGGCATGCTGCAGGAAGTTGCCAATCCACCGATAGCACTGTCAGCGCGCATCGCGGCACGTATCAAGATTCTTTCCAGACTCGATATCGCGGAACGGCGCGTCCCACAGGATGGCCGCATCAAGATGCGCATCTCGAAAAATCGCGCGATCGATTTCCGCGTCAGTACATTGCCGACGTTATGGGGCGAGAAAATCGTGATGCGTATTCTCGATCCGACCTCCGCCACGCTCGGCGTGGAAAAACTGGGATTCGAGGACTTCCAGAAAGAATTGTTTCTCGAGGCCATCAATCGCCCCTACGGCATGGTGCTCGTCACCGGCCCAACCGGTAGTGGTAAAACCGTCACCCTCTACACGGCGGTGAATATCCTCAACACGCCGGACAACAATATTTCCACGGCGGAAGATCCGGTGGAAATAAACCTGGCCGGCGTCAATCAGGTCAACATCAATGAGAAGGCAGGACTCAACTTCGCCTCGGCGCTGCGTGCCTTCCTGCGCCAAGACCCGGACATTATTCTGGTCGGCGAAATCCGCGACCTCGAAACGGCCGAGATCGCCATCAAGGCGGCACAGACAGGTCATATGGTGCTTTCCACCTTGCATACGAACGATGCACCCTCCACATTGACTCGTCTCGCCAATATGGGTGTGCCGCCATTTAATATTGCCTCGGCGGTCAACCTGATTATTGCCCAGCGCCTGGCGCGGCGATTGTGCCAGCACTGCAAGAAGCCCATCGAGATTCCCAAGCCGGCATTGCTCAAAGCCGGTTTCAAGGAAGAAGACCTCACTGGCCTTGTCGTTTATGGCGCCGTGGGTTGCGATGCCTGCAACAGCGGCTATAAAGGACGTGTGGGTATTTATCAGGTCATGCCGGTATCGGAGGAAATTGGCGCCATTATCATGCGCGGCGGCAACCAGCTGGATATTGAATTACAGGCCAGAAAGGAAGGCGTACCTGATCTGCGACAGGCAGGTTTGAAGAAGGTCAGGAATGGCATCACCAGTCTGGAAGAAGTCGAGACGGCAACCAACGAGTAAACCATGGCAGAAGCGGCAATAAAGAGACCGAAGTTCGACGCCTTCGCGTGGGAAGGACTCGACAAACAGGGAAAGAAGGTCAAAGGCATCATGGAAGCGGCCAGCGTCGCCTACGTGAATGCCACGTTGCGCCGACAGGGGATCAATCCCGTCAAGGTGGCCAAGCAGCGCAAGGCGGCCTTCAGGTTCAAGAAGAAAATCACTACCAAGGATATTTCCGTCTTTACCCGTCAGCTCGCGACCATGTTGACCTCGGGCATACCCATGGCCCAGTCCTTCGACATTGTCGGCAAAGGGCACGAAAACCCGTCCATGCAAGAAGTGATCATGTCGATCAAGCAAGATGTGGAGTCGGGCACTGCCCTGACCCAGGCCCTCGGCAAGCATCCGCTTTATTTCGATGCCCTGTACTGCAATCTGGTACAAGCCGGTGAGCAGGCCGGTATTCTGGACGGCATCCTGGACAAGGTCGCCACCTACAAGGAAAAGATCGAGGCCATCAAGGGCAAGATCAAATCCGCCCTGTTCTACCCGGTGGCGGTCATTGTGGTGGCGTTCATCATCACCGCCGTGCTGCTGGTATTCGTCATTCCCCAGTTCGAAAGTCTGTTTGCCGGTTTCGGCGCCGACCTGCCGGCCATGACCAAGATGGTCATCAATCTTTCCAGGGCGTTCCAGGACTGGTGGTGGGCCATCATCGGCTCGATTGTCGGGACGGTTGTATTTCTCAGCTACACGTACAAGCGCTCCGAAAAGATGCACCATTCACTCGACCGTATATTGCTCAAGGCGCCGGTCATCGGTGTGATCGTTAAAAAGGCCACCATCGCCCGTTTCGCGCGTACCTTGGCCACCATGTTCGCCGCCGGCGTCCCACTCGTGGAAGCGCTGGATTCCGTCGCGGGTGCCTCGGGCAATCGCGTCTACTTTGAAGGCACGATGGCCATCAAGGCTGATGTCAGCACCGGCATGCAGCTGCAGGCGGCGATGGGAGCCACGGGACTTTTCCCCAACATGGTGGTGCAGATGGTCGCCATCGGCGAGGAATCGGGCGAGCTCGACAAAATGCTCAGCAAGGTCGCTGATTTCTACGAACAGGAAGTTGACGATGCCGTAGCGGGCCTTTCCAGCCTGCTCGAGCCGATCATCATGGCATTCCTCGGCATCGTCATCGGCGGCCTGGTCGTCGCCATGTACCTGCCGATCTTCAAGCTTGCCGCCACTGTTTAAACGCCAGCGCCGGTACTGCTTTTTGCAACCGTTCGGGCATAATGCCGCCCGATGAGTGATATCTCCGCCTTCTTCACCAGCTACCCCGCCGCATTTCCCTGGATCGCCGGTGTTTTCGGACTGGCGATTGGCAGTTTTCTGAACGTCGCCATTTACCGTCTTCCGATCATGCTGGAGCGGAAATGGCGCAGTCAGTGTCAGGAAATTCTCAGACCGAACAAAAAACCCTCGAACGCCGCCAAGCGATTTGATCTGGTAGTACCAGGCTCGCGCTGCCCGCATTGCGGCCATGCCATCACGGCGCTCGAAAATATCCCTGTCTTAAGTTTTCTCTGGCTCCGCGGAAAATGTTCGGCCTGCGGTAAACCCATTTCCCGGCGCTATCCGCTCGTGGAACTGCTGACCGCTGGCCTTACGGCGGCGGTCGCCTGCTATTTCGGATATGGGATGGCCGCACTGGCCGGCATGGCGCTGACATGGAGCCTGATTGCGCTCAGCTTCATCGATTTTGACCGGCAACTTCTGCCGGACGACATCATCCTGCCATTGCTGTGGGCGGGACTGCTATTGAATGTCTTTGCCGTCTTCACCCCACCGCCGTCGGCGGTCATCGGCGCTGTCGGCGGTTATATTTTTCTCTGGCTGGTATACCAGGCCTTCAAGCTGGTGACCGGCAAGGAGGGCATGGGTTATGGTGACTTCAAGCTGTTTGCCGCCTTGGGCGCCTGGCTGGGATGGCAAAGCCTTCCCCTGATTATATTGTTGTCTTCACTGGTCGGCGCGATTGTGGGGATTGCTTTCATTCTGTTCTTCGGCCACGACCGCCGCATGCCTATACCCTTCGGACCGTTTCTGTGCGTGGCCGGATGGGTTGCGCTCCTGTGGGGCGATACCCTGACACGTTACTACCTGCAGTTCGCCCGCATCAGTTCCTGAATCCAGCACCCATGTTACGCGTAGGTTTGACCGGCGGCATTGGCAGTGGCAAATCCACCATCGCGGCGCTGTTCGTCATGCGCGGGGTGCCGGTGATTGATACCGATGAGATCGCGCGTGGTTTGACAGAACCGGGGCAGGAAACGTTTGACGAGATTGTTCGCGCTTTCGGTGACACGATCCTGGATGAAAACCGCCGGATAGACCGCCACAGACTTCGTGAGCGTGTTTTTGACAACACCGATGAACGTCGTCGTCTCGAGACGATTTTGCATCCGCGCATTCGCGCCATAGTTCGGGAAAAGCTGGCCGCGCTCGAGACACCCTATGGCATCGTCGTTGTGCCACTTCTGATCGAGTCCGGCTTTAGCGACCTCGTGGATCGCGTCCTGGTCGTGGACGCCATGGAAAATGTGCAGATTCAGCGCACCGCCAGCCGCAGCGGACTCAGCGAACCGGAAATAAGGAAAATCATGTCGGCGCAAATAAGCCGTGCACAGCGATTGCAACAGGCAAACGACGTGATCGAGAATAATGGCGACAGGAAACAGCTTGAGGCCGAGGTGGAACGCATGCACCAGTGGTATCTGTCGCTCGCGACCACGACGAAAAAAACAGATAGAAAGGCTTAGAACCTATCTCAAAACAAAAAAGACAAGGCAACCGCAGATGGCTCACAGGATTCCTTTTTTATCTGCGTTCATCTTCATATAAATCCGCGTTAATCTGCGGTTCAAGATATTTCGAGAAGTTTTATTAACTACGGTACTCGGCGTTGATGCGCACATAATCGTGCGAGAGGTCCGAGGTCCACACGCGCGTGGAAGCGGTGCCCGCCCCCAGCTCGACCCCGATGCGGATTTCCGGCAGTCGCATCACAGTAAACCCCTTGGCCTCGGTATAGCCGGCGTCCGGGGCGCCATGGCGCACAACACACAGCTCATTGAGATAAATCGCCACCTTGGCTACATCCAGTCGTGCGATCGGCGCGCGCCCGATCGCCGCCAGGATGCGGCCCCAATTGGGATCGCTGGCGAAAAACGCCGTTTTCACCAGCGGGGAATGCGCGATGGTATAGGCTACCGCGAGACAATCCGATTCAGTACGGCCACCCTTCACCTCGATGGTAATGAACTTGGTCGCGCCCTCGGCGTCGCGCACAATGGCTTGAGCAAGCTCCATGAATACCTCCGTGATGGTTCCCAGCAACACGGTATAAGCCTCTCCTCCAGCCTGATCAATCACGGGATTTCCGGTGGCTCCGGAAGCGAGCAGCACGCAGGCATCGTTGGTGGAGGTATCGCCGTCCACAGTGATGCGATTGAAAGACTGATTCACGGCGGCTGAGACGCAGGCCTGGAGCGCCGGCGGCGCCACAGCGGCATCCGTTGCCACAAACGCCAGCATCGTCGCCATGTCCGGCCGGATCATGCCGGCGCCCTTGGCGATGCCCGTCACCGTAACCGTACGCGAACCGATTTTGACCTGGCGTGAACTGCCCTTCGGCAAGGTATCGGTCGTCATGATGCCATGCGCCGCTTCGGCCCAGCCGTTTTGGTTGAGACTGGCGAGGCAGGACGGCAGGCCTGCGACAATTCGCTCGCGCGGGAGTCGCTCGCCGATCACGCCCGTGGAAAATGGAAGGATTTCAGCCGCCCCACAACCCAACTGGCTGGCCAGCGCTGTGCAACAGGCACGCGCATCTTCGATGCCAGGCTCGCCGGTGCCAGCGTTGGCAAAACCGGTATTGATGAGCAGGGCACGCGGCGCGGACTTGGCGAGGTGTGCGCGCGCCACGGTGATGGGTGCGGCACAGAAGCGGTTCTGCGTAAACGTGGCGGCGGCCTGTGTGCCCGGCGCGCACTCAATCACCACCAGATCGCGCCGGTCTTTTTTGCGGATGCCAGCGGCGGTAGTGCCCAAGCGAATGCCCGGTACGGGATACAGCATCGGCAATCCGGTTAGACCAACGGGCATATCAGAGTAGCAAGTAACAAGTTTCAAGTAGCAAGAAAGAGAAAGTAAAACCCATTTACTGGCAACTTGCTACTTGCCACTTGTTACTGGAGTTTTCCATGACAATGCTTGTACTTCTTACCGCTCCCGCAGGGGCAGGGCTCATTGCGTCCGATCTTGGGCTGACGGCGGGTAACGGGTTTTTGCGCCACCGCCACATCGTCACCACCCACGTTTTCTTCCGGCTGGCCGCCGGCGCCAAGCGTCGGATGCACGAATTGAATCTCCTGGGGCTGGCGGTTCTGGCTTTCCAGCGCCTCGACATCCTGGGGCGCCTGCACCTGAACGTGCGCCAAGAGGTTAATCGCGTCGTGCCGCACGCGGTTCAGCATGTCGGAAAAAAGCACGAACGATTCGCGCTTGTACTCTTCCTTCGGATTTTTCTGGGCATAACCGCGCAGATGGATGCCCTGGCGCAGGTAATCCATGGCGGCCAGATGGTCCTTCCACTGCGTGTCCAGCACTTGCAACATGATCGCCTTTTCCAGATGACGCATGACGTCGGGCCCGATGGAGACACTTTTCTCGGCATGCTTGCGGTCGGCTTCGCCGAGAATACGCGCCCGCGATTTCTCCTCGTCCAGAGATGCTTCATCCTTGAGCCATTGACCGATCGGAAGGTTCAGACCCAGCTCGCGTTCGAGGCTCGCTTCCAGACCGGGGATATCCCACTGTTCTTCCAGGCTCTCCGGCGGAACGTGCTGACTGATCAATTCATTGACGACATCGTGACGTATGGTGGTGATGCTCTCCGAGATGTCTTCCACGTCCATGAGGCGGTTGCGCTGTTCGTAGATGACCTTGCGCTGGTCGTTCGCCACGTCGTCGTATTCCAGAAGCTGCTTGCGGATGTCGAAGTTGCGCCCCTCGACCTTGCGCTGGGCATTTTCGATGGCGCGCGTCACCCACGGATGCTCGATGGCCTCGCCCTCCTGCATGCCGAGCTTCTGCATGAGGCCGGACAGGCGATCGCTCCCGAAAATGCGCAGCAGATTGTCCTCGAGCGAAAGATAAAAGCGTGAGGAGCCGGGATCGCCCTGGCGGCCGGAGCGGCCGCGCAGCTGGTTGTCGATGCGGCGCGACTCATGCCGTTCGGTGCCGATCATGTGCAATCCGCCCGCGGCCACGACCTGTTGGTGGCGCTTGTCCCACTCGGCGCGCGCGTGACCGCGTTTCGCCTTGTCTTCGCCGATTTCCTTCAATTCCATCTCGAGATTCCCGCCGAGCACGATATCGGTGCCGCGGCCGGCCATGTTGGTGGCGATGGTCAGCGCCCCGGGACGACCGGCCTGCGCGACGATCAATGCCTCACGCTCATGGTACTTGGCGTTCAGTACCTGATGCTCGATCTCCTCCTTCTGCAGCAGACGCGAGAGATGCTCCGAGGCCTCGATCGTGACAGTACCGACCAGAACCGGCTGGCCGCGCTGATGACAGTCCCGGATATCCGCGAGTATCGCCGTGTGTTTTTCCGCGGCGGTACGGTAGATCTGGTCGGCCATATCCCGGCGGACCATCGGACGATGGGTCGGGATGACCACGACCTCGAGGCCGTATATCTGCTGGAACTCGAAGGCTTCGGTGTCGGCCGTGCCGGTCATGCCGGCGAGTTTGCCGTACAGCCTGAAATAATTCTGGAACGTGATGGTCGCCAGCGTCTGATTCTCGTTCTGGATCGACACGCCTTCCTTGGCTTCCACGGCCTGGTGCAAACCGTCCGACCAGCGCCGCCCCTGCATCATGCGCCCGGTGAACTCGTCGATGATGACGACTTCGTTGTCACGCACGATGTAATCGACCTCGCGTTTGAACAGCGCGTGTGCGCGCAACGCGGCGATGAGATGGTGCATCAATATAAGGTTAGATACGTCGTACAGGCTCGAACCGGGTTCCAGCAGCCCGGCCTGGGCCAGGAGCTTCTCGACCCGCTCATGACCGGCCTCCGTCAGGTAAGCCTGGCGGGTCTTTTCATCCACGCTGTAATCGCCGGGTCCGTTCTCCGTTTCCTGCCTTGTCAGGTGCGGAATGATCGTATTGACCTTGACGTACAGATCGGTGCTCTCCTCAGCCGGTCCGGAGATAATGAGCGGCGTGCGCGCCTCGTCGATCAGGATCGAGTCCACCTCGTCCACGATGGCGTAGTTGAGCCCGCGCTGTGCGCGCTCCTCCGCGCGAAACGCCATGTTGTCGCGCAGGTAGTCGAAGCCGTATTCATTATTGGTGCCATAGGTGATGTCGGCGGCGTAGGCCTCGCGCTTGGTCTGGCGGTCCTGCCCGGGAACGACCACACCCACGCTCATGCCGAGGAACTTGTAGATCTGGCCCATCCATTCCGCGTCGCGCCGGGCCAGGTAGTCGTTGACGGTCACCACGTGCATGCCCTTGCCGGACAGCGCGTTCAGGTAGACGGGCAGGGTCGCGACCAGCGTCTTGCCTTCACCGGTGCGCATCTCCGAGATCTTTCCCTGGTGCAACACCATGCCGCCCATCAGCTGCACGTCGAAGTGACGCATGCCCAGCGTGCGCTGGGAGGCCTCGCGCACCACCGCGAAGGCCTCGTGCAAAATACCGTCCAGGGTTTCTCCGTTCGAGAGGCGGGTTTTAAATTCGGCGGTTTTCGCGCGCAGTTGTTCGTCGGTCAGCTGGGAGAACGCGGGTTCGAGCGCATTGATGCGCGCCACGTCCTGCTGCATGCGCTTGACCAGGCGGGTGTTGCGGCTGCCGAATATCTTGGTAAGCGCTTTCGTAATCATGAAAATCCGTGCGCCTCGCGCGGAGGCATATCAAAAGAGCGGCAATTATGGAGGAAAAGCGGAGAGACTTGAAGCGTGACGACGTTACGACCTACTTCCCGGCTTGCTGCAAATACCGCATGGGGTTCACCGAAGTTCCGTTGCGCACCACTTCAAAATGCAAATGAGGCCCCGTGGAGCGGCCGGAGGTGCCGACCAGCGCGATGGACTGACCCTTCTGCACGCGATCACCCACCTTGACCAGGGCGGCGCTGGTATGGGCATAGCGGGTGATCAGACCGGATTCATGGGTGACCTCGACCAGCAGTCCATAGCCGGCCTTGTCCCCGCTGTGGCTCACGACCCCATCGCCGACGGCGTGCGCCGGTGAACCCATGTTTGAAGCGATGTCCACCCCTTCATGCAGGGACTGGTGACCATTGAAGGGATCGGCGCGCGCGCCGAAACCGGAGGAGATCCAGCCGCCTTCCACCGGCCAGCCGGAAGGCGTCACGGCCGCGTTGAGCTTGCGATCCAGCAGCAGGTTTTCGAGCGCGCTCAGGCGCTCCTGCTGACGTTCGATTTCCTGAGTGAGACGATCGAGCGAGTCCATCAGCTCGGGCGGATTCGACGACGCGGCGGTCTTTTCCGGCCCACCCATGGCCGCCTCGACGGAAAAATTGAATTCACGCGCATCCAGTCCCGCCATGCGCGTCAGGCGCGAGCCCAGGGCATTGAGCCGCATCAATTGCGCCTGCATCTGGCCCAAGCGCTGCGCCAGCGCGTTGAGATGCGCCTCGGCATGGCGCTTGGCCTCGACCACGGCCGTGCGTTGCGTCGCCAGCTCGCGGCGCTGTGCCGCCAGCAGTGAATCCGCGTTGTACGCGGAGAGCATATCCTGGGCATGGTAGGCGACGATTCCGACCAGGACCGGCAGCGCGACCAGAACCACCAGGGCGATGAGAACAAGATGACGATGGGAAAGGGTGGCGTTGCGGCCCTTGCCGCGTTGACTGTTCGGTACCAGGATAATATTCACGCCGTGCCTCCCCTTTCGACTTCCCGCTCGCCCATACGCCGGTCAGGTTACCGGAACCGTGCGCGCGAAGGCGATGGGCGCCTCGTCGTTTTCGTTATAAGTGATGAGTTCCCACGCTTCCTGGTTCGTCACCAGCTCACGCAGCAGACGGTTGTTGAGGGAATGACCGGACTTGTGGGCGCTGAAGGCGCCGATCAGCGGGTGTCCCAGCAGATACAGATCGCCGATGGCATCCAGCACCTTGTGTTTGACGAATTCATCTTCATAGCGCAGGCCATCGTCATTCAGGATGCGGTATTCATCCAGCACAATGGCGTTGTCGAGACCGCCGCCGCGCGCCAGCCCCACGGCGCGCAGGGCCTCGAGGTCGCCCATGAAGCCAAAGGTGCGGGCGCGGCTGACCTCCTTGACGAAAGAGGTGGTGGAAAAATCGACGCTGGCGTTCTGGGTCGAGTTGCGGAAGGTCGGATGATTGAATTCGATGGCGAAGGAAACCTTGAATCCTTCAAACGGCTGGAAACAGGCCCACTTGTCGCCCTCTTCCACGCGCACTTCTTTCTTGATGCGCATAAAACGTTTCGGCGCGGTTTGCTCGGCGATACCCGCCGACTGCACCAGGAATACAAACGGCCCGGCGCTGCCGTCCATGATCGGCACTTCCGCCGCCGTCAGATCCACATAAGCGTTATCGATACCCAAGCCGGCGAATGCTGACATCAGATGTTCCACCGTGGAAACTCGCGCACCATTACATTCAAGTGTAGTCGAGAGGCGGGTGTCGGAGACATTTTCCGGGCGGGCGCGAATTTCCACCGGATCGGCTAAGTCAATGCGGCGAAAGACAATTCCTGTGTCGGAAGAGGCAGGCCGGAGGGTCAGATAGACCTTTTCGCCTGTATGCAGACCCACGCCGGTGGCGCGGATGACGTTTTTCAGAGTCCGTTGTTTAATCATTAAAAACTTTTTCGTGAATGATCCCTTTCTTGTGAAAAGGTGCGCGTCCCTCCGCCGCGGCGGAAAATACTCACGCTGGGTTAATTTGGTGCATGCAACCCCGCATGCCGATAACGATTTCACTGGGGCAAGGATTACGGAAAAATCAGCCCCTGCCCGTAATTTAAGGATAAAACCCCACACCTGTCCAGCCAAATTTCGGTCGGGAGGCTGCCGTCGCGAAACCATGCCCGATAAACGGCCTGTTACGCGGTGAATGCCGCCCGGCTGCCGGATCCCGTCGCGCGCCGTAACTCCCTTCCGTGACGAAGCTCCTCCGAGGAGCGTTCGCCGCGGGCACGGGCGCTAGTCGGCCTGCTTGCGCAAGAACGCCGGGATGTCCAGATACTCAATGGCCGCCTCGGATGTCGCGGCCAGCGGCCGCTCCGTGCGCCGGTTGCGAATCACCGTCGGGGTCTCGTAATCCTCGAAGTCGGTCGTGCCGGTGCCGGTCTTGACCACCTTGTACGGTTGCTTGCGCTGTTTCTCCTGGCCGAGGCCAGTCGCCACCACCGTCACCCGCAGTTCCTCGCGCATCTCGGGCTCGATCACGGTGCCGATCACCACGGTCGCATCTTCAGAGGCGAATTCCTTGATGGCATTGCCGACCTCCTCGAATTCGCCGATGGACATGTCGAGACCGGCCGTGATGTTGACCAGAATGCCGCGGGCACCGGAGATATTGATATCCTCCAGCAGCGGGCACGAGACCGCCGCAATCGCCGCTTCGCGGGCGCGCGACGGACCACTGGCGGAAGCCGCGCCCATCATGGCCATGCCCATTTCCGACATCACGGTGCGCACATCGGCGAAGTCCACATTAATAAGTCCCGGCCGCGTGATCAGTTCGGCAATGCCCTGCACCGCATTCTGCAGCACCTGATTGGCCTTGCCGAAGGCGTCCAGCAGCGTGGCGTCCTTGCCGAGTACCGTCAGCAGCTTGTCGTTCGGGATCGTTATTATGGAGTCGACGTATTGGCCCAGTTCTGCGATGCCCTGGTCCGCCACCCCCATGCGCTTGCGGCCCTCGAACGGAAACGGCTTGGTCACGACCGCGACGGTGAGAATATTCATATCCTTCGCGACCTGCGCCACCACCGGCGCCGCGCCGGTGCCGGTGCCGCCGCCCATGCCGGCGGTAATGAACACCATGTCGGCGCCGGCGAGCGCCTCGGCGATGCGCTCGCGGTCCTCGACGGCGGCCTGGCGGCCGATGTCTGGATTGGCGCCGCAACCCAGACCCTTGGTGAGATTAGTACCCAGTTGCAGAATAGTCTTCGCCTGCGACCGCTTGAGCGCCTGCGAATCGGTGTTGGCGTTGATGAACTCCACGCCATCGATGCTGGCGGCAACCATGTGGTCCACGGCGTTGCCGCCGCCACCGCCGACACCGATTACCTTAATAACAGCTTGTTGCCCATAGGTATCCATCAGTTCAAACATGTGTTGCCTCCAGTGTAGGTTTCCTTGAATCTGTTGATCGAACCATCTGCCCGTTCCCCCGCGTCAAAAATTTCCCTGAAACCAGCTTTTCATTCTGCTCCAGACTCCCTTCACGCCCACGGCCGTACCCGGGTTCTGCACGTACTGCTTGCCTTCCCGGCACCGCGCCCCGTACAGCACCAGCCCCACGCCGGTAGCGAAGATCGGGTTCTGCACCACGCCTTTCAGGCCGCCGACGTACTGCGGCACGCCCAGGCGCACCGGCATGTGAAACACCTCTTCTGCGAGATCGACCACACCTTCCATCTTGGCGCTGCCCCCGGTGAGCACGAGACCGCTGCCGATCACGTCCTCGAAGCCGCTGCGACGCAGCTCCGCCTGGACCAGGCTGTACAGTTCCTCGATGCGCGGCTCGATGACTTCGGCCAGCGTCTGGCGCGAGAGCTTGCGCGGCGGGCGGTCGCCCACGCCCGGCACCTCGATGGTTTCATCGCGATGCGCCAGTTGCGTCAGGGCGCAGCCGTATTTTTTCTTGATGTCCTCGGCGTATTGCGTCGGCGTGCGCAGCGCCACCGCAATGTCGTTCGTCACCTGGTCACCGGCGATGGGAATCACCGCGGTATGGCGGATCGCCCCGTCGGTGAACACCGAGATGTCGGTGGTGCCACCACCGATGTCCACCAGGCACACGCCCAGTTCCTTTTCGTCCTCGGTCAGCGTGGAAATGCCGGAGGCCAGCTGCTCGAGAATGATGTCGTCCACCTCCAGCCCGCAGCGGCGCACGCACTTGACGATGTTCTGCGCCGCGCTCACGGCGCCGGTGACGATGTGCACCTTGGCCTCGAGGCGCACGCCGCTCATGCCGACCGGCTCGCGGATGCCCTCCTGCTTGTCGATGATGAATTCCTGGGGAAGGATGTGCAGTATCTTCTGGTCCGCGGGGATGGCGAGCGCGCGCGCCGCCTCGATCACGCGTTCCACGTCGCCCTGCCCGACCTCCTTGTCCTTGATGGCAACAATCCCGTGCGAGTTGAAACTGGAGATATGCGAGCCCGCGATGCCGGCATAGACCGAATGAATCTGGCAACCGGCCATGAGTTCGGCCTCTTCCACCGCGCGCTGAATCGATTGCACCGTCGATTCGATGTTCACCACCACGCCCTTTTTCATTCCGCGCGAGGGGTGATGCCCCACGCCGATGATCTCGACCTCGCCCGTTGGCGCGATTTCGCCGACGATCGCGAGCACCTTGGAGGTGCCGATATCGAGGCCCACGATCAGTTTTTCATCGTCTCGCTTCGCCATATTTACCCCTTCTTGGCTGCTCCTGTCCGTTCCGTGCCAATGGCGTCCGTACGCCCCGGCGTGTCTCGCTGACCGGCGGCGTGTGCGCCGGCCTGCTGTACCGCAAACCCATTGGCATACCGCAGGTCCACCTGCGCGATTTCCGCGGCCTGGTGCCTCAGTGATTGCGCGTACACGCGAGCAAAACGTTCCAGTTTGTATTCGGGCTGGTCCCGATCCAGCACAATGACCATCGTCGCTCCCGGCATCCTGCCTCCCGTGCTGTACAGGGAGGTACTAATGTCGCGAGAAGCAGGAGGCTGGGAGCGACCGACACTTGGACGTCCCTGTACATCGCCATCGCCATTCGTTACTACTAACCGCCAGACGCGGCGCGGCGTCAGCGTGATGTGTTCCAGCTTCAGCCCGACTACCGCCAGGATCTGGCCGAGTTTTTTGTAATGTTCGAGCACCCGCGATCCGGTCCCCTCGGGACCCTCCAGCCGCGGGAGTTCAGCCGACGGATCGTTCAGGGTTACGCGAACTACGTCGCCCGCCTGATTGAGAAAAGTGCCGTTACTCCAACGCGCGGCGAGCTGCTGTTCGGTGAAGCGGACGTGCACGTCCTGCGGCCACTGGCGGCGCACCGAAGCCTGGTAAACCCAGGGCAAGGATTCGACGCGCGCCTTCACCGCGTCGAGATTGAGCAGGAAGAAATTGCCGCGCACGACGTTCATCACGGCGGTTTCCAGTTCCGGCTGTGTCACGTGCTTGAATTCGCCCTCGAAACGCACATGCCGCACCGGAAAATTATCGGTGCGCAGCAGCCAATCGGCGCCGAAGGCCAGCACCAGCAACACCGACAGCAGCGAGAACAACAGCACCGCGGCCTTGAACAGGCTGATGCCTTCGTCGGTCTTTTCACGTACCGCCTCAGCGCCTCGCATCGGATGTCTCCAGGATACGCAACACCAGTTCATCGAAATTCATGCCCGCCTGCTTCGCCGCCTTGGGCACGAGACTGTGATCCGTCATGCCCGGCACCGTGTTCACCTCGAGTACGTACGCGCGTCCGCCCTTGTCGAGCATGAAATCCACCCGTCCCCAGCCGGTGCAACCGAGCGCCGCGAACGCCCGTTGCGCCAGCGCCTGGATCGCACGCTCCTGGTCCGCGGGCAGGCCGCAGGGGCAGAGGTAGCGCGTGGTATCGAGGATGTATTTCGCTTCGTAATCGTAGAACTCGCGGTCGGTCTCGATCCTGATCAGTGGCAGCGCCTGATCGCCGAGAATCCCGCAGGTGATCTCGGCGCCGTCGATGAAACGCTCGGCCATTACCTGATCGTCGTACTTGGCCGCGCTCTTCCACGCCGCCTTCAGCTCGATCACCGTTCTGGCCTTGCTCACGCCGAGGCTCGAGCCCTCGCGTACCGGTTTCACGAAAACCGGCAAGCCGAGCGTCGTGGCGATCTTGTCGAAATCAGTGCCGGCTTCGAGCACGGCGTATTCCGGTGTTGGAATGCCGGCCGCGGACCAGAGATATTTGCCGCGCAGCTTGTCCATACCGAGCGCCGACCCGAGCACGCCGCTGCCGGTATAGGGAATATCGAGCACCTCCAGCGCGCCCTGGATCACGCCGTCCTCGCCCCAACGACCGTGCAGCACAATGAACACGCGCCCGAATTTCCCGTCCTCCAGCAACCGCAGGGTGGATTTGTCGGCATCGAAGCCATGGGCATCGATCCCTTTACGCTTCAACGCGGCGAGCACGGCGTTGCCGCCCTTGAGCGACACCTCGCGCTCCGCGGACGGGCCGCCCATCAGCACCGCCACCTTGCCGAAGTTTTTTGGATTCATATAAATAATTTCTTTGAAACCGCAGATAAACGCTGATGAACGCGGATTAGAAAACAACCGCACATTAACCATTCGTCTTCACATCTGCGTTTATCTGCGTTCATCTGCGTTCCAGAATTATTACTAAGCCTCTTCACCGATCACCCGCACTTCGGTTTCCAGCGTCACCCCGTGCAGGTTTTTCACGGTGGTCTGAATTCTTAATATCAAGCGCTCAATCTCGGCCGCCGTGGCGCCGCCCTGGTTGACGATGAAATTCGCGTGCAGCTCCGAAACACAGGCCTTGCCTTCGCACGTGCCTTTCAGTCCACTGGCTTCGATCAGACGCGCGGCGTGATCGCCGGGGGGGTTTTTAAATACCGATCCGGCGTTCGGCAGCTGCGTCGGCTGGGTCGCGCCGCGTTTGGCCAATAATGTCTTGATCAGTGTCTTGCCCTGGGAGGTATCGCCGCTCGCGAGCCGGAAATGCGCCGCCACAAACCATTCGCCCTGGGGTCCGCTGACCTTGCGATAGCCGATCTTGTAATCCCCGGGATGACGCGTGCGCCTTTTACCGCGACGATCGATCGTTTCCACCGCTTCGACGATCGTCCAGGTTTCGCCGCCGAAGGCGCCGGCGTTCATGGCCAGGGCGCCGCCGATCGTGCCGGGGATACCGGCCAGAAATTCAGCGCCCACCAGTTCACGCTCGGCACAGAAACGCGCCACCTTGGCACCCGCTACGCCGGCCTCCGCGCGCACCACGCCAGCGCGCAAGACGCTCAAACCGCTCAGCGCGCCACCGGTCATGATGACCGTCCCGCGCACGCCGCCGTCGCGCACCAGCAGGTTGCTCCCCAATCCCACCCAGTGCAGCGGTTCCGGTACCGGCAACGACACGAGAAACGCCGCGAGGTCGTCGAGATCCGCGGGGATATAAAGCCGGTCCGCCGGCCCGCCCACGCGCCAGCTGGTGTGACGCGACATCCGCTCCTTCATGAGCAGCTGTCCGCGCAGGCTTGAGCTGGATTTCGCCGGCATCATTCTTTTCCTCTCTTGCCCAGCGCCTGCGGGAGCGAGGCGGCGATGCTTCCGATCGAACCCGCTCCCAGGGTGAGCAGCACGTCGTTGCCATGCAGCACGTCAGTCAGCACCTGCGGCAGCGTGCTCACGTCCTCTATGAAAATCGGGTCGACCTTGCCGCGCGCACGAATCGCGCGGCACAGGGCGCGGCCATCCGCCCCGCTGACCGGTTTTTCGCCCGCGGCATAAACCTCGGTGACGATCAGCATGTCGAGCCCGGCCAGCACGGTGCTGAAATCGTCCAGCAGATCGTGCGTGCGCGTATAACGATGCGGCTGGAACACGACGACGAGCCGGCGCTGCGGCCAGCTGGCGCGCGCCGCCGCGACGGTCGCGGCGATTTCACGCGGATGATGCGCGTAGTCGTCCACCAGAATCACGTCGGTCGCTCCCGACGTCCTGTCCCCCGCGACACTGGTACGTCCCTGTACGTCGCCGCCCCACGGTATGATTCCGTTAATCTGGAAACGCCGCCCGATGCCGCCAAAGCCGGCGAGCGCGCGCGTGATGGCCGCCTCTTTCACACCGAGTTCATGCGCGATGCCGATGGCCGCCAGCGCATTCAGCACGTTGTGATGTCCCGGTTGATTCAGTTCGACCGTCAGCCAGTTCTTCTGGCCGCGCAGCTCGACAGTGAAATGCATCCGGGTTTCCTGCTGGCGGATGCTCACCGCGCGCAGATCGGCTTCCGGCGCCGTGCCATAGGTCAGCACCGGGCGATGTACCCGGGGAATGATCTCGCGTACCACCGGGTCATCGATGCACAGCACGGCCAGTCCGTAGAACGGAAGTTGCTGCAGGAAATCGACAAAGGCCTGCTTCAGACGATTGAAATCGCCGCCATAGGTGGCCATGTGATCGGCATCGATGTTGGTCACGACCGCCATGAACGGGGAAAGGTGCAGAAACGAGGCGTCGCTTTCATCGGCCTCCGCCACCAGATACTGCCCGCGACCGAGCCGCGCGTGCGTGCCGGCACTGTTGAGGCGGCCGCCAATCACGAAGGTCGGATCGACTCCACCCTCGGCCAGGCAGCTGGCGATCAGGCTGGTGGTGGTGGTCTTGCCGTGCGTGCCGGCGATGGCGATGCCGCGTTGCAGGCGCATCAATTCGCCCAGCATTTCGGCGCGCGGAATTACCGGTATCCGCGCGGCGCGCGCGGCGCGGACCTCCGAGTTGGTTTCGTCCACGGCGGAGGACACCACCACCACGTCCACGGCTTTGACGAGTTGTGGATCGTGGCCAATGGCGACCTTCACACCGAGGGAAGTCAGGCGCCGGGTATTGGGCGATTCGCGGACATCCGATCCGGAGACCTCGAACTGAAGGTTGTGCAGCACCTCGGCGATGCCGCACATGCCGGCACCGCCGATGCCGACAAAATGCACGCGTCTCACGCGGTCACGCATGTGCGCTCTCGATACAAAGGTTAGCCACGGTTTCAGCGGCATCGGTGACGGCCAGATGGCGCGCGGCACGCGCCATCTTGAGCAACAATTCGCGATTGGCGGCGAAGCCGGACAGCAGCTCACGCAGCCGTTCGCCGGTGAATTCCTGTTGCGGGATGAGCACCGCCGCGTCGCGCTCGGACAGAAACCGCGCGTTGGCCGTCTGATGATCGTCCACCGCGTGGGGATAGGGCACGAGAATCGCGGCCGACCCCGAGGCCGCCAACTCGGCGATCGTCATGGCCCCGCCGCGGCACAGCACCACGTCCGCCCAGGCATAGGCCTGCGCCATGTCGTCAATGAATTCCGTCACCTTGACCGGCACGTCGCCGTAGGCGCGCCGCACCGATTCCGCGGCATTACGTCCACACTGATGCCAGATCTCGGGGCGGACATCGTCGGGCAATTCCTGCACGGCGTCGGGCACGACGTCATTGAAAATCCTGGCGCCCTGGCTGCCGCCGACGACCAGCAGTCTCAGCCTGCCGCGGCGTGAAGCCAGCCTCTGTTCCGGCGACGGCAGCGCGGCAATCTCGTCGCGCACCGGATTGCCGACCGGACGCGCGGCGATGTGCCTACCGAAGGCCTCGGGAAAACCGCACAACACCTGATCGGCGAGCGGCGCGAGCCACTTGTTGGTCATGCCCGGGATCGCATTCTGTTCGTGAATGAGCAACGGCGTGCGCGTGAGGCTCGCCATGAGTCCGCCCGGGCCGGCGACGAATCCACCCATGGACAGCACCACGTCCGGCTTGCGGCGGCGCAGCACGCGCCAAGCCTGCCACATCGCGATCTCGAGATGCAGCGGCAACAGCAGCCAGCGCATCCAACCCTTGCGCCGCACGCCCTGAATCGTCAGCCATTCCATCTCGATCGTGAGCCCCGAGGCCGGCACCGCGTGCGCCTCCAGGCCACGGCGCGTGCCGAGCCACACCACCTGCACGCGCTTCTCCAGCAGCCGGCGCGCCACCGCCAGGGCCGGAAACACATGTCCGCCGGTGCCGCCCGCCATGATCAGCACGCAACTCACGATTCCCCCCAGTCACCGGTACGCGCCTCGCGTCCGATCAGGAGCAACAAACCCATCGCCATACAGCTCGCCAGCATGCTGGAGCCGCCGTAGCTCACGAACGGCAGTGTCAGCCCCTTGGTCGGCAGCAGACCCATGTTCACGCCCATGTTGATCATGGCCTGGCCGCCGAGCAGCAGGCCCAGGCCCTGCGCCAGACGCGCGCTGTATATCTGGCCGGCGGCCTCCGCCTGGCGCGCAATGATGAAGGCGCGCACGATGATGATGCCGAACAGCGCCATCATGGCGAGCACTGCCACCAGCCCAAGCTCTTCAGCCATCACGGCAAACACAAAATCGGTGTGCGCCGCGGGCAGATAAAAGAGCTTCTGCACGCTCGCCCCCAGTCCCGCGCCAAACCACTCGCCGCGTCCGAAGGCGATCAGCGCCTGCACCAGCTGAAAACCGGTGTTGAACGGATCCGCGAACGGGTCCATGAAACTCGTCGTCCGCGCCATGCGATACGGCGAGATGATCGTAAGCAGCACCATGCTGCCGGCGCCGGCGCCGAGAACCATCATGAAGTGCCAGAAACGCACGCCGCCGAGGAACAGCATGGCGAACACCGTCACGGTGATCACTACCAGCGAACCCATGTCGGGTTCCATCAGCAGCAACGCCCCGATCACCGCGACCACGAGACTGACCATCACGATGCCCTGGGTAAAATTCCTGAGCGCCTCCTGCTTGCGCACCAGATAGCCCGCGACGTACACCACCGCGAAGAGCTTCATGAATTCCGACGGTTGCAGGTTCACGATGCCGAGCCGGATCCAGCGCGTGCTGCCGTTGACGTGCGCGCCGATGCCCGGCAGCAGCACGACGGACAACGAGACGATCCCGATCAGCAGCAGATACGGCCCGGCCTTTTCCCACCAGCGCACACGCGTGCGCACGGTGAACGCCATGAGCAGGAGGCCCAGTATCGTGTAGCCGGCATGGCGGATGAGGAAATAGGCGCTGTTGTTCATTTCGCGGTCGGCGTAGGCGACCGACGCCGAGTACACCATGATCACGCCGGCCGCGAGCAGCACGAAGGTGCAGCCCAGCAGCCACGGGTCCCACACCGGACGCGCCCGGCCGGCCGCGCGCACGCCACCTGTCATGACCGCGGCCATCATGTCAGCTCTCCGCGCACCGCCGCGCGGAAAACTTCGGCGCGGTGCTCGTAATTGCGGAACATGTCGAAGCTGGCACAGGCGGGCGAAAGCAGCACCACGTCTCCCGCTTGCGCCAGTTTCCTGGCGGTTTGCACGGCGCCGCGCATGTCCTGCGCGTGGTGCACCGGCACGGCCTTGCCGAGCGCGGCCTCGATCCGCGGCGCATCGCGTCCGATCAGCACCACCGCGCGTGCGTGCCGGGCGCAAGCCGGTTTCAAATCACTGAAGTCCTGACCCTTGCCGTCACCGCCGGCAATGAGAATCACCGGCGACGTCATGCCGCTCAATGCCGCCACGGTGGCGCCGACATTCGTCCCTTTCGAATCGTCATACCAGCGCACGCCCTGGTGCTCGGTCACCAGTTCGGTGCGGTGCTTGAGCCCCTTGAACACGCGCACCGCGGCACAGGCCGACTCGGGTGCGACACCGACGGCCTCGGCCAGCGCCATGGCGGCCAGCACATTCGCCAGATTATGCCGGCCGGCAAGCGGCACCTCACGCGCCGGCATGAGCGGATGCTTTCCGTGCACCAGCCAGGTCTCGCCATGAATTTCATCAAGGCCGTAGTCCTGCACCGCGAACGGTCGGCCGAGTCCGAAACCGACCACGCGCCGGCCCGACTGGCGCATGCGCAGCACCAGGGGATCGTCGGTGTTGACCACCATGGTGCCGTTGCCGCGGAAAACCCGCGCCTTGGCCTCGGCGTATTCATCGATGTCGCGGTAACGGTCCATGTGATCCGGCGTGATGTTGAGCACCGTGGCGGCGCGCGCGTTGAGGCTGGCGGTCGTCTCCAGCTGGAAACTCGACAGCTCGAGCACGTATACGTCCGGTTCGGGGCGCGCGAGCAGCGACAGCGCCGGCACGCCGATGTTGCCGCCAACGGCGGTCTTGAGGCCCGCTTGCCGGCACATCTCGCCCGTCAGCGCCGTCACCGTGCTTTTACCGTTCGCGCCGGTCACGGCGATGACCGGGGCCGTCGCCTCGCGGGCGAACAGCTCGATGTCACCGATTGCTTCTGCACCGTGTTCCACGGCGCGCGCGATTTTCGATTCCTTGACCGGCACACCGGGACTCACCACGAGCAGGCCCGGATCAGCGAAAAGCGCCGCGGGCAGGCTGCCGGTGTGCACCGTCACCTGCGGGAACTCGCGTCGCAGTTCCGCAAGCTTCGGCGGCTGCTCACGCGTGTCCACCACCGTGACGTCATGGCCACGCGCGATGAGATGACGCACGCAGGAAAACCCCGTGAGCCCGAGGCCCACCACCAGCGCGCGTTTTGTTTCTGCCTTTTTCATCGCAACAACATTCACGTTCTGTCTTGACCTCTTCCCCTCACCCCTTGCCCAAATCGAAATAAAGACTCTCACCTACCTCCCCTCTCCCTTCGGGAGAGGGCAAAGGGTGAGGGGATCAACCCCTCATCCCCATCCCTTCTCCCTCAAGGGGAGAAGGGGGCGAGCCGAGGCGCGCTACGCGCGCTTTCTTTATTACCGAATCTTCAACGTCGCCAACCCGATCAACACCAGAATCAGCGAAATGATCCAGAAGCGCACGATCACGCGCGGCTCGGGCCAGCCCTTCAATTCAAAATGATGATGCAACGGCGCCATGCGGAAAATGCGCTTGCCCGTGAGCTTGAACGACGCCACCTGCAGTATCACTGACACCGTTTCCATCACGAACACCCCACCCATGATGAAGAGCACGATTTCCTGGCGCACCGACACCGCCACTGTCCCGAGTGCCGCGCCCAACGCGAGCGCGCCGATATCGCCCATGAACACCATGGCGGGATAGGTGTTGAACCACAGAAAACCGAGTCCGGCGCCGACGATGGCGCCGCAGAAGATCAGCATCTCGCCCGCGCCGGCGATGTAGGGGAAACCGAGGTAGGCGGAAAAATTGTAGTGCCCCATGACGTAGGCGAAGACGCCGAGCGCGCCCGCGACCATGACCGCCGGCATGATAGCCAGGCCATCCAATCCGTCCGTCAGGTTCACGGCATTGCTGCTGCCCACGATCACCAGATAGGCAAGCAGGATATAAACCGGACCCAGGTCAATGATGATGTTTTTGAACAGCGGCAAGATGAGCGCGGTATCGGCCGGGCTCTTGGCGGTGTAATAAAGGAACAACGCGATCGTCAGGCCGGAAACCGACTGCCAGAAAAACTTGGCCTTGGCGCCAAGGCCGCGCGGATCCTTATTAATGATCTTTTTGTAGTCGTCGACCCAGCCGATCGCTCCGAAGGACGCGGTGGCAAACAACACCGCCAGCACAAAACGGTTGGACAGATCGGCCCATAGCAGGGTGGAAACGGCGATCGCGACGATAATCAGCGCCCCGCCCATGGTCGGCGTGCCGGCCTTGGCGAGATGGCTCTGGGGACCGTCCTTGCGCACGGTCTGGCCCAGCTGGTGCACGCCCAGACGGCGGATCATGGCCGGCCCGATCCAGAAGCTGATCAGGAGCGCCGTCAGCACGCCCAGGATCCCACGCAGCGTGAGATAACGAAACACGTTGAAAAACGAGAAGTCCCGCGCCAGCGATTCGAAAAGATAATAGAGCACTTAGCGGCTCCTCCCGTTCTCGCTGGGGGCCGGAGGTTTTTTCGTGATGCCAGCGACGATCTGCTCCATGCGCATCATGCGCGACCCCTTGACCAGCACCGTCATGTCCGCGTGCAGGCAGTCCTGGAGGGCCTCGATCAGGGCCTCGTGGCTCTCGAAATGACGCGCACCCTTGCCGAAGGCGCCCACGGCGATGCGGGATAACTCGCCGATGGCGAACAGACGCTGGATACCGAGGCGGACGGCCAGCTCACCGACGCGGAAGTGAATGTCGGCGGCGGACGAGCCGAGTTCGCCCATGTCGCCGAACACCAGCACGCGCTCGCCGGCAAATTCCTTGAGCACCTGCAAGCCCGCCGCGACCGAGGTGGGATTGGCGTTATACGTGTCGTCAATGATGCGCGCGCCGCTGATGCCCTTTTTTACTTCAAGACGGCCGGGAACGGTCTTGAGTTTTTCGAGTCCGGTTTTGACCTGCTCGAGCGAGGCGCCGGCTGCCATCGCCGCGCCCGCGCCCGCCAGGGTATTCAAGACATTGTGTCTGCCCAACAGGGGTGCGCGCATGTCGATGTCTCCATGAGTGGTGGTTTTCAGATGAATAAGGCTGCCGCTGTCGGTGAGCCGGTATTCCGCGCTCACGTCCGCGTCGTGATCCAGTCCGAAAGTCAGGCACTTGCGCCTGGCGGCCAGCGTCTTCCAGAGAGGAAAATATTCGTCATCGGCATTGAGCACGGCCGTGCCCACCGTTCTCAGGCCGGTGAAAATCTCGCCCTTGGCGCGCGCCACGCCCTCGACCGTGCCCACCCCCGCCAGATGCGCCTCGCCGGCGTTGGTGATGAGCGCCACCGTCGGCCGCGTCAGACGCGAGAGGTACTCGATCTCGCCGAAATGATTCATGCCCATTTCGATCACGGCATAGCGGTCGCTGGCGCGCATCCGCGTGAGCGTCAGCGGCACGCCGATGTCGTTGTTGAGATTCCCGCGTGTCACACAGCCGGGACCGGTCTCACCCAATATCGCGCCGATCATTTCCTTGACCGTGGTCTTGCCGTTGCTGCCGGTGATGGCAATGACCGGTATCTGGAACTGGTCGCGCCAGAACGCCCCCAGATTCCCAAGCGCCAGCCGCGTGTTCGGCACGCGCACATAAGGCAGCGGTGTTTCCATGTCGCGCGCCAGCAGCGCTCCCGCCGCGCCCGCGCTGATGGCCTCGGCCAGGAAGTTGTGTCCGTCGAAGCGTTCGCCCTTGATCGCGACATACAGATCGCCGGGCTGCAAGCCGCGTGTGTCGTGGCACACACCCGTGAAAACGGCGTCCGGCCCCTGGTGCGGGCATTTCAGAACATCGGCGAGAATCGAGAGAGACATCACGCCTCCGCCTCCGAAAAACCGCGGAAATCCGACACGCCGACTTGTCGGCGTCTGGCGGCATTCGCTACGGTTGCATCCCCACGCTTCGCGCGGGGCCCCTGCGCCCTGCTCATGCCGCCCCCTCCATTAGCTGTCTTACCGCTTCCCGGTCGCTGTAAGGCCGGCGTTCATCGCCGACCTGCTGGTAATCCTCGTGCCCCTTGCCGGCGATGAGCACGATGTCGCCTGCGGCGGCACTCTGGATGGCTGCCTTGATGGCGGCGCGGCGGTCACGGATGATCCGCGGCGAGGCGCGCATGCCGCCGGCAATCTCCGCGATAATGGCATCGCCCGATTCATGGCGCGGATTGTCATCGGTCAGCAATACCATGTCCGCCAGCCGCTCGGCGATCTCGCCCATCACCGGACGCTTGCCGCGGTCACGATCACCGCCGCAACCGAAGACACACCAGAGTTTTCCACGCGTATGTTCGCGCAGTGCGAGCAGGATTTTTTCCAGCGCATCCGGCGTGTGCGCATAATCCACCACCACCAGCGGCAGACCCTTGGCGCCACCGAAACGCTCGGCACGTCCGGAGGGGGCATGCGCCCGGGCCAGCCGCGCGGCGGCGTCGTTTAATTCCACCCCCAGGGCCAGCAGGGTCGTGAACACCGCCAGCAGGTTGTACACATTGAAGTGGCCAATCAGCGGGCTGCGCAGCTCGGTTTCGCCGTAAGGCGTCTGAATCCGCATCCACAACCCTTCGGGCGAAGGCCGCACCTCGCGCGCGCGCACGTCCCCGCCTTCAACGCCGTAGCTCAATGAAGTCACCGGCGCGCCGACACCGGCCAGCAGCCGGCGCCCGAAATCGTCGTCGTGATTGATCACGGCGTATTTCAATCCTTCATGCGCGAATAATTTGGCCTTGGCCAATCCATAGGCTGTCATGTCGCCGTGATAATCAAGGTGGTCGCGCGTCAGGTTGGTAAACACCGCGACATGGAACAGCACGCCGTTTACCCGTCCCTGTTCGAGCGCGTGCGACGAGACTTCCATCGCCACGTGCGCCGCATCCTGGGCGATAAAGTCCGCCATCAGGCGCTGTACCGTCACGGCATCGGGCGTGGTGTGGATCGAGGCGTTGAGCGTGCCGGGGAATCCGCTGCCGAGCGTGCCGATCACGGCACAGCGCTTCGGTGGTTGATCAAGGGCCTGCGCGAGCAGTTGCGTGCAAGTTGTCTTGCCGTTGGTGCCAGTAACACCGACCACCACCAGCCGGCGCGAGGGCGAACCATAAAAGCGGTCCGCGATGAGGCCGATTTTCCGGCGCAGGCCGGATATACCAAACGCCGGCACCGGCGCTCCGCGCAAGGCATAACCGTCATCCGTTTCGTAGACAACGGCACAGGCACCCGAAGCCACGGCATCGCCGATGAAATCGCGCCCGTCCGCCACCATGCCCGGTGCCGCCAGAAACAGATCACCCGGCTGCACGCGCCGGCTGTCCGTTTGCAGGCCGCGCACCTCGCGATTGGCCACGCCCGGCACACGTGCCATGCCTTCGAGCAATTCACGCAACTCAATCGTTTTGGGTGTCATTCCGCCACCTGCCCGCTTTTCACCGTCATAAGGCGCGTTTCCTTGCGCGGCGCGTCGGGCGGAATATCGAGCAGCCGCAATGCGCCGGCCATCACGTGACCGAAGACGGGGGCCGCCACTTCGCCACCGTAATAAGCGCCGCGCGCCGGCTCGTCCACCGTTATCACCATCACCAGGCGCGGCGAGTTGACAGGTGCGAACCCGGCGAACCATGCGACGTATTTGTCCTCGGAATATCCGTCTGGCGTAAGCTTGCGCACCGTGCCGGTCTTGCCGGCCACGCGGTAATCCGCCACCTGCGCGGCTTTGCCAGTACCGGCATCGCTCACAGCCAGCTCCAGCATGGACTGAAGGCGGCGCGCAGTTTTGCTGGACATGATGTGCTCGCCCTGCGGTATGGTTTCCGAATGTTGTAGCGTCAGCGGCAGCGCCATTCCGTCATTCGCGAGAGCGAGATAGGCGCGCGCGAGTTGCAGCGGCGTGACGGAAATTCCGTAGCCAAAGGAAATGCTCGCCTGCTCGACCGGGACCCAGCTTGAGTAGGGATTGAGAAGTCCCGCCACTTCGCCCGGAAGTTGCACGCCGGTAGGTTGTCCGAATCCGGCGTGGCGCAACATCTCCCACATGCTCTTCTTGTTCAGCGCCAGTGCAATTTTGGAAACGCCGACGTTGCTCGATTTCTCGATGACACCCGCGACTGTCAGCACACCATGGTTGTGAACATCGCGGAACGTGCGGTCACCGACTTGCAACACGCCCGGCGTGGTGTCGATGATGCTGCCGGGCGAATACTTTCCGCTCTCCAATGCGCACGCGATGGTGAAAGGCTTGAGAGTGGAACCCGGCTCGAAGAGATCCGTGACGGCGCGATTACGAAACATGCCGCTGCGCAGGCCGGCGCGGTTATTGGGATTGAAGTCCGGCTCGTTGACCAGCGCCAGCACCTCGCCGGTGCGCGCATCCAGCACGACGGCGCTGCCGGCGCGCGCGCCATGCTCGAAAACGGCCGCCTTGAGCTCGCGATAGGCGAGATACTGAATGCGCCGGTCAATGGAAAGCACCAGGTCCCGGCCCGGCTTGGGCAGCACCACGCTCTCGGCGACCTCCACGGCGTTGCCTTGCAGATCGCGCAACAGGCGCTTGGTGCCGGGCACGGCGCGCAACGAGGCGTCGTAAGCGAGCTCGACGCCCTCCTGACCCTGATCGTCGATATTGGTAAATCCGACCACGTGACCGGCAACGGAACCGAGCGGGTAGTAGCGGCGATATTCGCGCTGCAGCGCGACGCCGGGAATTTTGAGCGCCATCACGCGCTCGGAAAGCTCCGGCGGCACGTGCCGCTTGAGATACATGAACTCACGGCCCTCATGCCGGCGCAGAAGCTGCGTGAGTTCGCGCGGGCTCATCTCCAGCAGCGCCGCCAGCCGCGGCCATTTCCGGCGTTCCTCCGCGAGGGTCGGCGGATGTGCCCACACCGAATCCACCGGCGTGCTGACGGCGAGCGGCGAACCGTGACGGTCGAGGATCATGCCCCGGTGTGAGTTGTCCTTGACCAGGCGCGTATGGCGCTGATTGCCCTGGCTTTGCAGAAAATCGGAATTGAGCACCTGCAGGTACACGGCGCGCGCCGCCAGCAGGACAAGCCCGCTCAGAAAAAACAGCAAAACAATGGCGTTGCGCACCGGATGGCGGGTTTTGGCGTGGCGGCTCATAACGCGGAATCCGGCTTCACCCGCACGGCATGGATGTTCGCCGCGTCGGGTGTGTTCATGTCAAGGCGGCTGCGCGCCATGAGCTCGATGCGACGGTGCTGCGACCACGCGCCTTCCTCGAGCAGCAGCTTTCCCCACTCGACATTCAGTGCGTCCCGCTCCGCCTGGTGCGTTTGCAGTTGCGCAAACAGCTGGCGGCTTTCATGCCGTGTCTGCACCACAGCGATTGAAACCACGATCACTGTGGCAAACAAGAAGATCAGGCGCCTAGGCATGTATCCCATCCTCGGCTGTGCGCTCAGCCACACGCAGCACGGCGCTGCGGGCGCGCGGGTTGCGGCTTATTTCTGCCTCGCTGGCCCGGGTCGCCTTGCCGACGATTTTCAGGCGCGCGCGAAATTGATCATGGCGCACCGGCAGTTCAGGCGGCAGTTCCCGGCCTTTGGCTTCCACGCGCAGAAAATGCTTCACAACCCGGTCTTCGAGTGAATGAAAACTGATCACCGCCAATCGCCCACCGGCGGTCAGCGCTTTCACTGCTTGCGGGAGCGCCTCGGTCAATTCTTCGAGTTCACGGTTGATATGAATGCGGATGGCCTGGAATGTGCGCGTGGCCGGATCCTTGCTCTTCTCGCGCGCAGGCACGGCGCGCGCGACGATCTCGGCCAGACGGCGCGTGGTGGCAATGGGTTCGATGGAACGTTCACGCAGGATCGCACGTGCAATGCGTTTGGCGAACCGCTCCTCGCCGTAGTCGCGCAGGACGCGCACGATTTCATTTTCCTCCGCCCGGTTGATCCATTCCGCGGCGGATTCGCCGGCACGCGGGTCCATGCGCATGTCGAGCGGTCCTTCGGCACGAAAGCTGAAACCGCGAAGGGTATCCTCGATCTGGGGCGAAGAGACGCCGAGATCGAAAAGAATGCCATTGATGCCACCGGCAAGGCCCTGACTTTCAATCGCCTGTCCCAGCATCGAGTACGGTCCCTGGTGGATTTGCACGCGCGCGTCGTTGCCAAATCGACGGCGCGCGTCTTCGCAGGCGTGCGGATCCCGGTCAAACGCCAGCAGCCGTCCCCGCTCGCCGATTTTTTTCAAAATTTCCTGCGCGTGCCCGCCTCGTCCATAAGTGGCATCCACATACACTCCGTCTTCCTTCACCTGTAGAGCCTGCAATGCCTCCTCCAGCAGTACCGGAACATGGTGATATCCATTCACGCTTTCTTTCTAAAGCGAGAGCGATTCGAGATCGGGCGGCAGCTTGTCATCGCCTTCCTGGCCTTCGCCCTCGAGCCATTCGCTGCGACGCGCGTTCCATGTGCCGTCGTCCCAGATTTCGAATTTGTTTCCCTGGCCGATCAGCACGACTTCCTTGTTCAGCCCCGAGAATTCACGCAACGGCGGCGCCAGCAGAATGCGGCCGTTGCCATCCATTTCGCATTCGGTGGCGTGACCGACCAGCATGCGCTGCAACTTGCGCGTCTGCTTGTTGAAGCTCGAGAGCTTCATGATCTTGCGCTCGATCTCTTCCCACTCCGGCTGCGGATACAACAGCAGGCAGCGATCGCTATCGAGGGCATTGATGGTGAGTACCATCTGGCCGCTGCACGCGCGCGCCAGCTGATCGCGATAGCGCGTCGGGATGGCCATGCGGCCTTTGCTGTCGAGCGACAATGTGTTGACACCGCGAAACATTTTCCCCCGCTATTTCCCGCTTCAGTCCACAAAAAACCACATTTATCCACTTAGTGACACTATAGATAGCGGTGCTAAGCAGTGTCAAGACAAAACTGTCTTTTTTTAAAGATTTCTTCTTTGCAGGACAGTGAGTTAGTAACAAAAGATGAATCTTTAAGGGATGAATGAACAACGGCATGCTTTTAGGAGCAAATGCGATAGCATTTGTCGGTGAAAGTGAGACTAAAAACTATAGGAAAAACAAAAAATTAAATGACCAACTTAATGTAAAAAAAGGAGTTGGCCGGTAAGCCGGGTTCTGTCGTGGACAGCCATTCATCTGGGACGCCTGTCGCCAAGCGCCTCATGCGGCCTACCCGGGAACAGTGCGGGCAGCACTATCGTTCCCCTATTTGGCCTTACTCCGGGTGGGGCTTGCCCTGCCACGGGATGTTGCCACCCGCGCGGTGCGCTCTTACCGCACCATTTCACCCTTACCGGTCACCTGAAATGAATCAGGAAGACTTAGGCGGTATATTTTCTGTGGCGCTTTCCATCGGCTCGCGCCGCCCAGGTGTTACCTGGCACCCTGCCCTGCGGAGCCCGGACTTTCCTCCCCTCGGCCACGGCGAACGTGGCCGGGAAGCGGCTGTCTGGCCAACTCCAGTGACTATTATACCAGTCTACCAGTCGTTGCCGGTTAGTTTCTGGAAACCTCAAGCCTGTGCTGGTTTGACATTAAATCCGATGGATATTCGGAGGCGGTTGGATTCATTGCGCGTGACCTCGTGCCACGTATCCTGCGTGAAGAATACAAACTTTCCCGCCCAATGGACGCGCCACATTTCCGGCATTCGGGAATTTCATGAATACCCGCGGGGGCATTATTTTCCGGGTTTTTTGTCAGGAGTGAAAAGATCACTGAACTTATCCCGCGCTGTCTCCACCTTGCCGCCGGAGGTCTGAGCGCTGCCGAACAGGTCATCGAGTCCGGCCTTGGCAGCCTGTGTCTTTCCCTCGCCGCGCGGGCGGTGCGCATCGGGACGGGGCTTGAACCAGTCGCAGAAATTCGCCCCTTCTTTGTCGCGCACCTCTTCGGCACGCTCCTCGTCGCATTGGCTTGTCAATCGTGGATTGTAGAACTGACACAGGCGACAGCTGTGCAAATAGGCACGGCACTTTGGGCACTCCGCGAGACGACTCAAAGGCATGGGCAGCACGGCCAATGATGTGCCGCATTTCCAGCAAACCAGATCCGTCGCAAATTGCATTAATTATTTGAACACAAGCTGCAGGAACGATTGCAGTTCTGACCACGATGCCTGATCGGCCTTGGCATCATAGGCGAGCGGTAATTTGAACTTGACACCATTGGCATCCGCGTCCGGATTGGTGAAGCTGTGCTTGGCTCCCGGATAGTTCACGAACTTGTAATTCACCTTGGCGCCCTCCATTTCCTTTTTGAAGGCCGCGATCTGCTCCACCGGCACGAAGGGATCTTCCGCCCCATTCAGCACCAGCACCCTGGCTTTGACCTTGCCGGGTGGGGCCGGATGTTCGGTCGTGAGCCCTCCATGAAAGCTCGCCACGCCACGCAGGCTCTCACCCGCGCGCGCCATTTCAAGCACAACACTGCCGCCGAAACAGTAACCGATCGCGGCCAAGCGCTTGACGTCGACACGCGATTGATTGCGGAGCAGCTTCATGCCCGCTTCGAAGCGCGATTTCATGAGCGGCAGATTCTGGCGCACCTCGCCGGAAAATTTTCCGGCATGTTCAGGATGATCCGCCTGCTTGCCACCGCCGTACATGTCGAGGGCCAGCGCCACGTAGCCGGCTTCCGCGAGTTTGCGGGCGCTGTTGCGCGCATGCCGGTCATGGCCCCACCATTCATGCGCCACCAGCACCCCGGGACGACGCTCCTTCGTGGCATCGTCATAAACCAGATAGCCTTTGAGCACGGTGTCGCCGGCCTTGTATTCGACCGGCTCCCCTTTGATCGCAGCCTGGGCCACAACGATTCCGCTAAATGCCAGTACAATAAATAACACCCATCTCCGCATGACTGATCTCCTAGTCTATTGGCTGCTCGGTGCCCGCACGACCATATCGCAGGGATAACGGCGGGCATTACAATCAGCCTAATGCCGCAACGGCTTGCCAGTCAAACGCCTCAACCGAAGCGAGCTGAATGTCCAAACGCCCTGTAATCATTCATGTCTAAGAGCAACCGGGAATTATTGCTTCTCCGCCATGTCCATTGAACAAGACGTTGCCGGGGAATTCATTCTGGGCGGACAAGCCAGCACTATCCATCCGCATGGGCAGGGACTGATCAATGATACATATGTGGTGACCACCGATACTGGCCGTCAGGCAATTCTCCAGCGCATTAATCGTCACGTCTTCCCCCACCCCGAGCACATCATGGAGAACCTGCGCGTGCTCACCGAGCACGTTCGCCGTGGCATCGTTACCGGCAACACCGCAGGCAGAAAGCTGCGCCTGCCCGAAATATTGAAAACTCGCCATGGCAAGGACTTTGCCATCGATACCGAGGGCGGGTTCTGGCGCGCACAGGAGTTTATCGGGCATACGTGCACGCTCGAGGGCATCAGCGATATCGCGCAGGCCGAAGAAGTCGGGTTTGCCCTGGGCCGCTTCCACGCCCTGATCCACGATCTCGATCCCGCGCGGCTGCATCAGACTCTGCCCGGTTTTCACGATGCACCGGGTTATTTTGCGCGTTTTCTGCGGGCCTCGGCCCAGCCGCGCCAGACTGGCGCGAGCCGCGAGTTGCTCCACGGCCTGTCATTCGTGGAAAGCCGCTGGAGTCTCACGCGCGTCCTGGAGCAGGCTCGACGCGAAGGAAAACTGGCGACAAGGCCCATCCACGGCGACACCAAACTCAACAATTTTCTTTTCGATACCCAGACCGGCAAGGCGGTAAGCCTGATCGATCTCGATACCGTGCAACCGGGGCTGATTCATTATGACATCGGCGACTGCCTGCGCTCGTGCGCCAATCGCGCCGGTGAATCGCCCGGGGACATCGCTTCCGTACACTTCGATCTCGATATCGGCCGCGCGATATTAAAACGGTACCTCACTGAAACCCGGGGATTCCTCACGCGATTCGACCATGACTATATATATGATGCGATCCGCCTCATCCCCTTCGAGCTGGGCATGCGCTTTCTTACCGACCATCTGGAAGCGGATCATTACTTCAAGACCGAGTGGGCCGGGCAAAACCTGCACCGGGCGCTGGTGCAGTTCCGGCTGACGGCCAGCATCGAAGCTAACGAACGATCCCTGAAGATGCTGATTGCCGATCTCACCGCTGTTTAGCAGCGATTCCAGCAGGCAATTGCGTCTGCGCTTAACTTTCAGGTTGATCTGAACTGCAACTAAAGGGCAAAATGCGCCCCTTCGCGGCCGGGTAGTCAGGGCCGCAACCGGATTTCAGGTTTTATATCGATTCAAAATTAAGAGAGGAAAAATCCATGAAGTTGATACTGTTGGGCGCCCCGGGGGCGGGCAAGGGCACGGTCGCGAAACAGCTCACGCAGCTGGACGGCGCGGTGCAGATTTCCACCGGTGACATCCTGCGCGGCGCGGTGCAGGCCGGTTCCGACCTCGGCAAACAGGCCAAGGCCTTCATGGACCGCGGCGACCTCGTCCCGGATGAACTGATCATGGGCATCATGGAAAAGCGGTTGCAGGAACCCGACTGCAAGAAGGGTTTTCTGCTCGACGGTTTTCCGCGCACCATTCCCCAGGCCGAGGCCCTGAAAAAACTGCTGGTGAATATCGGCATCCAGCTCGACATGGCGGTCAACATAGACGTGCCACGCAACGTCATCCTCGACCGCCTCACGACTCGCCGTACCTGCTCGAATACCAAGTGCCAGGCGATTTATAACGTCAAAAGCATGCCGCCGAAGAAGGCAGGCATCTGCGACAAGTGCGGCAGTCCCGTGGTCCAACGCGAGGATGAGACCGAGGCGGCCATCAGCCACCGGCTCGATACTTATAGTAAGAAAACCGCCCCGCTCATCGGTTTCTATGAAAAAGAAGGCGTGCTGCTGACGGTCAGCGCCACCTCGAGCGAGGCCGTGATCGACGCCATCAAGAAGAAGCTCGGCGAGTAAACGCTGAAAACGAAAGGGCCGGTGTGTCGAGCTGTCTGGCCAAAACCGGCTTTACAGCCAAAACACTCCGCGTTTAATCCATAATTTTTGGTCTTGGGATTTTAAGTTCTTGCTGGAGGCAATCATGTCGCTTGTCAAAAAAATCATTGTTGCCGTGCTGGTTGCCGGCCTGCTGGGCTGCGCCGGCGCCGGTCAAAAAACCGGTGAGTTTGTTGACGATTCGACCATTACCACCAAGGTCAAAACCAAACTGTTCAACGATCCGGTCACCAGCGGCTGGAATATTACCGTTGTCACCGATAACGGAATGGTACAGCTGGCCGGATCCGTCAAAACAAGCAAGGAGAGAGACCGCGCTACCGAAATCGCACGCAGTGTTACCGGCGTGAGGTCGGTCAAGAACAATCTGATTATCAAATAATAACCATCGTGACGATAAGTTTTTGCATAAATCAGCCATAATCTCCCGCCTCTTGACCCCAGGACCCGCGCCGGTGTGCCCGCAAGGATCGCTTCATCCCGGGAAATAGTCGTGCGGAAAGGGATCCCATCAGCGAACTCATTGTGGTATAATAATTTTTTTATAAGGCTGCCCGGCGCTGTGGGGCTGCCTGTTTTGCTGCATTTCCCTGTTGGAAACACTTTTAACTAACCCTTCCGCAGTTTTACCGCGGAATATGCCCTTGGTCCCGACAATGACTGACACGACCGCTACTGCAAAAGCCAGCCACCCCTCCATGCCGCGCCCGTTCAAGGTGGCGCGTGTGGAAAAAACCGACGCCCCGGACGGGGGTCAGGGACAGGATTGGTACCGCTATGTGCTTGAAAGCGGCCGCTCCACCATCACCGGACAGCGTTGCGGATCGCGCAAGGACGTGCTTGCCTACGCCACGCAGTGCGCCGAGCAGCTGAACACCCGTGGACTGACGGGGCAATCCATCTGGAGCCCGCGCGGCCGCAAGCCCGCGGCAGCATCCACTTAAGAGAAAACAAACAAAGCCTGCACAAACAAAAACCCCGCCAACTGGCGGGGTTTTTGTTTCAGGCGTCATTCACAAAGTTTTACTGGCGCACATCAAACACAGCCCGTGGGTTTCGGCAGACCGCCATACCATGATCGAGTAGCGGTGCGTATGTTTGCTAGGCGCCGGCCGTCTCGTGCTCTTCCTCGACTTGCAGGACCGAATTGAATCCACCGGAATAATTCGACACCTGTTCGGGATTGGAGGGATCCTCCTGCCAGACGCCATCGACGATCAAACGATACTCATAAGCCCCCGGCATCAGCATCACGATCTTTTCCACGATGCCATTTTCCGTGCGGGTGACGACGCCCTGATCCGGCCGCCAGTCGTTGAAACTGCCGGCGAGTTTTACATCCCTGCCGGCGAAGTCGTAAATGCGCAGCACCACCTTCTGCTTCCCGCCATGTCCGCCGAGTCGCGACCGGGCCCCTTCGAATACGCGCTTCATGGCGGTAAGGCGCGGCCGGGCCTCGCTCTCGCTTTCAGCTTCTGTTTTGCCAACAGCCACGACATTTTCCTGTAACGCCGACATCAGCTCATTCGCCAGACGATCGTACTGCACAGCGACGGTTGAAGTGGGGTCATAAGCGATGATCGGCACGCCCTGGCGCACGGCCTCTTTCAGGCGCACCGTGAACTGCACCATCACGGACAACACATCGTCGGCGAAGCGCTCCCCCACCTCGTGCAGGAATTGCCGGCACAGGCGCGTGCGGCTGTCGACCAGTGTCGGCAACACGCGGATCGGGATGTCACGCCCATGACGTTCGCCCAACTGATGGATGATTTCGTACATCCGGTCGATGCCGTGCATGCCAAACAGGCTCATCTCGATAGGGATCAGCACCAAATCGGCCGCCGTCAGCGCATTGAAGCAGAGCAACCCCATCGAGGGCGGGCAGTCGATAACGATGTAATCGTAGCGCTCGCGGATCGACGCCAGATGCTTCTCAAGCTGAATGTCACGCTCGTCGCTTCGAACCGGCAGATGTTCCGCTGCGGCGAGCATCTTGGTCGCCGGGGCCACGTCCACGCCGGTAAAAACATTGGGCAGAATAATATCTTCGAGCTTGATCTCGCCGGTTAAGACATCATACAGATCGCGCGCGTCCTCGTTGAATACCCCGAATCCCAGCGAGGAGTGGCCCTGCGGGTCCAGGTCCAGCAACAATACCCGCTGCTCTTTTTTTCCGAGACAGGCAGCGAGATTGATGGCGGTAGTGGTTTTCCCGCAACCGCCTTTCTGATTGGCAACGGTAATGATCTTCATAGGACAGACACCTCCGGCTTTCGGCCAATAAAAAAAGGGGGCGATGATTCGCCCCCTTGGTTTTGATCCCGGTCTTGATCCGGATTTCGCTGCCAAGGTATAACGCCAGGCAGTTCGGATTGACGTGATATCGGATGCAATAACCCTCTCCCGGCAGATTCCCCAGGACGACGGCTACTTGAGGGTTTGGAAAAAATGACGAAATGAAAAAAGCGGGAAGGATATCGCTCTTGCAAGGAGCGTAACGGAGTAACCGGATCGGCTACGTGGCGGTGAATACGCCACCTCCCCGTTGTGCGGGACGCACTGGTGATGCTGTGGGCGAGCCCGAGTTGGTCAATCCGTTGAACCTCCAAGGGAGCAATCGCAGGAAAGTTTATGGACTCACTGCCAAAAGTCAAGAAATACCAGCGCCTGCAACGAGAAGCTAAAGTGCGGAGCGAAATCGATTCACGCGCCCGCCGGCCGTTTTCGTAGGCGCGACGCGGATTTTTCATCCCGCCATCGCGCCCGCCAACCAATTGTCGATGGCCGGCTGCAGCTCCCCGAACGGACGGTAGCCATGGGTCAGGAGCGCGCCAGTGGTTCCGTTTTGCAGAACCACGGTCGGGAATCCGCGCACCCCGGATTGGCGGGCGATCTGGAAATGCGTCTGTGTCTTTTTTCTGATGTCATCGGAACGGAATCGATCGAGGAACACTGCACTCTCTATATTATGATGCTCCGCCAAGGCCGCCAGCGTATCAGGCTGGGTGACATTCTGCCCGCGCGCGTAAAACGCCTCCTGTACCGATTTGAAATAAGGAAAGATGGCTTCGGGGTTGATGTCGGCCACGGCAATCACCGCGCGGCTGGGCGGCTCGGTGTCGTAGACAAACCCCTCGGGCATCGCGCCCTCGAAGGCGAAGGGCTGGCCCGTCATGCGGTGTACATCCTGCCAGTGGTGCAGAATCTCTTCGCGCGATTTTGGTGTCATGGGCTCGGTCGTCCCCGGCCGCAGACCGCCCAGCATCAGGGCAATCTTCACGCGATCCGAATAGGCCTCCTTGATGGCGCTGATCACGGGCGCAAAACCCCAGCACCATGAGCACATGGGATCGGCGAAGTACCACAGAATCCGTTGCGGTGTCATCGTGGTCGCTTACTTCAGAACTCCAACAAGATAAATGGACAGGATTAACAGGATTTACAGGATTAATGAATTTAGGGAAAGTCTGATTTATTAGTTTTCAACGCAGAGACGCGGAGAACGCAGAGTATTTCCTCGTTAAAAATCTCCCCTGAATTTTCTCTGCGTCTCTGCGCCTTTGCGTTGAGTAGTTCATTAATCAGAGAATCCCTAGTGTAATAAAAATCAATGTTAATCCTGTGAATCCTGTCTGATCCTTCTTTTTTGTGGTTATCGGAGATATTTCCAGTCACGGAACATCACTGCCTGACCAGCCGGTGCGCCATGCGTATCAATAACGTTCCACACCGTGGCGCGCTGGATACGGAAGCGCCGACCGGTGGCGGAGATGCGAATACCGCTGTAATCGTCAATGAAGCCACGGCGATTCACGCGCTCCAGCAAGTGTGCGCGCTGCTCGCGTTCCATCGGTTCCGCCGACAGGCGCGAGGGCATGGAGGTAAAATCCGACCAGCCGGTTTCGAACAGCCCGAGCGCCGCGCGATTGGCGTAATTAAATACCGGATCGGTCTCAACGCCATGCGAAGCCACTATGAACGATGCTTCGTAAAGTGCCCGCGCTTGCTCCGCCGCTGACAAGCCGGGATCGACCAGATCGCGCCCGGTCCAATGGCGGTAACTGCCTGTCAGCAGACGTGCGTGCCCTGCCAGAAAATGGTTAGTCTCATCGGGCGCGCCGATTTGTTCGCGCCGGTTCTGTCCGCGATCGTTCCGTGATTTACCGATTTCGTCCTTGCCCTGTTTCGGGATGCGCTGGCGCCACAGCCAATACAGCGCCAGACCGGTGAGCGCAACATTCAGGACAATTCCGATCGCGAAAAAGGTGGTCATGGTTCACAGGCCGGGGCGCTATATCGTCTGTCTCGCTGCGATTGCTTCCATTATTGAGCATTACGTAATTACTTGATGCATGTTGTAGCCCGATGCAGGCCCGCAGGGCCGGAGTCCGGGATTTTGCCGGGTTTCCCCGGATTCCGCTTCGCTTCATCCGGGCTGTTCCTTGTAAAGGATTTCCGTAAACATCAATAATGGAAAAATCCTGGCATAAAGGTTTGAGCGGACGGTTGCCGACACCCAACGGGTACTGTTCTTATGGTGTCAAACCAGCCCCCCTGCCATCGTTTTCCGGGCTGTTTGCGCTATTTACCGCCACCCTTAAGGCTCAAGGCGTATTCGTACAACCGGTTTTTCTTGAGGCCGGTGATTCTCGCGGCCAGCGCCGCCGCCTGGCTCACGGGCAGTTCGTCGAGCAGTATCTTGAGCACACGCTCGGCCTCCCCATCCACGGCCTCACGTTCCACGCGCGGCACGCCATGAATGAGGATTACAAACTCGCCGAGCTGCTGGTGGGGATCGCGGTTGACCCATTCGGACAGTTCCGTCAACGTGCCGTTACGCACGGTTTCGAACTGCTTGGTCAGTTCGCGCGCCAGCACCGCCTCGCGTTCGGGTCCGAAAATCTCGGTCATCTCCTTGAGGCTTTCGAGGATGCGGTGCGGACTTTCATAAAAAATGAGCGTGCGGCTTTCCTCGCACAGCTTTTCATACGCGGCGCGGCGCGCGGCGGATTTGGGCGGCGGGAACCCTTCAAAAACAAAACGGTCGGAAGGAAGGCCGGCGGCCGACAGCGCCGCGATCGCCGCGCAGGCACCGGGCACGGGTATCACGGTGAGGCCCGCCTGTCGGGCGGATCGCACCAGATGAAAGCCCGGGTCGCTCACGAGCGGGGTACCCGCATCGGTGATAAATGCGATAGACTTACCGGCCTTCAGGATTTCGATGAGTCGGGGAACCTGGCTGCGCTCGTTATGCTCATGGATGGCTTCCGTTTTCGTATCAATGCCGAAATGCTTGAGAAGCTTGCCGCTGTGGCGCGTGTCCTCGGCGGCGATGAGATCCACTTCCGACAGGACGCGCACCGCCCGCGGCGTCATGTCTTCGAGATTGCCGATCGGCGTGGCCACCACGTAGAGCGTGCCTGCGTTTGACACTGATTTCCCCGATTCGATACTTTCGCGCATTCTAAACAGGAAACCGCATGAAACCCATCCGCTGGCTGGCGATTCCTATAATATGTGCGGCGATCCTCGCCGGCTGCGAGACCGTGCCAGTGGCGCCCACGGCGTTGCCGCCGGTCAGCGCGGACACCGCGGAAAAGGCCGAGCGCGACGGCGAATACCTGCTGGCCGCGCGCGAGTACACGCGCCTCGCCGAGACCGCCGCCTCGCCCCGGAAACAGGACTACGAGCTTCGCGCCGTGTCCACGCTTCTCAAGGCCGGGCAACTGCGCGAGGCGCGGTCGCAAATCGAGCCGATCAATGTCACGCCGCTGGATGCCACGTTCAACGCGCGTAAACGCATTCTGCAGGCGCGCATCCTGATCACCGAGGGCGCGCACGAACAAGCCATCCGCCAGCTGGACGAAGCCGGCCGCCTGCGCAATCTCAGCCCGGCCCTGCTGTCCGAGATCAACAGCGTACGCGCGCAGTCCGAGCTGGCGCTCGACAACCCCATCGGCGCGGTACGCAATCTCATCGGCCGCGAGCAGTATATCGTCGGCAAAGAGGCGGTCACCGAAAATCAGCAGCAGATGTGGAAAATCCTGGTGTCGTTGCCGCGGGCGCGGCTCGCCACCGAGCTCAACATAGCGCGCGACCCGGTGCTGTCCGGCTGGGTCGAGCTGGCCCTGATTGCAGTGGAGAACGCCGGCCAGCCGCTGCGGATGAACGCCGCTGTCGAACACTGGAAAAAGGCCCATCCGAACCACCCCGCGGGAGAAGCAGTGCTCGGCGCGCTGATCAGCCAGGCGCCCGGCATGATCGGCCGCATCGATCGCATCGCGCTGCTGCTGCCATTGTCCTCCGGTTACGCCGCCGCGGCACAGGCGGTGCGTGACGGATTCCTGGCCATGGATGCCGCCAACACCGATCCGGATAAACCCAAGATCAAAATCTACGATACCGGACCGGATCCGTTAAAGTCGCATGATTTCTATGAACAGGCCGTCAACGACGGCGCGCAGTTTATCGTCGGTCCCCTCGGGCGCGAGGCCGCGGAAACCATCATGCGCCTGGCCAGCTTCCGGGTGCCGACGCTGATGCTGAGCCATACCGACGACGAACCGGGCTCGACATCGAAATATCTTTTCCAGTTCGGCCTGCCGCCGGAACAGGAAGCGCGGCAAGTGGCCGAACGCGCCTGGCTCGACGGGCACCGCCAGGCGGCCGTGCTTTATCCGAAGACGCCGTGGGGCGAGCGCATGATGACGGCGTGGTCCAGTCACTGGCAGCGCCTCGGCGGCGTGGTGGTCGCCAGCCAGTCCTACAGCGAGGAGGACGTCGACTTTTCCGAGCCGATCAAGAACCTGCTCAACATCGCCCAGAGCGAGGCGCGCAAGGAGCTGATCGAAAAAACGATCGGACAGAAGTTGCGGTTCGAATCGCGCGCGCGGCAGGACATTGACTTCATTTTCCTCGCCTCCGACGCCAAGCACGGACGGCTGATCAAGCCGCAGCTCAATTTCTATCACGCCGCGCGCGTGCCGGTGTACTCGACCTCGCACATCTTCACCGGCACAGGCGATGCGATGCGGGACATCGACCTCGACGGCATCCAGTTCGGCGACATGCCGTGGATGCTGGTGGGTGACGGGAAAATCCAGGAGCTGCGACAGGCACTGCAACGCGATTGGCCCTACGTCCATACCGATCTCGACCGTCTGTACGCGCTCGGCGTCGACAGCTACGCGATTCTGCCGCACCTGAACCGCATCAGCATGGAATCGGGCGCACGTTTCAACGGCGTCACCAGCGGGCTTTCCCTCGACCACAACGGCCGCCTGCAGCGACAACTGCTGTGGGCGCGGTTCAGTCGGGGCGTGCCGCGGCTGGTCGATACCTTCCTCAAGCACCAGGACCAGTTCAAGATCCAATCTAATGACGAGACGAACGAGCGAAGCGAGTAGGGCTACCTTAAACGATGCAGAATCCCCGGACAAACCTCAACCGCGGTCGTGAGGCGGAGGAGCGCGCCTGCCGCCACCTGCAGCAGCAAGGCCTGGCGCTCGCCGAGCGCAATTACCGCAGCCCCTTCGGGGAGATCGATCTCGTCATGCAGGAGCGCGATACCCTGGTGTTTGTCGAGGTTCGCTACCGTGCCCGCGGCGATTTCGGCTCCGCCGCCGAGACCGTGGACGCGCGCAAACAGGCGCGGTTGCGCGCCACCGCCGAGCACTACCGGCAGAACACGCCGCGGGCCTCCAAGAAAGCCTGCCGATTTGATATCGTAGCGATCACCGGTGACGGCGAAGACGGCGACTTTCGCTGGCTCCGGAATGTTTTCTAAATGAAACAAAACGGCTCACCGCAAAGGCGCGAAGGGTGAAGCGGAGTTTTCGCGAATGTTTGGTAAACATTCGCGCCGCTGAACGGGTGCAACGAGGTTCGTTGCACCCTGGGCCGCAACAAAACCTTTGCGCTCTCTGCGTCTTTGCGGTGAAATCTGTTTTTTCAGAGATTCTGAACCAAGGATGTAACACATGGCCAAGAGCAATCTGCAAACACTCCCCGATGCCACCGCGCTCATCACGCGCGTGAAGAACAATTTCCAGGAAAGCATCCTGACCACGCGCAACTGCATGGAGGATCTGGCGCCGATCATCGCCCAGGCCGCCGCGCACATGATCCAGGCGCTGCTGACCGACCGCAAGATTCTGGTGTGCGGCAATGGCGGCTCGGCGGCGGAGGCGCAACACTTTTCCGCCGAACTGCTGAACCGCTTCGAGCGCGAACGCCCGGGGCTGCCGGCCATCGCGCTCACCACCGACACCTCGACCATCACCGCCATTGGCAACGACTACCATTTCGACGACATCTTTTCCAAGCAGCTGCGCGCGCTCGGTCAGTCCGGCGACGTGCTGCTCGGCATCACGACGTCGGGCAATTCGCGCAATGTCATCCGCGCCATCGAAGCGGCGCATGAACGCGGCATCGTTTGTGTCGCGCTGAACGGCCGCGAGGGCGGCGAGATAACCGGCCTGCTGACCGGCCAGGACGTCAACATCTGCGTGCCGGGCTCGTCCACGGCGCGCATCCAGGAAGTGCACGGCATCGTCATCCACTGCCTGTGCGACCTCATCGACTATCAACTGCTCGGCCAGGGCTGAAATGCGCGCGCGCTTGCTTGTCCTCACGGTTACCCTCGGCGCTATCGCGCTGGCACAGGGCTGCGCCCCGGTCATCGTCGCCGGCGGCGCCACCGCCGCGGTGGCGGCTACTGACCGGCGCACCGTCGGCGCCTTCGTGGACGACAACGCCATCGAGCTCAAGGCCAGAAAGGCGCTCAATTCCGATCCGGAAATCGGCGATGACGTGCACGTCAACATCACCGGCATGAATGGCATCGTCCTGCTCACGGGCGAGACGACGACCGGCGAGTTGCGCGACCGGGCCTTGGCGCTGATCCGTGATGTTCCGGGCATACGCCGCATCGTCAATGAAGTCCGCGTGGCGGAGCTGACGGCCTTCGCCAACCGCACGCATGACAGCTGGATCACCGGCAAGGTCAAAACGAAACTGATTGGCACCGAGAATATCCCCTCCAACCATATCAAGGTGGTGACGGAAAACTCGATCGTTTATCTCATGGGGCTCGTCACGCAGAAGGAAGGCGAACTGGCCGCTGAGGCCACCCGCACCGTCGGCGGGATCACCCGCGTGGTCAAGCTGTTCGAGTACCTGGATTGACCGGCAGCGAACGTAAAATCGTCCGCGACGCCGCGCAACTCCAGGCGCGGCTGTCGCAGCTCGCCCGTCCCGTTGTCTTCACCAACGGCTGCTTCGACATCCTGCATCGCGGACATGTCGCCTACCTCGAAGAGGCCGCCGCGTTCGGGAAGTCGCTGGTCGTCGGCGTCAACAGCGACGCCTCCGTGCGCCGCCTCGACAAGGAACAGGACCGCCCCGTCAACCCGCTCGACGACCGCATGGCGGTGCTCGCCGCGCTCGGCTGCGTTTCGCTGGTCACGCCCTTCGACGACGACACGCCGTTGGCGCTGATCAAGCGCGTGCGGCCGGATCATCTGGTGAAGGGCGGCGACTGGACACCGGATAAAATCGTCGGATCGGATGTCGTGAAAAGCTACGGCGGCCAGGTGCATTCCATTCCCTTCCGCTTCGACCGCTCGACCACGGAACTGCTGCGCCGCATCCGCTCATCATTATGATAAGACGAATGAGCGAAGCGACTAGGGCTTCCTTATCGACAAGACGAAATAATGAAGCCCTACTCGCTTCGCTCATTCGTCCTGTCATTTGCATACAGCGAGCAAGGCTTCCTTATCACGACTGGACGAAATGAGTGATATTCCCGGCCCGTTCGTGGAGCGGCTCAAGGCCGTACTGGGTGCGGAGAACGTGCTGACCGATCCCGCCGACCGCTGGCCCTACGGGCAGGACAACTCGCGCAAGCACACGCCGCCGGACGCCGTGGCCTTCGCCACCAGCCATGCGCAGGTGCTGGAAACGGTGCGCTTGTGCAATCAATACACTATTCCCATTGTCGCGCGCGGACGCGGCACCGGCACCACCGGCGGCGCCATTCCCGTGCGCGGTGGACTGGTGCTGTCGCTCGAGCGCATGGACCGCATTATCGAAATGGACGCGGCCAACCGCGTCATGCGCGTCGAACCGGGCGCGATCAATCAGACAATTCAGGACCAGGCCGCGGAGCACGGATGCTTCTGGCCACCCGATCCCACCAGCAGCGCCTACTGCACGGTCGGCGGCAACATCGCGCTCAATGCTGCCGGGCCACGCGCACTCAAATACGGCACCACACGCGAAAACGTGCTCGGACTTGTCGCCGTGACCGGCAATGGCGATGAGATTCACACCGGCACCTGCACCACCAAGGGCGTGGTCGGCTACGACCTGACGCGCCTGATCATCGGCTCGGAAGGCACGCTCGCCATCGTCACGGAGGCAACGCTCAAGCTCACGCCGCTGCCTGAATCGCGCCGTACCTTGCAGGCGGTTTACGCCAGCGTGCGCGCGGCGGCGGCGGCCGTATCGCGCATCATGGCCCAGCCGGTCACGCCGTGCGCGCTCGAATTCGTGGACGCGGCCGCAATCGAAATGATACGAAACTATTCCCAGGCGGAATTGCCGCACGGGGCCGGCGCGCTGCTCATGATCGAGCTGGACGGACCGGAAGCGGCGATGGGGGCGGCCGTGGCAACGATTTCCAGCGCCGCACGCGGTGACAGCCTGCTGAACCTGACCGCCGCCAAAACCGAGGAGGAAGCCGCGGCGCTGTGGGCCATGCGCAAGGCGCTGTCGCCCGCGCTGCGCAACATCGCGCCGAACAAGCTGAACGAAGACGTGGTGGTGCCGGTCTCGCGCATCCCGGAACTCATCGACGGGCTGGAAAAGCTCGCGCGCGAGTTTGGTATCCCGATCGTCAATTTCGGGCACGCCGGCAACGGCAATATCCACGTGAATCTGCTTTACGACACGCAGGATCCGCAACAGGAGAAAAACGCCCGCCCATGCCTGTCGCGCGTGTTCGATCTGGTTTTAAAACTGGGGGGGACGCTCTCCGGCGAGCACGGCATCGGCGTGGAGAAGCGTGATTACATCAATCGCGCCATCGATCCAATCACGCTGGATCTGATGCGCGCCATCAAGCACCAGTTCGATCCCCGGGGAATTCTGAATCCCGACAAGGTGTTTCCGCCGAATCAGGCCTGAGGCCTCCATCGCGCCGTCAGCGCTCGCTCAACTCCATTTTCTCGCTGTCGCGCTTCATGTTGAGATGCCCGAGGAACGACATGCCGAGTAAGATTTCGCGCGGGCTGGAACCCTCGACGATGCTGGCATCCACGTTATATATAGTGATATCGCCGACCGTGACGCTGTTAAGCTTGACGTAATAACTAGGCACCGTGCCACCCGCGGTGTTGACAAAACCGGCGCGGCCCTGTTTCCGGTAATCGATGCCAATGCGGTTCGCCACGATACTGTTCATACCGATGATGGTCGCGCCGGTGTCCACCATCAAGCGCACGGACACACCGTTAATCAGACCATCAACAATATAATGGCCGTTGGTTTCGGGATAGAGCGTCACGCTGCCCTTGCCTTTGGAGGCGAATCCGGCGGTGACCACGCCCAGCCTGAGTGTTTCGCGCTTGCCGCCGATCTCGATCTCGGCCTTCTCTTCCTGCGTATCGGTGGCCAGCAGCTTGACGCCCTCCGGACTTTCCTCGCCGCTTTTCAGCACGCGGCGCGCGCCGTCCACGACGATAATCGCCTTGTCCTTGAACAAGGCGTGCAGCGAAATATTTTCCACCGCGCCGGCGGCGTTCGCGGCCAGCAACAGGCTGGTGAATATCATTGTTTTGAAGGTCAGAGTACGCATGGCCGTATTTATAAAATTCATGGCTGACTATACAATCGCCGCATGCAGGAAATTCTGATTTTCCGGCACGCGCCGCACGAAGGACCCGGTTACCTGGCCGATTACCTCGACCGCCGGCGCCTGCCCCACAGACTGATCCGCATCGACCGGAACGATCCCATCCCTTCAAGCATAGACGGGGTTCCAGGGATTGTGCTGATGGGCGGGCCCATGAGCGTCAACGACAATCTCCCGTGGATTCCGAAAGTTACCCGGCTGATCCAGCAGGCCGTCGCGGCGGATGTACCGGTGCTGGGCCATTGTCTCGGCGGGCAACTGATCAGCAAGGCGTTGGGCGGCGCGATCACCCGCAATCCGGTGAAGGAAATCGGCTGGCTCCCGGTCACGCGCGTTGAAAGCACGGTCGCGCAAAACTGGCTCGATGGCCTGCCGCGGGAATTCGAGGTGTTCCACTGGCACGGCGAGACCTTCTCCATCCCACCGGGCGCGACGCGCATCCTGGCCTCGCGCGACTGCGCCAATCAGGCCTTCGTCATCGGCAAGACCCTCGCCTTCCAGTGCCACATCGAGATGACCGGCGATATGGTGCGCGAATGGGCGCGCGTGGGAAGCAACGAACTGGCGCCGACATGCGCCACGGTCCAAAGCCCGCAGACCATGGCAGTGGATCTCGACGCGCGCGTCGCGCGGCTGCAAGGCCTGGCCGATAAGTTTTACGACCGCTGGATTCAGGGCCTGAGATAAACGTCTGCATCTGGAATAATCCCATGCTGCGCAGAGAAAAATCAATGAGTACTGAAGCTATGCCGTGCCGTAGCTTGCTCCCCTCACCCCTTACCCCGATCGAAATGGAGACGTCCACCTACTTCCCCTCTCCCCTCGCGGGAGAGGGGAGTTCTGTAAGACTGGAGCCGTTGCGCGCTGCGCGCGCTTTCTTTTACTCTGGGAGAGGGGGAGTCGGAATATGTTACGCATAGGTCTGGATCTGGGCGGCACCAAAACCGAAGGCATCGTGATGGACGAGGCCGGCAAGATTCTTTTGCGCGCGCGCCTGCCGACGCCGCAGACCGACGGTTACGACGCCATCCTGCAAAACATTTACACGCTGGTGCGCGACCTCGAGAAAAAAACCGGACAGGCCTGCCATGTGGGCATCGGTACCCCTGGCGCGATTTCCACGCGTACCGGTTGTCTGAAAAATTCCAACACCGTCTGCCTCAACGGCAAACCGATCAGGAATGATCTTGAAAAAATCCTCGGTCGTCCGATTCGTATCGCCAACGATGCCAACTGTTTTGCGCTGTCCGAGGCGCTCGACGGGGCGGGAAAAAAATATGGCACGGTGTTTGGAGTGATTCTGGGCACGGGCGTGGGCGGCAGCATTGTATTTCACGGAAAACTGCACGAAGGCGCGCAGCATATCGCCGGGGAATGGGGGCACAATGTCCTTGAAGCCGACGGCCCGTCCTGTTACTGCGGCAAACGCGGCTGCGTGGAAACCTTTCTTTCCGGGCCCGGCTTGGTCTACGACTGGTCGCAGCACGGCGGCGATGCCTCGCTCAAGGCCAAAAACATCGTGGCGCTGGCCGATCAGGGCGATGCCGGAGCCAATGCCGCGCTGCAGCGTTACCTTTATCGCTTCGGCAAAGCCCTGTCGGTCGTCATCAACATCCTCGATCCCGATGCCATCGTGCTCGGTGGCGGAATGTCGAATATTGCGCGACTCTATACCGACGGACCTGAACGCGTGGCGCGCCATGTATTCAATGACGAGCTGCGCACCAAAATCCTGCCCCATGTCCACGGCGACAGCTCCGGCGTGCGCGGCGCGGCCCAGCTCTGGCCGCCGCAAGACACCTGAGCCACGTTACACGCATCACCCGAATATAGGCGCCGGCGCGCGGCAATAAACCGCACACGGTCCGGTGCGCCACCGGGATATTCATGCGTTCTTACGGTTATCTTGTGACCGGGCATGGGCAACGGACGCCGTTATTGATCCGGCGTTAATCTTCCATCACAGGTGTTTCCCATTCTTCCCTCGCCCCGACGGGCGAGGAAAGAAACCTGTGCCTGCGATATACTGGGCCATCG
>Ga0209542_10001156_pt1 | contig 62944 bp, 66 predicted proteins | sample RifCSPhighO2_01_FD_184028 | JGI IMG/M metagenome (GOLD analysis project Ga0209542, IMG submission 184028) | Soil microbial communities from Rifle, Colorado - Rifle CSP2_plank highO2_0.1 (SPAdes) (version 2) | ecosystem: Environmental > Terrestrial > Deep subsurface > Rock core/Sediment ...
TTCTTGGCAACATTTTGAACGATCGTTTTATTTGTTGTCACAAAATTAAGTATAAAAAATACCGCTTGCGGCCCTAGAGGGGCTGCAAGCGGTTTTGAAGTTGTGCGATAGAACGTTCGAGATTTGCGATCGCTTGCTTCTCATATTTCTTTCTGAAATGATCGGTCAAATAGATGGTCGCTCTATTCGGAGGCAAGAAACATTCTAATACTCCGATTCTCCCTTTAGCGAAAGCGATCTCCCCTACCCAACCATATTCTTCCCGAATATCTCTATCAAACTGGTCGAACCTTTCTTTTGATTGACCAAGGATTGTAAGGTCGAGGTCACAGAATAGCCGCGTGTCCGGATCATCCGGAATAGTTACATGTTTGCTCGCTGGGATCATCTCAAATACTTTTCTCTTCAGTGGTTTACCTAAGTACACAGAGCTTGCTACAAAGATGAAATCGGCAGCACTCATATTTTCACTATCTTTTTTGCCAGTTACATCGTAGACGTAATTATGAAAAAAAATTGAAAATTCAATAGCGTTTACATCTTCTGCAAGGTGCCTTACTTCATCAAACTCTTGAAACATATCTTCAAGATGTCCTAGAACATGATGTTTACGATGCGGCTCCTTATAATGCGTGACCAACTGATCAAAATATACAAGTGGTCTACCGATTGCTTTTGACCTCTTACAAAGATTCAGCCATCTCTCTTCAAGACTTGGCATTGTGCTTCTCCTTTCCGTTAATTCCTTTTTAATAATACAATATTATGAAAAATTATGCAATGTTTTATCAACGCTGAGCGTTTGATATGGATTTTTATTGAAATTATTGTATAAAAATTAATTAAAATAAACCCGCCATCCACATGGCGGGTTTGAAAGAACAATTTACACATTTTGAGCTATTGACGCAGAATTCCCAACTGCTGCCTTTTGCATTGCTTCCCAAAGAGAAACAAATTTTGGGCAGTTAGTAAGGAGTTCTGTCAGTGTGCCAGAGCCGACAATCTCTCCGTTATCGAATACACAGACTCGATCGAAGAGAGGCAGTAGATGTAGTTGGTGAACAGTAGAGATGATCGTCTTTTCTTTAAATTCTCGAAATATGTTTTGATAGACGGTTATCTCTGTGATGGTATCTAAGCTCGAAGTCGGTTCGTCCAACAACACTATTTCCTTGTCATGGCATGCAAGCAACCCTCGTGAGAGAGCTAGACGTTGCTGTTGACCACCCGAAAGATTGATCCCCTTTTCTTTGATTGAAGAGTCAAACTTTTTCGGTAAGTTTAAAGCGACATTTGTGAAGCACGCCATATCAGTAAACTTCTGGACGAAATCTAAATCATATTCTGCTCCCATGGTTATGTTTGCAAGAATAGAGCTAGAAAATATCTCTGGATCTTGTTGGACCAATGATATTGCTCGGCTAATTCCCTCAAACCCTTGCGATATAACTTGTCCATCCACAGAGAGGTTTAATTCTCGAGGATGGTAGAGGTCTCTCATGATTTTGAGGAGAGTAGTTTTGCCGCTACCGGTTTCTCCTACTAGAGCTACTCGCTCACCACGATTTACCGAAAAGGAAACATTGTTCAGATGTAGCTCTGTATCATTTCCATTTTGATACGAAAATGACAAGTTTCTAACATCCAGTCTTTGCCAACTTACTGGCAATACATGGTTTGTAAAATTCTCAGTCCTGAAGTCACTAGACAATTCTTCTGAATTCATCACTCTAGATTTACGTTTGACTATCGTACCGTACATTTCTGTGAATCGGAAAAATAAATCACCGATACGATCTAGATAGTTCGTTAGCAAGTAGAAGCTAGCAGTCAGGGCACCTGGGGCTGCTCCCCAATGTTGCCAGAAATAAACTGCAACTACGATGGCTATCATGGAGTTGCAGCACACACTAGTAAGGAACCACTTGATCTCATTCAAACATTGGTTACGTTTGAATAGATCGTAGGGCTTCTCGACTTTGTGCATGATCGCATCGAAGACTAGCTTCTCTACTCGAAGTACAATGATCGTTGAGATGTTTTGAATCGTATCGATTATACTCTCAGAAACTTGGTTTTCATTTCTGTTCAGCTCTTTGTATTGCTTGATCAGGATCCTGTCGAAGCGCATTGTGACAAATGCACTGAGCGAAAGCATACCGACTACGATCGGTCCTGCAGAAGGGCTGAAGTATACAAGCACTATGAAGCTTCCGATAAGCTGAATAAACGACCGAAGAGGTATAAAAGACACCTCTGCAAAATCAAACATAGAGTTGCTACCCTTACTGACTTTGTCTATGGTGTCTCCAGTGTGATGTTCCACATGCCATTCTAGCGGTAGGGTCACTATTCCTTTCAACAAATACCTCAAATAGTTTGTCCGTACTTTGAATGCATTGTTGCGTTCGATACATCGTGCTGGGCCATGAAATGACCAAGATGCAACCATCCGCAGGATCACTGCACCAAGACAGAGATATAAGGTATTAATACTTTTCGCATTTATACCTTGTACTGTCAGCACTTCTATCATTTTGGCCCAAATCAGTGGAGTGAAAATCGTATCGACTGATTCAGCGATGATGAACATCACTGTGTACAGACCGACATTTTTCCTATTGCCGACTGAATAGTACCAAGTCCGACTAAACAAGTACCAAAGAGGATTTACTTTCTCACTCTCTGTCATTCACTTTCTCCTTTCATTTTTTATTGCAAAGAGCTTCTTAAAACGCCGCGGGTTGCGCGGCGTTTTAAGTTTTCAAAATGTTAGTTCAAATACTTAAAACACAGCGCAAGATTGTAATAGGGGTGTACCAAACACACCAAAAGCGTAATTTTGCCCAATAGATTTGGTGTCCTTATTCATTTTTTGCACATGTTTTATCATGTATTTCCCATAATACACGAAATAAATCTTCTGTCAACTACCTTTTTTATTTCAAAATATTTAAGAGTTCATTATATACTCGCTCGCCGTCTGCTTCGCTAAACACATTATCGTCTCCATTTTCGTCTGAAGCGAAGAGGTAGCCGACTTTTTTGGCATTTCTAAATTCTGGTAAGTGCTCGCGGATCTTTTGATCAATTTCTTTCACTTTCTCTGGATCTTCATTCATCACAGAGATGCAGAGTCTCCTTTTTTCTGGAATAAACTGGGTCATAACTTCAAAACCCTCCATCATACCCGATTCGAACGGATATTGATCGGTCACATAATATGCAAACTTGCCAGAGCTTATCTGCGGTTTTATTTCTACACTCTCTCTGTATTTTTTTATAAGTTTTTCTTCTGGATTTGTTATAAGTCTAAGACCGATCTCGAGCTGCTCTTCGAAATCAAGTGTCGCCAATCTTTTTTGTTCGTCTAAGTCTACTTCAAATGCTCCGTAAAATGATTTCCAAGCTGTATCATAAAATTCCCGATCGAAATATTTGAACCACGCTGGCCCATGTTTATGAGCGGTGAGTATAGCGGCTCTGTTTCTCTCCAATATTTCTGGCAGTGGCTCCCCTTTCAATAGTAAGTGCATCACTAATGTACCCATATCATGTGTGCCGATTTCAAATATGCGATCCCTTACTTCTGTTCTCATTTCTTCTACACTAAATACTTCTCCTGTTAGTAGTTTCTCTCCTTCTACATTTTGCTCTTTGCTCTTTTCTAAGAACACCAGAAGTTTAGCTAATCTCAGATCTCCCGGCCCAGTCACTTTGTCTTCTTCTTGGGCTATTTTCAATTCTCTATACATATTACCAAGAACAACTCCTTCTTTCATTCCAAGTTTTATCAAATCTTTACCAGTTACGTATTCTTGAACTTTTGCATTGTTTACTGATATATCTGCGATTTTTGACACGTCATTTATCAAAGCTTCACCAGATGGATACCCTTGCCACTCTTTTGCATCAGGAATTGCATTTGGCTGATCTTTCCAATATCCTCTTCCATGTACATCTGCTTCACCTAACAAAACAAGCATTTTTAATGTTGCTGGAGCCAACTTTTTTACTAACCTTTTCAAGCCAGCCCTCGTCACTTCGCTGGAGTATTTAGTAGGAAAGAGATGCTCTCTTACTAAGGGCAATATTTGATCTATTATTTCTTTTGGAATATTTATTGATTTCAGAAATGTTTTAGCTGGTTCTACCCCTTTCTCTTCATGTTCGTAAGAAGTTATCCTTTGTACCCCTTTCACTTCCTGAATCTTAGTAGTAGCCGGTTTGCCATAGTCATGGCATAGAGCAGATAGGAGTAAGATTATAGATTCATTATCGTCTAAATTTTCTCTTTTGGTAATTTTCTTGGCTTCGTCTAGTACCATAAGAGTGTGAGTCCACACATCTCCCTCTGGATGCCAATCATATTCTTGATTGCACCCTATGAGAGCCTTTAGCTCTGGGTAGTGCGAGACTATTTCCAAATCTCTCGCCACTTCTAAACCCTTGCTAGGTTTTTTTGATTTTAGTAATAGTTTTTTCCATTCTTCTTCAAATCTCTCAACCGGCAACTCATTTAATGTTCCTTTCTTAACTAGCTCAACACAAATCTCTTTAGTGTTTTCTTCTACATCAAAGTCGAATCTAGCTGCAAACTGCATAACACGTAAGACACGAAGAGGATCTTCTATAAAAGTTTCTGGATCAGTAGCTCTGATTTTTTTATTTACGATATCATCCAACCCACCAACTGTATCTATAATTTCTCCCGTTAAAGGATCTAGAGCTAGTGCGTTAATAGTCAGATCTCTTCTCTTTGCTGCATCTCGAAGTTGTATATCTACTGGGAAATCTGATTTAAAACCTTTGTGACCTTTGCCTGTTTTTGAGTCAGTTCGTGGTATTGTGATATCGAAATTTTCAAGTTTAAGAGTTCCAAAAGTTGCGCCGACTGCGTTTACTTCTCCAAACTCTGCAAGGATATCTTGGAGTCTTGTCATCGAGATACCATAAACTTCTATATCTATATCTTTTGGTTCTAGGTGGTACCCAAGGCTTTTCAAAATCGTATCTCTTGTAAATCCTCCTATTACTACGGCAAGACCTCCTTCCTTCTTCACTCTCTCACTTATTGCGGTTGCTCTTTCGTATAATTTCTTATCTTCTGGATCCACATCTGGTTCAGAGGCTAATTCTCTAAAATTTTTTTGGTTCTCCAGCTTTGCCCGATCCATCTCTGAATCTATAATCTCTTCTTTTTCAGCAAGGGGAGCTTGCTCGAAATGCTCTCTCTTTTGATTATCCTCTGCATTTGCTGGATATATATCTTCAATTTTCATATCAATATATTGGCATAAAAATACAGAAATAAAAACTGGGCTCGCAGCATGTGCGAGCCCAAGTGGACTAGTCGGGGAACAATGAATTCAAGTTGTTCCTGTGAATGACCAGGATGTCGTGCTCCCGGTAGTATTTATTTGTAGCAATAGTCGGTTGGTATTCTTTCCAACTTAAACCATCGATACTTGGTCGAAGGAAGACGTAGCCAAGCTTTTGAGAGATACCGATCACAGGTGTTGAATTCCACGGAGTTTCCCACCCTTTATTGATGAGGACCGCCCCTACTTCACCCTTCCAAAGTCGAGCCATCCAAACACCGATACTCGCGCCCATAACTTCGTAGTTCTTGAACTTTGGAAGTAGCTTTTGGGCTGCCTTGGAATAATAGTTTGGTGGATTTCGAAGTAGCATATATCTACTCTTCAAATCGGCCGCTTTGTTTGGATCTAGCACTTCGAAGGTATCGAGCCGCGTGATTCGATGCACTTTGGTAGACCCAGGGCGGTAGCCGTACATCTCCTCAGTATTGGTATCGCCAATGAAGGCGGAGATGACAACTCCATCTTGAACTAAAGCAACCATGGTGCCGACTCCGTGAGATTGGCGTCGGACATAAGCTTTGGTGCCGTCGAGAGAGTCTACCGTAAAATATGCGGTGCAACCGTCCCTCGAAGGGATGGTTAAGGACTCCTCTTCAGCGACCACTCCACAAAGTGGAAAGCATTCTTGGAATGTTCTGAGGTAGATTTCTTGCGCTTTAATGTCAGCACTGGTGAACACATCATCCATAGTCCCACTGTAGCTCTCTTTCGTATGTGCTTCGAAAACGAAGCGTTCATTACGGATAACTACCGTCGCTCTTCTCACTGCTTCCTTCAAAACCCTACCGATGATATGGCTGTTGATCGGTCCAAAACCCTTCAACCTTAATTCACTCATTTCAATATTCTCCTTTTCTAAATTTATAATAGCACAAATCAAAAAAATTGCAAATGTCAAAGGGCACCTTTGACATTTGCTCCACATTTTTAAAAGAGTGTGGTATAAAGATGGAGGAAGGAGTAGTAGATGAAATACTATGAAGATGGTGCGATGTTGAAGGTTCTTGAGAAAGCAATGAACCAACTTCCAAAACTTTTGAAAGATAAAGGAAAGTGGGAGAGCCTACTTATCGACTATGACACGCCTCTGGTTGAGAGGCTTTATACCAATTTGCAAAATCCATATCGATTGTATCTTCATGCCATTCACCCTTGCAAAAAAAGAAAGGCATTTCTTCATCCGCATCCATGGCCATCGGCTATCTATATCACGCGTGGGAAATATGTAATGGAGCTAGGCTACAGTGAAAGTTTGGTTGCTCCAAAAAAGACACACGAAGTGGTGTTGAGTGCTGGATCCTATTATGAAATGATCGATCCAGACCAATGGCATTCGGTGCGACCGATTGATGAAGAGTCACAGTCGATCATGGTCAGTGGTCGAGTCTGGAACAGGGATATGCCTAAAAATCCTAAGAAGAGGCTCGGTCCTTTGAGTGAAGTAAACAAAGGTTGCCTGTTCACTGATTTTGAAAGATGGCTTGATGGTGAGAGAGCCAAAGGCATCATAGAGTGGAATCTGAAAATCTAAAATCTAAAAACCCTAGCGATAACTTCAAAAGGGTTTCTCTTTTTAATATTCGATAGTGATGGGAAAGGAGATGGAGGCATCGTGCTCGGGCAGGCCGGAAGGGTTGTCTTTGTGGAGAATGAGAGTGGCAGGGCCGATGTAGGAGGCAGGAGCTTTGAGGTCGGCTTTGAATGGGACAAAATTTTCGGTCATCCAGTTTATCTCTCCAGTTTCTGAGTCAGGCTGTGCCTGGGCGATACCAGTAGCCAAAACATTGTCGTCTTTGTCCAAAAGTTGCACTGGGAAAGATGCCTCGAAAAACCAATATCCCCTCGCCTGCCCGATGACACTAAACTCTTTGCCCACCACTGCTCCGGGAAATGGCAAATCCACTTTTATAAGATTTGCGGAAGAGTTGGTGTAGGTGATGGTTGGAGTAGGTTTGTCCACTACGTCAGGGACTTTTTCTGGGCTTCTCAACAAGAGCCACACCAAAAAAACAGCAATAACAATTATAATGGGAGTGATTACCTTTTTCATTTTATCTACCAATTCTATCAGATAAAAATTAAATTAAAATGAAGTTATTATTTAATCGGGAAGTTTAGTTGGTCATCTGGGATGCCGATAGATTGGCCATAGGTGACTGCATCGGTCCAAGTGGACTTGTCAGAAAATTTGATATCAAAAACTTTATTTTTAAAAATCACTTTCACATCATCCTCCCCTTTCTTCCACAAGTGAATATACCAAGGGCCGTCAGCTATGTGCTTGGCAAGCTCATGTATTTGCTCCTTGCCGACGAGCACATTATGGAGAGTCCAATCTCCCGACTGATATGTTTTCTTCACATCTATTTTATCTAGAATATTTTTGTTAATGAGGCTATTTTCAATAATAATGCCTCTAAACTTATCTCCTTCAAGCTCTAGCGTACATTGTTCAAACAGTCCTTTTAGCCTAGCGTATTTTTTTTCTCCGGCTTCGATCAATTCTAGAAGTTTGCCTTCGGGTGTACCTGTAAGCGTTTCTCTTATTTTTTCCCGCCCAACTTCTTTCAGTTTGCTTTCAAGCTGGCCTCGAAAGTTTGTGATTTCTTCCAACTTTTTATCCAAGAGTTTTTTAAAATTTAAACAATTTGATTTGTCTTTTTGATCATCTTGTTTATTTGGACTTTTCTTTTTTGCATTGAGTGCGTATGCCGCATAACCCACAAAAGCCAAAGTCAAAACTCCAAGTATTGTTGGAATTAATGGTAGCCCAGAATTTTTTGCGACATCTTGCACAATGACTTCAGGTGCTGGCGATGGCTCTATCGCTATAGCAGGTTTTGGCGTTGGGGTTGGGGTAGGTGTTGGAATAGTGATTGGTCTTGTACTAGTGGCCACTAATGCCTCCGTTGATCTAGGAGTAGAAGTAGCCACCTCTCTGGGAGCGACTTCTGCTTGTGTATCGGTAGGGGCTGAAGTGCCATCTTGCGCATAAACAAACAAAACTGGTAAACCCAGAAATATCATTGAAAAAATTATTACCTTTTTCATTCTAAGTATAATAGCAAAAATTTGATTTTATAAAAGAAAAGCCGGAGTCTATTCCATCACTATTTACCTATTCGTGCGAATTAGCCGATAAGGTTGCTTTTTGGTAGGATTTGAATAGTATCAAGGGTGGAGGATAGAACATTGGACAACATGAAGATGATCACGAGGGACATCGTCTCTTGCTGGTATGAGCTGTCGTGGCGCGGAGAGCAAAGTGTGGTGCTGCGAATACACACGGATTTTGTAAAAGGAGTAGGGTCAGTCTCGGCTAACTCTCCGATCATTAAGCATTATAACGAAGGATTTGGTTTCAAGAAATTTGGCAGAGAGTTTGGCAAAGATTTTGGCTTTGAAAATTCTCTAAAATTTTTGACAGAAGCTGATGGATTCTTAGAATATCTTGTGCCAACTCATTTGGTCAGGAAAGACACTGGTAAAAAATGTTATTGGTGTAAAGGCTCTAGCAAAAGCGACATGTTTGATGGAGAAGGGTGTATGCATTGCGATGGCGAAGGCAAAGAGATCGTCTACGACTACACTGAAGCATGGGCGGTATCAGCTAGCTTGTCACTCCTTTTTGAATTTATGAGGTTTCCACAGATTGAAACTTCGTGCTCTTTCTCACAACTAATGTGCATCCATACTGTCACTATCAAGGGGTCTCATGGGGGTTCTTTGGGCGGAGAATACAGCCCTGTCGCTGTCGATTGGATGAGGCGGCGGGGACCAAGCCAAATTCCAGAAATGGTTTCGGCTATGCGTGTAGCGTGGGAAAAGATGGATGGTCGGATGAAAGATTTTTATCGACATTCATTTCGTGCGAATTTGTCAAACGATGAAGGATGGCTCTGTGTCGACTGCCCTGGAGATGCTTGTGGACTACATCCGTCTGATCATTGGATTGATGGTAATTCAGGGTATAGATTTTCTTGTCATAACACAGATCAGCCGATGCAACAGATGACCCTGCTCGCCTCTCTTGCAGTTTTGAATGATTTGATTAGGAAAGGTACTCATCTGTAAGTCCATATCCATGGCGACCATTGTACAATGGTCGCCATTGTTTTTTATTTTTGAGTTTTATAAAAAAGAGGCGACTGTTGTCGCCCCTTGCAAATCGAGTCAGGTTCGGAAGAGTAGTTCTACCCTCCACGGAAACACTTTTGGGATCACAGCTAACCCGAGAGAAGCATCCTCCTCGAATTTGGCTTGCTCGATCCTGTTGTGTTCCATTTTTTGGCCATTTGGTAACAGGCCATTTTTTGCCAGCATGCTTGTTGCGCAAAGTTCGCAATCTTCGCGCGATCTATTTTTGCAAGGGCAGGATGGTTTTGACATCTTGTCACCTTTCCTCTTGAATGGGATTACTACTCCTATCAATATATAACTATTGATCTTGTATGTCTACTCTGAATAACTATTGAGCCAATTTATTTGTCCTCAAAATCTTCGAAGCAGACCGAGTTCATGCAGTATCTCTTGCCAGTCTTTGTCGGGCCGTCTTCGAATAGGTGGCCGAGGTGTGAATTACAGACTGCACATACTGTCTCTGTCCTACTCATTCCATGGGAGTCATCAGGAATATTTTTCACAGCTCCTGGCAGAGCTTCATCGAAGCTTGGCCAACCAGTACCCGAATCAAACTTTGCCTCCGCTTTGAAGAGTGGGTTGCCACAAGCCGCGCATTTATAAAATCCATCTTTGTCTGGATGAATGAGCTTGCCTGAAAAAGGCGCTTCAGTCCCCTTCTCTCTTAGAACTTTATACTGCTCCTCGGTCAGCTTCTTTTTAAATTCTTCTTCATTCATAAATATGTCGTTAATAATGTATTGGATTTATTTTAATAAATCTAGAAATTCTTTTAAATCGGTATCTGGCTTGAAGACCAAGACATTTTCTTTTTCTGTCGGTACTTCTAGCTCCTGGATTGCTTGGTCTAGGTATTCCTGTTTAACATGATGACGTTCTTCTATTTCTAGATTTTTATTTCGTCTCTCCTCCTGTATTTTAATAGGAGTATCTAGGAAAATAACTTTTGTTTCCGCCTCTACCGACTTCGCTACTTGGCGTAGCTCTTCTCTGTGTTCAAATTTGGTGTTGGTGTTATCAAATACTACTGATCTTCCTTCTCTTAAGTTTTCTTTTATCTTCTCCAAACACATCTCCAAAAGCATTCGCCACTGCTCGTCGCTATCTTGATCTAGCTCTAGCTCCTTCTCTTTTTCAAAAAATAAAGCATCCTGACTGACCAAGACTGCCCCAGTATATTCTGCAATTTTCTTAGCCAAAGTGGATTTCCCAGAAAATCCCACCCCACACATTATATAAAGGATTTTAACCATTTACTTTTTAGATTTTTTTACGATTTCTAAAATAAAGGTATCTCTTTCTTTTATAAAACCGCCTTCATAATTGTTTGGGGTGCTCGTCGAGACAAGTCTAAGTGCTTCGTCTAGTGGGATCCACATTGGCTGCTGAAAACCTTGGCTGATTTCACTCTCGGTAAAAGCGGCCTCTTTTCTTTCGCCAATAACTCGGCTGGTATAACAATAAGAAGTTTGGATTATGGAAAATTCTGATCGGTACTCAATTATATAACCTAGCTCTGAAAGCACTTCAATATCAGAGCCGATTTCTTCCAAACACTCTCTTCTGAATGCTTCAATTTTTTCTTCGCCTGCTTCAATACCACCACCATGTAGTTTGTAAAAATTGTGGTTTGAGACGGGGAGCACCGCTACTTTGCCATCTTGATCAAAGACGACCCCTCTCGCTGCTTCTCGAGATCTGTAAGTCTTGGCCACTTCGTCAGTGATGCCGGCTGGGTTGATAATAAGAAGATTTTCCATCATCCCAAAAGTCTATTCCTTTTTGGACAGTTTTTCAACAAAAAACAATGGCGACCATTGTATTTTGTAAATATTACTCTACGGCGAGTAGAAGCACCATTGCTAGAACACCGATTACAACAGTGATTAATTGCAGAACAGAATATTTTAGGCGTTTTGTTTTGTGCATTTCAGGAATGAGATCACTCATAGCTATATAAATAAAACCACCGGCTGTCAAAGGTATGAGCCATCCCGTTAGCACTTCGCTTTTTCCTCCCACCACAAGGGCAATGATTGTCCCCAGCACAGTGATAAGCGCTGATAGGAAATTGAGCCACAAAGCCTTAGCTGTTGTGTAGCCAGAATGTATAAGAATGCCAAAATCGCCAATTTCTTGAGGTATTTCGTGCAAAATAATCGCGATAGTTGTTGCGATACCAACCTCTATGCTCACAAGATAACTGACACCAATAATCAAACCATCAATAAAATTGTGGACACCGTCAGACACAAGGATCATACAACCCATTGGGTGAATACACCCCTTCCCTTCAGTTTCTGTATGGTGATGATGCCAATGTAATACTTTTTCTAGAATAAAAAAGATGAGGATTCCGGCAATAATGGCAATGGATAAGTGGGTTGCGTTAGGAATTATCTCAAAAGCCTTTGGTATGAGATGTATGAACGCATTTCCCAAAAGAGCACCGACAGCTAAACTGACGAGAAGAAAAATATATTTTTTAAGGAGTTGTTCTCTAAGTGAGAGAGTGAAAACTCCAAGCAAAGATACTAAGCTGACAATAATAACACTGACTAACGCATATAGAGAGATAGAAAACATATATATAAATTATTCCATTGTTTTACCAATGAGGGCAGCCGGCCCAGCAGCAGGGTCGACGCTTGCCGCCCGCGAGCTCTCTCTGCGTTCTTTCTAGGTGGAGTTTCCTAGTTTCTAGTTTCTTGACCGACTCGATCCAACAAATCCACTCATTACGCGCCAGCGGTGTGATATCCTGCCACGTCTCCCCCGCTGCTTTGGAGGTGGTGAGAACTTTCCATAAATCTTTTGGCATTTTGTGTACCGTACCAGCTTTCATCTTTGAATTATACCAAATATGTTAGAATTATATTATGAATAGATGGTATACAATTTTCTTGAGGGCAACTATTTTCGTCATCGGAGCTTCGGTGCTAGCTCTGTGTATATTTGCATTGCCGAGTGCTTGGAAGGGGGGTTCGGCAGAATTCCCAACTGCTAGCCGTTCGGTCTTTCTTATTGTGATCGGTTTATATGTCACGGCCATACCTTTCTTTATCGCCCTCTGGCAGGCTCTAAAACTTTTGCAACTTATTGATACAAACAAAGCTTTCTCCGATCTATCAGTAGCCGCTTTGAAGAAAATAAAATACTGCGCGATCGTGATCGGTGTTTTGTATCTAGGCGGTGTGCCACTTCTCTTCCCCATCGCTGATGCTGATGACGCTCCGGGGCTCGTGGTGATCGGCTTCGCTATTGCTTGTGTTCCTATAATAGTCGCAGTTTTTGCTGCTGTCCTCCAAAAGCTTGTGCAGGGTGTGGTAGATATGAAATCAAATATCTAAAAACAATGGTTGTCTATTCTACCCTCTTTCCAAATCGATAGGTGTAATTTTTGTCTGTCGCGTTGATACCGTCTCCGATCGTAAATGTTTCTGAATCTGCCCCTACTACAATCTCTCCATCGAAGTAGACACTCTTCGAATCTTTAGCGTAGTTAGAGGTAACTCCAACAGGTATCATTGTTTTTACATCAGCTCCAGATAAAAGTTTGTCTACGTAATATACATTATCATCACATTTAAGGTAATATCCTCTGATTTGATCGAGAATATTACACTTCTTGCGAATTATTCCGATTCTTTCATATCCTCTCACAAAAATTTTATCTTTATCATAACCGTAAGTATATCCGTACTTTCCACCATCATGGATAGCAAAAGTACTTACATCGGCTTCAGGGATTATCTTTGTGCCATAAAAAACATGATTCTTGTCTTTACTAAAACCATAAGTGAGGAGTTGGAAGGTCACAGGGTCTGCACTTTGAATTTTTCTATAACAAAGCGCCCAGACGTTATCTTCACAAATTAAATGCAGATAGACATTAAATTTATCATGTGGTATCGGGCCAACAACAAAAGTATTAGAATCTGAATCTTCTAATAGATCACCTCCTGAATATACGCGAGTTTTATCTTTAGCAAATTGATCGTCTATTATTGAGAAAGTGTTAGGATCAGCTCCTGAAACAATATCAGTTCCGTAGTAAACATAATTATTATCTTTTCTATAATTACTGTTACCATTGATCTCTGGGAGTTCTGCTATAGCCATTCTACGAACAAGATCTGGAGAGGAAGAAGCCATGCTGTTATATTCGGAGACAGAAGTTTGGATATTTTCTTTTTTATCAGATTTAAAATACCAAATATAAAAGCCAACGATTATAAGCAACATTAAAACAATAATCGCTATTATTTTATATTTATGATTTTGAATTAGTATCATAATTTGTTTGAAAATTTTCGTTTATTTTCCACACTCCTTTTTCTCTGAATGCAGGGATTGTTTGGCGACGAGCGGCGTTTATTAGTATTGAAGGTTTTATATTATTTTTTTTTGCATAATCGGCCAGTGTAATGACAGTGTTGCCTCTCAGATATGCAATGCGTTTGCACAGAGATTCCAAGAGAGAAAGCGCGACAATCTTCTCCATTATTTTGGGACTTTTTTTATCACGATATTCACCAAAAGCTTCGTAGTAAATCTTTTTTTCTTTATCACGAATTATTATTCTTGGAAAACCAAGTCGTAAAAGTTGATAATTCATAAGGACACGGCCAATGCGGCCGTTTCCATCGCAAAATGGGTGTATAGTTTCAAATTCAAGATGAAAAGAAGCTATTTTTTCTATAAAATGCAAAGAGTGGTCGCTTATATATGCAAGTAAAAGCGATTCAACCATTCTCTCAACATGCTCTGGCGCTGAAGCAACATGTGTCCCAACACGAACATATTCGCCGGACTTTCTAAAACGGCCTGCGATTGAATCATCAATGCTTCCGATAAGCATCTTGTGTAGTAGAAGGATTAATTCTTTGGAAATCTCTTCCTCTTGAGATTTTTGTCTTGTATATAAAATGACACGAGCCAAGTTTTTTGCTTCAAAAACCTCTCGGACGGAGATGTCTCTGGAAACTTCCATTTCCAAAAGAATTTTTTCTGTTTCTTTGAGAGTAAGGGTTGAGTTTTCTATAGCATTTGAGTTGTAAACACCTTCAGGTGCCTCCGCTTCGTCGAGCAGTGTCAAAAGTGAGTCTTTTCCTTTGCTTAATAAATCATATTCCGCTTTTAGCTCCTGTACCTTATTTTTTATGGGTTTTTGAAGTGCCATATGATAAGTATATCAAATTCACCAAAAAAGTCAAATATAGCGTGAATTTAGGTCAAAAGTAACACAAATTCACGATATTTATTATTTTACTTGTCCCGCCATAGCTCTGCAACAGGATACAACACGTACCAAGGGTTGGCGGGGAGAGTTTGGCGGATGCCGGCATGGACTTTGTCTATGCTTGGGTGGTTATACCAAGGGTCTACCCAACCATTCTCTGCTTTCAATAGGTAATGCCCAACTGGATACTTTTCACTTTTGGCGACAAGAGTAATGGAACCTTCTATTTTTGAAAATTTATCTGCTTCTGTCTTACTAAACTTTTTCTGATTGAAAAATTTGCTTTTGTAATTTCGCCCACTCCTTTCCAAATACCTGACCATATCAACAATATTCACTCCCTTTTTGATCGTATAAAAATTCTTCTCAAAATCATTTTTGACTGAGTCGTAAGGTTTTCCTAATAGATTGGCCATACAAGCAATCCCACAGCCCTTCAAATCTTTTTGGTGTTGTATGGTTTTCATTGCTCAAAGTCTATTCCTTTTTGGGCACTTTTTCAATTAATGCCAGTTTTTTCTTTTTTTTCCACCCTTTTATCTCGATCTCTCTTCGCATGGCTTCTTTGAGTGTATTAAAAGTTTCGGAATACAATAATTTCACTGGCCTTCTGATTTTTGTGTAATGAGCACCGGATTTGGAATTGTTATGTTGCAAAAGTCTTCTCGTCAGATCGTTTGTGCATCCAACATAAAGAGTGCGGTCGGAGCATTGGAGGATGTAGACAAAATATTTCATACCGATAAAAGGCCGCCCCTCGGCAAAGCCTCGGGGTGGTTAAAATCTAAAGCGCTACGCGCTAAGATTTTATGCCAGCTGGCTGGTTTGGACGAAGTTAGGACCCAATTAATCTCAATTTCTGATCCGTCCTGGTTTAATATCGTTAATACTTGGTGATGTTAATTCCTCTCTAATCTCCATCCACATTCGACCCATATGATTTAGACCTTTACCGTCTTCTCCATCATCCCAAAAACCATCTCCTAGAGGATAGGTTGTTATATGTTTAACAATTTGCAAATCACCAGAGTCTAGTAGAGCTTTGCAGATTTCTTCGTGTCGAGGCTTCCCACGCTTTAACTGGGCTTCTGGCACTTCTAATTTCCTCAATTATTTTCGGATCAATATATCTCTGGCATTGGTAAGCATGTTCAACTGTTGGGTACAAGACCCCTTCTACCTCAATAGCATGAGCAGTGTATGGGGAGAAGTAGACGGCGAAGATTTCTAGTGGGAGAGTTTTCATACTACGAGTTCTTATTTATGATTATTTACCTTTAAGTGTATTCGCAACTTGTCGGCGATCATTTTCTGTTCCAGTAGCATAGCTTTTTGATTTTTCGTCGTCTAAATCCATATATGGTTTAAGATATTCTCGCATCTTTTCTCCATGTTCAGCTTTCATCTGCTCGGCTTCCTTAGCAATCTCTTCAGCTTTCTCTAACTGCCCATCATGTGTATATGCAAAAACTTTTCTTAAAGTGTTGGCATATCTTGAGACTAAATCTTGCATTTCTGGATCTTCTACAAAATCTGGGATTAATGGTTCTGGACCTTGTTCCTGTTTTGGTTTGTTAAAAAATTTCTCAAACATAAATTTAATTTTATTTCTAATATGTCAAGTTTAATCAAAATTTAGGTAAAAAGAAAGTGTGATAATTTATAAAATTACAAGTAATTAAAATAATAATTGAGTTTCTACTAAAAAAGAGTTATAATTAAAGCTACAAAAGCACTTTGACTCTTTCCATAGCTATCTCTTAAAGGTAATTCGACTTTTCTACATAAGCAGGTGACAACTGACTGCTTCTAGCAGTCTGGTCGAATTAATAAAGTTTAATTTTCTACTACAAAGAAATGAAGACAAAGAATTATAGAACCCAAATCATCAACCGTAGGGTAGATGATGGGCGTATTGTAACCGAGAAGTTTGCCAAAAAGCATCCTCGTCTAACAGAACGAGAGGTGAGAAAGATCCTAAGAAGATCTTAATTATCTCTTATATAACAGCTACCTGCGAGGGGTAGCTGTGGAAATGGTTTAAGTTACTCTACTTCCATGCGGCAATCATGAGTAATCTGGCCAGTCTCTGGACTCCAGCATTGGTACGCAATAGAAACCTCATCAAGGGTACCCCTAGGATCTGTAGTGTTTAGTGCGATTTCAAACTTTATCTTATTGGTCACATTGAAAAGTGCCGCCCAATCTGCTTTCTCTATTTCAGAAGTATTATTATCTATTCTATAAGTGATATTACTTAGGTTAAACAATAATTCGGTAGTAGAGGCTACTTCCCTATTAACAATAGCGTTCTCAGTAATAATGTGGCCTCCAAATTGTCCTGGCTTTACATAGGGATGCTCCCATTCTAATTGAAGAGGCCTATTGCCTACATGAGCTTTTACATAAAGGTAACCACAAGCTATTTGAGAACCAGACCCCACAGATTTAACAAGAGTATATTTTGTGTTTATTAATTGATTATTCTGTCCGTAAGAATTGAGATCTTTAGCAAGAGTAACTATTTGACTAGCATTTTTTAACTCATCAAAAGAAGTAGATGCATCTGGGCATGTAGGCCTTTTTACAATAATCTCTTTAATAACTTCTTTAATTACATCTTGTTTGTCTTTATTTTCCTTATCAGAAGTTAATCGATCTGCAAGCCAATAGCCAGCAATAAGAATCGATACGAGTAAAATTCCGACCCATACTTGTTTAGATGTAATATTATTTTGTTCCATAATTTGATATTTTCCCGTAAATCTTATTCTGATAAAAAAGAAGAATTGGGAGTAGTAAAGCCAGTAACGCTAATTGAGCTATCGTTACAACATTATATAGGTTCTGCATGGCATTTATTACATTTTTATTAGTAAGTGTAATCACATATCCAATGACCCCAATACCAGGAAGAATTTTAAAGAAGAAGGATACTGGTTTTACCATGTCTAAATAATAACCATATCCTTCTAACATATTATTTAGATTTTGTAAAACTTCATCGATAACCTGAGTAAAACCATAATAATTCAAGACCACCATAAAAATTACAAATAACAATAGGAACCATTTAAGCCATTTCTTTGTAGATTCGAGTTTATAACTCATATTAGTACAAGTTTAATGAAAAACTGTTAAAAAAGAAAGAGTCAATATACCACCCACAACTTCATTATGTAAACATGATTTTTTAGGTATAATTGAAGTACAAATATGTCATCCGTAGCACAAATAGGAAAAGTGATATTGCCTACCGAATTAAAGATCGATAGGGATTGGAAGGAATGGATAAACACCATTCAGAATACTGATTGCGTTGAGGCCTTGAGATATATTCCTGATGGCTCAATTGATCTGATTATTACAGATCCTCCATATGGCATTAGTAAAGAATTAAATTGCAAAGGAAAGAGACTCGGCTCGACAGCAAAATTAGATTTCAATTTCGGAGAATGGGATCAATTTAGTAGAGCATGGTTTGATATTGCAATGCACAAAACAAGAGGATGGATGATGACATTTTGTGCTAAAAAAGATGTTGGGCTTTTTATAGACGCACTAGAGAATAATGGCTTCATAGCTGTTGATGTAATTGTTTGGCAAAAACCAGACCCAGTACCGCTAAATGCTAAATCAAGATTCCTAAATGCATGGGAAGCAATAGTTGTCGGCAAGAGACCCGGATCAACATGGAATAGCAACTACGAACACAACATAATCAAAGTCCAAGCTCCTAAAGGAAAATCTAGATTCCACCCCACACAAAAGCCAGTAGAGTTAATTAAAAGACTTATTGAATTATCTACAAAAGAAGGAGATTTAATTCTAGACCCTTTTATGGGTAGTGGCACATCTGCCGTAGCTTCAATAGAAACCAAAAGAAATTATATTGGTTTTGAAATATCTAAAGAGTACTGGAAACAATCAATGGAGAGACTCGATGATTTACCAAAGAAGCTATTCTAGTTTATAGATAGTTTTCGCTTTGAGTCTTTTGAGGTCAGCAGAGCTGAGTGATATCTGCTTTCGTCTTACTTCTCTACCAGAAGTTGCGTATCTTTTCTTTTTTAGTAAAAGCTTTTTTCTAAGCAAAGTGACTACTTTTTTCGGTTCAGCTTCATATATATTTTTTACCAAAAATTCGTCTTTATCTACTACCGCAAGAATTATGCTTTTGTCAGAAAGATATTTATTTAGAACAACTTTAGAAATATCTTGGAAACTCCAAGTATGGTTTTTGGCCACCTTGTATTCATAGGCATTTCCAAATTCGTCAGTGGCATCATGTTTGGCTTGCTCTGACTCTACCTTATGACCCAGCTTCAAAGCCACAACGACTTCCCAAAATTTATTACTGGTAAGTATGCCTTTTGTGCCAACCTGTTCTTCAATTTTAATGACCACTTCTACAATCCTCTTGACCCAACTGGCATAATGGCCATCCACTACCACATCATTGGGCTTTTTCTTTATACCTAAAAGCTCTATCTGCTTTGAACTGACATTAATCATTTTCCTACTATTCCTTATCTTCAAGGTCGACTGAGCAAGATATTTAGACATCACTTCCCCAGGCACCTCGTAGTACCAATCAAACTTGGGCAATGTCAGATTGATATCATTTATATGAGCAAAAATAACAGCTTTTACATTATTAAGTTTTTTGATAGTCGTGTCCGAAAAATCATTGAATGTCCAAGTATGGTTGGAGCTACTTTCTTTATAATGTTTATATTCAAACTCGCCTCCATCAGAGTCTTTGGCATCCCTTGAGCCAGAATGCCCCGGGATCAATATATGGTTTAAGGAGTCGGCAATTAAAATCTCAAATATCTTACTGTTTGTTATAATGTCGGTAACGCCGAATTGCTTATAAAAATCAGCTTGTATTTGTTTCAATTCCGCTATAAGGTTGTCTAAAGCACCATTTTTCACAAATGAAGAAAATACCAATAAAGAAGAACATTGACCCGACTGATGAAAATGTCCTTGTGTTCTCCGATGCTATCAAAACTCTAGCTTCTTTACCAGAGAACTCTATCGATCATTGCATTACAGATCCTCCGTATAATATTTCTGGATATGATGGAAAAAAGAAAATCGGATGGCTTCAGTCAAATAAATACTGGACAGATGATAAGAGCTTTTCAAAAATAGATGCCGCTTGGGATAAATTCTCGGATAATGATTACGATAAATTCACCAGGGATTGGCTGTCAGAAATAATCAGAGTGGTGAAGCCAAACGGAAATATAATAATATTTGGTTCTTACCATAATATCTACACCATTGGTTCTATCCTTCAGAATTTTGATAGGAAAATTATCAATTCCATTGTTTGGTATAAGAGAAATGCTTTTCCCAATGTAACTCAGCGTATGCTTTGTGAGAGTACCGAGCATATCATCTGGTCTGTAAATGAGACTCAAAAAAAGGCAAAGAATTGGACCTTTAATTATAAAGATCTAAAAAAAATAAATGGCGACCTACAAATGAGAAATATGTGGGATATTCCTTCCACACCGCCTTCCGAGAAAAAGCATGGTAAACATCCATCTCAAAAACCGATAGAGGTCATCAGTAGGCTTGTTATAGGGGCTACGAAGCCAACAGAGCTAATCATTGATCCATTTATGGGTAGTGGCACTTTGCCAGTCGTAGCTCAAAGACTAGATAGGAAGTTTATAGGTATAGATATGGACGACAATTTCTGCAAGATTGCTCAAAAAAGACTAAACGAAGACAAAGCTACCCTATTCTAGGTTAGGATTCCAAAATACCCATATTTCTCCATCTGCATCAGGTGCAGAACTTCATAGAGTAAAAGTCTCTATTTTTAACTAGTAAAAAGAGTAAAACTCTTCTAAAATATCCTTAATTTTCAATGATTTCAGTAAAAGTTTTCCTACCTAAAAGTGGGGTGAGAAGAGTTTAGAAAACATCCGATAAAAGTACTAACTTTTTTGGCTAAAAACGACAAAAGTGTTTTCATTTGTCTTGTAAAATAAGGTTTTTCTCCTGAGTTTTGTCGGTAAAAAGTCTATTGCAGAAAAGTACCAGAAAAGTCTGATTGGATACCAGAAAACTTTACCAATAAACTTTTATCTTAGGCCGATTAGCCCAGACTTTTCTGCCATAAATTGGGTTTATATGATATGCCCAGAAAACTCTCAACCCCGAGGCACCCAAGGGCAAATACGGGTGGTTTAAGGTGGTTAGTGGAATAAATATGGCTTAAATAAAGATTAGACTAACTAACCCTTTACAAACCACCAAAATACTTGCAAAATTTGATAGATGTGCTATACTTTTAGATAGAAATACGGCAGAGATGCCAATTCAAATCCGAGAGGAAAACAGGAGACTGTTATGGAAAATAATATCGTTTCGCAGTTGCTTCGTGGCTCAGAAGCCATCGATCAGATGAAGAAAGAGATCGAGAGCGTCATCAGGATGATTCTCGGCATGGTCAAGGATGACATCGGGCCTGCCGAGCATTTCAAGGAGAAGAATTTCTTCAGTGAGAAGACTAACTGGAGATTTGGAGTGGATCATCGTGGCGAACTCGAAGTTCTCTGTTGGTTAAATCCCAACATCTGCGGTGAGCTTGCTTACTCGACCAGAAAGAACTCAAAGATCGACATGTGGGATGTTCGAAAAATCCACGCTGGTCTCGGAGTTTTCGCTGAAGGAATGGCGAAGGAATATCCTCGACTCACTGCTCGCTGGAACAAATTCCTCGATGCCGCTGAGTACTTTGAGAATCGGTAGTAGTTCACAGGGCGAGTCGACAACGATTCGCCCTTCCATCAAAACATTTTTATTTAAAGAATAGTTTGATGGGAGCAATCCCTGTAGTTCTTTGTAACACATCAAATTTCAAGAGGAGATTTAACAATGGATTTCAAGATAGCAGTCGAACGGATCGGATTTCCTCTGGCAGTTCTCCTCTTTGAGGATACGCTGCCAGAAAACGCATGGCAAACCGCTACGGTGGATCAATGTCTCGATGTGCGATATGCCTTTTCCAAAAGGGTGGCAGAGCATGTTGGTGGCAAGCCAATTCCCCAAAGTATTTGTGAGGAAGCAAACAAGCGGCTCCAAAAAATTGTTGCGGAGGCAGATTTTAAGACAGCAAGAGCACTATGCGACAAAGGCAGCGACTTCCTAGAGAAGCTCGCCTACGAACGGCTCTTCGCTCTGGCCTCCACATTCGAAGAAGCGTGTGAGATTGGAGAAGTCATTGGTCTGTGGTCGTCTGGTTCATCAAATGACCTTGAGAGTCCATCGAGAGCACGAGTTACACAACTATGCTTTTCGAAAGCAACTCGTCGGGAGCATTTCGCTAAGTTGTTCACTCGTCTTGGCTCTCCAGTCCCTGCGCTTGTAGGGAATCTTTCAAAAGAAGACGAACTCAAAGCCGCCAATAAGTTACTTGAGGACAATCCGAGCGATGAAGAATTGTTGCTTGGATATCAGTTTCCGCCTCACCATCCGCATTACGCTCGAGCTTTGGAAAAAGATCTAGAAATGATCCCATACCTCGATGAGTTCCATCGTTTGTATGAAAAGGTTATAGAATTTACCGAGCATCGAGCCAAAGTCGGAGCCGCATTCAGAAAACGACTCGAAACCGCCACGCTTGAGGGTAATCATGATCCTTATCCTTATTGCAGAGTGTGTGAGCTGGCAACTGAATGTGGTGATGAAGAGACAGCCAAAGCGTGCTACAACTTCGTCATTGCAAATGCGGAGAAACCTCAAGAAGAGCGATTTCGTCAACAAGGTTACCGCTGGATCATTAACCACGCCGACCCTGCAAGTGAGGAGTACAAGAAGTTTAAGTTGCTCCTACCAACAAAGCGGCAGAAGAAACAGCTAGTAGAAGTTTGATGTACAGAAGCCTGTATTCAGGCAGGCCCGAACCATGTTGTTCGGGCTCCCATTCAAGAATTTTTTGAGAAAAGTTTTTGAATGGGAGCAATCCCATAGTTCTTTCAATTTTGAATAAGGAGACACACAAATGACCGAGGAAGAAAAGCAGAGAAATGTTGCAATCGGTAGTCTACTTCGCACAAAACGCAAAGAGTTCGGGTATAGCGTCGAGAATGTTGTAGCCTACTGCAACAAGGTGGGCTGGAAGAACCTCAACGCCCACAAACTCAATCGTATCGAGCGAGGAGAGATCGAACCAGAAATCACTGGTCTCAAAACGCTCATGTCGATCTATGGAATCTCGAACAAAGAGATTGTGGGGATTTGCTAAAGAAAGGAGCCAAAACATGAAAGAAAAATTCATAGCAGAAATTCAGGCGTTTACCACAGACGAGCAGGTCATGTCTGCCATGGAGAGAGTCAAGACTTTCCCCGTGTCGGATTGGGAGGATCTTATGGGGCATATAAGAAAGGCTACCATTCGAATCCAAATAGCCAAGCTGGACGAGGCTAAAAAGAAATATGGACTTGGTAAATGAATAACCGCCCCCCACGGACAAAATCCGGTGGAGGGCGGATTTTGTTTATAGAAATTTAAGAAACTATTATATAGATAGTCCAAAAAATGACGACTACGCAAATACCAATTATTGTCTGTTTATGCTTTGCTTTTTTAATAGCCAGGTCTTCTATTTTTTCATGTTCGATAAAATCATCCGGGTTCTTCCCTTGATCTTTTAATAATTTCATCCCCACGGGAGTATCAGTAGGAATCAGATTATTCTGGCCACAGGATGGACAGGTTTTCTGCCAAGATCCACGACGCCAAATTGAGTAAATTATTCCTGGCACAAGAAATGTGGGCCAAAGAATGATTTCTATCAGACCATTTCCTTTCATTTTCGCTTTTGGATTTCCAATAAATCCACACGAGGTACAAATTAGTTTTTTATTCATAGAGTCCAGTTAATGAATAATAATATTTACAACAAATCCGACCGCTAGGAAGGCACCTTACGGTAACCTCTGCCAGAGTTTCCCCTGGTAACGCTGGACACGCCCTAACGATCGGGTTTCTTGTGTCCAGCGATTTTCGACCATATCTCTAGAAAATCTAGGGGGGTTAGGTCTGATCGGTGTATTTGATTGTGACTACGATTATATACTATTTTTGAAGAAATTGGAGTGGCTACGGAGTGTCGACTATAACAAAATATTTCAAATATTTTTCCTGATTCTGCTAAGAAATCTTTACTTATCAAAGCTTTTTTACGATAGCTGAGATATTCCATCAGCATTTTTATTACCAAATAGTTGCCCACAGATTTATTATTTGATCGGTTGCAATCAAGTGTTGCAACTTTTTATTAATCACTGGGTGAACAAAGCCTATTGTTGGCTTGGCAGGTCGCCACCCAGTGAACCTGTTAGGCCAAGAGTAGGTTTTTATGTTGCCAAAAGAAGCGGTCGAGGAATTCAAAATCTTGTATAAGAAAATATTTAAGATTGAACTCTCTGACGAAGAGGCTTCTTTTCGTGCAAATAATTTAATCGATTTGTACAAATTAACTTATAGTCAGTCTGACTTGGTTGAGATTAAAGATAAACGAAAAAATGAAACCAAAAAGTTTTAGAAGTTTTATAGCAGAAAGTGGATCACACTATAAGTTTGTAAGAATTCCTAAAAAAATCTTGATCGACAAAAAGTTGACTGAAATTGAAAGGCTCTTATGGATTATATTAGCATGCTTCTTGTTCTCTAAAGATAGCAATATATTTCCGAGCAGAACACGCCTTGCCAAACTACTCGGCATTAAAGATCCAACATACATAACCAAACTAACTACTAGGCTTCAAAGTAAAAAGTATTTGGAAAAGGGATATGGTCCCAGAAATAAAACATTTTATGAGATTTATTTTGACGACGAAGTTGACGATTCGATTTTTGATAATCAAGTTTTGGGTCGAATAAAACCAAGCAAAAATAATAAAATAACTCGAAATAGAAGTGGATAATTTATACACCGCTAAGTGTAATCCTTGGTCACTGATTACAATACCAACTAACCACAATTCTGAAGGAGATTTTAACCACTAATAGGTGTAGAAAAAGTAAACAAGAATAATAAAAGATAAAACTATTAAGAAAACGAGTAAAGATGGATTTTTCCTTCAGAAAAATCATTTCTTCAAAGGCAACCCACATCATAAATTATTAATATATAAGATACTATGTTAACCTCCCACCACTATGAAAAATGAACAAGAAATAATTAATTACGATTTATATAGCAGAAAATCTTCTGAATCTGAAGAGCGTCAGGTTCTTTCTATTTCGGCTCAGGTTGATGAGATGACACACTTGGCTAACCAGACAAACAGACATGTCTCGAATATTAGACCCGAATCAAAATCTGCAAAACACGAAGGTATTCGTCCAGTCTTTAACCAATTACTAAAAGACTTAGAAGGTGGGGTAATTCAAGGGATTATGGCCTGGCATCCAAATAGATTATCTAGAAATGCTATGGATTCGGCCAGGCTTGTTGATCTCTTTGATCGTGGAAAATTAAAAGAAATAGTTACTCCTGGCCAGACATTTAGAAACACGCCATCTGACAAATTCTTTTTTATGTTTCAATGTACTCAGGCAAAAATGGAAAACGATCAAAAGGGCGTTGATGTGAGTAGAGGTCTGAAGAAAAAAGCTCATATGGGATCATTCCCCGCTGGCTGTTTACCTGAAGGTTACGATCATGAGAAAGGTAGAAATAAAGGTGATTCAAGAATCATTTCTAGACCAGAATTAAAGTTATTAAAAAGAGCAGTCCAGTCGATGCTTACAGGAAAATATAATCCACTTCAAATAAGAGATATGTTGAACAATGAATGGGGTTTTAGAAGCCGAAAAGGTAAGCCATTGAGTAGAAGTGGTATGTATGGTTTTTTCCGAAAGACTTTTTACTATGGAGATTTTCTTTGGAACGGAGAGTTGTGTCATGGCACTCACGAAAAAATAATGACACCAGAAGAGTTCGATAAAATTCAGTTCATTCTAGGAAAGCACGGCAAACCGAGATCCAAGGAACACATACTCACATTTGCTGGTGGATTATTGAGATGTGGAGAGTGTGGATTTGGAATTACAGGAGAAGAAAAAATAAAGAGGCAGAAAAATGGAAATGTTCATCGGTATATATATTATCACTGCACTAAAAAAAGTGAGGCTCATAAATGTCGGCAAGGATCTATCGAGCATAAAGAAGTGATAAAGCAAATTAATAAAGCTATCGACTCCATTCAAATACCGCCAGAATTCCACGAATTTGCTATGAAATGGTTTAGGAAAGAAAATGAAAAACAATTTAAGGTGATAAACGAATCTGTCGATTCACAAGAAATAGCATATAAAGCTTGTATTAAAAGGCTCGAGAATCTTGCTTACATGCGTTCTAGCGGAGAAATAACACCACAAGAATATGTTCCTCTTAAAACCAAAGAACTAGAGCTTAAAGGCCAACTAGAGGCATCTAGAGGCAGTACTAGCAAGAACATTCAACACTGGGTCGAAACTGGCGACCAGATGCTAACATTTATTGAGAATGTGCGAGAAAAATTCAGAATCGGGAGTTATGAGGTTAAAAGGGGTATACTTTCGACCTTAGGTTCAGACCTCATCCTAAAAGACAAAAAAGTGTTTATTGACTTGGAAAAATCGCTATTCCCAATGAAAATAGTCTCAGAAGAGTCAAATAAGATTTACAACAAGGTTAGAACCTCAAAGAAGCCTTACACATCAAAGGAATTAGTTGCTTCCTACGAACAGAGTCCACGACTGCTGGGAGACTAGGGATCGAACCTAGATTCATCGCTTCAAAGGCGATTGTCCGACCATTAGACGATCTCCCAATAGATTTGTCAATACCCTATTGGATTGTTGACCTATTATTTATACCTTTAAAAATGCCTTGAGTCCAGCCAGTGATCTTGCGGAGAAATGAAGAACTCTGTTTTATATATATTTTCAGAATGCCATTATATGTTTTGCCTATATTTCTTCTTCTTGTGACTGGCTTACTTTTTTTGAAGTATACTCTCCCCTTTTTTGAGACTGGGAAGCCAGTTATCTTGTCCCAGTAGAGCTTTATTTCTGGAATTCTATGTTTGTGGTTGTCGTGAATATAAATATTAAAATCTAGATCGTTGCGATCTATTTTACAAAGGTTAAGCCATTTCAAGAAAACCTTTATCATTTCTGGATCCATGTTTATGAAAGATGCTCTTGATCCAGGTCTCCATTCCTTCTCTTTTGATCCCTCCGCCCAATAGAGAGTGGTGCCGATAAGCCAAAGTTCGCGCTCAGTGAGGTGACCAACTTCTTTTTCGGCCTCTTCGATAATGGAGCGCATTTTGTCGATGCGCTGCTTCTTTTTGGCTGCGCCACCGCGGAGGCTAGCTTCTCGACGAGCTTTGGTCAGGCGCTGAAACTGCGGAGTGGAGAGCTTCACCTCTTTGAACCAAAAGGCCAAGGTTGACTTGGCGACTGGCACTTTGTCCAAAATACCTCCATAAGTGACCCCCTTCTTACGCATTGCTATGGCCTGCTTTTTTAATTCAGTTTTTTCTATCATTATCTAATTAGTAATAATAAGGTAGGACATAATCTATATATAACTATATCCTACCTACTAATCGGGATAAAGGCAAGATAAATCTGGGGATAATCGTTGAAAGACTATGCTATAATATTTTGAAAATTTATGATTATTCGGAAATTTTGGCAGTGGTATGAGCGGAATTATAAGATAAACGTCGGCGTGGCGTTGGGGCTTTTTTTGTTGCAAATACTTCACCTCGTTTGGCTCTTCGCAGAAATAATAATGACCAAACTGACTGGTACTCCCCTCTTTGCCTTTCACGATCTGCCGAAGGTCTTGATCATTTTGGTTGATTACACTGAAATACCAGCTCTTATTGCCGCATCACTTATATATATAGATGAGCTCAAAAATAAGTTTAGTTGGAAGGGTATGGTGTACTTGCTTTTTCTCAACTCCCAATGGCTGCACCTCTTTTGGATCACTGATGAGTTCGTGGTAGACTCTTTCGTACATGGGGCAAGTGTAGCTCTCCCTGCGTGGCTCGCTTGGGCGGCAATACTCATAGACTATTTGGAGGTGCCAGTTATCTTTGATATGGGCAAGAAATTTTGGTCTGACTACTTTTCTCCGCCGCAAGATTCGATAATAGCTAGCTCGATCGGGAGCTCGGGGATAGAGGCGTAGGCTTGTTTGGAAGAGGCATCTAGAAAGGCGATCAGGGTTTTGGAGTTTATGTTTTTGGCAGTCTTCGCCATCTCACTCAATTTTTCGAATTCTTCTTCGCCAGTCTCTTCTACTACGAAATCTTTCATATCTTTGCTAAAACGAAGCAGAAGCAGGAAACGCAAAGAACGCAAAATCATTTTCAAAAATACTTGCATGTCGGTGTTTTGGAGAGAAGCCTGCCTCACTGTCTCAATACCCTTTTCGGTGTTTTGCAGGGCTATGGCTCCTAAGATTTGAATAATGAGAGACTCGTCCGGAGCACCAAGGACCCTCTCCACTTCTGTGTGAGAAAGTTTTTTATCTTCACTACTGTGGATAGCTTTTTGTAAAATGGAGAGAGCGTCGCGGAAGGAGCCGTCGGCCAAAGTGGCGATAAGGGCGGCAGACTTCTTCTCTATATCATAATTTTCGGCGAGCGAGGCCTTCATGACCGAGTCTCGGAGAGCTTGGTGAGTCGGCTTTTTGAAAGCGAAGCATTCGCAACGAGAGATGACCGTGTCTGGTAGTTTGTGCTCTTCGGTTGTGGCCATTATAAATATGACATGCTCGGGCGGCTCTTCTAAAGTTTTCAAAAATGCATTCCATGCCTCTTTGGTTAGCATATGTACTTCGTCTACTATATATATTTTGTATTTTGAAGAATATGGATAGGTGTGGACGGCCTCGCGGATGGCACGGATCTCGTCGATACCGCGGTTTGACGCTGCGTCTATTTCATAAATGTCCTCTGGGTTTACACCGAGAGATTTGGCGAAAATACGAGCTACGCTGGTTTTGCCTGTACCACGGCTACCAGAAAAGAGATAAGCATGTGCCACTTTGCCCGTTTTGGCTTCATTTTCTAAAACAGAAACCACATGTTCTTGGCTGACTACTTCTTTGAAAGTCTGGGGGCGGTATTTGCGATATAAAGCCATTTCCATATTGGGACATTATAATCTATAATTAATTTTATGTCTTTTGCTCCAGAAAAAATAAGAGTAGGGGTGTTGCGTGGTGGGCCTTCGGCCGAGTATGACGTTTCTCTGAAAACAGGTGGTACCATACTCGCGAATCTCGACGATCGATACGAACCGATCGATGTTTTCATTACTCGTGATGGCACTTGGCACATCAAAGGTCTACAGAAAGATCCTTATGCAATTTTGAAAACTATCGATGTAGCGGTCAATGCTTTGCATGGTAGCTACGGCGAGGATGGTAAGGTCCAAAAGCTTTTGGAAGAATTTGGTGTGCCTTATACTGGCTCGGGCGCCCTCGCTTCAGCTGTCGGCATGAACAAAGTATTGGCAAAAGATCTCTTCCAAAAAGCAGGTTTGAAAACTCCACATCATATAGTGGTGAATGTAGATGATGTCGATATAGTAGAAAAAATAAATAAAAGTTTACCCTTCCCTATTATTGTAAAGCCTATAAATTCTGGCTCATCACTTGGAGTGGGTTTCGTCGACAAAGCTACTCTTTTGAAAAAGGCATTGGAAGAATCTTTTGCTTATTCACCCAAACTTTTGGTCGAAGAATACATAAGCGGCAAAGAAGCTACTTGCGGAGTGATCGAAGGCTTCCGAGATACCCCCTTCTATACTTTACTGCCGGTAGAGATATTGAAAGGAAAAAATAAAAGTTTTCATGATTATGGCTCCAAATACGAAAACCTTGAGTCAAAATACAATGTACCAGGCAACTTCACACCCCTCGAAATTTCTGAAATAAAAAATGCCGCATCTTTGGTGCATCAATCTTTGGGCTTGAGGCACTATTCGCGCTCTGACCTCATCTTGCATCCTCGTCGCGGTCTCTTCGTCCTTGAGGTCAACACCTTGCCGGAGCTCACCCACCGCTCCCCCTTCATAAAATCTCTCGAAGCCTTGGGCGGCAACATCAAAGAATTTTTGGCACATATTATTCAAAATACTTTGCACTCCAAATAATGGGCCGCAGGCCCGTGCGGACTAGGGATCGGAGATTTTCATGGGGGCGGATAAAGTCGGCTAAAGCTGGGCTCATTTTATAATATGTGTTTACGAATATCTTGCCAAATTCGTTAGTAAGAAGCTCCTTATCTCTAAAATTTCGAAGGGTCTGTACTTCTGGCTCAAGCTCGGTGCCGAAAGCAGCGGTGGCGATGAAGCAGCCAGATGTAGAGCTAGCTACACGAGCGGCACAGGTGAGACTAAGAGTATCTCCTGCTCCGCTCATAACCACTGTGGCTGTCTTTATGCCTTCAGTGGTATATATTTTGCTTACTGACGTTGAGGTGCCTACTAGACCTTCTGTTCCTGACCATGAAAATGTAATTGGCGCTGCGGCACCGCCCCCACCCACTATAGCGTCCCAAGAAACCCTCATGCCAGACACATGAGGGTTACAATTACCACCAAGTGGTAAAGTTGACCCGACGGATCTACCAGAAAGTATGGTGCTACAAGTGAGTGTGAAAGATTGATTGCCCGATTGCACTGTCACGTTTGCAACTTTTTGACCAAATGTTGAATATCTTTTTAATACTGAAGGTTGATTCGAGCTTAGGCCGTCGGTGCCTGTCCATGAATAAGTAGTGGAAGAAGTAGTGCCACTAAAAGATGTGTCCCATGTGATATCGTAATCACCCGTTTGATATGGTGAGACAGTTACTCGGCATCCTCCCAAGACTTGTGTTTCTGTCGGAGGTGTTGAAGTTGATTGGCCGAAAGCTATGCCTTGGATACTCAAAAAAATCAAAAGCGTGCAACCACTTATAAAAAACAGCGGCCATTCCAAAAGTCTCTTTAAAATAAACATATCGCTAATCTTCTCACTTTGAGATGAAGAGAGGATTAATTTTGTTTTGAGCCGACTTTATGATATAAATTACAATGTGAGTATACGGGCCCTTAGCTTAGCTGGTAGAGCGCCTCATTTGCAATGAGGAGGTCAGCGGTTCGAATCCGCTAGGGTCCACATATTTTTATCAATTAAAAAGGGCACCGGATGGCCGATGCCCTATTCCTACCCCACAGTTGTTTGTTCCGACGTACACCAGTACGCCGGTGGCTGCTCTCTTCCTTTTCCCTTACGGAAAGTGGTCTACATACCAGTTTAGTTAAATAAAATTTTAAATCAAGCAAGGCTGTGTATAAATGAAAGTTTAGATTATTCTATAAAAGCACCAATTATGGCTCCTATAAAGCCAACAATGATTGCTCCTTCGATACCAGTTCCCACATAATCAGGATATCCAACACCCCACACTCCTAATATCCAGCCTACAATAGCGCCAAAAATACCTCCTATCACCACGCCGTTAGATTCTTTATCTGAGCTTGACCTTAAAGAATTTATAAATGCCGAGGTGGGTTCAGTTTCACCACATTTGGGACAAACTTTTGCATCAGGACTTATATCTTTCTTGCAGTAGTTGCATTTAGGCATGGAGTCTCCTTGTTGATATTTCTGACATTAGTATACAATAATTATAAAATAAATCTATATCCGACGCTGAGCGTTTGATATGGAATTTATTTTTGAAATGTTGGATAATTTTGGACAAAAAAACTCGAGAGTTTTTGGACGCGTGTCCTTCAAACTCTCGAGCGAGGCTTTCTTATGGGAGGGAAAGCTAATTGATGAAACTGCACTAAGGAGAATTTAAGTATGCTACTTATGCTTATAAAAGCAAGGCTGAAAGTGCATAACTATTTAGGTAGGTGGGAGCGGAGGCGACGGTGGAAGGTGATGGCGAAGCGGTGGGACTCGGAATTGGCTAATAAGATTTGAGACTTTAGTTCTCTAAACTTTTCAATATTTAGTATTTCGCGAGCCTTGTGTCTATTATCTTTAACAACAGCGACGATCGGAATATTTATTTTTTTAGTCGCAAGTACTGATTGAGCAGCGTTGAGCTGTGATACTCCCCCATCGACAACTACCAAATCAGGCAGAGACCATTCGGTGTGCTTAAGCCGGCGTTCTAGAACCTCTTTTAGTGCTTTAGTATCATCTGCACTTTTTTGGCCTTTTATTTTGAACATTCTATAATCTGATTTTTTGGCTTCGCCATCCTCAACCACAGTCATAACTCCGACCATATTGGTACCTGACAGGTGCGCTATATCATATGCCTCAATCCTAAAAGTTTTTTCTCTGTGAGATTCTTGAAGTTCAGGGCGGTCTTTTTTAATTAGTGCAATATCGTGTATGTGTTGGAGGGCGAAGATTTTGGATTTTATTGTCGCCGCTTTTTCAAACTCTCGAGCTTTGGCTAGGCTTTTCATTTCATGCTCTAGAGTTTTTATAAGTACTTTCTTTTTGCCTTTGAAAAAGAGGATAATGTTGCGGATAGTTTTGGCATACTCGTGTTTGGAGATGGCGCCAACACAGGTGCCTGGGCAGAGGCCGATTTGGTAGTTGAAGCAGGGAGCCCCACCCCGACCCTCCCCGAAGGGGAGGGAGTTCGGAAAATTGCACTTGTCTCTAAAAGGGAAAATTTTGCGGATTATTTTTAGGGCGATGCGGAGTTGGGAAGTGTTGGTGAAAGGACCGAATTTTTCTTTCGGTCCCCTCTCTTGCAATAAGAGAGGGGCCACACGATAGTGAGGGGGGTGAATTATTTCTCTTTCCCGCATTATCAAGACTCTAGGAAAATCTTCTTTGGTTATAACTACATAATTCCAACTTCTCTGATCTTTACCGATACTATTGTATAGAGGTAAGTATTTTTTGATAAGCTCAGCTTCAAGGATCAGTGCCTCTAGTACGGAGTCGGTCTTCTCAAACTTTATATCCACTGCCTCCCCCACCATCTTTTTGATCCATTCGCTCCGCTTCTCACCAATGTCCAATGCAAAATAACTCCTTACTCTACTCTTGAGCGAGGTTGCTTTGCCGATATATAGGAGATTTTTTTTGGCACCTATGAATCTATAAACCCCCGGTGTGCTCGGTAGCTTGCTTATTTGACCCTTCAGCTTTTCTTGTAAATTTTTCATTCTTATAATACTATTTGTCCTATAATCTACAATAATATGTTTGGAATGACTAATAAAAAGGTAAGCACAGAGAGCTACAAGGGAGTGAGAGACTTCTATCCCGAAGATCAAGCAGTGCAGAATTATATTTTTGGAGTGATGCGAAAGGTGGCAGAATCTTGGGGATATTTGGAGTACAGTGCTTCGGTCTTGGAGCCACTTGAGCTTTATAAATCAAAATCGAGCGAAGAAATAGTAAACGAGCAGATTTATAACTTTATTGACCGTGGTGGGCGGGAGGTGGCCTTGCGGCCAGAGATGACCCCGACTGTGGCGAGGATGGTAGCGGCTCGCATACAGGAGCTACCCAAGCCAGTGCGCTGGTACTCCATACCAAACCTATTTCGTTATGAAAAGCCCCAAAGAGGACGACTGCGCGAGCACTGGCAACTAAACGTAGATATGTTTGGTATCTCATCTCCATATGCTGATACAGAGATAATAATGGTGGCGGCTGACATTATGAAAAAATTTGGCGCCAAATCAGAGGACTTCGTAATCAAAATAAATAGTCGAGAACTTTTACAAAAAATATTGGAAAAAGCAGGAGTGGCAGGAGGTGAAGCCATATTTGTCTATCGTTTGATCGATAAAAAAGAAAAGATGCCGGAAGATGAGTTTCGCCGATCTATGGCAGCTCTGGTTGGTGAAGAGCCGGCGGAAAAGATTTTGGAGATGCTTTACTTTGATGGTGCACTCACTACCATGTTCCACTCTGAAGCTTCGGCTGTGTGGTTAGAAGAAGTGATAAATATTTTGAAATCGCGCGGAGTATCGAATGTACTTTTCTCCCCTACTTTGACTCGCGGGTTTGACTATTACACTGGGGTAGTCTTTGAAGTCTTTGACACCAACAAAGAAAATCCGCGTTCTCTCTTTGGCGGCGGGCGATATGACAACTTGGCCGAGAACTTTGTTAATGAAAAAATACCGGCCTTTGGTTTTGGCATGGGAGATGTGACTGTACACGACTTCCTCGAAACACACGGACTCTTGCCAGAAATTTCTTCTTCAACTGATTTATATATAGCAGTGGCACCTGAAACTGATTTGGCAGAGGTTTATAAAGTAGCAGATACTTTTAGAGAAAAAGGTATAAATGTAGCTGTCGATATTTCGGATAAAAAGCTTGCCGATCAGCTCAAATCTTTGGAAAAGACTAAAGTACCGTTCGTCATGACTGTCGGTGCTACCGAAATCAAAAGTCAAAGATTTGTTCTGCGTGATACTAACACTAGAGAAGAAAAAATAGGAAGCATAGAAGAAATTGCTGGAATGATAAAATGAGACGTATTTTTTTTGATATTGAGACGGCAAATATATTTCAGGAAGTGGGGTCAAATGATCCGAGGGATCTAACGATCTCGGTGGTTGGGGTCTATGATTCGGCGAGCGAGCTCTATAGCACCTTTTTGGTAGAAGAGTTGCCTAGACTTTGGCCTATATTAGAAAGTGCTGATATGTTGGTAACCTTTAACGGAGAACATTTTGATATACCACTTCTGAATAAATATTATCACGGAGATTTGCTAAAAATAAAAAGTGTTGATCTTTTGAAAGAAATGCAGAAGAGTGCTGGCCGCAGGATGAAGCTCGACCAAATAGCCGAAGGTACGCTCGGGGTGAACAAAAGTGGTGACGGGCTACTCGCTGTCAAACTTTGGCGAGAAGGTAGGGTTGAAGAACTTAAAAAATATTGTATTGATGATGTGCGGATCACCAAAGATCTGTATGAATACGCTCTCAAAAATAGCAAACTCATTTTTAAAGAAGGGCCTAATATGAATGAAATAAAGTTGGACACAAGCGGCTGGGAAGCTCTCCCTACTTCTTCTGGTATGAATTTCACGTTGCCTTTCTGACCCTACTTGTTATAATTATTTTATGAGTGACAAATTTACATTGCCGATTTCGATTGTTATCGCTGGGCTTTTGATTGGTGGCGGGGTTTATTTGAATGGCAAGATGACCAAAGACAACCCGACACCAGCCCAAAAGCAGGAGCTTGTTTCAAAAAGCATTGCCAATGTGGTGCGCCCAATTGATGCGAATGACCATGTGCTTGGAAGTGCTGACGCGCGGATTTTGGTCATAGAATATTCTGATACTGAATGCCCATTTTGCAAGACCTTCCACACTACTATGCTTTCTATAATGCAGGAATATGGTAAAGAGGCCCAGGTGGCTTGGGTCTACCGGCATTTCCCTATTGCTGAGCTGCACTCCAAAGCTCCGAAGGAAGCAGAGGCCTTGGAGTGTGCTGGTGAGCTCGGAGGTAACGGCAAGTTTTGGGAATATACATCAAAAATTTATGAGATCACTCCATCCAATAATGGTCTCGATCCGAAGGAGCTCTTGAATGTGGCCAAGACGGTAGGGCTCTCTTCTACTGCTTTTGAAAATTGTTTGACGAGTGGAGAGTTTGCTCCGCGAGTCAATCTCGATGTCCAAAACGCTCGTGAGCTCGGTGCCCTCGGTACTCCTTACAATGTAGTCATAGATACAAAGACCAATGAACATTACCCAGTCGAAGGCGCTTACCCTTATCTAGATTTGAAAGATGCGATTGAGATAATTCTGGCGTCGTAACCCCACTCGGTCTACGACCACCCTCCCCTTATCAGGTGAGGGAAAACCCCACTTTCGATTTAGGTTGATTTGTTGTTCAAAAAAGTGTAGTTTGTTGGGAGTCTGTTGTTTTGAAAAAGGAGGTTTCCTGTGGAGAATAAGAAGCCGAATGCATTGATTATTGGTGGGAGCTCTGGCCTTGGTTTGGAGCTGGCTCGCCTACTTACTACTACTCACAATGTCACGATCACTGGACGACATGATCCAAATGAATCTTCTCTAATATCCCGTAACTTGAATATGGAGCTAGATGAAGATACAGATTTGGATGTGGCAATGGTTAATTTGAGTGTGGATCTAAGATGCATACTTGATGGCGCAGAACCAATCGATTTGTTGATCTATGCTGCTGGCTTTTATCAAGAAGCAAGTATTGGTCAATTAGAAGATCTCCAAATACTGAATATGGTTAATCTTGGACTTATCGTTCCTGCGATGCTACTTCGGCATATTTTGTTTTCTTACAACTTGCCGAATTTTATCGCTATCACTTCGACGTCGCAGTGGACACCACGACCGGCGGAGCCGGTTTATACTGCAGTTAAAGCTGGGTTGGCGATGCTCGCACATTCTGTGTCGTTGGATCCACAGGTTGGTAAAGTCATGGTTGTAGCACCAGCTGGTATGAAGACTGCTTTTTGGAGAGGTCAAGGTCGGGATACTTCTATTATGCTTGATCCGAAATGGGTGGCAGAGCAAATCGTTCTTGACTTTGATCAGCAATTCAAGTACAAGTTTATTAAGATACTGCGTGCACCTGCACGAGTAGAAGTGGCAGATATTCGATATAGCTGAATCAATCAGCCGGTAGTACAAATGATGTACTACCGGTTTTTGTATTTTGATCGACAACAAATAAAACGATCGTTCAAAATGTTGTCGAGGATATTTCATTTTCTAACGATCGTCGGATTTTGAAACATTTTAGTTTTAACTTTTTGAAAGTCTAATACTAAGATTTTAGGAGTTTGCGGTAGGCACAGTATTCGCAAGTTTTTTCTGAGCAAGACTGATCCCAAAACTTCAGATTTATTATTTCGTCGGCTACTTTTTTAATAGTCTCTATGAGTTCACTTGTTTCTTCGTCATTTATTTCAAACTCTTCTTTTTTATAATTTCCGCTGTCAGCTTGCCCTGAGCTTGTCGAATGGGTTGGTTCTAAAAATTCTATAATCCCCTTTTGCATATTTATTTCTCTCGCCCCGCGGAGCGAGAGCGAAGTGGGGTCGTGCAGATTTAAGAGAAGCTTGTAGAAAGTGAGTTGGCGCTTCACGTCTCCCTCTTCTATTTCCTTCTTGCTTTTTGGTCTGCCAGTTTTGTAGTCGGTGACGGCCACTCTCTCGTCAGACAAGAACTCTACCTTATCTAATTTTCCACTTAGTAAAATATCCTCCAAATGGGCAGTGACCGAGAATTCTGGTATCGCTGGGTATACCCAAGTTTGGTGAGCCCACTTGAACCAGCCTGTGAGGGCAAGGCTACCTCTCTCTAAAGCTTCTTTCATTTCTATCTCCCGGAGACCACTTTTGCCTAGGTGGCTCTTATAAGAGTCTAGTAGAAAGCCGACATCCACTTCCCTATCCTTACGCACCGTAAACAGATCTTGGACGGCAGCATGCATGGCGGTGCCGTAGAGTTGATGACGCAGGGGGATGGAGGGGATACGGAGTAGGTTGCGATAAAAATACTTCCATGGGCACGCCAAATAATTGTTGAGAGCAGAAACAGATAAAGGCTGGCTTTGGAAAAGCTCTCTCACAAAATCTTTGTCCAGTTCGTTACTTACCCCGTTCTTACTTTCTCCATACAAAAGCTCTTGGTGCTTGGCCATCCTCTCTTCACATTCTCCGGTATCTACTTTGGCCACTTTCTCTTCGTCAAGCTCACTTATAAATACGGACGGCAAAAGCTCTTTGCCGTTTTCATCGGTAGTTGGGTAGCTTATGGTTATTTTCGACTTGGCTCGAGTCAAGGCTACATAGAACAGTCTCCGCTCATCGTCTAGCCGGTTGCCTAGATTTTCGGTTTTATAAACGGCGGGTATGAGAGGCAAGAATTCTACCATCCTACTACCACCAAATATATTTTCACTTGCGTGTAAGAGGTATACTTCTTCAAACTCAAGCCCTTTGGCTCGGTGCACCGTCATGAGACGTACGAATCCAGAGCGGATTTGATGCTTAGGCCTCTTTATAAAAATATTATGCTTCTTCAGTACCCCCAGGTATTCCATGAAGTCTTTGAGTTCGGCGCCGGGGTGATTTATGGCGATACGCTTGCCCTCTTCCAAGATTCGCTCTATTCCTAAGAAGGCGTCTGCGTCTTTAGAAGAAAGCATGGAGTTTAGTAATCCAGACTCGCGCAAAACTTTTTCGGATACCTCCATCAGTCCATCATTCTTGCTTGCTTTGGCCCAAGCTTTTAAAAGTTTTGATAAGCTTTTGGTACTCTCATTGTCTTCTAGAGACTCATAAAGAGTTTTTTTGTTAGTGTAAGAAGATTTTATTATTCGGTAAGCTTCTAACGGGTCTACCCCCAGCTCTTCTATATGCAAAATCGGCACTAGAAACAAATCGTTCCCATATTTGTGCACTGCTTCAAGGAGGGCGAGAAATTTCCGGACATACTTCTCGCTCTGCAGGTCCTCGTCAGACTCGATGGTGAATTTCATACCTCTCTTTTGCAAGATGTCGGCTATACCGAAGGCATCTTTGTTGTTGCGATAAAGGACGGCGATCTCATGGGGAGGCGTGCCTTCCTTTATGGATTTTTCGATTTGCTCGGAGATGAAATAGAGTTCGGAGGTGCGGGTGGTGCAGGAGACCAGAGAGATTTTTTTATAACTCCCCAAGTGTTCCCTTACCCCTCTTAATTTAAGAGGGGATTCCAAACCGACCAATTTTTGTTTTGAAGGAATAAGCGAGTGAGCGGCGTCGAGGATGGGTTGGGAGGAGCGGTAGTTGCGGAAGAGCTCTATAATTACAATATTGGGGTAGAGCTTTTTGACGTATTCAAAGTTTTGGGCAGAGGCGCCTTGGAAACGGAAGATGGCCTGCTTCTCATCCCCTACTATAAAAATATTTGGATTTTGATGGAAGTCAGAGAGGTATTCGAGGATTTTGTTTTGACTCTGGTTGGTGTCTTGATGCTCATCAACCAAGATGTATTGGTGCTCTTCCTGAAGAGACAGTTTTAAATTAGGGTCGGTCTCCAGAGCCTTAAGCACTTCCATAATCATATCACTCCAGTCATACAGTCGGCGCTCGTGCAATACTTTTTGATAAGCCTCGTATACCTCTCCCAACTCTCTGTTTTTTACTAATTGCCGCTCGTATTTGAGATGCTCACTTTTTATCTTACCTTTGTGAGCGCCTTTTTCATGCACCAAATCTTCTCGAGATTTAAATTTTTGTTCCTCACTTTCAATCAGTTTAATAAAATCTTTGGGAGACAAGCCCTCGCGTTTTAGCTCCGATATCTTCACTCCTATGTCACGCACGTAGAACATCGGATCGCCCCAAGGCCGCAAGAGAGACAGGTTTGGCAAGTCGTTTACCAACTCTTCGATAATAGCCGTACTCTCTACTTCTGTGATATTGGCAGAGCCGACGATTGAGCCGAAAGATTCGGGGTAAGTCTTCAGGGTATCGTTTGCAAAGGAGTGAAATGTCTGGATCCGTACCCTATATGCTCGAGTGCCTATGAGATTAGCCAACCTCCTCCTCATGTTAGTGGCTGCTGCATCGGTAAAGGTTAGAGCCAAAATGTTTTCTGGCCTTGTGTCAGTCTTCAATAAAATATTTGCGATCCTTAAGGTCAGCACTTGGGTCTTGCCAGTACCGGGGCCTGCCACTACCAAAACCGGCCCCTCTATGGTGTCTACGGCCTTCTTTTGCTCCGGATTTAGAGAATCATATGCAGCTTTGAACTCCTTAGAAATCATTTGAAGATTATATCACTCCTTGGTATAAAAATAGCGCCATGCATCAGGCATGGCGCTAAACAAAATTATCTTAGACTTACCTAGCGTATGGTTTGCAGACTCTAGCTTTGATCTTAAGAAAGCGAAGTTGTACACTTCTCTTTCTCTTCGGTAGATCTGACACGTCTGCTCTGATGGGAGTGGTCTTACAGCCGATGGTTTGGCTTAGTTCATTATACCAGTCTTCTAACCGCTGTTCCTCTTGATTTCTTTTGATCCGGTAATACTCACCTGTTTCCATCTGCAATTTTCGCTCTATGATTTTGCTGATCACAAAGTACAAAATGGTTGATATCACAACAATTCCTACTCCTACAAAGGCAGCAATGATTGGTTTTATAGCCATCATTTTGATGAGAAGGATTAGAATTTTACCCAGACCAACACATACATTTATCACTATAAACATAATGATTGGATTGAGAAGTGTGAACCAGATTGGTCGTTCTTCCCCATATTTATCGTTTACAAACCAGTTTGTCTTGAGACTTGTTCCATTCACAACATCTTCAATACTATCTGCCCACGGACGAAACACTGCTTTCCAATTAACTCCTCGAAATCCAAGGAATGTTGCTACTAAAGCTATGACTAACCTCAGAAGTGTGGTGATCACAGCCCAAGCTCCAAAAAGCGGAAGTTTCGGAAGACAATAAATCAATCGTCTCCGGAACATACAAGGATCAACTGCGGGAAACTCATGTCCATAATTGACAATACTTTTCAACCACAGAGGAGGCTCCGCAGGGAAGTGTTCTTTGGGGATGCTTACATCCATTTCGGCCTCTATGTGTGTGAATGAAGCGTAATCTATTATAGGGTTTTCCCACCAACTATGACCATCTATTGACAAAAGTCGATACCGGTATTGTGTATGACTCTGTTTGATTAGGATATCACGCTTTGTTTTCTTGATATCACTTGAATAAATCACCTTCGCATACACAGTATGATTCCCTGGTTTGCGGAAATTGAGATAAGCCATCATCTGGTCGATTGGTACAAGATACCTTTCTTCCAGATTATTCTCGTAATGTTCAAGATTCCCTTCATATTTGATAATAATCAGGATATGTATGTCTTCCGCATACTTGTATTTGAGGTATTCTATTTCAGAACGTTCCAAGCACCAGCGCACTGCTAGTACCGGTTCGGCTGATTCTAAGTTGCCACTTGGAATAAGTCGCATTTTTCTCCTTCCGTTCGCTAGATTCAAAGATCTGGAACTGGGTGAAATTATGCATAATGAGCGGTATTTGTCAACAACAAATTACACCACACCAAAAATGTCAAAGGTCCCCTTTGAGTTTTTAGAAGTGTGGTGTAATTTTGGATGGAGGAATTTATAAGAAATGCTGGAGGCGTTTGGTTTTTTCGTGGGAACGCATTTTTTCGAGAGCTTTAGCTTCGATTTGGCGGATGCGCTCACGAGTGACACCAAACTCTTTGCCCACATCTTCGAGTGTATGATAAACGCCATCGAGTAAACCATTTCTCATTTCAATAATTTTTTTCTCTTTTGGTGGAAGATCAGCCAAGATCTCGGCAAGCTGGTCGCGGATAATGCGACGATTGGAGTCTTGCTCTGGAGAAAGGATCTTATCATCAGCAAGAAAGTCTCCCAAGGTAGATTTGCTGTCATCCTCATCCCCCACTGGACTTTCGAGTGAGACAGTACCTTGGTCAATCTTTTCGATCATATAAATCTTTTCTGGCTCCAAGCCCATCTCCACAGCGATCTCTTCTGGGAGCGGGTCTCGGCCTAAATCTTGAGAAAGGCGGCGGACCACTTGCTTGTATTTGGCGATGGTCTCTACCATGTGTACTGGCACGCGGATGGTACGCGACTGGTCAGCTAGCGCGCGAGTGATGGCCTGCCTAATCCACCAAGTGGCGTAAGTGGAAAACTTGTAGCCTTTGGTATGATCAAATTTGTCTACTGCTTTGAAGAGCCCCAAGTTGCCTTCTTGAATCAAGTCAAGCAAAGTGAGGTCGGAGCTTCGGCCGACATATTTTTTGGCAATAGAGACCACCAAGCGCAGGTTGGCTCGGGCTAAAATATTTTTGGCTTCTTCTTCGCCGTTTATGATTCTCTTGGCTAACTCTTTTTCCATAGCTCCAGAAATCAGAGAGTGCTGGCCGATCTCTTTTAAATACATTTGGATGGAATCATAAGAAGCTTCGTCTTTGAAATAATCTTTGGACTTTTCGGCAATGGTATCGTCCAAAAGTTTGCCACCCTCCAAAATGTCTATCCCTGCTATAGAACAATCTTCGTAGATTCGCTCCAACATCAAAACATCATCTTCTATGGTTGGGAATTCTTTCAAAATTTCGTCAAAAGTGATGAAGCCTCGCTCTTTGCCTTTGGCCAAAAGAGTGGCCTTTTTCAGGTTGGCATCTTGGACAGATTTCTTCACCTCTTTGGCGAGAGTTTTTTTATTCTGCTTTAGCGGCTTTTTGATAGACTTCTTTTTTATTTTTGGTTTTGCTTTTGACTTTTTGATGCGCTTCAGTCTCTGGTGCTTGGCTTTTTTGTATCCGCCTCCTCGGTGGATCGCCGAGGAGGCGATTTTATTTTTTGGTTTTTTTGGCATTTTGGAATGATTATATTAAATAATTTGTTAAAAGTCTAATTCTTTTCTAACTCTTTGATCTCTGTTTGGGTCTGTCTGAAATTTGTTTCTGCTTCTTCTCGCTCTTCTTTGGAAAGATCTTTGTCGTCCAAAAGTATGGCCAGCTCTTGGAGTCGACGCTTCAGATCGTTCCGTTTCACTCTTGCCAAGGTTTCTTCATTGATCTTTTCGATATCCATTTTGAAGCCGTAACGTTCTGCTTCAAAGATCAAAGCTTCTTTCTCTTTCCTATAATCATAAGGTGTTTCTTCGGCCGGAATATTTATATCATTTATTTTTATCTTTTTGAGATCATCCCAGACGGCTTGTTCGCCCACTCTCATCTTTATAGCTAGCTTTTTGACAAACTGAGACTTTTCTATTTCGCTCTTTACCAAAGAAACAAGTGGCAAAACGCTTTTCAAAACTTCTTTAGTCAACTCGCGCCCGCTTTTGTTTTTGATGGCTTTTTCTAGAGCGAAATCTAGTAGATTTGCGGACTCGCGCAGGGCCGTCTTCCATTTCTCTACCCCACCCTCTCCCCTTATAATGGAGGCTGGATCTTCACCCTCCGGCAAGGAAGCGATCTTCACTTCCATACCTATAGAGAGCCCGAGCTCCGCGGCTCGCAGGGCTGCCTTTTCACCAGAGCTATCAGAATCATAAGCGACGATTATCCTATTTGTAAGTTTCTGAATTTTTTTCAAATGCAACTCTGTCAGAGCTGTGCCAGATGAGGCGACAGTATTGGAGACTCCAGCTTGGTGCGACATGGTTAAATCCATCTGGCCTTCTACCAACACCGCATAATCTAGTTTACGAATATAATTTTTGGCAATATTGAATCCATAAAGAACTTCTGATTTGTAGAATATTTTTGTTTCTGGTGAGTTCAGATATTTTGGATTTTTGTCATCCTCTCTCATCGCTCGTCCGGAGAAAGCTATTACTCGATTTGTGCTATCGCTTATGGGAAACATGATCCTGTTTCTGAAAGTGTCGTAGTACTTGTCAGCATCTGGAGTTTTCTTTATAAGGCCAGCATCGAGCAGGTTTTCTTTTGAATATCCTTTGCCTAAAAGGTGATCATGCAAACTTCGCCATTCGTCTCTAGCAAATCCAATCCGCCATTTTGAAATTGATTCTCTGCTTAAACCTCTACCTAAGAGATAACTCAAAGCTTCTTTGTTTTCTTTCAACTCGCTCTCATACATTTGGGTAGCTTCTTCTATAATTTTGAAGTAGGTTTCTTTTTCTTTCGTTTCTCTAGTCTCTTCTTCCTCACTTACTCGTTTAAATTTGGGGAGCTCTATGCCTGCGCGCTCGGCCAATGTTTCCAACGCTCCCCTAAAGTCTAACCCTTCGAATTTCTCAATAAAAGTGAATATGTCTCCTTTCTCTCCACAACCAAAACAATAGAAGCTTTGGCGTGAAGATGATATGAAGAAGGAAGGGGTCTTTTCATTATGGAACGGGCAACGCGCTTTCCAGTTTATACCTGCTTTTTCTACCTTTATATACGAAGATAATACATCTACGATGTTGAGCTTATCCTTTATTTGTTCTACAGCTGTAGACATGTTTACTAACTTTGATCAAGCTTTTTTTGGAGTTCGGTGATGAAGGCGTGCTTTTCGGAGCCAGCGAAGCCTGTGCCGGCTGGGATGAGGCGGCCGATGATGACGTTTTCTTTCAAGCCCTTCAGTTCATCCATGGTACCGCGAAGTGCGTTTTGGATGAGCATGCGAGTGGTGTGTTGGAAAGAAGCAGAAGACAAAAAGCTTTTACGAGAAAGAGAAACTTCGGTGATACCAAGAAGTAGAGGTTCGGCTTTGGCTTCTTCTTTGCCTGCCTTTTTGGCAACCTCATTTTCTACCAAGAAGTCGCTCTGAGAGACGATGTCACCTTCTGAGAATTTGGTATCGCCAACATGCTTGATCTTCCTTCTGGAGAACATTTGTTTGATGATGACTTCAATGTGTTTGCGAGAGACTGGCTCTCCTTGAAGCTCGTAGATCTTGGTGATTTCATGAATGATGTAGTTTTGAGTTTTTTCTCGGCCAGCATATTTGAAGAGTTCATCGAGGTCAACTGATCCGTCTGTTAGAAGGTCGCCCTTTGCTACTTTGTCACCGACTGCTACCAAAATGACGCGGTGATAATTGACCGGATATTCGGTGTTAGTTTTGGATTTGGATTTTTCGCCTTCGTCCGGCAACACCACAATTATCTTGTCCTTGCCTTCTACACGAATCTCAGAAATAACTCCGCCAACTTTGGAAACGATAGCTGGATTTTTCGGGCTGCGGTTTTCGAAGACTTCTTCCACACGCGGCAAACCTTGGGTGATGTCTCCACCTGCTTGAGCGGCGCCTCCGGCGTGGAATGTTCGCATAGTAAGCTGGGTGCCCGGCTCGCCGATCGCTTGGGCTGCTACGGTGCCCACCGCTTCGCCCAAACCAATGATTTTATTTTTGCCAAGGTCAGCGCCGTAGCAGTGGATGCAGATGCCGTCCAAGGTTTTGCAAGTAAGTGGTGATCTGACCAAAACATTTTCTACTCCGCTTGCTTCGATTTTGGCTGCATCATCGCGCAAAAGGAAATGATTGCGCTTGAAGAGAACATTGCCATCTTTGTCTTTGACATCTTCGGCCAAAAATCTGCCTTTGGCGATTTTGCCGATTGAAACTTCGATGCCGGAAGCAGTGATTTTGGAAAGTATGACGCCCTCTTTGGTACCGCAATCTTCTTCTACTACCAAGCTGTCTTGGGCTACATCAAAGAGTTTTCTTGTGAGATAACCTGCTTTAGCTGTGTTCAAGGCTGTGTCGGTCAAACCTTTTCTAGCACCGTGAGTGGTGATGAAATATTCGATTGGAGTCAAACCTTCTTTGTTAGAAGAGATGACTGGGAAATCGATGGTCTCGCCAGCGGTGTTGACGATGAGTCCCTTCATACCGGCCATTTGAGTGAGTTGACCCATGGAGCCTCTGGCGCCAGATTTCACTAGGTCATAAACAGAGCCGGTCTTGTCCATCGCTTCTTGCATCGATTTTTCTACTTCTTCTTTGGCCTTGGTCCAAGTCTCGATATTTTTGGATTTCTTTTCGCTTTGAGAAAGCAGACCGGATTCGTATTGTTCTTCTGTTTCCAAAACTTTGGCTTTGGCTTTGTCTATAATCTCGTATTTGTTCTTTGGTACGATCACATCATTGATACTCCAAGTCACTCCAGAGACTGTGGCATAACGAAAACCAAACTCTTTGATCCTGTCCATGATTGGCGGTATAGCATCTGTGCCGTATTTTTGGATAAGGTCATCAATAATGGCTTTCATTTTTTTGTTGTCGATTTCGCCATTTATATAAGGGTAATCGTTTGGCAAGACAGAGTTGAACAAAAGTCTACCGACACTAGTTTCGAAAAGTTGATTTTCAAACTGGGCATATTTTGGAGAATCAGTACCGAGCACTTTTATTTTGGCGCGATATTCTACTGCGTCAAAGTCTCGAGCAGTGATGGCATTGTTTGGACTACCAAACATCATACCTTCACCTTTTTCACCTTTCACTTCTTTGGTCATCCAAAAACAGCCGAGGATAATGTCCAGCGGTTTGTTGGAAATAGTCGGGTCTCCACTCCCTGGTTTCAAAATATTTTTGTCCGAAGCCATGATCTCTCTCGCTTCCATTTGAGCTTCTTCGCCAAGTGGCACATGCACAGCCATCTGGTCACCGTCGAAGTCGGCATTGAAAGCGTTACAAACAAGAGGGTGCACTTGGATGGCGTTGCCTTCGATCAGGATTGGTTTAAAAGCTTGGATACCGAGGCGGTGTAGAGTTGGCGCGCGGTTTAGAAGTACGTATTTTTCTTTGATCACTTCTTCCAAAATAGCCCAAACTTCTGGAATCTTTTCGTCGATCAGGCGGCTGGCACCACGCACGTTGTAAGCCAACTCTTGTTTCAAAAGCATTGAGATGACGAAAGGTTTGAAGAGCTCCAAGGCCATGTGCTTCGGTAGACCGCATTGGTGGAGTTTCAATTCTGGCCCAACCACGATCACCGAACGGCCAGAGTAGTCCACTCGTTTACCCAAAAGATTTTGACGGAAGAGACCGCGTTTGCCTTTCAGATTGTCCGCTAGAGATTTCAATTCTCTGGCTTTGTTGGCTTGGCTCTGGGCTTGCTGGCTTTGATTGTGGCGGATGGAGTTGTCGATCAGAGCATCTACCGCTTCTTGCAAAATTCTTTTTTCATTACGCAAAATCACATCTGGTGCCGCTATCTCTCGCAATTTTTTCAGACGATTGTTTCTGTTTATAACTCTTCGGTACAAATCGTTCACATCACTTGTGGCATATCGGCCGCCGTCGAGGGGTACCATCGGTCGCATGGCTGGTGGGATGACTGGGATGCGAGTAAGGAACATCCATTCTGGTCGAGTGCCGGATCGGAGCATGGCTTGGATGATAGAAAGTCTTTTGGCCACCTTCACTGATTCTACAGATTTGGATTTTTCGAGCTCTTCCTTGACCTTCACTTCTAGTTTGTTGAGATCAAGTTTTTTGAAAATATTATAAATTGCTTCGGCGCCGATTTCGGCTTCAAAAAATGTACCGTATTTGAGCGAGTAGTTGTGGTAAGCCACTTCATCAATGACTTTGCCGGGGGCTATACCTTCTATTTCTCGCTTGGTAGCTAGGAGCTTTTCTTTGATCTCATCCTTTTGTTTCTCTTCGGTCATCTGCTTTATTTTGGCTTTGAATTCGGAATCAAGATCGCGCAGGATAGTTTGTTTTTCTTCAGCAGAAACTTTGGTGATAATGTAGCCGGCGAAATAAATAACCTTCTCGACATCAGCGGAAGTGGTGCCGAGCAAGAGAGCGATACGAGAGGGCATGCTTTTCAAAAACCAAATATGTGAGACGGGCGCGGCGAGCTCGATGTGGCCCATGCGCTCACGGCGCACGATGGAGCGAGTGATTTCTACACCACATTTTTCACAAACAATGCCTTTGTAACGGATGCCTTTATATTTACCACAATAACATTCGAAATCTTTGTCTGGACCAAAAGTCTTTTCATCGAAAAGACCATGGCGCTCGCTACGTTGGGTACGGTAGTTGATAGTCTCGGGCTTGGTCACCTCTCCGTGCGACCAATCTTTGATCGTTTCTGGAGAAGCAAGCGATAGCTTCATCAGGTCAAAATCTACTGTACTGTTTTGATTGTTGTGCATATTTTTTGAGTTAGTTAGCTACTTCGTCGCTTGCTTCTAATTTTTTGTATTTCCCATCTGCTCTTAAGAGTTCTACATTCAAGGCGAGGCCGCGCAGATTTGATACTAAGACGTTGAACGCGGCGGGCAGGTTTTCACCTTTGATGCGCTCACCTTTGACGATTGAGTCGAATGCTGCTGAACGGCCAACGATGTCGTCAGATTTTATAGTTAGCATTTCACGCAAAGTATAAGCAGCGCCATGACCCAAGAGTGCCCAGACTTCCATTTCTCCAAATCTCTGACCTCCACCTTGGGCTTTTCCACCCAAAGGCTGTTGGGTGATGAGGGAGTAAGGCCCAATAGAACGCATGTGGATCTTGTCTTCCACCATGTGGTCGAGCTTCAATATGTACATGTAGCCGATAGCCGTTTCTTGTTTAAAAGCCTCCCCAGTGCGCCCGTCGTAAAGCTGGACCTTGCCGTTTTCATTCCAACCGGCTTTCTTCAATTCTTCTTTTATTTCTTTGTCAGTAGCGCCAGCAAATGGAGGCACGATCGCTTGGTAGCCGAGAGTTTTGGCCGCAAGTCCGAGGTGAAGCTCCAAGATTTGACCCAAGTTCATACGGCTCGGCACACCAAGTGGGGTAAGTATGATATCTACTGGAGTGCCGTCAGCGCGATAAGGCATGTCTTCTACCGGCAATATTTTTGAGATAACACCTTTGTTACCGTGGCGACCAGCGAGCTTGTCACCTACTGAAACATTCCTGATTTGAGCGATCTCAATATGAATTCTTTTTATGATACCGCTCTCAAGTTTGTCACCCTTTTCGCGAGAGAAGACTTGGACGTTTATGATACGGCCTTTTTTGCCACCCTCCACCCGCTTCGAAGTGTCCTTGACATCGCGCGCTTTTTCACCAAAGAGTGAACGCAAAAGGCGCTCCTCTGGTGAGAGCTGGCTCTCGCCTTTTGGTGTGATCTTACCCACCAAGATGTCGCCTGGGTTGACTTCAGCACCGACGCGGACGATGCCATCTTCAGCCAAGTTTTTGAGTTTGGCTTCGCCCACGTTTGGTATGTCGCAAGTGGTCACCTCAGGCCCGAGTTTGGTGTCGCGCACGTTCACTACCACTTCGTCAATGTGTACGGTGGTAAATTTATTTTCTTTGATCAATCTTTCAGAAAGTATGATGGCGTCTTCGTAGTTGGCTCCGCTCCATGAAAGGAAGGCGATCAAAATATTTTGGCCGAGAGCCATTTCGCCTTGCACAGAAGTCAGAGTGTCAGCCAAAACACACCCAGGCTTCACATGGTCGCCGATGTTTACGATTGGTCTCTGGTGGAAACAAGTGGCGCTGTTGGTTTTGGCAAAATTTATAAGACGATAATTGGTCTTAGCACCCTTCGCGTCTTTGGTCTCGATTTGACCACCGTCTACTTTGGTCACCACGCCTTCGGCAAGGGCGATCAGGAGTCGGCCAGTGTCGCGCATTGCTGGACCTTCGATACCGGTCGCTACAAGTGGTGCTTCTGGTTCGACACACGGGGTAGCTTGTTTCTGCATGTTGGCACCCATGAGCGCGCGGTTGGCGTCGTTGTGATTCAAAAACGGGATCATAGAAGTAGCGATAGAAAAAGCTTGGTTGGTAGCTACATCTATATAGTCTACCTTTGATTTGGCGATAAGCCCTGGGCGACTCTGGATACGAGCTTCTATCATTTCACCTTCCAGATTGTCATTTTCATCTCGTGGCACAGCGGCGTGAGCGATAGCAAACTTTTCTTCTTCCAAAGCATTCAAATATTCTATTTCATTGGTCACCTTGCCATCTTTGACCTTTAGATAAGGAGTTTCTATCATGCCAAATTCGTTGATTCGAGCATAAAGCGCAAGGTGCAAAACCAATCCAATGTTTGGACCTTCTGGTGTGTGGATCGGACAAAGCCTACCGTAGTGAGAAGTATGGACGTCGCGCACTTCGAAGCCGGCCCGAGATCTGTTCAAGCCACCGGGGCCGAGGGCAGAAAGCAAGCGCAAGTGTTCAATTTCAGCCAAAGTATTTTCTTGGTTCATAAACTGAGAGAGCTGGTTGGTGGTAAAAAATTCTTTGATGCGAGCTTGCAATGGCTTAGGCATTATAAACTGGATAGGCAAGGTAACGTCGGTCTCCACTGTACTCATGCGATTTTGCATGTTGCGTTTGATCTGGGCCATACCGATACGAAACTTTTGCTGCATCATTTCGCCGACATAGCGGACGCGCCTCGAGCCGAGGTGGTCGATATCGTCTTCTACTGATCCGGGAGTAATGTTTAAAGAAATTATATGGTTGACCACTAGTCGCAAATCATCAAGATTCAAAATCCTTCTGTCAGAGCCTTTACCAGAAGTTGGCAAATTGAAGCGAGAGTTGAAGCGGAAGCGGCCGACCTTTTGGAGGTCGTAGCGCTCACCTTCAAAAAGATTTTTAAAAAATTCTTTAGCGTTTTCAGCAGTGGCCAAGTCGCCATCTCGGAGTCTCCTATAAATCTCTACATAAGACTCTTCGGCCGTTTTAGCGTGGTCTTTGGCAAGGGACTTTTCCAAATATTCCTTAGCGTCTTTGTTATCTTTAAATAGGTCGAAGATATCTGTGTCAGTAGTCGCTCCGAATGCTCGCAAAAGCGAGGTCACCGGGAACTTCCTCTTCCTATCAATTCGCACATATATAGTCTTGTCATTATCTGTCTCGATCTCGATCCAGGCACCACGGGCCGGGATAATCTTGGCGCCAAAAAGAGCCCGACCTTTCGTCTCGAGGCTGGTGAAAAATACTCCGAAAGATCGAGCTAGCTGGGGCACGATCACTCGCTCGATACCGCTTATGATGAAGGTGCCGTGGGGCGTCATCATGGGAAAGTCAGTCATGAAGAGCTCCTGTTCCTTCTCCACGTTCATCGTTTTGTTGGTCAGCTTTACTCGTACTTTGAGGGGTGCTTCATAAGAGAGTTTTTTTTCTTTGGCGAAATACTCATCGTACTTCGGCTTCTCCAATTCAAAATCCAAAAATTCAAATTTAAATTTCTTGCCAGAAAAATCGTTGATCTCTTTGAATTCATCAAACACTTCTTTGATGCCTTTTTCTACGAGCCATCTGAAAGATTCCACCTGATCTTTGACCAAGTTTGGTATTGGTAGTGCAGACTTCTTGAACTTGCTGAAATACTTTTTCGGCATCGTGCCTTCGTTGTTTTTCACCATAATGTTAAATTAATGTATTTAAAAATAAAATATGAAATCTCTATGAAGGCACGAAACACAGACATGAAAACACACCCCAACCGCTTGGGGAATTTGGCTCCTCAAATTTTTAACTATTATTTGTTTTGTAAATCAAAACCCGATTGTTATCTATTGACCCCGCTGTGAATTCTTCTATCCACTTTGCAGGGTTGACAAGCCGTGACTCAATCGATCAATAGTAAACTACAGTATAATCCCTCATTCAAATCTTGTCAACCTTTGCAATATTGACTGTGGATAACTCTTGTATTCTCTAATGTTATAGATTGGAGCTATACAATCCAAGTAGTTTGAAGGTCTCGCTAAGCTTTTTTATTTCAGACAAAAATTTGTCGATGGGTTTTAGGAATATTCCTTCCAAAAAGAAGTTGTATTGGAATGGCTTGCCCTTGTTTGGTCGAGAGTGAATGGAAGTGAGATTAATTTTGTATTTTTCTACTACTTTTAATATTTCAAGTAAGCTGCCGGGCTTGTGTTTTATCGCCAACATACAAGTAAATTTATTTAGGGCCTCTGCTGGTTTGCGACTAATCACGATGAATCTCGTGTAATTTTCCTTGAAATCTTGTATTCCTTTTTTTAATATCTGCATCTTATAAATTTCTGCTGCTCTTACTGAAGCAATAGCCGCGGCCTCAAATTTTTCAGATCCTTTCATTTCTTTTATAATTTTTACACTACCAGCTGTGTCGTAAGCGTTTTCTATGATCCAATTTTTATGTTTTCTCAAAAAGTTTTCACATTGTAATATAGGTTGGTAATGAGCGTATATTTTCTTTATATCAATCAGCTTTGTACTGGGGTTGACGATGAGACAATGCTCAATCTTTATTTTGGTTTCTGCAGTTATGTATAGTTTGTATTCATTCAATAAATCCCAGACTTGGTAGACTATACCGCCCAAAGTATTTTCTACCGGTACTACTCCATATTCACATTTGCCACTTTTTACTTTTTCAAAAACATCTTGGAAAGACTGGCTCGGCTCTGCTACTGCTGTCTTATCAAATAAATCAAAGACTGCCATCTCGCTAAATGCTCCATGTTCTCCTTGGAAAGCCACTGATTTTTTTGACCCCAATTTCATGTTTGCATTGTAGACTTTCTCATCGAAATAAACAATTCTATTTGACTGTTCCCTTATTCGTGCGAATTAGCCGATAAGAAGAAAGCGTAATCTAACCAATAGCTTGAATTTGCTCGTACAGACTTGTCTCCGGCTGTTCGTATGGTAGTGGCAGCCCAGCTCCCGTATCCAGAAATCAATGAGCGTATCAAGAAACAAGATACACTTATAAAACATAGATTTGGCGGAAAAACCATGATGATTACTTTTGGACAATATTACCATCCAAGCTCTAAGCAAATCCATGCTGCATCTGGTATAAAACCTACTGGTGAAGCACATATTGTTCTTTACATCCCCGCTATTATGGATGAATGTCCTTGTGACCAGGCTACGATTGTGCAAAAAATAATGCATGAAAGGGATCATTTGACGGAGATTATGAAGAATGAAGTCGGCAACTTTAATGCCGTAAAAGAAGCTCATTTTCATGCATTAACAACTGAATTTGTCACAGTACCACTGAAAGAAAAATACAACGTGGTACTGAGCTACAACTATCGAAGACATTATGAGGCATGGGTTAAATCTGGTAAAACAGAAAAGAGTTTCTACTGGCAAAGCTATATCCATAGTCTAATGGAATCAGTCCTAAAATAAGAATATTTCTAGCCATCCAACTTCGGTCGGGTGGTTTTTACTTCCCCGCCCTCAAAAGAGCAACTACAAAAAGTGACTCCGACCAGCCGAGCGGAGTGTTGTCGTTTGGCTTATCGGAGTCAGAATAGTAGAGTTCAGGCACTTGGTCTTTATAAATTGTCTTGAGAGATTTTTGTAAATATTGGTGAGACTTCTCGCTGTCACCCAAATTTCCGTAGATAATCGAAAGCCAAGGGAAGCCAAAGCACCATTCTGCCTCTTCACTGTAGCCATCAGAGTTTTTATTATAGTAGCGATCATTTTTGTATCTTATTATTCCTCTATCTCTTTCTAGATGATATTCTATTTTTCTTATGATTTCGCGAGCGGTGTCTTTGGCTACTACATTGAATGGATATATAAGAGAGAGCTGGGCAAGGTCGGCAAACTTTGACTTTGACTCTCGCGGTAAAAGTTTTTTCAAAGCCTCCTCCCCTTTCTCTACTATATGTGACGGCACTTCTATAAAGACAAGTTTCTGCATCATCTTGAGCCCAGCTACACAGGCGCCAACTGAGGAAGCGTGCACTTCTTCATACTCTTCCCAAACTCCGTTGTCAGCATCTTGCCAATATTCGATAGTTCCCAAATAATTTACCAAGGTCTGGAGCACTTCTTTTTCCAAATCAGTCTCTACAATTTTAATCCCCTTTTCCTCCAAATCGCCAATCTTCCAAAGTATTGCTCCCACTGCATCATTTTGTTTGTTGCCCCACTCTTCCCAAAATTCTTCAAATGTTTCTGGGTTGTAGCGTGCATGGATATACTGATAAGTGGCGTAAGGTTTGTTCTTGATGGCCCAGTTTATTTTCTCGCGGTGTTTTACAAAGATTGCAAGCAGAGCCTTCCAAACTTTCACTACAGTCTCATTGTCCCCTACCTCTTCAAAAGCTAAGCATGTATAAAAGTTGTCGCGCAGCCACGCCTTGTTGTACCCTGTACTTACATTTGCTCTCGATGCTAAGAATAAACCACTTGGCGTCTGCAACGCTCTTATATTGTCCAAATGTTTTTCTAATATGTCATTGTCTATTTTCATAATTTTAATTCCTAAGGGGAGGCCTTAGGAAATTTTTAAAGGCCTCCCCTTAGGAATTCCCCAGTATATTCTTCTCATAAAGTCCTTTTGCTTCTACCAACATCTCCTTCAAATATGGACGCTTGTTTTCCATAAGCTCGGCTAGCAATGGATAATTCTTCTTGGCCTCGGCATAAAGTGAAATTACTTTTTCTTCTTCTTTAAAAAATTCTAGCATCTTAAGTGCCAGCTTCTCTTCATAATAATCATTTTTTTGACGGATACTTTCTACGATCTCTTTGGCAATATCTGTTTCAGTCTGCGCCTGCGCTATCAAAAAATCTACCTCGTCTTTTATTGGGTTCTTCATTTATAAAAAATTAAAACTCTGCTCGATCAGAAAAATTTTGATAAACAGGATTTTTACCTATCCTATCCAAAACTTCAGCCAACTTCTCATCAAATCTCTCTCGCAGACTCTTTTCTGCTACTTTTTCTTTTTCCGTTTTATCAAAAATTTTCTCTGGCTCATCTTTTGGCGCCATCTTTTCCGGTAACATTCCAAACATTCCCCCTTCTATCATATTTTTATTTTAATTCTAACCTCCTTATTTTACTCCCACTCTCCAAAAACCGCATCCCCAACTAAGGAAAAGGTACAAGGGTCATCCTTGTAGGTCAGACTCATGTGGTGTAATATCCAAAACAGAAAAGGAGTATTGAAATGGGAAGGATAATTTTAGCAAGACATGGTGAAGATGAGGATAATGCTGCTAAAATCTTAAATGGCAGGAGAGACAAGCCACTTACTCTCAAGGGATTGTCTCAAGCAGTGGGGCTAGCACGAAAAGTACAAGAAGCAGGTCTCAAGATAGGGTATATATTTTCATCAGAGTTGGTGAGGGCCCAACAATCTGCGGTCATCTGCGCTACTATGCTCGAGGTTCCACACCTTGCACTAGATTTTCTGATCGAAAGATCTCACGGTATTTTGGAAGGGTGTAATTACTCAGATATTCCACTCCTTGCAAAGTCATGGAGGGAAGCTTATGGATTTACCTATGTGGTAGAAGTGGAAGGCGGAGAAGGTTACCTTGAGCTTTGCGAACGAGCTGTCGATGTGCTTTGTAAACTCAAAGCCAAAATACTTGAGATGCAAATCGAAGGTGATGTATTGGTCATTTCTCATGGAGCAATTAGTAGAGCCATGACCGTCGTACATCAAGGTCTGACTCACGAAGATATTTTCAATGCTCCCTCGTTTACCAACTGTGAGTTTCGCATTCTCGAATAAAACAAATCGCTCACGGCATACAGCCTTGAGCGATTTTTTATTCACTGTCAATTCATCAGAATTTGTTAAAATGCAAGTGGATTGTTCTTTTGTTAAAATTTGCAAATATATACCAACTCTTCTAATATCGAAGTTAGGAGGGAATCATGCAACTTGTGTGGAACCTTAAAGATAGGCTCTTCCTGGAATCCTTCATTGCTGGCCATTTGCAAGATCTGACCAAGCGTACAAAAGGTCTTATGGAGAGTGGTTTCTACGATATTACCGAAGATGTACCCTATGTCGCAAGTGTGATAGCCGATGGCCACACAGCTGTTGGCTTCAACCAAAACAAACCAGCTTATTGGCATATTGAACCAATGACATTGATCGCATCCAATTTTGATAGACTGGAGCCGATCTTGGCTAGAGAAATCGCTGATGGCGCAGTAGTCAACTTGGCGATTTGCGCTCGGATGCCGAACATGTTTGCTCATGAGCATGGAGTCAGCCAAGTCAGCTATTTGTACGAACGCACTGCTCTAGTCTACCCTGACCATGATATACGCCCTAAACTTAGGTCTATGTCTGAAAATTTTTGTGTATGGGTGAAGGTTCTCCCGTTCTTTTATAGAGAAGTATCACTTCTCTTATAAATAAGTTTTTCTAGTTCGCAACATTCTAGAGTGTTGCGAACTTTTTAATTATCCTCACTTTTTATTTTATAAAAAGTTTTTTGTGATAAAATTGTCAAGGGTTTGTTCTTTGCTAATCCAAAAGAAAAGTAGACTAAATAATTTAGTAGATTTCTCTTTTGGCTTAACTTGATTCCAGCGGCGTGTAATTCGTTTGCTAGTGAACTGGTTGAGACGCCAAAAGCCGCGCTAGTCGCGGCTTTTGCGTTTCCACTCCTCAATTTTCTTATGATGCCCCGAGAGTAGTACTTTTGGTACCCGATATTTTTTGCCTTTGTATTCTAGAACTTCTGGGCGTGTATAGACATCCGAAGACGAAATGCGGTTTTCTTCGACTGATTCTATTTTTCCCAACACTCCCGGGATGCGACGTGAGATAGTGTCTAATATGACCATAGCTGGCAGTTCCCCTCCTGTCACTACATAAGGCCCAACCGAAATCTCCTCTACTTTAAATATCTTTTTGACCCTCGCATCAATTCCTTCATATCTTCCACAGATAATAATGACATCACTATACTTTTTTGAAATCTTTTCAGCATAAACATTATCAAACTGCTTACCGCTTGGTGATAACCAAACTACTATAGTCTTTTTATTTTTCCCCTCTCCTGCTTTTAGGAGAGGGGCCGAGCGTAGCGAGAGGGGGTGAGGTATTGCTCTTTCAATTGCCTTAACTACTGACTCTGCCTCAAGCACCATGCCCGGCCCTCCGCCATACGGCTTTTGATCCACCCTTCGATGTTTGTCTTTAGTGAAGTCTCTAGGATTATAAAATTTCAACTTTATTTTTTTATTACGAACAGCTCGTCCTATGATAGACGAGCTGACGTAGGAATCGAAGATTGGGGGAAACAATGTTATTAAATGAAAGGTCATATCTTCAAATCTTCCATCACGTCATCCATTGAGGTGCTGGTTGTCGTCGGAGCACTTCTGCGGCCGCCTTCTGGCTCGTTAATTTTGAGATTTACTCGAGCGTTATTCTTCATGCCAACCACTCTAAGCAATATTCTTATAGCTTTAGCTGTATTGCCTGATCGTCCAATTATCTTGCCCATATCATCTGGGTGCACATCTAGGTTCAAAAGCACTCCCATTTCATCGACTGTACGATTGATCTTTACAGACTCTGGGTGGTCTACTAATCCTCTTACAACATAATCCAAAAACTCTGCGTCTTTTTCCATTTCAGTTCTATAAATTAATAATTCGGAACCACTGCAATTATATTATGCCACCACTTCTTCTGCAACTGGTTCTGGGGCTCCCTCTTCTGGTTTTGTTTCCTCTATTGGAGCTTCAATTTTTGGCTCTTCTGCCGGCATTTCTGCCGCTTTCTTTGATTCAACTTCTGCCGCCTTAGCTGCTTCATCTACAACAGGCCTCTTCTTAGGCAAATTATTTATTTTCTTACCTTCTATCACTTTCCTTTCAACTAGGAGGTTGTGGACAGTATCTGAAAGCTGAGCTCCCATACTGATCCAATACTTCACTCTCTCTACCTTAAATTCTGCCTTTTCTGCATTTCTAGCATCAAAATGGCCCAATATTTCTTGGAATTTGCCACTTTTTGGGCCGTTTTTGGAGTCAGTCAAAACAAGCCGGAACACCGGCTCATGTTTTCGCCCCACTCTTTGTAGCCTTACCATCAACATATTTGTCCGATAAGCTTACCAAATTATCAAAAATAGGTCAAATTGCTTTTATATAAAGAAAATCGGCCTTCTTTAGGCCGATGAGTAATCATTTCAAGAGATGCCATGCATCTAGGAAAGGTGTTGCATCGAAGACTCTGTGGTAATTATTCTGTTTGTGAGTCCTCTCTTCTAGAGGGATGTATAAATGTCTAACTTCTTCAGTCTCAGTATATACGAGGAGTTCTTTAGAAGGGAAAACATAAATCTTTGCTCTTGATTCTGAAATCTCATGTAAGAGAATTGTGAACCTAACCTCCTCCAAAGCCTTTTGCGTCAAGGTAAATCTTCCATAACAAGGACCAGAACCATTTTTTGCTTTTTTGCATTTTGTAATCCTTCGAATTATGCAAAGTTTTTTGTTGATGCGCAGTCTTTTTTTACAGACCACCTTCTCTTGTCTGTTGCGATTTCGGCGAGCTACTTGTTCCACTCTTAGCCCGTGTGAAGTAGCAGCTTCTGCGATTTTTGCAGTCAATTCTTCAGTAGGGGTCTGTTGCAGGTTGATTTTTCGTTGTTTGAGTTTACATATATGTACTCTCTTCCAGCCACCACTTCTTCCTGGTAGCAAGTCTACAAAATAGTTTTTAAACACTAGAGATACATTTGCAGTAGTACAACCAACTTTTTGAGCTATAGAGCGGAAGTTCTTACAATCATCTTGAAAAAGTTCAAGCCAGTCTTCGAAAGTCGCTGTAGTAGTACGAAACTTTGTATTACTATCAAATCTCTCTTTTACTCTCGCCACTTTTTCTGGATCCAGCTCCCTTTTTACAGGCATCCTCTTTCTCCTTTCAAATCTTTTTCAATCATATAACAAATTTAGCCGATCTACAATGGTAACTTTGTGTCTTGGTTTTCCCTCACCTGTTAAGGGGAGGGTCTACGCGTAGCGAGGGGTGGGGTTTTGTTATATCGTCTCGACCAAGATCATATTGGTTTCTTTGATGTTGTTTTTGTCGGTTTGGGCGCCGGCGGCGATGAGGACGCGGTCGCCGAGTTTGGCGATCTTCTTATCTAGGCAGATTTGTCGGACGATCTCGAAACATTCAGGCACACTCTTCCAGTCGTTTATAAGGAGTGGCACACAACCGAAAGAAAGGCACATTTGATTTACTGTTTTTTCGTTTGAAGAAAGTGAGAACACAGGCACAGTCGGCTTGTGGCGAGAAATCATCCGGGCAGTGAAGCCCGAGTGGGAGAGAGCGATTATCGCTTTGGCGCCTACGTCGTGGGCAGTGCGTACCACAGAGCTCGTGATCGAGTCGGTAGTGTCGCTCTTGCCTCGCTCTGGAGAGTGCACCACTTCCCTTTCTGGATAATTTTCTTCGATTTCTTTTGCCACCCTAGTCATAACCTTGACTGCTTCCACTGGGAACTGTCCGAGTGTTGTTTCTTCCGAGAGCATCACCGCATCAGTGCCATCCAAGATCGCATTGGCTACATCTGAGACTTCCGCTCGTGTTGGTACGGACACATGAATCATCGACTCCAGCATTTGGGTAGCGGTGATCACTGGCTTGCCGGCATCATTACATTTTTTGATAATTTCTTTTTGTACTAGAGGCACTTTTTCGGCTGGTATTTCTATAGCCAAGTCGCCTCTTGCGACCATGATCCCATCTGCCCTCTTTATAATTTCATCTATCACTCGGACAGCTTGCGGAGTTTCTACTTTCGCAATGATACGTGCCTCCGATCCCTTCTCCCTCAAGATCTCTCGAAGCTCATCTATGTCCTCCGGCTTCCTTACGAAAGAAAGAGCTACAAAGTCCACACTGTGCTCTACTCCAAAATCAATATCTGTTTTGTCTTTTTCTGTGAGAGAGCTGACCGAGAGCTCCGAGTCTGGCAGGTTTACTCCGCGTCTACCTTTTGTTTCTCCACCCACCAAAATTTTGCACACCACTTCCTCACCCTCCACACTCATGATTTCAAATTGTTTTTTGCCGTCGTCTACCATCACCTTGTCTCCCACCTTCACTTCTTTTGGAAAGTTTGGATAGTTTATAGAAACTCTTTTTTCATTTCCTACCATTTTTTCTGTAGTTATCGTTATTGTCTCTCCTGCTATCAACTCCACCCTTTCAGTACTAAATTCACCCAATCTTATCTTTGGACCAGAGAGATCTTGTAGTATTGCTGCTTCTAGCCCAGTCTCTTTCTTCGCTTCTCTCAAATTTTTGACTCGTACGCCATGCTCAGCGAAGTCTCCATGGCTGAAGTTGAGCCGCATCACGTTCATCCCGGCTTTCAAAAGTTTCTCTAGCATTTCTTGTGACTCGGTGGCAGGTCCTATCGTGCAGACGATTTTGGTTTTCTTTGTAGACGACATAAAACTAAATTTTATAAAAATTAAAACAAAGGTTTCCCTTTGGTCTTTCTATTATTACATACTCACTTAAAATATACTAGGAAATGTTGTTTCTAAGCTTGTTTTCTGTTATATTTTGCAAATGCGCGCGTAGCTCAGCTGGTAGAGCACTCGACTGATACTCGTGGGGTCCCAGGTTCAAATCCTGGCGCGCGCACAAATATTCGTGTATCTTTTTCCTAAGGTCTCGCCTTAGGAAATTTAAAAGTATAAAAAAACGCGGCGCGCATCTTGCTGCGCCGCGGTGCTTGTCGAACTCATCGCTGGACTGAATTCCACTTTCGCATTTTGTCTGGCTTCGCGATCGTGTCGTAGTCCATGACCCGCCGAAAATATGGGTTGGATTGACTTGTTCTTTTCGCTCTCACTTTGAGAGCCAAGACTACGATTGCGAGAATTAAGCTTAGCGAGATGCCCATGAACCAACCAGAACCCTTTTCGATATTCTGATTGGCAGCAACAACTTGCTGCTCGCTCATGCTTCTTGGCTCTGGAGCATCCGGTGCCTTTGTTGGCCCATCGAGGTAAGCGACGAGCATCAACAATATGATGAAAGACCCCAACTTTCCTAAAAAGCTTGCATTCATTTTCTATGTTCTCCTCTACCATAGATTATAGCATAATCAAGTACAAAAAGCAAGTAGGAAATGTGGATAACCTTTCGACAGGCTCAGGGTAAAAATTTTACAACAAAAAAGCCCTATTTCTAGAGCTTTTTTGTCCTTTCACTTGCTTTGTGTTCCCTCCCCTGTTAAGGGGAGGGCCTACACGAAGTGAGGGGTGGGGTAGATATCCTTTGTTTTGTTCCGTTCTTTCTTTTTTTATCTGTCTTTCCAGATAGTCCAAGAGTTTTAGGTATCTCTCAAACCATTGTGCACTCAATTGAGGTACACAATAACGACTCGTTCACCGTCTCACTCGAAAGTGAGATAGATTTTCCACCTTGAAATATTCCACGACCAGCTTCCGCTAGCCGTGCCTTGTTACGACTTAGTCCTTGTCATTGAGTTTACCTTAATTCCGCTTACGCGAACTTTTGGGTACTCCCAACTTCCCTGACTTGACGGGCGGATTTCGATAACTTACGTTTCGAGTTCCCTTCCGATTTTATTCGGAACCATGTCGCTTCCCATCATTTTCACGACTTTGGACGTAGCGAGCGGATTTCCCGCACTACGCGAGTTCGTTAATTTCTAGAATTAACGATTTCGTCCTTCCCACGTGATTTTGCGAAGCAAAATTTTACGTGGTACTACGACTCAGCTGACTCCCAGCACTAATTTTTGGATTCAAGCTTTCACTTGACAAAACATTGAGATAAGATCAAAATCTCACTTAGGAGCTCTCCTCAATGGACAATCAAAGAATTTTCGAGATTTTACTTGTCACATCTGTGTTGTTTCTTCTTATTGGGGGTGGATATCTCAAGAAGAAACTGGGTAATATTTTTATTCTAATCGCCGGTTTCCTGTTCTTTGTAGGAATTCCGGCTCTCATCTTGTGGTCACGATATCAATCGTGACCACTTCTGTTTTCCAAAAATTAGTGCTGGGTCTCCCAGGGTCATTTATAATTCCTTTCCGGACATCCTAGTTGGGCTTTCTCGAATACTTCTTTCTGACTCACCGCAGAAATCGTATTACCCTTTTATGACTAGGCTACCTTTTGCTACTAGGATCCTTCAGTCCTCGGATTACTCCAGGGGACCTACCCTTTCGCTAAATTGTTTTCGCAAATATCGGATTTTAACCGATTGGATCTATATAAACTGCCTGGCGCCTTTAATTTTGAGTACAAGACTTGAGAACGTATTCACCGCGGTATAGCTGACCCGCGATTACTAGCGATTCCAACTTCATGGGGTCGAGTTTCAGCCCCCAATCCGAACTGGGGCCACTTTTATAGGATTGGCTCAGCCTTGCGGCGTCGCGACCCGTTGTAGTGACCATTGTATTATGCGTGTAGCCCAAGGCGTCAGAGGGACATGCTGACCTGGCGTCATCCTCGCTTCCTCCCAGCACCAGTTTTGCCACCAGTTCCACATAAAATTTTGTCTGTAAGACAAAATTTTGGAACATTTAGTGCGCTTTACGATAATTTTCACAAAGTGAACTCATTATTCGCAAAACTGGTGCTGGGTGGTCTCGCCTGATACGTGTAACAGGCAAAGAGGGTTGCGTTCGTTACCCCACTTAAGGGAACAATTCCATAATCTTCTAGATTTCTTTAGAAGCCAGACTATACCTTCATCCTTTACTGAATTTTAATGTTCAGTATTAGGAGCTAGCGTTTTAGTGAGGAAAAATATTACCTCACTCTGATCTTCTCAGATCAAGTCGTTACGGGGTTTGGAATTTTGTATTTCATGCTTGGAAGCATATGAGGATCAATGAGTTTATAAAAAGTCTCGTGAGATCTCTTTCTCACTGTTAACTTCCCATTTTTCCCAATTGTTGTTTCAATACCAAATTGCTTATAAAAAGCTTCTTGAATATTTCTACAACTTTCTCCTTTAAAACTTTCAATAGATATTACACATTTCTTTCCTGTCCAACAACCATCGTCCATATACCACACCGCTAGCGAAAGTGGTGAGAGAAGTATTCCTTTTGGGAATATTTTCTGTTTACCAACGTAAAATATGTTTCGCCATGGTCTAAAATACTGACGGAGATCAAAGAATACCGCGAGATATTCTTTATTCATTTTCTTAACTTTGTGGATAACCTTTCTAGGTTTTGATGGATAAGATAATGATTTAAACTCATTATATTTCCATTCCACGTAGTCTTGTTGTTTATCTGATTGCTCAATGCGGATTTTCCCTCTTGGAGCAATATAAGCATCGCCTAAAATGCAACCAATAAGAATTTCCTTTTGACGCAGAGATAAAGACAGAAGCATGCGTTTACGAGCATGAAGTACACTTGGAATTTCCAAACTTCCCACGGGATTACTCATACATATTATTGTACCGAGTTCCCCCGTTATGAGCTAGTTTTGTCATCCCGATTTCTCGAGAAGGATCCGAATGTTTCAAATCACGAACTGACGACGGCCATGCATCACCTGTCTAGATGTCCTTGTGAGACTGTTACGTTTCTGCAACATTCATCTAGATTTCTAGCCTTGGTAAGGTTTTTCGTTTGTCATCGAATTGAACCGCATAATCCACCGCTTGTGCAAGTCCCCGTCTATTCCTTTGAGTTTTAATCTTGCGATCGTAATACCCAGGCGGATCGCTTAACGCGTTAGCTTCGCCTCTCAGAGGGTCGATACTCCGAAAAGCCAGCGATCATCGTTTAGGGCGTAGACTACTGGGGTATCTAATCCCATTCGCTACCTACGCT
>Ga0209542_10001157_pt1 | contig 62922 bp, 58 predicted proteins | sample RifCSPhighO2_01_FD_184028 | JGI IMG/M metagenome (GOLD analysis project Ga0209542, IMG submission 184028) | Soil microbial communities from Rifle, Colorado - Rifle CSP2_plank highO2_0.1 (SPAdes) (version 2) | ecosystem: Environmental > Terrestrial > Deep subsurface > Rock core/Sediment ...
AGTTCTCCCGCCACACCGACATCCGTCATCACAACCGGAACACCAGCGGCCATCGCCTCAACAGCAGTCCTCCCATAACCTTCATAGTTGGAAGTAATAACAAACAAATTAGCGGTTTTAAAAAATGAAACCAAATCAGTCGTCATTGGTTCAAATCGGATATTAGATTCTATATTAAGTTCTTGGGCTGTTTTTTTTAATTGTTCCTGCTCCGGTCCATCACCAACAATGACAATTCCTAATTGCTTATCTTCTTTAATTAATGGCGCAACCGATTGTAACAAAAGTCCGATATTTTTTTCCCGGGAAATCCGAGCTGCCGTTAATATCCGGAAATTAAATTCTGGATAGCGGTTATTTAAATCTTGTTTTATCTTTGCTGATTGGATTTTTTTTACGTCCACAAAAATCGGCAACATAACAATTTTATTTTGTAATAGCGGATTCCAGGCGATCAAAGATTTCTTAATCCGTTCGGAGACAACCCGAATCTGTTTGGCTTTGGGCAAAAGAAATTTTCCACACCAAACCCGCACACGATTTTTCCAAGATTCCTTAAAAAAATAGTGGCTAAAAAAATCCGTATGTACTTGAATTTGAAGAGGAATTTTAAACTTCCTGGCTAACAACCAACTGATAACACCGGTCTCAAAAGGATCTTGAGCGCTAATAACTTCGAACTTGTCTTGCTGTAAAATACGAATTCCGATTCGGTATGCGTTTTTACAACGTCGCCAGATAGAATCGCCAACCGCGGCATGAATAATTATTTTACTGCTAAGATTTGTTTTTTCGGGCACAGTAATTTTACTGTAGGCGATCACCGACAAAAATTCACAGTAATTACCATAATCTTGAAATCTTTTTTGGACGTCTGACCCACTTTGAAACAATAACGGGTCAGTGGAAAACATTAAGACTCGCATACTCTATCAAGAATAACTCTTAATAATGAGAGCATCCGTTCTTCGGAAAATTGAGCAGCGGTTTCTTGCCCAGCTTTAGATAAAAATATTCGAGTGTTGACATCTATGCATAATTTTCTGATGGCCGCTTGTAATTCTGGCGCATTATTATATTCCACTAACCAGCCATTTTGGCCATGATTAATAATCTCGGGATTACCGCCATTTTTTGTCGTTAATACCGGCACCCCCGCCGCCATCGCTTCAATAATCTGATGGGAAAAACCTTCATAGCCTGTGTTCAAGACAAATAAATCGGCCGCGCATAAATATCGCTGCACAACTTCTTTTGGCACAGCGCCAATCAATCTCACGTGTTTTTCCAGATTAAGACTTTTTATTTTAAAATCCAACATTTTTCTTTCCGGACCGTCGCCAATAATCACTAATTGGATGTCGGGCAACTCGGCACGCAATTCAGCAACTACTTCAATAAGTAAAGAAAATCCTTTCCAGGGCACCAACCGACCAATAGATACCAACATCGTGCCACCCATACCGCATTCTGTACGCGCTTCTTCTTTTCGGCATACATTTTTCGATATTACTACTGCATTGGGCACAACTCGAATTTTATCTTCGGACACTCCCCAGCCAGACACCAATTTCCGCAAATATTCACTTGGAGTGATAATCCATTGCGCCGATTGCGCTACCCGACGTTGAGCTTTTTGCCATCGTTTTGGCCAGCCGGTATAATGCTTGGACTGAAATTGGTCAATAGATTCCATAATACCGCAGCGTTGAGTTGCTTGTTCCCAGGCATAATCACCGACAACTTTCAGCACAATTGGTTTATGAGCAATTCTAGCCGCCCACATTGCCGGGATTCCTTCTCCACCCACGCCCTGAATAAATACCGCGTCCGCCCTACGTGCGGCGCGCCATACTTGCCATCCGTATATGCAATGACGAATCCCTTTCGGCCATTTCCGAGAAACTCGTATTATAGCCGTAGTATCTTGCGGTTGAGTTGTCCCATAAGTTACAACTATAGCTTCATATCCATATGCCGATAATTTTCGCAGCAATAATTGCGAATAAGTAGCTGGACCGCCAATATCCGGCGAGAAAATACCGGTAGCAATAACAAGCTTCTTCATTTGATTAGCATACCAAATATTCGACTCATTGCTGATACCACTTTACCCCAAGTATATTTTTCTTGAATTAGTTGCTGAGCGCGGATAATAATTTTTTTTCTTTGATCTACATTAGTAAGAGCGCGTTGCAGCTGGATTGCGCAATCTGATGGATCATCCACTTTAGTTACAAATCCGGTTTCGCCGTCTTTAAGAAAATCAACAATGCCGCCCACTGGTGTCGCCACAATCGGAATACCTGCCGCCATTGCCTCTAGAAAAGAACTCCCCAGTCCCTCGGAACGCGAAGGACGAATAAATACATCGGTGATTTGAAAATAATACGGGATTTCTTTCTGCGGCACCTGCCCAACAAATTGTATATTGGATTCTAATTTTAACTTCTGCGTCAAATCACTAAGCTGATTTCTTTCCGGACCGTCGCCAACAATTACGCATTTTACGTTTGGCAAATTCCTTCGGAGCAACTGCATCGCCCGAATTAATATATCTGTGCCATTTTTATGAACCAATCGGGAAGTTGTCAAAATTACATATTCATCAGTAATGCCTAGCCGTTGCTTTAATTCGGAAATTTTTTCTTCGCGCACTATGATTTGAAAACGTTCCCAATCTACTCCGTTTGGCACAATCTCAATCGGACAACGCGCTCCCCGAGCGATAGCAAAATCTCTTAAGTAAGAGCTGATGACCTGAATATAATCAGCTTTCCGCAGAATTCTTTTCCAAAAAAATCCTACCAGGCCCAGTTTTCCAAACCGGAGATGCTCCGGCGAATCCCCCTCCTGAAGCGAAACCAAGAAAGGTATCGTGGGATGCCGAAATTTGAAAAATAACGCCGCAATTCCACCATACGAAGCCATCATCGCCCAGATTGCCCGAAATGGCTGTTCTCTATGAAAACGTTCCGCCGCACGATATACCCGGATAATATAAGTAATTTTATCTAATAAACGGCCGTAATATTGTGTTGTGGATCCTTCTTGAACGGCATATCGTCGCCCGGAACCACAACGAATAATCTCCACATGATCACTCAACGATTCTTCAGAAGACCAACGCGCGTCAAATCGATGCGTAAATATCTTCCAGTGAATTTTTGGCAACCGCGTTATGATTTCCCGAGCAGCAATTTCTGCCCCACCCTCAAAGGGACTGTAAGCAAAGGAAAACACCGCAACTGACTTTTCTGATGGCATATAGGTTATTATATAGTATATGAACTCTGTCCAAAGAAAAAAGGTCTTGTTTATCATTACCCGCGCCGATACGGGCGGAGCGCAAAAGTACGTGCATGATATTATCACCCGTTTAAATCCGCACGAATTTGAATCCATTGCGCTGTACGGAGAAAGAGATCTCAGCTGGTTAAAACGAAACGCCAATCCTTGGCTATTTTTTTTACCCGATTGGCTGGCATTGCGGGAATTATACCAAACCTTACACCGATTAAAACCCGCTATTGTTCATTTGAATAGTTCCAAAGCCGGCGTTTTGGGATCGCTCGCCGCGTTTCTCTATAACCAAACTGCCGCCGAAAAAATCAAAGTGGTGTTTACGGCCCATGGCTGGGTTTTTAACCCGACTGATGCTTGGCCGGCAATCATTCGGTATGCCTTTGTGCTTTTCCATAAAATCGCCGCTTATTTTCAGGACGCCATTATTTGTGTATCGGAATATGACCGAAAACTTGCCCTGCGTTATCATATCGCTCCACCCAAGAAACTTACTACGATTTACAATGGCATCGATCCTTTAATTGAATTTTTTTCTAAAGAAGATGCGCGGTCAATGATTCTTAATAAAATTACAAAGACCGCTAATGGCCTCACTCTGCCTAGTCGCCCGAAACCAAAATCAAAATGGCCCTGGATCGGATCGATTGGCCGATTGGTCCGAGAAAAAAATTATGAAACTTTGGTTCGCGCTGCCCAATACGTTCCACAAGCGAATTTTATTTTAATTGGAGAGGGGCCGGAGTTAAAAAAATTACAAAAATTAAGCGAACGATTAAAAGTTAATTTATTTTTTATACCGCCAACCGGCAAAGATTATCAATATTTGAAAGCCCTGGATGTATTTGTAATGTCTTCCATTAAAGAGGGGCTGCCATATATAGCGCTGGAAGCAATGGCAGCTTCTTTGCCGATTGTCGTCACGGAAACTGGCGGAATGCCAGAAATTATCCAACACCACGAAGACGGCATCATGGTTGCGCAAAGAAATCCGGAAGCGCTTGCTCAAGCAATTCTGGGACTTTTACATAATACTCGAGTAAAAAAAGACCTTCAATCCAAAGGAAAAAATATCGTAAAACAAAAATTCTCTGTCCAGGCAATGATTGCCCAAACAGAGAATGTGTATCGCCAAATTACATCTGAAAAGTTCTAACTATTTTTAAGTTGTTCAATCTCTTGCTGGAGACTGGTATTTTTCGGGTTAAGCTGCAAGGCTTCTTCAAGATATTTTAATGCCTCTGTCTTTCGGCCCTGATCTTGATAATATTCGCCAAGCGTAATCAGTAGATTTGCGTCTTTCGGATTTGCGGTAATACCCTTTAACAACAACGGTTCAATTTTGTCATTCTTGCTCGTGTCATAATACTGGTATATTGTTGCCAGTTGTATATAGCCTTGAATATTCCCGGGCGCATTAGCGATTGACTTCAAAAAATATTCTTCTCCTTTCAAATAATTCTTGAATTGATAAGCGTAGAGATCGCCTAAATTATGGAATACAACATAACTTTGCGGGCGAATTTTCGCCAAGAATTCCCAAGCTTCCCGCGCTCCGTCATAATCACCAATTAAACGGCGATAAGATCCTAAATCCAACCATGGCGCGTCATAATCAAAATTGCCGCGAATCATATCGGAGAGTTCTTTAATTTTCTCCCTTGCTTGGGCTTCTGTGGCCGCGCTTAATGATACCCGAATAAGAATGTCCCGATTAATAATATCGATGGCTTGTTGTTGTAATTTTTCTTTCTCGGTTAACGAGACTGGGGCGGGTTTAATATCATTAACGGTAGAAGTTGCTTCCGATTGAGGCGAATTGACCACTGGTGTTTTGGCCATTTGGCTCCATCCGAACCAAGAAGCGCCGACAATTAACCCAATAAATCCAATAATAATCAGTGTTTTTTTCATATAGTAGTGGATTATATCATCTCAGAGTGAATTTGTAAATCGTAAACATCAATTTATTTTCTTGGCCGTAGATTTCTTTTACCGGAACAAACCCCCGCTGCCGCAGCCACTGCTCAAACTCTTGGCCGATGGTTTTGTCTATTTTAAATTGATTGCGCAACGTGTTTTCGGTGCTTTGCACAAAATAAATGGTAAACGGTTTAAGATAATCTATCCCTTGCGTTGCTACTGTACGTTGAAAATTTTCTATAAACATCGTTGGGATGCTTTGATAGAAAAAACGCCGATAGAATACCCACTCCAAGGTTGGCAAAGCAATATTATCATTGTACACAATCATTATCAGCGCTCGCGGACGCTGCGGCATTTTTTTATCGGAAAATTTTTGAACCATTGCATTGAGATGGGGGTGGTTTGCTTCCGGAGTAACCCCGGATTCTATGCCGTGAAATTCTTCTTCAAAATAATGATCTAGGGCAGCAACGCCAAAGTCCGGATAAGCGATAAAAATTTTGTTTGTAAGAAAAGCGCTTTCTGCGATTAACCAAGCAATAACAATAATTTTAAGATTTTTCCGCTCCCATAAATATGCGGAAACAAATCCGAATATTATAACCATTCCTGGTCCGTATAGTGCCAAGAAACGCTGAGCAGAGCCGATTACTACCAATAGCATGGTTGTCCAAAAAAGATACGCTCCAATCAATGCAACACTTTCTCGACGAACTCGCCAATGTCGCCACAATATTCCCATGCCCAATATCAGGAACATAATCGCCGATATCCCCCAGGCAGCCGAGGCATTGATATAAATCTCTCTAAACGGCGATTGCGCTTTACCCAGCAACCCGCGCCATTCCGGCGTATCTTGGCCCAATAAATAAGCAATTTGCAAATCAAAATGCCCGGTAGCCTTATACATATAATAGTTATAGATGATGACCGGACTGAGCACGATAGCTGCCATAATCAACGCAGCATATAATCGCCAATTCCGAAATAGAGAACGTTGAAATAAAAGAAGATAGGAAATATAGATTGGCACAACAATTACGCCCGTATATTTAGTTAATCCAATTGCGCCAAGCGTGATGCCAAACCACCACCAATATCGCGGTCGTTCCACAAAAAGTAAAAAAGCGTGCAGATTAAGCAGAATAAAAAAAATCAAATAAGGCTCTAAAATCGCTGTTCGGGAAATCCAGACCATCGCGCCACTGACAGCCCACCAACCAGCGCTCCAAAGCGCTACTTTTTCATTAAACAATCGCCGCGCGATCCAAAACACCAATAATGTTGCCAACGTTCCCAACATAACCGCTGGAAACCGAACGGCAAAAATGGAAAAACCAAATATTAATGAGGAGATATGCTGAAAGATAATCGCCAGCGGCGGAATATCGTGGAAAGAAAGTTTCGTCCACCAGGGCAAGGCTGACTCGTCCCGATACCAATCAATCGGCGTAGTTTGCTCACTGGTTCCTAAATAATCAATATAACCTATCGCCCGAAACGCATCTCCGGATTCATCACCCAGGATTTCTTGCTGGCCCAAACCCAATAAACGCAAGGCAAAAGCAATGCCGATAATTATCCACAACCATTGTGCTGTTGATAAACGAAAACGCATATAACCCTGCAATGCTTAGAAAGTCGTAATCGTTGGTCCTTCTATCGGGAAAGTCAGAGAAGAAGTTATATCCGCTATTCGAGTCAAATCATCATAATCAAACGCCCTAATATCTGCTGCGGTCATTAAATCTAATCTGATCTTTGGTTTTTCTGTCGTGTTAGGAGTAAGTAAATCAGCTCGAATAAAATAGGTTCTTCCGGAAACCAATACTCCTTTATTGGCCTTGGTTGGATCAGCGGTGAGTTGGAAATCAGCGTATCCATCTTTTACGGTGTTGGTTGATATCAAGACAACGCCAGACTGTGAATCTACGAGTTCTAGATTTAAAAAGGATGGATCCCCCAAGGTGCCGTTGTTTTTAAAACGCAACCGAGTAATAGCAATTTTTTCTTGCGCCTGTAAAACAAATTCCGTTAGCGTTACGCCGATATATTTGCTTAGAGTAATGGAAGGATACTCAACTTTTATTTTGAGAGTGCTGATAAATGGATTAGGGAGCGATGGTATTGGCGCAACAGCAGGCATAGTCGTTGTGGCAGGAAGCGTGGTAACTATTTCTGCTTGCTGCGATTGCGCTAACTCCGCTTGCAATATCTCTATCTGCTGCAAAAGCGCGGCGATTTGCTCTTGTAGAGTTAATTGGCGGACAGGTGTTGTTTGGTTCAAAATTGCTCTGGTTTTTGGGCCAACGTATCCAACTGCCGGTTCAATTTTATGTTGTTTTTGGAATTCTTGCACTGCCGCCCGAGTCAAAGAAAAAAAATTTCCGTTTACTGGACCAGTATACAGTCCCCGATCTTTCAAAAATTGCTGGAGGCGTTCAACGTCCGAATCACCAATAAGACCAAAATATAAATTTCGATCAAAGGTTTGGGCAGCGGCAACTGCCACGTTGCTTAGTATTATGCCAAACACAATAACCGTTACTAAAATAAGATGCTGATATCTCATACAATTAAGTATACTATAAAGTAAATTTATATACCGTTAGCATTGGCAGTTCCTTTCCTGGGAATCTCCCGTGTCCATATGACACAAAATCCGGCTGAAGATTTAAATTCTCTTTAATAAAGCCCTCAAATTCCTGGGCATCGGAAGAATTTATTAATGTATTTAAATTCGTATCTGGACTGCCTTTCACGAAATATATTTCATATCCCTTAAAATAAGCTGGACCAGGATTCTGAAGCATGCTTTTGAAATTTCCCGTCGTAACCGCGGATATACCGTGATAATAAGTTCGCCGCATAAACAACCAAAGACGAGTAGTTAAACTTAAATTTTCATCAAATACCAATAAAATAGCACGGTTCCCCGCCGGTAATTTTTGATAATAAGATTGCGCCATCGCATTCAGATGAGGATTATTGAATTGCGGCATCGCAATTGATCGCTCAACGCCCAATTCCCGATTTAAATATTCATCTACTTCCACAACGCCAAAACGAGGAAATTCCACGAACACTCCTTGTGTGGTAAAAAAAATCTCATATCCAAAAAACAAAGCCAAGAGAATTCCCATAATTCGGCGACTTTCCCGTGAGGATCCGTAGTGTTGTACACAATAACCAATCGCCATAACCGCCAGCACTATCGCCGGAATTATATAAAGAGACAAGAAACGAAATGCGGCGCCAATAAATACTAACAGGAAAGTCACCATCGCTATCGCAACTATTGTCCAAATCCCGAACTTAAATTGTTGTTTCCACCACCATGCGACCGTCCCCGCTCCGCCAACTATCATCATTAAAAATGGAATGGAGTACATGGCCAATAAATTTTGAATAAATAAAGAAAAGGGTTCTTGAGATTTACCCAACGATACTTGCCACTCTGGGGTATTTTGATGAAAAAGATACGCAAACTGCAAATCAAAATGTCCTACAGTTTTATAAAGGTAGGCATTATAAATAATTATTGGGGAAAAAATAATCGCCGCTAATCCCGCCGCCGCATACCAGCGCCATTGTCGGAACGCCGAACGATAAAATATCAAGCAATATAAAAGATAGGTCGGTATAAGCCAACCACCGGTATATTTAGTAATTAAGATTAATCCCAAAGTCACGCCAAACCATTTCCACCAGCCTGACTGGCCAGATCGTTCATCTTCCAAAAAACGAATGAAACAATACACATTAAGAATAATAAAAAAAGTAAGTAGGGATTCAAAAATTGCGGAACGAGAAATCCATACGTGAATGTGATTTACCGCAAGCAACGCAGCACCAGTCAATCCATACCACTCTCCTTTTTGACCAATCCGATTAAAAATTTGTTTGCATAGAAAATATACCAGCGCGATTGTCCCTAAACCTGCCAGCACGGATGGCAATCGGGATATAAACAAAGAATCGCCAAAAATGCGAAAAAAAATATTCTGCACTAAAAAAAACATCGGTGGGTGATCGTGGAAAGAAAGTTTCGTCCACCCGGGCAATACCGGCGTATCTTTAAACCACTGCGGTGGCGTGGTTTGAGCATTATTATCGATAAAATCTATATAGCCAATGGAACGGAATGAATACAAGCCTTCATCATGAAAAGTATCCATTGCGCTAATCCCCCAAAAACGAATGATTGCCGCCACAATAAGAATTCCGCCTAAAGCAATTATTGGAAAACGCGGATGATTTAAAGCTTTCGGAAACATGGTAACCATATTAACAATATTGGATTAAAAAACCAAACCCCCCACCAGTATTGGTGGGGGGTGTTGGTACAAATCTTAGAGTCTCAAGTCTCTAAAATTATTTACTGATCGTTTCTGCAGTCATGTTCGTGCTTGGGAGACCAACCACGCCATAACCGTTTGTCCAGTCTAGATCATCAACATCTGCCGCCGTTGTCGTAGAAATTGGCGACCAGATGAAGTCATCATGGGCGTCATTATCAACACCGGAAGCCTGACCGGCGAATCCGCCAGCTTTTTGCATGAGAGTGGCTGCATTCACTGGGAATACAGAGTCACCTTCAAGCTGTACCTGGATGTTTTCGGAAGTGCCAGATTGCGCGAGTGTTCCTACAGAAGCCTGTAATCGGAACCATCGGCTCTGACCAGATGGGATAGTGATGGTCGTTGTAGCTCGGCCAGTAGAACTGCACGCAGCAGCGCTAGTATCTGGATAGATTTCCGGGCCCGCAGAACCAGCACCGTTCTGACCAACTGGAGCTGTTGCTGAACTGCTGTTCAAGCCGTTAAAACAAGAACCAGCATTCAAGAGACCGCCTGGGTTGTTCGTGCCGTTAAAGGCCGAGTCCGGCGTGCTCATTGCTGAATCAGTAAAGGCATACAGAGAGAACTTTGTCGTAGTTGCGTTGTTGCCTCCGCTCGCTACCACCGTTGAGGAGGAAACGCTGAAGGAGAACTTCGCAATTGCGACGTCGCCGCTGTTCGCAGTCACCTTGAATTTATACAAGGCCTTGCCATCACCAGCGGTTAAGGTTCTTTCGCTAGAAGTTAAGTCAACTTTTTCGAAGGTCGGATAGGCTCGCATTATACGAACACCATTCGAAGCAGTATCGTTGCTTGCTGGAGTAATCGTCGCACCGGACGCTACGCCAACGCCATAGTTACCACTCAATCCTTCGTTGTTACCTTCGTAGTCAACTGCTAAGAGATCACCAGATGCGGTCAATGGACCAGAGTTGGTGATACTCGCAATAACACCCTTAACTACTAAGATATTCGCGCTGTCTTTTGGAACACGGAAATCCGTGATTGCGCTGGAAGTACCCATGTCTACTGTCGCTCCGCTGTTGGAGAAAGTTACCGTTCCAATTGGCGTACTGAGATTTGCCAACTTGTAAAGACTCACTTCCTGACCAACTAAGTCAACAACAGTATTGGAAGCAACGCCGGTTAATTGCAACGCGATTTGCTTCACATCAATGTCTTCCTGAGAAGCCGCATATTTGATCCGAGCCAATTCTACTGTCTGGCCAGGAGCAACAATGGTATACGACGGAGAAGCCGTGTCTAAGCTAATAGACAAGGCACCGCTTGTCGCCGCAGTCATTTGCTGACCCGCGCTGTCATTATCCGTTTCGGTGATACTCTGACCAGATGTCAGGCCAGTTGGCGAGAGATCTGCGCTCGTATCAAAACCTAATGAATACTGACCAGTTGCGCCCGCTTTCAAATCACACTTGAGAGAAAGCTGTTTGGATGTGCCTTTGTTGATCACCAAACCAGTGCCGTCAAATGTAATAGAAGTGTTAGACGCCGCTGAGGACGGATTCAATACATTGTTTGCATTGACCACCGTCGCGCCATCGTACAACTTGCAGTTCGTGATATCAGTCGCTGCGCCGCCGCCGCCAACATTGTTTTCAATTTGGAGCGCGGTTAAACGAATATCTTCACCGGATGCCGCTGAATCTAAGACGTATCGCGCGAACTCAAATTGAGTTACGCCAGCGATGACGGTCTGAGCAATCGGCACGGAAGATACGCTGATTGTTAACGAACCGGACTTTACAGTCATAGTGTTACCAGCAACTGCGGAAGTCGGGCTCGGAGTAACCGTATTACCGGTAACCTGACCAGTGACAGTTGTCCAACCGGTGGAAGGAGTTGTAGAAGCGGCAATGCTATCGTTGTTATCGAATGCCGTTGTCGCCGCCAATTTCGCCTTCATCACAATGTTAGTTACGCCAACTGGGAATGTAACGGTATCCGTAAAGGTAACATTACCATCCGCAGTCGTTGCTGTCGGGTCAATTGGACCAGCCAACACCTTACCTGTCCCATCGTAAAGGGTCAGGTTATCAATGTCGTCTAGACCAACCGTGCTTGTGGTGTTTTCTGTCGTATCAATATGGAATGCCATATTGCCCACAGAAATTGCTTCACCTTTAACATCCACGATCCAACCACCTAATGGCTGATTCGCTAAGTTAATGGCAATGTTCTGAGCGGCAACCGCATTATCCTTACTGACCGTAATCGTGCCGGTATTGATGTGTACTTCGTACGCATCAAACCATGGATTGGTGCTGGAATGGAACGCACCATCATCCGATCCGGATGTATCCGTACCGTTTGGCGGCAAAATGCCATAGTTGTAGAGCTCACCCAAGAGATACAAATCGCTTCGCTTATCTAAATCGAAGTCAATTTTTCTGGATGAACCGCTGCCAATATCACCTTTGATGGAGATTTCTTTGGAGAAACCTTTGTCAATTACAATGCCGTTGCCGAACGTGGAGGAATAGAATTTACCATCCGCGCTGACAATCGTATCGTAGGCTGTGCCATCAATGTAAGTTTTGGCACTCTTGACATCACCCGAACCCGCCGAACCAGTTTGATTCCAACGGATGGATTTCAAGACAACTTTTTCTGTAGAACCAGCAGTTACCTTCACAGAAGAGAATGTGTACCCTGCGGTACCAACTTCTTTTGTTTGGCTGCCTCCTGGGTCAGTCGCGCCAAGATCCATAGTCACGCTACCGATCGTCAAAGTTTCGTTAATGGTATGCGTAGATCCTCGGAGTGGGAAACTCGCATTGACGTTCGCAGATGTATTCACGCCTACTGCGTCAATAGAGATTGTTTGACCCCCTCGAGAACCGGAACCAACTCGGTTACCAGCAATCGTTAAGACTTTGGTTTGACCGGCCGCAACTGTAAACGCTTCACCGATGGTTGCCTGGTGATTGGAATTCAAAGTCTTGGTAAGACCAAGTTGAACGCCATTTTCATCCAAAAGCAATACTGCATCCAGTGCTGCGTCTTCTGCTAAACCAGTTCGTTCTACGACAATGGAATTCACCGTTACCGCGCCATCTGCCGAAGCAGTCAAGCGAAGTTTGGTAAACGGAATCCGAGTCGCGTTTTGAGGCGCGATCGTCGCTGTTGGCTGGACTGAATCTAACGTTACCGTTAAACCAGTGCCGGCCGGAGCTGTCGTTGTGGTAGTCGTTGTGGTTGTGGTCGAACTTGTAGAAGTAGTCACCGTAGATAACTTTGCCCGAGTGATCGGACCAAAGAAACCTGATGCCGGAGAGATACTCATCGCTGCTTGCCATTTTGCCAGAGCTGCCTTGGTTAAGGAACCGAAGTATTCGGTTTCATTGCCAGGAGAACCGGCTCCGCTTGCAGCAATTTGATAGCCGTTCGAATTCAAGAACTTCTGCAAATCCATGACCGCCGCTCCTTTGCTTCCAACTGTGAGGTTGCCGGAAGTTAATAAGGACGCAGGGACCGCGGACGAAGAAGTCGTTGTCGTCGAGCTATTTAATTGAGACTGCAATGCAGTAATTTGGCTAAGCAATTGCGCAATCTGCGCCTGTAGCTCCGCTACAGTTGCTCCATGGGCAATCGGCACTAATGCGCCAACGCCAGAGAGCGATACAACTGTGGCTATTGAAAGCACAGCTGTTGAAATTTTGCTTACTAATGTTTTTCTTCCCATATATATTGTTTTTTGACCTTTTTCTTTTTAAACCAGTTCAATCGACGAACTGACCGAAAAAGAAATTAATTTAATTTTCTGACTAATTAATTGCTAATTTCCAAAAATTATTCCTTCTCACTGTTCCCCTCCTTCCATAGTGGAGCTGGGACCGACCTCAGCAAAAGAATAATCCTAATATCAAAATGAAATAAAAAAACTCGCTGTTGAGCGAGACTTTCAATAAATAGTAAAAAACAAACCGCGACATGTCCAATGGATTTTCCTTTTCCCTGTCGCTTTATGCTTTTTACGTAATTGACTCAGCCTCACTCTGAATCCTTACGGATTAATAACCAGTATACACGAAACCCAAACAAAGTGCAAAACCTCCTAACCAATATACTGATATAACATTATAACGTATCCTATTTTTGAGTGTTACGCTCATCTATATTCAAAAGCCGATAATAGCTCCCCGGACCACTAATTCCAACCCTTTCTAACGCCCCTTGATCACAAAGCTTCTTCAAATCATATCGAAGCGTTCTTTCGCTAACATCCGGGAATGCGGCAATGAGATCCTTCATCCGGCAAACTCCTTCTTTGCCGAATTTAGCTAAGCTTATAATTGCCGATTGCCGCATTACGGACTGGATATCGTCAGACTCCTGTTTATATTCCTGATCTGTTCTGGATTCCTTTTCTTCAATTCCATCAGAATCAATACTTTGCTTATCAAATCTAACCGGTAAAGATACTTTACTAAACATTGAATCTAAATCCGGCAATGACTCGTCCAAATTGCCGAATTGCCGGATTGCCGAATTAAATAGATCTAGTTCCCTTACTAAGATAGTGGCATTAACCGGCTCTATTTCATAAATAGAATGGCCTATACGGATCAGAGTATCTAGTACCGATATATGTTTTACAGTCTTTAAAATAGTTTGCTTATCGTCCTTATCCAGTACTGCTTGAGCGGTTATTTCCAGAAGAGAAAAAGCATGATTTTCTAGCCTCGCCTTTAAATCAGACCGCTTAATATAATACGATACCCGAATTAGCGCATAAGCAATTTCTCTGGATTTGTCCCGCAATGTATCCGGCAAAATCATTCTTCATGTTTACCGCATTGCCGGATTACCTGTCAAACAACCGAATCACTCTCCGCATATACCCTTCGGAACCGGCTGTCCGTTTCCTCCATAGGTGAGCGTAGCTGGTTGAGGGGAAAAGTATTTTTGTTCTTAATGTCCTATAACTTCCAAGAAGCGCTCCAGAAAATTACCAGTAAAGTCATTAAAAAAATTGCCGCGTTTTTCCAAGACAAGGCTTTCTGAAGCGTGCCATGAAAATGATGGTGGGTCAGATAAACCAAAATGTACGTGCACAAAATCAGCAGACTACTATTGTTAATTAGTCCGAGCGGCAATAATGCCGTTGACCACAATAATTCTCCAATCAAAAAAGTCATCGCTAATGCGGCAATCAAATATCGCTTAGGGAAGCTTCGTTCAAAAAGAATTAACCATTCATAAATTAGTATGAACACCGCCGCCAACACCAACAAAAACTGCCACCAAAATCCGGTTGATTTATCCGTAATAAAAAACAAAAGGTAGGTAAAATACAAAAGCAGCACATTCCGAACCGCATACCAACCAATCCGATGTACAAACACTAATTGCCGAATCCCAAAAGAAAGATAAAAAAATACCGCGCCGGATATTGCCGCGCCGCTGATAAACCAAAAACTGTCTAAAGTTCGGATCATCCCTAGCAAAACTCCCAAAACCACAAACATAGATAGCGGGTGCACTCGAAAAAACGTAAATCCGATAATCCCCAGAAAGACAACCAAAGATACCCAACTGAATTCACTCATGCGCAACCAATAAAGCGCTGCGCCGAACGCGATGCTCCTAAGCGTTAATTGTAACTGCGGAATTGCTAAAACCGATTTTAATTTTTCCCACATCTTTAAGTTTGCCTTTAATAATCCGGTCCGCCATGGTGTCCAGCACCAATTTTTGAATCAATCGTTTCAGCGGCCGCGCTCCGTACTCCGCATCAAAGCCTTTTACCGACAAATATTCCTTAAGAGATGGGTCAAATTCCACCTGATACCCTCGTTCCGTAATTCTGGCTTTGATTTGGTCCAGGTGTAAAGCCACGATTTTTTCAATATCTTTTTTCACCAGCGGCTTAAACACAATCACATCATCAATCCGATTCAAAAACTCCGGCTTGAAACGTTCCCGCAGCGCTTCCTGAATTTTCCCCTTGAAATTTTCTTCTTGGTGCAGCCGCTCATTGACTTGTTCTGGCGCAAAACCCAAATTAGACATTTGCCGCACATGATGGCCGCCTACGTTGGAGGTCATAATGATAATGCTGTTTTTGAAATTAACGGTTTTTCCTTTGCTGTCGGTTAATCGGCCATTATCCAAGACCTGGAGAAGAATGTTGAATACTTCCGGATGCGCTTTTTCAATTTCATCAAATAAAATCAAACTATAAGGCCGATGACGAACGATTTCCGTTAATTGGCCCCCCTCATCATAGCCAACATATCCCGGCGGCGAACCGATTAATTTGGAAACGGCGTGTTTTTCCATGTATTCGGACATATCCACCCGTACCAGTGCCTTTTCGTCATTAAACATAAATTCCGCCAAAGCTTTAGCGAGTTCAGTTTTTCCCACGCCAGTCGGACCAAGAAACATAAAAGAACCCAAGGGTTTATGTTCATCGGATAATCCGGCTCGAGCTCGGCGAAGTGCGTGCGAGACTGCCGAAAGCGCTTCTTCCTGACCAACTACCCGCTGGGACAAAACTTCTTCCATTCGGGATAGCTTTTCTATTTCCGATTCCAGCATCCGCATTACTGGAATACCGGTCCAACGGGATACCACCGCGCCAATATCTTCTTCGTCCACGGCATCTTTAATAAACTGATCTTTGTCGGTTTTTTTCCTTTTTTCCGGACCAAAATGTTTCTTTTCAAAAGCTTGAAACTCTTTTTCCGCCGCTGGCAATTCGCCGTAGATAATTTTCGCTACTTTTTCTAAATCTCCTTCCCGTTCCGCCACTTCCGCTTGGCGCCGCAATTCATCAATTTTCCGGCGTAAATTATGCAAATTTTCAAAAGTAATCTTTTCCGCGTGCCACTTTCCGGACAATTCATCATTTTCCTTTTTCAAAGTTTCCAGCTCTTTTCCAATCGCTTTCAATCTTTTTTTACTGGCCGCGCTGGTTTCTTTGCTTAAAGCGGATTTTTCAATTTCCAAACGGGTGATTTCTCGGCGGACGCGGTCAATTTCCCGAGGCAAGCTTTCGGTTTCTAATCGGCGCGCTGCCGCCGCTTCATCAATCAAATCTACCGCTTTATCGGGTAAAAATCGGTCCGTAATATACCGCGCGGAAAGATTCACCGCCATTACCAACGCTTCATCGCTAATCCGCAGACCGTGGTGAATTTCATATTTCTCCTTAATGCCCCGCAAAATCGTAATACTGTCTTCAATCGTCGGTTCCTCCACTAAAATTGGCTGGAAACGCCGCTCTAAGGCTGGATCTTTTTCAATATGTTTTTGATATTCCCGCAAGGTAGTGGCGCCGATGGCATGCAATTCGCCTCGAGCCAACGCCGGTTTCAATAAATTGGAAGCGTCCACCGCGCCTTCCGCCGCTCCTGCTCCGACAATCATATGAATTTCATCAATAAAAAGAATTAATCGGCCGGCCGAATTTTGAATTTCTTTAATAAACGCTTTTAAACGATCTTCAAATTCTCCGCGGAATTTAGTGCCGGCAATTAAAGAACCCAGATCTAGCATAATAATTTCTTTATCTTTCAGCGGTTCTGGCACATCGCCGGTGACAATCCGTTGGGCCAAACCCTCCACAATGGCGGTTTTCCCCACGCCAGATTCGCCAATCAGTACCGGGTTATTTTTCGTGCGGCGAGAAAGCACCTGAATCACGCGTCGCAATTCTTCGCTCCGGCCAATGACCGGGTCTAACTTTCCTTCCCGCGCTTTATCCGTCAAATTAATCGCGTATTTATCTAATACTTGAAATTTGGTTTCCGGGGTTTCATCGGTAATCCGCGTAGAACCACGCAATTGCGCTAAGATCCGCAGCGCCGCTTCCCGTTTGACGCCAAATTTTTCTAACAACGTTTGAGCGGTAGAAGTAGTATCTACTACGCCAAGCAATAAGTGTTCGCAAGAAATAAATTCATCATGCTGAGCCTGCGCAATTTTTGCCGCTTTATCCAGTACATGCATCAATTCTTGGGAAAGATACAGTTGACCAACGGTAGTATTGGCAAAAATTTTCGGAAGTTTCTTCAGTTCATCTTCTATCTGTTGCTGCAGGGTTGGAAGATTCAAGCCCATTTTCAAAAGCACTGGCCGAACCAGCGATTGATCGTCCGCAAGTAGGGCGGAAAGCAAATGCAATGCTTTAAATTCTCCGTGATTTTTTTGCGCGGCCAATTCCTGGGCATTCTGCAACGCTTCCTGCGCTTTAATCGTAAAACGATTGAAGTTCTTCATAATATATATTGTAACATTTTTAATGTAGCGTAGATTTTAGCACTCTGTCAATGAGAGTGCCAAATAATAAAACTAGTCCGATGGCCATCGGACTAGTTTTATATTCCTGCTTGAAATCTTATAAACTATTCAGGTCTGCTTCTGTAGTTTTTAATTCGTCTTCAATGGCGCCAAAATCCGTTGCGTCATTCAGTTGCTGTTCAATCGTAGCGGTAGAATCTTCTGCCGGCGATACCAATTGATTGATTTCCGGAGATTGTGTTATTGATCCCGAACCAAACCACCATACCAACAATCCTACGATGATAATTCCTAGGCCAATCCAAATCCATTTTTTTGGGTTACTCGAGGACATTTGATTTTGCATTTGCGGATCCATAATGATGTTAAATTTAATTTTAATTATTGAGTCGTTGCGGCGGTAGACGTTGCTGTTACCTGATCAACTCCGGCAATGCCTTTCAACGATGTCAACGCGTCAACGACTGCTTTATGAGCGGCGCGAATTTTCTCTCGAACCGATTGTAAATCGGTATTCATCGTAGTTCGAGCGGAAGCTACCGCTGATTTCAAAGCGTCATCAGTCGTCACGTTAATTGGATAAGCTTTCGCGAGTTGCGCCGCAATGGCTTGGCGAGCAGTTTCTATAGCAGTTTCGGCTGCGGTAATGGCGGTACGAGTTCTTGTCACATCCTTTCCGGCTGCAGCTGCTTTATCCGCCCGAGAAATTACTTTAGCCAGTAAATCCGATAATCTATCCATATATTTTTCCCAATGGGCCGCCATTTTCTGATTGATTTCCGTAAACCGATTATCTAATCTTTCAACAACTTGTTTCTTTCGTTCGTCTTTAATTTTCGTTAATTTAGCTTTTAATTCCGTTTTCCGGGTTTCAATTTTTGTTTTCAGCTCTTCCCGCTTGGCTGTCATTTCATTTTTAAATTCCGCTTTTCTTTCCGTAATGGCTTGCTTGCGCTCCATCAAATTCTCTTTCTTCTCTGCCATACGATCGGTCACTGCGCTCTTTTTCTCCATAGTTCTTTCAATCATTGCGTCCTTTTTTTCTGCCACTCGTTCTCGCGCATTTTGCACTGCCGCCGGCACGCCCTGCGCAAAAACCATACCGCTTTGAACAATTAAACCCGCTATTAAGATAGTATTAATAATGATTCTTTTCATACTGAAAATAGTCTTTGAGTTAATTATCGACTCTAAGGTTTATTATATCATATCTTGGCATCTAAATCAGAACTTGCGTTCTTCTAAGACAACTGGTATTTCCAGTTCCTTTTCATCTCTCAATAACTTTAACTTCACCGTATCGCCAACCTGATATTTTTGAATCAGAGAACCAAGTAGGTGGTCCTCATCAACTTTTTGACCATTAATTGACAAGATAATATCTTCTGCTTGAATTCCGGCTTTATAGGCTGGAGAATCTTTTACCACGCCCGCCCCATCTTCCCCGCCCCGCACTAACGCGCCTTGAGTAACCGATAATTTTTCTTTTGCTGCCAATTCCTCATCCAGAGAAAGATAACGAACTCCTAGATACGGAATCGTAATCTTACCGTTGGTTTCCACCGAGCTAATATCCCGTTTGGCTTTATTAATCGGAATCGCAAAACCGATGCTTTGGGCGCCGGAAGCGATTGCGGTGCTAATGCCAATCACTTCGCCTTTTAAATTCAATAGCGGTCCACCGGAATTCCCGAGATTAATGGCAGCATCCGTTTGGATTAATTCATCCAATATTTCTAAACCGCCACGCTGATCGGATGCAGCAATCTTTCTGGACAAGCCAGAAATAACTCCAACCGAAACCGTATTGCGAAATTCGCCCAACGCATTACCAATAATAATTGCAGTTTGACCGATACGAATGCCATCGGAATTTCCGAGTTTCAGCGGCTGAATTCCCGTAACTTCAATCTTTAACACCGCCAAATCTTGGATCGGATCGCGCGCCAAGACTTTCGCTTTATATTTTTTACCGTCATTCGTCAACACCGTATAATCCGCTTCTTCGTCGCTGACCACGTGTTTATTTGTAATCACCAAGCCATCTTCCGAAACAATAAAGCCAGTCCCGCCGCCGATGTCTTGGTTACGCATGCCTTTTTTGCAGGGCCGGGAAAAATTCAAACCATCGCTAAAAAATTGACGAATTTCCGATGGTAAATCCATTAAGGGATCATACGAACATTGTTCAATAATTGGCACATATTTAGAAACAATTACCGACACTACTGCCGGCGCCGCCTCTTCTACTACCCGAATAACGGCGGCTTCATGAGAATTTTCCGACTCGTAGGGTGGAATGTTTTTTGCAACGTCATCTCCTTTTATTTCTTCTGTAATTGGCGTTTCTTTTTTTAATTCTATTTTCGGAAGATACTTATCCAAAAAATCTTTCCAGAAACTCGCTTCCGATACGCGCGCGGAAACAAAAAAACTTACCAAACCGGCGACCATGGCCATAAAAAGCAATTGCCAAATAAATTTATTTTTCATATATATTATTTTTGTTTAATAGGCGACTCTTTTATTATATTTTTTAAAGCTTCCGCAAAATTGTCAATATCTTCTGGAACAGTATATCTGCCCATACTGATACGAATGCTGCTTTTTGCTCGATCTTCCGAATACCTCAAAGCTCGAATGACTGCGGATGCCTCCGTCGAACGGGAAGAACAGGCCGATCCGGAAGAGACCGCGATTCCCCGCATATCCAGATGAATCAATAATTCCTGAGCAAGTATATCCGGTACATATATATTCAGGATATTCGGTAATTTCTCCCGCGCATTGCTGTTTAATTGAATTTTTGAAGAAGTGCTATGGAGTTTATTTTCAAGAGAATTTTGCATCGTTTTGATTCGCTTCGTTTCTTGTACCCGGATATTTTCCGCTAATTCCACCGCTTTCGCGTAACCTACAATGGCCGGCACATTTTCCGTGCCGGAACGCAGCCCCGATTCTTGTCCACCGCCGGTAATAATTGGCTGCAAAGGCGTATTCTTGCGTACATATAATATACCAACTCCTTTCGGGCCATATATTTTTTGACTAGATAAAGTCAGTAAATCCACCCCCAAATCAACTGGGCGGCACTCCAAATAATTAAATGCCTGAACTGCGTCGGTATGGAAAAGCGGATATGCGCCGGACTTTTTATGGTTTTTAATCAATTCGGCTATTTTTTTCAACGGTTGGATTGTTCCAATTTCGTTGTGGGCATAAATAATGGATACACAAACTGTTTTTTCATTCAAAGCCGCAGACAAAACATCAGTTCCCACCACCCCGTCTTTCGTAACCGGAATGCGTACTATTTTTACTCCTTCTTGTTCTAAATCTTCTGCGGTTGCCGCAATCGATTCGTGTTCAATGGCGGAAATAATAATTTCCGGCGTACCGTGGTGATTTCTCCGCCACGCTTTCACCGCGCCGCGAAGCGCCAGATTATTCGCCTCCGTCGCCGAACCAGTAAATACAATTTCCGAGTAATGGCATTGTAAAACTTTGGCAATGGTTTGCCGTGCCTGAAAAACCGCCGCGGACGCTTCCTGCCCAAACCAATGAAGCGAACCCGGGTTGCTATACACCTTATCCCAATACGGCTGCATTACCTTCACTACCCGCGGATCAACCGGCGTGGCAGCGGCATAATCTAAATAGATGCGTTTCATAATTATCGATTATATATACCCTATCACTTTTACTTTGACAAAGCACCTGAAAAAACGGTAACGTAGGAACTATCGTCTATATGGATACGAATCTTTTTAACAGTTCGTTTGGATTGAAATTGACCACGCATCAAATCGTTTCTACCATCCACGATTTTATGCTGGCGGACACCAAGCGGAACTACAAAATCATCATTGGCACCGATTCCGAACGCCGACCGGACAACAGCGCGGACTTTGTCGTGGCTATCGTAGTGCATCGTGTCGGCAATGGCGGCCGGTATTTTTGGCGGCACGTGCATTTGAATAAAATCCATAATTTGCGCAACCGAATGTATCAAGAAGTATTGCTCTCCTTAGATGCGGCGCGGGAATTTATTGCGCTACTTAAAGACGCTAAGATGCCTCATTTTGATTTTGAAATTCACGTGGATGTCGGCGAAAACGGGGAAACCAAAGCGATGATTCAGGAACTAGTCGGCATGGTGCGCGCCAACAATTTTGAAGCCAAAACCAAGCCGGAAAGTTACGCCGCTTCTAAAGTCGCCGACCGGCACACCGGCGTTACGCTTTAATCGCTATGGATAAGCTCGTTATTGATATTGAAACCAAAAATACGATTGCTGATGTAGGCGGACCGCAGAATATTCCCAAGCTTTCTATGTCTTTTGTCGGCGTGTATTCATATAACCAAGACAAATATCTTTCTTTTCACGAAGATCGATTTGACCAGCTTAAATTAATTCTGCAGCGCGCCGGGTTGATTATCGGCTTCAGTAGCAACCGGTTTGATATTCCGGTCTTGAGCCGCCATTTTAATTTAAACCTAAAATCCGTGGAAAGTTTGGATATGCTGGACGAGATTGAGGAAAAATTGGGGCATCGGGTTGGCTTGGATCTGCTAGCACAAACCAATTTGGGCGTCGGGAAAACCAGCCACGGCTTAGAGGCGATTACTTTTTATAAAGAAGGCCGCCTGGAAGAATTGGAAAAATATTGTATTAACGACGTGAAAATCACGAAAGACTTGTACGAACTGGGAAAAAAGCAAAAGTATCTACTCATCCCAACCAATCACGGCAAAGATACAAAAAAAGTAGAGTTTGATTGGCAAGAAAAAATGCCTTTGCCGAATACTTTATTTTAAAATACTTTGTTTATCGTGTTAGAAGAACTAAGCCGCCAATTAACAAAATACTCATCAGTAATTTTCCAAAAAGTCCGCGTTCTTTAAAATAGTTATGACCGGACACAATTCCCGCCAATACGCCAGAGGCGCGAGTTGCCGTTGTAATCACCGCCGGCGTGCCAAGCGAAACCGCAAAGGACACAAACACAGAAGCCAGAGAATGAATTATGCTTTGGCTTACGATAATTTTTTTGGTTCGGTTTTCCAATAACAAATTATGGTGTTCTCGTTTCCACAACCACCACAAATAAATCGCTAGGACCCCATAAATCAATGCTTGTTCTATTTCTACGGAATTGAAATGGGCAGTGTTATATTTGAATAAGGAAATGGTAATGACTGCATTAGCTGCCATTAATGCCGAAATTCCGGCGCCGCGCATATTTAATACTTTTAGTTTTAAAGTCATACTCAACACAACTAGTATGACCGCCATACCCCACCATTGGGATATACTGGGAGCATAGCCGATATAAACATCCACAATCAGCAAAAGCGGAATGGTAATGTTCCGCATGAACGCAAACGTGCTCCGGTCCGCGGCCAGTAAAGCATTCATACTCAAAGTAATTTGGATAATTTCAAAAACTGCCCGCAATAAAAAAGTTGGTAAAGATGCCGCTTGGAATACTAGCGTATTTCGCCACCAACCAATCAGAAGAAATAAAACTATGCTCGCTCCGGAATTCAAAAGGATTGCCCGATACATTATTGCACGCCGTTCCGTGCCTAGTGTTTTCACTATGGATGAAGAAATTTCATCCGCCACCGTGCCAAAAAATGCCAGTAAAATAGCAAGCATACTAAAATTTCTTTAAAAAATCGGTTAATTCTTTCTGGCGTAACTCTAATACATCTTTACTCTTTGCTTCCATATTCAAACGAATCAACGGTTCCGTATTGGAAGGCCGCACATTGCACCACCAATCCGAGTATTCAATAGTTACGCCGTCTAAAGTAGAAACCGCTAGAGCCTTTGGTTCGTATTTTTGTTTAAACGAACGGAGAACGACATCGCTATTTTTTACGGTAAAATTAATTTCTCCGGAACGATAATAAGCCGGCAATTTCCTCAACCATTGAGAAAGATCGATGTCTAATTTAGAGACAAAATTCAACACGTGGATGGCGGCAAAAATTCCGGAATCGCAGTAAAAAAACTTTTTGAAATAATAGTGGCCGGAATGTTCCACGCCGAGATTCGCTTTTTTCTGCCGCATTAATTGTTTAAAAAAATAATGGCCTACGCGGGACATATGGGTTTTTTTCTGCCGCAGCCGCCAACTGGATATGGCGCCAAGCACATACGGGCCGCGAAACTCCTGCATTAATATATACGCCGCTTCGTGTGGATCAATGGCCTGACCCTGATTGTCCACAAAAAATACCCGATCGCCGTCGCCGTCAAAGATAACTCCCAAGTCCGCCTTCACGCGCCGGACAGTTTCCTGTAATTGATTTTGCGCTCCTGGGACAAACGGATTCGGACCATGCGCCGGAAAATGACCGTCTATTTGATCATTTAAAAATATCGCTTCTAGGAGCGGTTGATGCTTGAACAATCCCCGAAGTACTGGACCAGTGACGCCATTAGAACAATCAATTATAACTTTTAATTTTCTTTTTAGTTTAAAAGCCGGGCGCAAAAAACCAACATATTTCTCTAGATAATTCATAATAATTTTTCGATTTCTTGGCCGCTTACCGGTTTTGCTCGCGCTCCGGAAATTTTAATGCCGTTATATTCTTTCGGATTATGGGATGCGGTAATCATAATTCCCCCGCCAGCTTTTAATTCATTAATTAAAAAATACATCATCGGCGTGGTAATTTCTCCAGCTTCCAGAATTTCTTCTGGTTTTTTATATTTCCGCAATGCGTTCCGCGCCGCCTGATATAAAGACGGTGAACTTAATCGTCCATCTCGGCCCAAGACAATTTTCCCCCGCAATAATTTGGGGAGTTTTAAAATGATCCGTTCGGTCACCGATTCATTCACTTCTTCTGGATAGCGACCGCGGATATCGTAAGCTCGAAAAATCTTCGAATTCAGCTTCATTTTGGGATTCATTGTAGAAAGTGTTCTTCTTATTATATAATAAGAGCACATTTAGACCTATATGGCTCGAAATAAAAATAAAGGTTTCTTCGATCGCATCTCTGATATCCGTTCCCAAATCCATCCGGACACAGAAAAAACGATTCTCGCAGTCGTCTGCATTGTTATAGCGGCGATTTTGATTTTGGCGCTTTTTCACAAGTCCGGCCCAGCCGGAGAAGCCCTATATCGCCTGCTTACGATATTATTCGGCCTTGGCTATTATCTATTTCCGCTCATTTTTCTGATTATGGCTGGGACCTTCATATCTGGTAAAACGCAAAACAATCGCCGCGTCGCGATGACGCTCGCTGGCGCAACGATGTTTGTATTGTCTGGATTGGGCGTCATAGATATTCTTGCAGAAAATCGGGGTGGCTTAGTTGGCCGCTGGATGGGTTCGGTAGAATCGCCATTTGGCTATATTGCCGGATTGATTATTACCGCAGCAATTATGATTATTTCTCTGCTCGCGACAGTCAATCTTCCTTTCACTCTGCGCCGAGATGAAACTGACGAAGCAGAAGATGAAGATGAGGAAGAAACCGAAATTGAAATTGAAAATGAAGAGCAGTACGCAGAAGAGGAAAAACCAGTAAAAGCCAATAATAAAAAATCTGGTAAAGAAAATGAACCGGAAGAAGACGAAGAGGAGCCAGAATTACAAGTCACCACTCCCGGTTTTGCGCCGATTAAGAAGAAATCTCTCGGGGTAATTCAAAACTACACGCCGCCACCACTTAGTCTTTTGAAATCCACTGTGGAAAAACCGACTTCGGGTGATTTGCGCGCCAATGCGAATATTATTAAAAGAACTTTGGAAAGTTTTGGCATTCCCGTAGAAATGGGAGAAATCAGCATCGGCCCGAAAGTCACCCGATACACCCTGAAGCCCGCGGAAGGCATTAAGCTGGCGCGTATTACCGCGTTGCATCAAGATATGTCGCTGGCGCTGGCCGCCCATCCAATTCGGATCGAAGCGCCAATTCCAGGCAAATCCTTAGTAGGCATTGAAGTTCCAAATAAATCTGCCGCTGTCGTGCGATTGGGCAGTTTAATGTCTTATCCGGAGTTTGCCAATTCCGGACCGCTCGGATTTATTCTTGGGCGGGATGTAAGCGGCGAACCGATTTTTGGCGATATTGCTAAAATGCCGCACTTGCTAGTTGCTGGCGCCACCGGCAGCGGAAAATCGGTTGCAATTCATTCCATTATTATGTCCCTGCTTTTCAAAAATGGCCCGGCGACTCTAAAAATGATTATGATTGACCCAAAACGCGTAGAACTTACCCTGTACAATGATATTCCCCATCTAATTTCTCCGGTTATCACCGATGGGAAAAAATCTTTGGGGGTATTCCGTTGGGCTATCGCGGAAATGGAAAATCGTTATGAAAAACTCCAAGCTGTCGGCGCCCGTGATATTAAAAGCTACAACAAATACAAGCCGTCCGAAGCGTTGCCGTATCTTTTAATTATCGTGGATGAACTCGCCGACTTGATGGCTACCTATGGGCGAGATATTGAAAGCTCTATCGTTCGTCTTGCTCAAATGGCTCGGGCTACCGGCATTCATCTCGTACTTTCCACCCAGCGGCCATCAGTAGAAGTCATCACTGGACTGATTAAAGCCAATATTACTTCCCGGATGGCGCTGCAAGTCGCCAGCCAAATTGATTCTCGAACTATTTTAGACACCGCAGGCGCGGAAAAATTGCTCGGTGGCGGTGATATGTTGTTTATGACTGCCGAGCTTTCCAAGCCCAAACGGATTCAGGGCGCCTATATTACCGAAGAAGAATTGCACGAGGTGGCAGATTTCATCCGAGATAATAATAAAGTTCCGGAAAGCGTGCCTGAAGAAGCTCCAGATTTTGCCGGCAATACTAACGGTAACAATGGACAGCCTAATTTTGAGTCCTTTGCTAAAAGCGATGACAGTGGCGACGAACTTTATGACGAAGCGGTCAGCATTGTTCGCCAAGCGCAAAAAGCTTCGGCCTCTTTGCTGCAACGCCGCTTATCCGTCGGTTATGCTCGGGCGGCTCGCCTTTTGGACTTAATGGAAGATCGTGGTGTAGTTGGTCCGGGTGATGGCGCTAAGCCCCGCGAGGTCTATGTTGACCAAGAGGACCCGAATATCGTAGCCTAAGAGAGCTTTAAATATGGAACCGCAACGAGATCTCAAAACTCTGATTACCGATTCTCTGGCAATCCGAAACCTGAATCATGAAAAACTTTCCCAATTAACCGGCATTCCGGCCCATTATTTGTACGCGATTGAAAATCACGATCTTGCCAAGCTGCCGGCCTCTCCGTATGTTCGCGGATATATTAAAAAAATCGCTCAAGCGCTGCATTTGAATCAAGAAGAACTTTGGAAAATGTACGAGCAGGAACTAACCCTTAAATCTTCTGGGGCGCTCGATAAACTTCCCAGCAATCGATTCGCTATCAAACCAATTAATAAAAAATATTGGTTGGTCGGAGTTTTATTGCTCATTATCGCGATCTATGTCGGTTTCCAAGTGAGAACTTTTTTTGACGATCCATTTTTAGATATCAACCAGCCCCAGGAACAGACTACGTCTTCTGCCGAATCGATGATTACGCTTTCTGGCCGCATTGATTCAAAGGATAAACTGCTGATTAATGACGTGGAAACCATTACGGATAATCAGGGCGCTTTTGAAATCGCCTATAATTTACAGCCCGGACTCAATACGATAGAATTCAAGGTAAAACGCTTGCTTGGCAAAGAAACCATTATCAATCGGCAAGTACTCTATCAACCACCGGCTACTGAAGATGACAAAAATGCCAATAACGTCGAAAATATTAATCCTTAATTATTTAATTTATGTACAAAGAAAAAAAATCAGAAGCTAAAGTTCCAGAAAAAGAAGCCGCCAAAGATATTGAGGGCTTACTTTCCAATCTTCAAGATAAATACGGCGAAGGAGCAATTATGCGGTTGGGCGATGCGAAAAAAGTGGATGTAGATGTAATTCCCACTGGTTCTTTTTCTTTGGATTTAGCCTTAGGCGTTGGCGGCATCCCAAAGGGCAGAATTGTGGAAATTTATGGTCCAGAATCCAGCGGCAAGACTACTCTCGCCTTAAACATCGTCGCCCAAGCGCAAAAGAAAGGCGGCAAAGCGGCGTTCATTGATGCCGAACACGCGATGGATCCGGAATACGCGGAAAAACTCGGAGTAAAAATCAAAGAGTTGTTGATTTCCCAGCCGGACAGCGGCGAGGAGGCGTTGAATATTTTGGAAAGTTTGGTCCGGTCTAATATTATTGATGTGATTGTCGTGGATTCGGTTGCCGCGCTGACGCCGAAAGCGGAAATTGAAGGAGAAATGGGCGCATTTCATGTGGGCGCGCAAGCGAGAATGATGTCCCAGGCACTCCGAAAACTGACCGCTATTTCCGCCAAATCCAATACAATGGTAATTTTTATCAATCAGCTTCGGGAAAAAATCGGCATTATGTTCGGCAATCCGGAAACAACGCCCGGCGGCCGAGCGTTGAAATTTTATTCTTCCGTCCGCATTGATGTCCGCCGCATTGCGCAAGTGAAAAAAGGTGAAGCGGTAGTGGGCAATCGCGTAAAAGCGAAAGTAGTGAAAAATAAAGTCGCTCCCCCATTTCGGGAAGCGGAATTTGATATTATGTTCGGCGTGGGAATTTCCTATGAAGCGGACGTGCTTAATGCCGCTATCAAACACGGTGTCGTGGTAAAATCCGGCGCTACTTATTCTATGGAAGGCCAAAAGCTGGGCGTGGGTTTTGAAAAAGTTACGGAAATCCTCAAAGAAGACAAAAAAATGCTTGGGGAGATAAAGAAAAAAACTACGGAAGTTGTGAAATAAAAATTCTTCCAGCGTTCTTGCCAGATATTTCTCACTCAAACGGCAACATTACAATAAATGTCGCTCCTTGGCCGGGGCCAGCCGATTCCACTGTAATTTTCCCATTATGAGCATTGATAATGTTTTTAGACAGCACCAACCCGATACCTCGTCCAGTGACATACACCTTTTCCGCTTCCGCGCCGCGAAAAAAATAACTCTCAAATAATTTTTCCTGCTCTTCCGGAGTCAAACCAATCCCCGTATCTTGAAAACGCATTTCCAAAATCTTATTTTTTTCAATGGGATGAGTAAGGACTTTAGCGCTTACGATAATGCCACCCGCCGGAGTATATTTTATCGAATTATCCACTAGATTCATTATGGCAGCCTTAAAGGGCTCTCTATCCAGGGATAATACTGCCACTTCCGCCTCCGGAGTGAATTCTAATTTAAAATACAATCCCTTTTTAGCAATCTCTGATTTCAATTCTTCGTAAATTTCCTGAACGAGCGCTTTCACCATCACTGGCTTAAAATGAAAAACTGCCTTGCCGATTTCTAATTGAGATACATTCAAAAAATCATTGACCAGTTTTGTCATTCGATCCGTTGCGGAAGACGATTTTTCCAAATAAGAAAGGAAGTTACGGCTTACTTTCTTTATATCCGGAGCATGTAAAGCGGTTTCCAGAAAACCCTTAAGGACAGTTAGCGGCGTGCGGAGATGATGTTGGGTGGTAAGAATAAACTGGTCTTTGGCTTTGTCGAGTTTTTCAAGATCTAGGCGGGCTTTTTTTTCTATTTCATAAGCTTTTCTGATTTCTTGGGTTTGTTCGTCTACTTTTTGTTGAAGATTCTCATTCAGATGAACTAATTGCGTATTCATTCGCAATTCATTATTAACGGAACGAATCAGAAAAACGCTCAATAAAATAGAGGCGAGAAAAAGAACAATATTTAATATTAATTGCCAGGTGGTCTGATAATTGGTCAAGAATAAATTGAAAAATAATACGACAGAAATGAGCGGGCTTAGGATTTCCGCCGCGATGGATTTGATATTTAAAAGGCCGTGTCGAAAAATAGCATACGTAATCAAAAACAATTGTAGGAATGCCAATGGTGATCCCCAGGCTTTTATCGGAATTCCCTGATACAAAAGAAAAGCCGTATTTCCGCCAATAATACCGGTAGCAATGCCAAAAATCATTAGTTTAATCTGCATCTGCCGTTGATAGTCTGAGTATTTTAACTGCTGAATGGCAATAATAAGCGTATAGATGATATAACCAACCTCAAAAATTAAGTAGGGGGTTAATAATGGTCCAGCGATTGGCCAGGAAGGCAAATCCAGAATCGGCCGCCAGCCGTTAATAATATAATCTGTAAAGAATAATAAGAAAGGAAAAATAAAAGCTACTAGATATCCAAATCGGATTAAATTACGATGCTGATTTTCTACGCCTAAAAAAATGAACATGCTCTGCATAAATAAAGTTGGTACCAGAGGATTAAACAATAATAAGATCTTTGTAATCAATACCATTGTATCGCCAGAGACGATTTGCGCTTGCATTAAAAAATCAAAAAAGTAAATCCATACGGCCATGCAAAATAACACAAATATATACCGATTGAGTCGCGCTTGGGGATTTTTATAGAGCACAAAAACTGCAAATAGAAGAATTAAAGAAACATTGAGTAATGCGGATATGGAAAAATAATTTAGTACGATCATACATTCAATTATATAACCAAGCGTCAAGACCGTTCAAATAGTAGAAATTCCTAAAAATTTCTGCCACAAGCATCGGTCCGGTGCCACCGGGAGTAGGCGTGTACCAGCCCTCCAAGGTATTGCGCGGATCAAAATCCCCCGCTATTTTTTCTTCGCGTAGATCATAACCAAAATCAATGACTACTGCATCCACTTGAACCATATTCGCCGTAATCAATCCCGCCTTACCTACGCCGGTAATGACAATGTTTCCTTTTTTAATTTCGGAAAGATCGCTGCCATTATGCAACCTAATCAATGTTCCGCATCTGTCTTTAAAATAATCCGCAATCGGCTTGCCCACTAAAAATCCTCTTCCAACTACGACTAATGTTTTATTCTTCGTGTCTTTGTTAATGGTTCTTAAAATATCCTTCACGACCGCTACCGGCAGCGGATCCACCAGTTTTTGGCTTTCTAATGTCAGCGCATCCACGTCTTTCTCCGGGTTAATTGCCGCTACCACCGCGTCCCGATTGAATTGTTTCGGCAAGGGTAATTGGACAATCATTCCGCCAACGGATTTATCTGCTCCGATTTTTTTGATTTCTAAGATTAAATCACCTTCCAAAATAGTGTCTGGAAAACGGCGCAATTGAAAATCAATTCCCAATTCTTTCGCCATCTTTTCTTTTTGCTTCAAAAAACTTTGGGATTGCGGATTATCGCCGACAAAAACAGCCGCCAGCGCTTTCTGTGGTTTTGGCTTCTGTTTTAATTCGGCAATAATCTTTCTAGCAATTGCTCGACCGTCGATTACATTCATTTCCCTACTTTAGTGCATCGCATGCAGAATGCAAGTATCTCGTGGTACTATAGAAATATGAAAATAACTTTACCGCCCCTGAATGTGACTCCAGCGATTTTGATGAGAAACTGCGGCTATGTGACGATTGAAAATCCACACAAGAATAATGAAATCAGCTATGCGCGTAATCTGCACGCGGGAAATTTTTATCCCCGCTTTCATGTTTATATTGAAAAAACTCGGCAAGATACCGTTCTAAGTTTGCATTTGGATGCCAAGAAACCCAGTTATGAAGGCGCGAATGCCCACAGCGGCGAATATGACGGAGAATTAGTGGAAACCGAAATGCAACGCTTACGCGCCGCGCTTACTTCGTTTATTGCGGACGTCGCAATCCCAAAAAAACTTGGCTTTTAATGAATTAACGGGTAACAGAAATTACCTCTTCTAATTCTGGCGCCTCGGCAACAACCGCAATTCGTCCGCTGGCAGCGTAACGAATAATCCGATAACTCGTGCTCGCGGTTGTGCCAATCAGTGGATCTAACGGCAGATTCGGCAAATAAGTTGGGACAAGACAGGGCTCTAAATTGGTATTGGCGACATCCGTACCGATGGTTGTGGTGGCGGACGGCAAACTCACCGTTGCTGCTCCGCAGGTGGTACTCCAAGTACCACGATTATCCGCAATTCGCTGATAGACCGCGGTTAAAATTGTATTCACGTGCGCCCAACGCTGGGTATTTCTTCCTTGGGAAAATTGGCGGGCAGGATTTAACGCGTAAATTACTACTCCCATCACCAAAGTAATCAGGGCAATAGTAATAATTAATTCTATTAACGTCACTCCTCTCTGCCAAAAATGTTTCTGCATATATTTATACTATATTGATTCTAACATATTAGAAATTCTTCACTTCCTCAAAGGAGACGGTAGATAAATCCAAATTATTGACCGTAAGCTTGAGGTTCGTAATCACGTTGCCGTTGGTGGATTGGCCTTTGGCTTTGAGAATTTTATTGCTTCCAGAGGTTTCAATCGTCAGTATCGTGCATTGTTTTGTCCCAATAGCCACAGTTTCATTGCCGGTATAAACGCCTACCGCCATTTTCAATAAAGCGTAATCCAAACAGGAACGGGAAAGATAATAACTTTCCTTTTTATTGAAAGAATCCAAATCGCTTAATCGGGAAAATAAAGAAGAGGAACTCAAAACCGAAGCCATCAACAGCATAATCAAAGAAATAATAATGGCCGTAGTCACCGCAAGATATCCAGAATTTTTTTGCAATAAAATTTTCATTTTATATAAAACCAATTGTCCAACGCGCTCGTAGCCACGCTATTAGACAACAATCCCGTCACGTGAATCGCCGATTGAAAATCAAAGACCTCATGAGAAAACAGAAGATTAGATATAGTTACGTATCCATTGGATAACGCCATTGCCGGACCACCACCGGTGGCAACGCGCATAACCCCGCCGGAAAGATCCAACACAATCGGATTGCTGCTAAAATTTAATTGATTAATGGAAATGGAAGCGGCATTTGCCCCGGCAGCTGGGCTATTAATCACTTGCACATTGCTTAATGCCCAATTTAATTTCTGCACCAAAAACCGGTGGTTTTCATTCAATTCTCGTTGTTGTTTTACCCGATCGCTGGATCCCAGCATTTGTTGCAATGAAAGCAAGGCGGTCGTTACAAACGCCACCATAATTCCGGAATAAACAATAATTTCTATTAACGTAAATCCTTGCTGTTGTTTCATATTACGAACCCGGGCCAATGATTTTTAATGCGTCGTTGCTGCGAACCGACATATAGACCCGATTGCCAGAATATTCCAAACCAGTGCCAATTTGCGCGAAATTCAAAGAGGAGTAAAAACTTATGTTATCCGGGTCAATGCCGTTAATTATTTGGAATTCCGCCGTGCTGTTGGTAGTGGCAATAAAAATCAAATCTCCCACTACGCAAGTAATATCATTCACGTCTCCTCCCACATCTAACCGATCGCGCAAATAAATTTGCGCGGTATTGGAAGCGCCAAGCACAATCAATTCATTTTGAGTGTTGCCATCCAAAATATTAAAACCATCTTTTTCTTGGCCATAAATACTGATATCCTCCGTGGTTCCGGGGATATCGTAATTCCCTACAAACACCGGGCTGGCGGGAGTTTCAATATTATAAACCCAGACATCTTCATCCGATTCTTGGCTGGTAAAATACAATCGTTTATTGGTGGAATAAAAATCATAAATATTTCCTCCAGTCGCCGATTCGGCAATAATAGCCGGCGCTGCCGGATTAGTTACATTAATATACACGAGTTCATTAGTCGCCGACCCCACCCGACCAATCACTGTGGTGCTGGCAAAAGAAGTAACGCCAACGCCATTAGCCGATCCAGTCAAATTCAACGAACTTAATTCATAAGTTGCCAATGGGCTACTAATATCAAATACAATTAACTCCTTGTTATCATTAGAAGAAGCGGCGTAGAGGTAATTGCCATTAATAAAAATAGAATTGATGCCGTTCGCGCCAATATCTACAGAACGAACGAGTTGAGGCAAGGATTCATTGGTCACATCAAACACGAAAAGATCTGGTTTACTAGCGGTAGACGCCGTCCCGCTCATAAACACATAGGGCAATTTGATTGCCACATCCGTTCCGGAATTTCCGGAACCAATATCCGCGGAACCAATGACTTGAGGATTCGCCCAATTTCCCGTCAGCGTATCACTGACGCAACCGCCGGTCAGCGCTCCTTTCCAATTCGTCAGTTGTTCAGACATAGATACGGTTTGCGGACGCTGGGGATCGGTCGCCCAAGTGACTTCGCTTAAAATTCTTTTAGTGTTGGTCGCAATATCAGCGATATTAACCCGTCGAGTAAAAATTCCCTTGGTATCATTGGCGCCGCCAAACTCCCATTGATTATTAATCAAAAAAAGTCCGTGATCGCCGGCCGCCAATTCATTCCAGGTTCGATTCCGAATGGAACGCACCGCTTCCAATCCCTCGGAAATATAATCTAAGGCGATTTGTTCATTCGCGCCGTCAATGGAAACCGCTTGGCCGCCAAAAAACAAAAAAAAGGCGGCAGTGCTGACCAGCACAAACACTCCCATTGCCACCAATAACTCCACCAATGATTGTCCGGTCCGAGAACGGAATTTATTGATACAAAATCGCGCCATGATAATTAACGGAAATAGCTACGCTGCGGTGTTGATTCGTAAATGTATAGACTGACGCGGTCGTAGTGCCGGACAAGGCGGTAAACACAATTTCATTGGGACCGGTAATTGTTACTATCCCATTTCTTGGGAAAGTTAAATCTTGAGCGGGATTGCGAGCCGCATAACTGCCGCCTTGAAAAATCACAAATTGATTAGCGTCAATCAAAATTCCATGGGGCGATTCCGAACGATTAATCATAGAAAAATTTCTCGCTTGTTCCAATATGGATACGAAGGTCTGGGTTTCCGAATCAAATTGGTACGTGGTGTAAAAATCCCAACTAATCGGCACGCCAATAGTCAAAAGCCCAGTCATCAGCGCGATTACCACCAACACTTCCACCAGACCAAATCCATAATTATTTAATGTGCTGGGTAAGGCCATAAATCGGCGTAATAATCGCAATGGCAACGAAAGCAACAATCCCGCCCATGATCAAAATTAATAGCGGCTCCAATACGCTGGAAAGATTCTTAGTTGCATCATTGACTTCGTTTTCATAAAATTCTGAAAGATAAATCAGTGTTTCGCTTAAGTTACCCGTATTTTCCCCAACCGAAACCATATTAGTAAGCATGGAGGGAAATAGAAATTCATGCTGAGCGAGGTATTTGGAAATCTGTTCTCCTTTTTGAATATTATTGGCCATCACGCTTAATTGGCGCTGATATACTATATTACCTAATGTTTCTGAAGTAATATTGAGCGCTTCCACAATTTTTACGCCGCTGCGTAGCAGAATACCCAGTGTTCGGGAAAAACTGGCCATATTCACGCTACGCGATAAAGCGCCGACAATCGGCATTCGCAAAATACACCAATGCCAAATATAACGAACTGATTGAATTTTAATGGATCCATAAAATGTACCGAGGAAAGCAATTATTCCTCCAAGCGTGTACAGGCCATACACCTTTAAGAAATCGCTAATCGTTATTAATACCCTAGTGGCAAACGGTAATTGTGCCCCCAAACTTTGAAAAACGGGGAGAATTTTCGGGAAAATAAAAAGGGTAAGCATCGCCACCAACCCCGTCGTGGCAACTAAAATAATCACCGGATAAATCATTGCGCTTATCACTTTTTTGTTTAGTTCTTTTTTCTTTTGTAATTCATCAGAAAGATATAATAAATTTTCCGAAAGCACGCCGCTGGATTCCCCCACTTTTACAATATTGATAAATAAATTACCAAAGACATTTCGATATTTTTCCAAACTCACCGCCATAAACTGGCCATTACTTACGTCATCTACCACGTGATCCAAAATCTTTCTTAACGATTTAGACTTGGTTTGTTTTTGCAGCATTTTAATGGCATCCAGAATCGGCATTCCCGCTTTCACCATAATGGATAAGTGGCGCGCGAAAATAATCTTTTCTTGCAAAGAAATCTTGAGGAATAAATTATTGAAATTAAAATTAAGTTTACTCATGCACAACGCGCAAAATTTCTTCAATCGTAGTCACGCCCTCTAATGCTTTCTGGAAACCATCTTCCAACATGGTTTGCATGCCTTCTTTAATCGCAATTTTTTGAATCTCGTCCGCATCCGAACGCCGCATCACCGCCTCCCGAATATCGGGAGTCATTTCCAATACTTCGTGAATGCCCGTCCGGCCTTTATAGCCGGTGTCTCCACATTTAGCGCAGCCCTTGCCTTTATAAAATTCTTTATGATGATTCAAAAGTTTAACCGGTATCACTTCCATCAAACTCTTTAATTCGGTATCACTAATCGTATATTTCATTTTGCAGTCCGCGCAAATTTTTCGCACTAATCGTTGGCCAATCGCTACATTGACCGTAGAGGCAATCAAAAATGGTTCTACTTTCATATCAATTAATCTCGGCAAGGTGGTCACCGCGTCATTCGTGTGGAGCGTGGAAAGCAACAAATGCCCGGTCAAAGCGGCATTGACTGCGATGCCCGCAGTTTCCTGATCGCGAATTTCCCCCACCATAATGATATTCGGATCTTGCCGCAATACAGATCGCAAACCATCGGCGAAAGTTAAACCAGTTCGCGGATTGACCTGAATTTGCTCAATGCCATTAATAGAATATTCAATCGGATCTTCAATGGTGATAATAGAAACTTCCGGAGTGCTTAGGGTTCGAATAATCGTATACAAGGTGGAAGTTTTTCCAGAACCGGTCGGGCCGGTCGCCAAAATCATGCCGTAGGGTTTTTTAATCGCTCGAATAATCCGATTATAATTTTCTTTAGAAAAACCCAAATTTTCAATCGTAAAACTTTCCGACTGTTGGGCGAGAATCCGCATCACGGCATTTTCTCCGTAATAAGTCGGGGTAATGGAAATCCGAACATCGACAGTCGTGTCTTTGTCTACCACCACCTTGAAACGGCCGTCTTGGGCGGCTTGGTGCTCATCCGTTCGCAAACCAGAAAGGACTTTCAAGCGGGTAATCATTTCCGATTGCAATTCTTTCGCGAATAAAAACGCATCGTGCAAAATTCCGTCAATCCGCATCCGCACTCGGACCCCGTCCGATTCCGGATCGATATGCACATCCGACGCTTTGGATTTATAGCCGTGCTGAACCAACGAATCAATTAATTTAATAATAGAGACTTCTTTCCCGTCTTCTCCCACTTTACCGTTCATTGCTTGCTTGCCGTTGGTTACTGGAACTACCGGCATTGATTTTGGAGCGCCAGCCACTGGCGCGCTATGAAATAAAGATTTCAAATCCATAAATAGATGTACTCTTATTATAGTATGCGTATCTATAAATCCCAAACTATTTATTCCCAAAAAGAAAGACCACTCCGAATTTCGGAGTGGTCTCTTTAAAATAAAGACGGATTATTTCATTTTTTCCGTCAGCCAAATCTTCACCCTGATGCTTCCCTGAATAGTGATTGCAATATCCGCATATCCCATTTTCTTTGCGCGGCGATATATTGCCACCACTTCTCTCTCATCTTCGAGAAGCGGATGCGTTACCTCATCAATGATGCTATCGGCAGCGCTCACTTTTTTATTCACAACTGATCCCGTATGCATTTATACCTCCATTATCTGAATTTATTCAAGAATTAAGATTCTAATGGGAAATTGTATAACATTTGACCTCAATTTGTCAAGTCAACGTTTTCCATGATGCCGAGAATTTCGCAGTCAATAAAAAATCAGTCCGGTATTATCGGACTGATTTCCATTTATTCTTGGCAATATTCCATGCCCAGCTCTAATGCCTGCCAAGCGCGTTGCAGTTCCTTACCAAGATACGCCGCGTGGTCAAAACGCGTAAACCATCCTTTTTTATTTTCTCTGTTGTACTTGAAAATAAAATTATAAATATCCTGTAGACGTTGACCGCGAAATTCCATAAGAATTACATGGTGGTAATCACAAATTGCCACGCCAACTTCTTTTGTATCCGAATAAATCCGGATCAAAACATAACATCCATTATCCTGAACCCAATCTTTCCAATCATCCCACTTTGGCACTCTAATGACCCGGAAATTTTGACTGTACTGTTGGGCCTTCACCCATTTCGGCGTTTCCTTATTAATCTGCTCCATTATTCCCCCTTATTGTTTTATTCAAAATCTACTTGGAGCCTAAATCAAAACCGTCAATTTTACAAATTCAAACTGGGTACCTAACGGGGATCGAACCCGTATCGCCGCTGCCACAGAGCGGAGCTTTACCACTAAGCTATAGGTACCATCTTCACATCTTCCTTTATACCTTGGGATTATATTCAAAACTTCCCAAAAAAACAAATTGGCTCCCTAGTTTTTGATAACTAGGGAGCCAATCTTAGAATGTGCTTTTAGGCGGCGATCAGCTGTTGCGCTCGAGGATTGAGCAAAAGCATGCTGGGATTTCTCGGACAGATGCCGATGATCAATCCGCTCTTGCGAAGGGATTGCAGAACGTACTGTCTTGCCTGCCGATCACTCCGATCGAGCGCCATTTTCGTCACTTCCCGCAAACTGACGCGGCGTCGATAGCTGTTTCCCATCACCAGACGAAGAGCCTTAGCCATCACTTTCTTTTCCTCTTCGATCGGCATTTTCGAATCCACCAACGAAGAAATCACCGCCGCCGAACCGAACCAGATTTTCAGGAATGTTTTCATATTGATTCTCCTTTAAAGTACGGAATAATACGGCTTTTACTATGAGATTATTATACATCAAAACTTGCATTATGTCAATAATGCAGAGAACTCTTATTTTTGTGCCGCGGGGGTGAATCGAACACCCGACGCCAGCCTCTTCAGGGCTGCGCTCCACCACTGAGCTACCGCGGCATAATACTGTTTTACCTTACTACACAATTCATCTTTCCCCACCCAAAGCAACTCTACCAAGCCAATGTTCGCCAACGAGCGAAGTCAGCTCTCCGACTTCGGCTACGACAACGTCGGAGCTGAGCTACCCAGGCATTATTCAATTTGAATCTATAATAGCAAAAGCAAGTATTTTTGCAAAAAAGACTTAACTATTGCGAATGTCGTTTTTCATAAAACGTAAGAATTTTTTTATAAAAACCCTTATACTAGATTTATGCTTCGTCTCAATCGACATCGCCAAACCATCAGCTTTACGCTTTTGGAACTCCTAATTGTGATTGGTATTTTAGGAATTTTTGGGGTCATTAGTGTACTTGTTTTAAATCCCACCGAACTTTTTAATCAAGCCCGGGATGCGAACCGTATTTCGGAAATCATAAATATTAATAAAGCAGTCAAAATTTATCAAACGCTCGGCGGCACTGTGCAAGAAACTCCCAATATCGTATATATTTCCTTGCCAGACACTTCTCCCACGTGCGCCAACTTAACTCTGCCGCCTCTTCCTGCGGGTTGGCAATATCAATGTAAAACCTCAAGTAATTATCGGCGAATGGATGGTAATGGCTGGATCCCAGTCAATTTCACCAGCATCAGTTCCGGATCGCCATTTTCCACTCTGCCTATTGATCCTATTAACTCCGCAACCGACAATCTTTATTACGCGTATGTAAATGGCGGCGGAGTAATAGAAGGGTGGGTGCTGACTTCCCTACTTCAATCGGATAAATATCTCCAAAAAAATGGTTCTGCCGACAAAGGAATGGATCCGGCGCGCTTTGAAGTTGGTAATTCTGAATTATGGGCGCAAGCCATTGGCTTAGTGGGTTATTGGCCATTTGACGAAGGCAGCGGCGTCACCTCTGCGGATGCTTCACCGTATAATAACGAGGCAACATTTTTGGGGGGAACTTCCTGGAACGATGGCAAAGTTAACAAAGGCGCCTCATTTGACGGAGTCAGCGGCCGCATACTTTTGGGAGGAGATGATACATTTAAATCTCTTACTCAAGGATCGGTCTATGGCTGGTTTTGGTTGGATGATCTGGTTCCCGCGGCGCGTTATATTTTTGAAACTGGACCAAAAACCGCTAATTCGTTTGGACTATTTTTTTGGATAGACGTGGAACAAGATGGCCACATTGAAATCCGGCATCGCAATACCGATGGCACCTTTGATAACATTGTAGCCTTTACTTCCGCTGGTTCAGTCAGCGCCGGTAAGTGGTATCAATACGTGTGGACAGTAGATGCCACAATCGGCAATGCCTTTTATCTTAATGGCGAACGCCAAAATATTACTTACGGCGGCGGCTCGCCAAGCACTAATGTATACTTTGATGATATTCAAACAACCGAAAATTATTTCTTGGGCGTACGTAAATACCGTGGGATTTTGGATTATTATCACAAAGGTATTATGGATGAAATGCGACTCTATAATCGGGCTTTGGGCGCTAGTGAAATTAAAGCAATGTATAACGCAGAAAAATAGAAACGCATATACACGAAAATGCAATAAAGCGCGATTATATATATAATTTACCCATGCTCCTGAACCGGCATCACCAAACTATTAGTTTTACGCTTCTAGAACTGCTGCTTGTCATTGGCATTTTGGGAATCTTCGCTGTCGTGGTAATACTCGTGCTAAATCCCGCTGAACTTTTTAACCAAGCTCGGGACGCAAATCGAATTGCAGAGATTCTTAATATCAACAAAGCGATTAAAATTTACCAAACGCTAGGCGGTAGTGTTCAGGGTATTCCTAATATCGTATATATTTCTGTCCCAGATACTTCTCCTACTTGCGCCAATCTTACCTTGCCCGCGCTGCCCTCGGGTTGGCAGTATCAATGTAAAACTTTAGATAATTTTAGAAAGATGGATGGTAACGGATGGATTCCGGTTAATTTCACCAATATCAGCGCTAGCTCGCCATTCGCAACCTTGCCCGTTGATCCGATTAATTCCGCTCAACAAAACCTTTATTACGCTTACGTGAATGGCGGGGTGATAGAAAGCTGGATTTTAACAACCATGCTCCAATCAGAAAAATATCTCAAAGAACAAGCTACCATTGATGGCGGTTCCGATCCAGGACGTTTTGAGGTTGGTTCCAATGCAACGCTCTGGACAACAGCAACAAGCCTCGTGGGTTATTGGGATCTTGATGAAAATGCTGGAGCGACTATCTCCGATCAATCGGGTAACAACTTCAATGGCACTATTTTTGGCCCTAGATGGGCACCGGGAAAGATAAAATTCGGAATTGCATTGGATGGCACTGATGATTACGCTCAAATTTCCGACAACGCATTACTGGAACCAAATGATGGATCTGGCGCCGGTAATGGTTCCTGGACCGTCAGCGTCTGGGCGCGTCCAACAAATGCGGCGCAATCAGCTACAGTAGTGGCAAAAAGATTTTCCACCGGAGATTATACTCAATACCAACTTGGCATCCATTCCCATGCGATGGACGGCTCTGCGGGAAAACAGGCGTCGTTTTTATATAGGCAAAACGGCGGCTCACAAATTGGCGCGCATACAACCGCGGATGTAGTGGATGGCAATTGGCATCATATTGTTGGCGTTGCGAATAAATCTAGTAACACCATGTTCATTTACGTTGATGGAATTAATATGCCACTTACGATGGATAGCGTGGGGCCAGCTCCTTGGCCAATTGTAAATAATTCCGAACCGGTCACTTTTGGTTATAACAATGGCGGCGGGGAATATTTTAATGGCACTTTAGACGAGGTGCGTATGTATAATCGCGCATTAACCGAAGCAGAAATTCAAGCAATATACGACGCAGAAAAATAAAAACATTTTATCGATGCGCCCTCGATAGGAATCGAACCCATATCAACGCCTTAGAAGAGCGCTGCTCTATCCATTGAGCTACGAGGGCAAACTATGGTACAAGGAAAGTTAAGAGTACCTTAAATTTATAACAAAAAGGAGGTGGTGTCGCAATGTCTCATCGGCATTTCAATCATGACTCAAAGGACTGCTACTGCGAAATTCGTACTTATCAAATCGTACTGGCTATCGGCATTATCGTCTGCGTCTTTGAATTAATTGGTAGCTTGCTTTCTGGAAGCGTGCTGTTACTCTCGGATACTTTCCATGTGCTCGCAGACACAATCCAAACTGGCATAGCTTTATTGACCGCGCTGACTGTGGTTAAACAACGGGAAAACGAATCGGATATTCGCAGCATAAGCGGCTATATCAGCGGCATTTTGTTGGTGATTCTTGGTACAGCCATCATCCGAGAAGCGTTAGAAAAGCTATTTAACCCGCAACCAATTAAAGCCGGGGTTATGTTAAGCTTCGCGCTCATTGGCGCCATTGCCAATGGCTGGTCTCTTTGGTTAGTCCATGCTTACAATGAGCGGACGATTACCCAACGAGCGGCATTTCGCCATCTCTTGGTAGATCTTAGTCAATCGTTAGTGGTGATTGTCGCTGGCATTTTCATTGCCAGTTTTCAATCAGCCAGTTTTCTTGATCCCCTGCTTTCGATTGCCATTGCTTTGTATTCCTTTTGGTTGGGATACATTACCATTCGGGACGCGCGAACCGCATCGCTAGCCTCCCACTAAATAACCCTTGCAAGAATCTTGCAAGGGTTATTTTATTGCCTTTCTGAATAAAGATAGAGTATAGTAAAACGTATCACAGAAATTTCGGAGTGTAGTATAACGGCAGTATACATGCTTTGGGAGCATGAGGCCTGGGTTCAATTCCCAGCACTCCGACCATTCAAAACATTGAAAATTTTATCAATAAGGTGTATAATACGTCTTTGTATTCAGCACCTTGATATAACAACATTGGAAACTACCCCAACAAAAGGAGTGCCTATGCAAGTAATTGAAGTACTAGAAGTTAAAGACACAGAACAAGTTCCGGATAACATCTCCATTGGTTCCGTTGCGCTGGCCTTGATGTCTCATCATTCTTTACAGGCCGGCATCAATCCGGAAAAAATCCTGATCGATCGAGAAGACCGCGGCGAAGAAAAGTAACGGGGTTAACAATTCAAAAATCCCCTTATCATTCAAATGATAAGGGGATTTTTATTCCACTAATGCGTCAAACTCACCTATTTTTTGATTAAATTGATCGTTCAAAGAATTAATATCCTGCGCTTGTTGGTTTAAACCGCTAACTAGTTTTTGCACGTCTTCGGCATCATAACGAATATCACCAGAGAATTTATAACGCAAAGTTTCCAACAAAGAATTCAAGGTGTCATTATAAATTACCAAATGACTCAACAAACTAACCTCGGTGGAAACTGCTTCCAAAGCTATATTTTTTGCTTTGATAGGAGTAATTTGCGCGATTGCTTTCGCCATCACATTCAATTGATCTGTTAGTTCCTTGGCTCGATCTTTCGCTATCCGAATCCGTTCCAATTCTTTATAGACAAGGTCTAACGCCGCGGAAAAATTATAATCCCGGTCCGCCTGAGAAATAATTTCTAGATTACGCAACGATTCTTCTAACAAGTTTACGATATCTTTGGAAATCCGAACGCTCTCCACCCGAGCATCTTGAAATAATGCCGGCACAAAAGTCGCATTAGCCCACTTATATACGGAGATGCTGACTATCATAAGGGCGGCAAAAGTAATACCTACCCGCCAAATTAGTCGCCATTTCATAGTTTTATGATGATCGATTTGAGACAGATTTGCAAGATATTAAATAAACATTGAGTTGCTATCTTGCGTTGATTTACGTAGTATTGAAATTACGATTCCGCGGGTATCGTATAACGGCTATTATGTTAGGTTTCCAACCTGAAGACACGGGTTCGACTCCCGTTACCCGCTCCCAACGCATAACACCATGAACAATAATTCCCTTTATAGAAAATCGTTGAATGCAATTTTTTTAATATTGATTTTATTGATTGTGATTTTTTTCCAAGAAAAAAAGGTACTGACGCCCCAAACTGCCGATCTGTCCGACCAAATTATCTCCTCCTCTACCCAACTGAATCCTTAAACGTATTATACTTAAGTAAATACGACTAAGTAACCAATTAAATCCTGGTTCGTTCTATATGTTAGAAGGAGAACTCCAATATATAAAGGAAGCACAAGGTGGCAACGGCGAAGCCTTTGGCAAGCTTTACCACTATTATTTGCCAAAAATTTATCGATTTGTTCTCCTGAAAGTTAACAATAAGGGCGAAGCGGAGGATTTAGTGCACGAGGTATTCATGAGCGCATGGCAGCATATTCATTCTTATGCGTCTCGGGGATTTCCTTTCTCCAGCTGGGTTTACCAAATTGCGAGAAATAAAATCATTGATTCCTACCGCACCAAAAAACAACATTTACGCTTGGATGATTTTGAAGATACTTATTTCAAAGTTCCGGAACGCCAAAGCAAGGAATTGAACAATACGCTAGACTTGGAACGCGTTCAATCTTTCATCAAACTTCTCAAACAAGATCATCAAGACGTATTGATTATGCGTTTCGTGGACGATCTTAGTCATCAAGAAATTGCTTCAGCCATCGGCAAAAGCGAGGGCGCTGTCCGCCTTATCCAGCATCGAGCTCTGCAAAACCTAAAAGCGATTATTGAAGAACATTATGGACCCATTACTTAAATTTTTACAACAATTAAAAGAACTCAAACCGGATGAACATTATCACAAAATTTCTCTGCCGGTCATTATCAGCGCTCCGCAAAAGCGCCATGTTCCGTTTTTGAATAAATTTTTGGAAGTTTTTCATTATAGCAGCGCCGTAGTGCTTGCAAGTCTGCTTTTGTTTGTGATGCTCGGCGGCCTTTCGCTGCTGAATCGTCCTGGCTTAACCACATCCGCCCTGGCCGGTTTGGATAGCAACAATTTAAATGCGGAGTTAGCGCAATTCAATCTTCAAATTCAACTTTCAGAAGCCCAATATTTTGCCAATTCTTCTCGATCAATTTCTTCTACGCCAAATGAAATTTTAAATGACATTCCGAGTGATTTAAATACCGCTATTATTGAAAAAGAGCTGAATGGAGTGGAGCAAGCTTCTTCGTCCGCAAAAAATTTAAATGATCTTCTGGACATACTCTCTGAATAATCATGGCGAAACGGGTTATAACAATTCTTCTGGTTACAATCATGATTTTCAGTATGGTTATTCCATTTCTATCTTTTGGCGCCACCGAAAAACCACCATCAAAAAATGAAACTTTGGGAGAAATTAATGACATCGTACATGGTTTAATTGACCTCAAGGACAATGATTTTCTTTCTCCAAAAGAAAAAAACCAGGAGGAAATCAAAATCCGCAAAGAGGCTCTGGCTAAAATTAGCGCCCTGTTGATATCGGAAATAGACGAACTGCTTGTAAAAACAAGTTCCCTGCCACCAACCAATAAACACGCCAGTCAAATACAAATCCAATTTACTAATTTCCTTGATTCCGCGCGCGCATATGTTTCGCAGTTTAATGAGGGTTTATTAGGAGAACTCACCCTCAACGAACTTAAAATTCAGGCGATTGCTTTCAAAAATTGGCGAGATACGTATTATCAACCGAATTTTGAAAAGCTAATCAATTTTCTATTAATTTCCGATACCCAATCTTTCCTTGTCACCGCCGATCATCGCTTGGAAAAGATTATTTCTGATTTAAAAAAACTTGAGGGGGCTCGCATTACTCGACGCAGCGAATACAGTATTCCACTCAATACAGCAATGGAATCTTTAACTAATGCCAATCTTACGTACTACAAAGCAGAGAAATTAATCTCTGATATACTCAGCACCACCTCCACCTCTTCTCTGATCGCCACAACACATATCAAATCGCTTATTGGGCAATCCCTAAATAATATTCGGTCTGCTTATGCTTCTTTTTTAGATATCAGCAGATTTATTAAAAAAAGAATTGGAAAATAAAAAAACACTTCGATAAATTCGAAGTGTTTTTATATACTTACTTCACTGCTTCTTTCAATGCTTTTGCGGCCCGAAATTTCGGCTTCTTAGAGGCTTTAATTTGGATTTTTTCACCCGTTTTTGGGTTAACGCCAGCGCGAGCAGCAGACTTCATGACTCTAAATACGCCAAAGCCGGCAACCGCTACTTCCTCGCCGCGGGTCAAAGCCTTGGTGATTCCCTCGAAGACTGCTTCTACGGACTCTTGCGCCTGTTTCTTAGTTGCAAGATTAGCAGCTTTTAACACTGCCACTATAATGTCTTCTTTTTTCATATGTACATTCTGAATTTAATTGACCGACCTTATACTCACGTAATATGTTCCATTATACAAAACTCCTTAAAAATACAAAACCCATTCGCCGGCTGACGAATGGGTTTTATTTAAACTTTGAAATACCGGGAACAAAGCTGCTCCGGAACTTCTAAACCAAACTGAGAAAGCGCCGAACTAAGATTCGCCAAATGAATTCTATAGCTACGATAAAGAAAACTAATGGTTTGAAATTCTTCATCGGTAAACTTGCGCCTTTCTTGAATTGCTTTATCGGTACAAGCCAGGATATGATTCCGAATATTTTCTGCCAATGTGACGGTGCGCTGCCATTCAAGTTTCACCTCTTTGCTATGCTCGCAAAATCGCTTTAATTCTTCGGGCGATATCATAAAACCTCCTCGCGTATTGAATTATAAAGATTCCCTTAACGAAGTTTGGATTTTACGATATTACTGCTCCAGAGTCAATTTTCTTATCTGGCAATTTCCACCGCTCGCATTTCCCGGATTACATTTACCTTAATCTCACCTGGATATTTCATTTCGGATTCAATTTTGGAAGCAATATTTTTTGCCAATTGCAAAGCGCCAAAGTCATCGATTTTTTCTGGCACTACAAAGACCCGCACTTCCCGGCCGGCAGAAATCGCATAAGCATTTTTTACTCCTTCAAATTCCGTCGCGATTCTTTCCAAATCTTGCAAACGTTTAATGTAGTTTTCTACCGTACCGCGCCGCGCTCCCGGACGAGCGGCTGATAATACGTCCGCCGCGGATACGATATAGGATTCCGCCGTGGAATACGGATATTCTTCGTGATGGGATTCCATCGCTCGAATCACCGCTTCATCCACCCCGTATTTTTTGAGTAACTTTCTGCCAATTTCCACGTGCGTGCCTTCTACCTCGTGGTCAATCGCTTTGCCGATATCGTGCAGTAACGCTCCCTTTTTAGCGACTTCTACGCTCGCACCCAATTCAGAGGCAATCATCCCGGAAATATGGGCCATTTCAATGGAATGAATCAATACGTTCTGACCAAAACTGGTTCGGAAATACAGTCGGCCGACTAATAGGATAATTTCTTTCGGCAATCCGATAATCCCCACTTCCAAAGCCGCATTTTCCCCGATTTCCAACATTCGTTTATTTAATTCCTGTTGGGCTTCATTTACTTTTTCTTCAATTTTTGCCGGTTGGATTCGGCCATCTTTAATTAACTTTTCTAGCGCCAAGCGGGCAATTTCCCTCCGCAACGGATCAAAAGAAGAAATCACAACCGTATCCGGAGTTTCATCCACAATGACCTCCACTCCGGTTAAACGTTCCAACGTGCGGATATTCCGCCCTTCCCGGCCGATAATTTTTCCTTTTAATTCTTCATTCGGCAATTGAAATACGCTAGTGGTGATGTCCGCCACATGCGAACGGGCATACCGCTGAATGGCAGTGGTGATAATTTCCAAACTTCGTTTTTCAATGTCTTCTCGGCGTTCTTTTTCCAGTTTTTGCACCGCCATCGCGAGATCGCTGCTGTAATCTTTTCGAATTTTCCCCAATAATTGTTCCTTAGCTTCATCAAAAGACAATTTAGAAACCTTTTCTAATTCATTTAGAATTTTCTTCTGCAATTCATCTGTTTTGGCTTTTTCCGCATTCAGCAAGGTGGATTCTTTTTCAATACTAGATTTTTGAATGCCTAAGTCCGCCAGCTGTTTTTCCATTGATTCCTCTTTTTTCAACAGCCGTTCTTCATATTTGGCAATTTGCGCCTTCCGCTCTTTCTCTTCTTTCTTCACCTCTTCAAACAATGCAGCGGCCCGATCTTTGGCCTGCAAGACCACTTCCTTCGCTTGGGTTTGGGCTTCTTCCAGCCAGACCTTTATTTTTCTTTCTACGGAATTAGCTTGTCTGGACGCAAGGGTCTGTCGAATGTAATATCCGAGGCCTATTCCCAGCAGCAAAACTCCCCATACTAGTGGATTGGTTAACATACGGTAAAATGTTCTCTAAATACTCCAAAAAGCTGATCTCTTTGAATTGATTAGGAACCAGATTAATTATTATCTTCATACAAGTTTTAGTATAATGAAGAAAGCATGAAACGACAAGTGATTCTTCTGATTTTGGACGGTTGGGGCATTGGCGCTAAAAATAACTCCAATCCCATATATATTGCTGGTACACCTTATCTGGACGAACTGAAACGCCAATATCCCTTGGGCGCATTGCAGGCTTCCGGAGTTGCCGTTGGTTTGCCGTGGGGAGAAGAGGGCAACAGCGAAGTCGGCCATCTGACGATTGGCGCCGGAAAAGTTTTATACCAACATTATCCGCGGATTACTCTGGCTATCAAAGACGGGTCTCTGGAAAAAAATTCAACTTTGCAAAAAGCATTCGCCCATGTTCAAGAAAATCAAAGCGCTTTGAATTTTATTGGCCTACTTACGGATAGCAATATTCACGCTTCCATTGAACACTTGCTGGCGTTAATCACGCTTGCGCAAAAAAAAAATATTTCAAAAATCAACTTGCATCTTTTTTCCGACGGCAAAGACAGCCAACCGCGTTCAGTTACTAACCTTTTGAAACGCTTGCCCCTGCCGGCTGCGAGCATTTCCGGAAGATTTTACGCCTTAGACCGAGACAATCATTGGGATCGCACGCAAAAAGTATATAACGCATTAGTCGGTAATGACCCATTATCCCCGGCGATTGAAGAAATTATTACTGCTAATTATCAAAAAGGGTTGAATGACCAATTCATTGAACCACATCTTATTGGCCCGAATAACGGTGGCATCCAAGACGGCGATGCGATAATTTTCTTTGATTTTCGGGAAGACGGAACTCGGCAACTCGTGGAACCATTTACGGATAAGAATTTCAATCACTTCCCAATTAAGCCTTTTAAAAAATTATTCATAACAACGATGACCCAATATTCCGAGGCATTTAAAATCCCAGTGCTTTTCCCGCCGGAGCAAGTCACTCACCCGTTGAGCCGGGTTCTGTCCGAGCAAGGCAAGTCCCAGCTTCGTATCGCGGAAACGGAAAAATATGCCCACATTACTTATTTTTTCAACGGTTTGCGTGAAGAACCATTCCCGAACGAATATCGGGTCACTGTGCCCTCGCTCAATATCCCACACCAAGACGAACGGCCAGAAATGATGGCCTCGGAAATTGCTAATCGAGTCAGCCAAGCAATTATTGATAATACCTTTGACTGCGTGATTGCTAATTTTGCCAATGGCGACATTATCGCGCACACCGGAAATTATGATGCCGCGCTGAAGGCGGTCCATGCCGTTGACCAAGCGGTGCAAATTATTACCCAAACTGCCTTGGCGAATAATGCCGTGGTGTTGATTACTTCTGATCACGGCAATCTGGAAAAAATGCTGGATCCGATGACGGCGCAAATTACCACCGGACACGACGCTTCGCCCGTTCCCCTCTATCTCGTTGGCAATGAATTCCAGCAGCCGAAACGGCAACAAGATATTGATGAACGAGAACAGGAAACGATCGGTATTCTCTCTGATGTAGCGCCCACTATTCTGGCGCTCCTGGGAATTCCCAAACCACCGGAAATGACTGGTCAGAACTTGCTTCCCTACTTGAAGTAATTGAGTTGTGGCGTTAAGGTAACGGTGCGATGAAAAACACCGTTGTAACCGCAATTAAAAAAGCTCCCAAAACCCCGGGCGTTTATTTGTTTTACTCCGGATCGCAATTACTTTATATCGGCAAAGCGGCGAATTTGCGCGCCCGATTGAAAAATTATCTGAAGCCGGCGGATTACAAAACCAAGTCCTTGGACCAAGAAGCCACAAAATTGAAGCTGGTTATTCTGCGCAGCAATATTGAAGCCCTGATTACGGAATCCAAATTAATCAAAGCATTAAAGCCCAAGTACAACATTCTTTGGCAAGACGATAAAAATTATTTTTATGTCGCCATCACCAAAGACCGGTTCCCTCGCTTATTTATCACTCATCAACCGAACGATGAAATGGATATTATTGGCCCCTTTACCGACGGCAACGCGCTCAAGGCGGTTATGCGCCTACTGCGCCGATATTTTCCTTATTGTACGTGCGTACCGCATTTGCGCGTCTGCCTGAATGCGCAAATTAATAATTGCCCGGGTTATTGCTGTAATAAAAATGCCCAGCCAACTCCATCCCAAATTAGCGCCTATAAAAAAACCATTCGCCGCATCAGTAACGTATTGTCCGGCCAAGATAAACGTTTTCTAAAAACCCTAAAAGATCCGTATGAATTGGTGATTTTGGATAAAATTTTCGCGCATCAACCGTATTTAGAAACTTCTAAAAATATTTTTTCCGATATCCAAAGAATCGAATGCTACGACAATTCCCACCTTTCCGGGAAAGAGGCAGTTGGCGCAATGACGGTTTTATCCAAACAAGATAATGGTACTTGGCAACCAGACGTAAACGAGTGGCGAAAATTCAAAATTATCGGTAATTACACCGAAGATGATCCGCGGATGATGGCAGAAATCGTATCGCGGCGGCTCAATCATCCTGAATGGCGCTATCCGGACATCATCATTATTGACGGTGGCATTACCCAATACCGCGCCGCGCGAAAATCCTTCCGAACGCATAATATAAAAAATATTAAACTATTTTCTTTCGCTAAACCGCAACAGCTTGTATTCGGATTTAATCCCCAACCGACTCCTTTATCAAAACTACCACCGGAATGGCAACAATTGATACCAAAAATTATCAGCCAAACTCATAATTTTGTAATCCGTTACCACCGCCGCACAAGAAATCGACAATTTCTTACCAACCGTTAAATACGTTATAATAACTTTATGCGCATTCTCGCTCATCCGATTTTCTCTTTTTTCTCCAATTTCATTGGCCTAGTGCTAGCCGCCCATTATGTCTTAGGTTTTACGATTCCCGAAGACTTTAAGGCCCGCCTCCTGGTAACCCTGATTTTTACCGTTATTAACATCATTATTAAGCCGATTATCAAGCTTTTTCTAACTCCTTTTATCTGGCTTACACTGGGACTTTTCAGCCTCATCATTAACGCCGGTATGCTCTACCTGCTTGACTTTTTTAGCCAGAATGTTAGTATTACCTCAACTGAATCTCTTATCTACGCGACCCTGATTATTAGCGCGATCAATATCTTGATCAGCTTTTCGGCCAAATCGCTGTATCGACAAGAACTCTAACCTATGTGGATTTCCATTGCTCAAATTATCATTTCGGTCATATTAATTATTCTTATTTTGCTTCAAGAACGGACCTCCGGCTTATCCGGCGTGCTTGGCGGTGATAGCGGCTCTAGCTTCTATCAAACTCGCCGAGGACTGGAAAGAATCATCTTTGTCAGCACTATCGTGCTGGCCGTGGCCTTTGCTGCTCTCGCTCTTCTTGATCTCATCTTATAGAAAACCCCAGTCCGGTGAATTTATTTCTTGTCTTTCAAAGTTTTACAAAAACCGAACGCGCTCTTTTTCTCGGAGCTGGCGCGATATTTGTCGTTTCCTCTATTTTTTGGGGAAGCCAATACCTGTATCGCAATAGCGTTACCATTCCAATCCAAAGCGAAGAATATATTGAAGGCATTATCGGGCAACCGACATTTATTAATCCAGTCATTGCCGGCGCCAATGACGTGGATCGAGATTTATCTGAATTACTTTTTAGCGACCTACTGGACCTTGCCGATCATTATAAAGCCAGCGCGGACGGCAAAACTTGGAATATTATTCTGAAGAATGATATTGCCTGGAGCGACGGTAAACCACTTACCAGCGATGACGTGATTTTCACAATTGAAACTATTCAAAATATTGAAAGCCGCTCCCCGCTTTTTCTCACCTGGCAAGGCGTGGTCGTGAATCGGGTGAGCGAATTGGAAATTGAATTCAATCTTCGTGTTCCTTATGCGTTTTTTGCGGAAAACTTGCGGGATCTTAAACCGATTCCGAAACACATTTTTGGCGTAATTCCAGCGGCGAATATTCGTTTGTCTAATTATAATTTAGAACCGGTCGGCAGCGGCCCCTATGTCTTTGTCTCCTACGATAAGCGAAAAGACGGATTTATTACCGAATATCGTTTAACCACCAACAAACATTATCCGTCCGATAAGCCGTTCCTCTATGATTTTATCGTTCGTTTTTATCCGGGCACCGCGGAAATTATCCGAGCTTTCAATAATCGTTCCATTAATGGTTTTGGCGACTTGAATCCAAATAATCTGGATGCGCTGAAATTAAGCCACCAAATTGTTGAGTTGGCGATTCCCCGTTATTACGCGGTATTTATAAATCAAAATAGCCATCCGGCATTAAAAGATATTTCCGTCCGCACCGCGTTGAATCTTAGCGCGCCGACTCAAGAAATTATTGAAAAAATATTTAACAACAAAGCGCTGGCCATCCATCAACCAATTCTTCCGACCATGGAAGGATACGATGCCACAGCCGAACAACCCGCCGCATTTTCTCTAGAGGAAGCCACCGCGCTTCTGGAACAAGAGGGTTGGAAAATTACCGGCGATGGCGTTCGCGCTAAAAAAATCGGCGGTCAAACCGTAATGCTGCAATTCGATATGGTCATCCCGCAAATTCCCTTTCTGACCGAAACCGCCGCTTTACTTCAAGAAACCTGGAAAAAAATCGGTATTCTTGTTAATCCCATCATTCTGAATCCAACCGATATTACCAATGAAGTAATCAAAACGAGAAATTACCAAATGCTTTTGTTTGGTAATGTTTTGAAAATCAATCCCGATCTGTTCTCCTTCTGGCATTCCACTGAAAGATTCTATCCAGGACTAAATCTTTCCTTGTATGATAATAAAAAAGCGGACTCCTTATTGGAATCCATCCGAAAAAATCTGGACGATCAGTCCCGCTTAGAAGAATTAAGCAAATTACAAACCCTTATTAGCAATGACCAACCAGCGGTATTCCTTTTTTCTCCCGCCTATTTATATGTCACTTCAAAAAATTTCGGCGGGTTGGAAAAAAATATGATTGCGACCGCATCGGAACGCTTTGAGCATGTAAATCAGTGGTATGTCGATACGGAACGAGTGTTGAAATAAAAAATAGTAAATCAAATGCCCCCGTGGCGAAACTGGCAGACGCGTACGCTTCAGGTGCGTAAGCCCGCAAGGGCGTAGAGGTTCAAATCCTCTCGGGGGCACAGAGAAATAAAATTATTATTAACTAATTACAATTATTATGATGACGCGAACCACAACTACGCGCCGAACCGTCACCCGACGGAAAACAGCAGTCGCAGCAGAAACAGCAACCGGACCAGTACTTAAATGCATCCCCTTGGGAGGCTTTGGAGAAATTGGCCGGAACATGATGTTCTTTGAGTACGAAGACGAAATTATTATTATTGACGCCGGAATTCAATTTCCTCAAGACGAAACGCCCGGGGTGGATTTTATTATCCCGAACGTTTCGTATCTAGAACAAAACAAGAAAAAAGTAAAAGCGCTCATTCTCACCCATGGCCATTATGACCATATCGGCGCGGTTCCTTATATTATTGAAAAAATTGGCAATCCGATCATCTATACGACCATCCTGACAAAAGAATTTGTCGCTAAACGGCAAATGGAATTCCCAAATTCTCCAAAATTACAATTTCAAGTAGTCAAAAACCACGATATTGTGCAATTATCTAAATACTTTAGCGCGGAATTTTTCGGTGTCGCTCACACTATCCCGGATACCACTGGCATCATTCTAAAAACCCCCGCCGGCAATATGGTCACCTGCGCGGATTTCCGCATTGACTACGATAATTCCAATAGCCCGCTGGGACTGGCGGAATTTGAACGGGTCGGAAAAATCGGTATCCACACTCTCTTTCTAGACAGCACTAACGCGGAAGAATCCGGACGGTCCTTGTCCGAACGAGTAGTGGAAAAAAATCTGGAAGAATTAATCAAAGTAGCAAATGGCCGAGTCATTATCAGCATGTTTGCCTCCATGATTACCCGGATCGCGGAAGTGATTAATATCGCGGAACGCCTGGGTAAGAAAGTGGTTATCCTCGGCCGGAGTATGAAAGACAATTATCAAATCTGCAAAAATCTGGGCTATATCAAGCACGGCAAAGACGTGTTGGTAGCGGTGGAAGAAATCCATAAATACCAAGACAATAAAATAATTATTCTTACTCCCGGCGCGCAAGGGCAATCTAATTCCGGTTTTATGAGAATCGCAAACGGAGAACATAAACATATCCACATCAAAAATACCGATACAATTATGTTCTCTGCCTCTGTTATCCCGGGCAATGAACGGAGTGTTCAATTTTTGAAAGACAATCTTGCCCGGCAAGCAGGAAAAGTCTACACCTCCAATCTGATTGATATTCACGCTAGCGGTCATGCGCCCGCGGAAGAATTGAAACAAGTGATTTCACTTATAAAACCGAAATTCCTCGTACCCATTCACGGCCATTACTTTATGCGAGCCATCAATGCTGAACACGGACAAGACGTGGGCATCCCGAAAGAAAATACCATTCTGCTCGAGAACGGCCAAATTTCTGAAGTAACGGAAAATAACTTCAAGCCTACAGACAAAACAGTAGAATCTTACTACGTAATGGTGGATGGGCTTGGCGTCGGCGATGTTCAAGAAGTGGTGTTGCGAGACCGTTTAATGCTTTCGCAAGAAGGCATGGTAGTGATTATTGCGGTGATCAGCCAAAGTTCCGGACGTTTGCTTAAAAATCCGGATATTATTTCCCGCGGTTTTATTTACTTAAAAGAAAATCGGGATCTCTTGAATGACATTCGAGATAAACTGCGGAATGTGCTGGTTCGTTTGCCCCGCCACAACGCTCCAGAACCGGAATATATAAAATCGCTTATCCGAGACCAAATCGGCCAACTCTTGTATAATAAAACCAAGCGCCGGCCGATGGTTCTACCAGTACTCATAGAGGTGTAAAGTTAAAGGCGACAAGCAAAAAGCAATTTTATGAAAAAACCGGTTTTAATTTCTGGAATCCAGCCCACGGGCCGTTTACATCTGGGGAATTATTTGGGCGCGCTCAAACAATTCGTGGAGCTCCAAAATTCCGGAAAATACCAATGCTACTTTTTCATCGCGGATTATCATTCTCTGACCGAGGATTTTAATCCGTCCGAAAAATCCAAACAAATTCTCGGCGTCGCCCAAGCGTATGTGGCTTCCGGGCTAAAATCGAAACAATCCACTCTTTTCGTGCAATCGGCAGTTCCTGCCCATACGGAATTGGCTTGGATTTTAAATACTCTGGCGCCAGTGGGAGAAATGGAACGAATGACCCAATACAAAGACAAAGCGGAACGCCAAAAACAAAATATCAATATCGGTCTACTCACCTATCCGGCGCTAATGGCCGCGGATATTTTACTGTACGACACAATATTCGTTCCTGTCGGTGAAGATCAAAACCAACATTTAGAACTGGCTCGGACACTCGCCCGCAAATTCAATAGTAAATGGCGCAACCTTTTTTGAACCAAAAGCTTTACTGACTGAACAGGCGCGTATCATGAGCTTGGATAATCCGGAAAAGAAAATGTCCAAATCGTTCCCGGCCGGCTGTTTGTTCCTGGATGATTTACCAGAAGAAATCAAAGCAAAAATCAGCCGCGCAGTGACGGATTCCGGCTCGGAAATCAAATACGATAAACAATCCAAAGCCGGCATCGCCAATCTTTTGGAAATCTACTCTGCATTTTCCGGAAAAACTATTCCAGAACTGGAAAAAATGTATTTAGGGAAAGGTTACGGCCAGTTCAAATCCGATCTGGCTTCCGTTATCAGCAAAGAGTTACAGCCATTCCGAGAAACTAAAATAAAAGATTCGCAACTAAAAACTATTCTTTCTGCTGGCGCTAAAAAAGCCCAGAAAATCGCTTCGGAAAAAATGAAAGAGGTGAAAAAGAAGATTGGTATAGCGTTGTAACAAAAAACCGCCAATCAATGGGCGGTTTTTTAAAATCTCCGTCTTCGTTGGAAATGCCGGGTTCGTCTCGGTCCGCTTCCGGCCGGAAATCGGCTTTGCGCGATTTCCGCGCCTTCGTGGCTTTTGATAGCGATGGTTTTTCGGATTAAACGTTCAATACTGGCGATATCCTGCCGTTGGTCCGGTGTGGCAAAAGAAACCGCCATGCCAGTTTTGCCGGCGCGGCCGGTGCGGCCAATGCGGTGCACGTAATCTTCCGAGTTTTCCGGTAAATCAAAGTTAATCACCAGTTCAATGTTCCGGACGTCAATACCGCGCGCGGCGATATCCGTCGCGACTAAAATCCGAAATCTGCCTTTTTTAAAACCCTCCAATGCTTCCCGGCGCTGGGAAAGCGATCGGTTGGAATGAATTTCTGAAACCGAAAAGCCGGTGTCCCGCAGCATAAACGCGATTTTTCGCACGCTGAATTTGGTCCGAGAAAAAATCAAAATAGATCCTTTGTGCTCGCCGAGTAATTTCACTAGCAGGGAAAATTTCGCTTCTTTTTTAACCACGATGATTTCTTGTTCCACTTGTTCAATCGTCGTTCCCGCCGGCGCTACTTCAATCCGCAGCGGTAATTCCATATACCGAGTCGCCAGATTCATAATGCTGTCCGGCATCGTGGCGGAGAAAAGCATGGTTTGCCGTTCTTTTGGAACCCGCCGTAAAATATCGTTAATTTGCGTGGAAAAGCCCATATCAAACATCCGATCCGCTTCATCCAGCACCAGCACTTTAATGTCATCTAATCGCACATGCCCTTGTTTTATGTGGTCCAAAAGGCGTCCCGGGGTGGCAATCAAAACGTGCGGATGGGACCGCAAACTGCGAATTTGGTGGTACATGGATTCCCCGCCGATAAGCACCGCGGTTTTTGCGCCCAAAGGAGAACCGATTTGCCGGAACATTTCATCTACCTGGGAAGCTAATTCCCGAGTCGGTACTAATACCAATCCCCGGCCCTTATCCGTCATCAGCCGTTGAAGCATCGGAACGCTAAAGGCAATCGTTTTACCGGTTCCGGTCTGGGCAATACCCACAATGTCCTTACCGGAGATAGCCGTCGGAATGGATTTATGCTGAATTACCGTCGGGCTGGTAAAACCCGCTCGTTCTAAAATTGAGAGAATCTTCGGATCAATGCCGAGATCTTTAAAATTCGCGCCTTCTTGAGGCAAAATAGGTTGTGTCATAAAAAATAGGCGACCCGATTTCCTGTGAGTCACCTACAATGACAGATAAGATTCGAATCTATATACTGCCATTATGACAGAAATTAATTGTGCTGTCAATTAACTTAAGTTTTTTACGCCCACCCATACTTTTTGCCCATCAATTTCTGAATTCAATTCTACATCAAATTTATCGGTTTTTTTGAATTCCACCGATTGCGCGTTCACTTCTTTCTTGAAGAGTTCTAAATGCGATTCCAAAACATTCTGTAGTTCGCTGTTTACTTCTAAATATACTGTAATTTTATCCTGCGGAACGCATTCCGCATCCTGACGCAAACCCTGAACTAACCGAACCGCTTCCCGCAATGTGCCTTCCGCTTTTAATTCCGGAGTAATCACCGTATCCAACTTGAATTCTTCTTTCAAACTTAAATTAATCTTCACTTCTTTCACGTTGATTTCGTCTTTCAGGATATTAAAAAATTCCTGGTCTCGGACATCCAGTTTTTTGGTATTGATTTCCAATAACTGCAACGGCTGGCGGACTTTAATCCCCACGCTCGCCCGCAGCGCCAATACTTTGCTCGCAATATCCCGAGTAATGGCCATTTTCGCAATCAACCCGATATCTACAAATTCTTTTCGTGCTTTCGGCCAATCTTCCAAATGCACCGATGGCTGGTTTGCGGATAAAGATTGATACAGCGCTTCGGAAAAAAATGGTGTGAACGGAGCAATGAGTTTACTTAACTCAACCAACGAATAATGCAAAATATGGGATGCAATTTCAAAATCTTTGGAACTATCCGGCTTTTGGAAACGGCGGCGGGAACGGCGGATATACCAGCGGGAGAGATCCTCAACGAAGACTTCTAGTTCCTTGCCGGCAGAACCAATATCGTAGGCTTCTAAACTGCCTGTTACCTTTGTAATCGTTTCTTGTAATCGGGCGCAGACCCATTTATCTAATACAGTTAAGTGCGTGGCAGCAAGCGAATAGTTGTTAGTTTTTTCTCCGTAGGTTTCAAAAAATACGTAGGAATTATACACAAGCATCAAAAACTTTCTTAACGTTTTCCCCAAATCTGCTTCGTCAAATGCTTTTGGTTCGCCCGGAATGATTTGAGTATAGAAATACCAGCGCAAAGTATCCGCGCCGTATTTATTCATCAAATCAGTCGGGCTGACCACATTACCCTTGGATTTGGACATCTTCTTCCCGAACTTATCCAAAATATGGCCCTGACTGACCACATTCAGATACGGCACGCCTTTACCCAGCAACGTAGACACTGCCAGCAGCGTATAGAACCAGCCGCGCGTTTGGTCTATCCCCTCGGAAATATAATCCGCCGGAAAATCGTTTTCCTTATCAATGGCGGCTTTATGTTCAAAGGGATAGTGATTCTGGGCGTACGGCATAGATCCGGAATCAAACCAAACATCCGCCACTTCTTTCACGCGCTGCATTTCTTCCTTGCACTTCTTGCATTTCAATACCAATTGATCAACGTACGGACGGTGCAAATCCAACTCGCCGGTAAATTGATTGTAAGGCCAATGATTCAGTTCTAGGCGTTTGAAATCTCCAACCGGTAAATGATCCAAGGCGGTGAACTGTTCCGAATCCCATCCTTGAATACTGCTTTCCAATAATCTCAACGGATCGGCGTGGCTGATTATCGCAATATTTTTCCCCGCATATCGGGTACGGATTTCCTGCGCGGTCGCCATCATGCGAATCCGAACTTCCGCCCGGCTTTCGCCATTGTCCGGCTTGGTGAGCATAGGATCTCCGAAACCGTCATAAAATTTCCAATACTCCGCTATCGGTTTCCCGCCCAAAATTCCGCAATTAATATCTCTTAATCGCGGATCTACAATTATTTTTGCTCCGGCTGCTTCCGCAATAATCCGCGCCGATTCTTGAGCGCGAATATAATGCGAGGTGAAAATGATATCTAACTTTTCTTTTTTTAGTTCTTTGACAATTTTCTGGGCGGTTTTTTTAATTTGCTCTTGCCCGGTGTCGGTCAAATGAAATCCGGTTTTACCGTCTTCTACCAGCGGCGCAACACCTAAAATATTGTGCTCCGCTTGGCCATGCCGGACAATCCACAGCCGATTCTCCGTAAAACGCGCCTCATTCAATTCTGCCAAACTGCCGATGACTTTTATCGTTTTGCATTTGGCGCATTCCCAAATCGGTAATGGCGTTCCCCAGTAGCGATCACGGGAAATTGCCCAATCCTTGATGTCTTTCAGCCACTCGCCAAACCGCCCCTCTTTCATATGCGCCGGAATCCAATTAATTTTTTTGTTATTTTTCAGGAGATCATTCCGAAGCTTGCTCATTTCAATAAACCAAGAATGGCGGGCAAAATATAAAAGCGGCGTATCACAGCGCCAACAATACGGATATTCGTGCTCTACCGAACCGACTTGGAGTAACAAATTTCTTTTCTGCAAATCTTCAATAATATCTTTGTCCGCCTGCTTTACAAATCTTCCCGCCCCCGGCAAACCGCGCTGCACCATGCCCTGGTCGTCAATCGTGACCGGAATCTGTCCGACCAGCTGCTTTTGGGATTTTTTTATAAGATTCAAATCTTCTTCACCGAATGCCGGAGCAATATGCACCAAACCACTGCCGTCTTCCGTGCCGACAAAATCCGCACCCTGCACTTTAAAAAACTTTTTATTTTCCTGCCACGGCCCCGGCACTTTGAAAAGCGGTTCATAAGCGGTGCCGATTAATTTCTTACCGGATATTTTTTCCACTACTTCAATATCCGTCGCGCCTGGCGGAACATTATAGGACCAAATGTATTCGTTGCCGATTTTATATTTTGTGTAAGTTAATTTGGGATTCACCGCAATTGCCACGTTCGCCGGCAAAGTCCACGGCGTCGTTGTCCAAACCAAAAGATATTCATCCTGACTTTTTGACTTTAAACTTTTGACTTTAAATTTAATATATACTGACGGATCTTTCGCTTTCTTGTATCCCTGGCTGACTTCGTGGCTGGACAGCGCTGTCTGGCAACGCGGGCACCACGGAACGATTTTGAAAGATTTGGATAATAATTTCTTTTTATGAATTTGCTGGAAAATCCACCACAAGCTTTCAATGTATTTAGAATCGTACGTAATGTACGGATCTTTCATATCTACCCAAAAGCCAATGCGATCAGTCATCCGTTCCCATTCTTCCTTATATTTCCAGACCGAAGCTTTGGCTTTTTCGTTAAACTCGGCAATGCCGAATTTTTCAATTTCTTGTTTGTTTTTCAGCCCCAGCTCTTTTTCCACTTCAATTTCCACCGGCAGACCGTGCGTATCCCAGCCGGCTTTCCGCTTTACCAAAAATCCCTGCATTGCCTTAAAACGCGGAATTATATCCTTAAATACCCGCCCCTGGGCATGACCCATATGCGGCCGGCCGTTGGCAGTCGGCGGACCTTCAAAAAAACGAAATGGCTTCGCTTTCTCGCGAAGCTTTAAAGATCTATCAAAGATATTGTGTTCTTTCCAAAATTTGAGCACCTTCTCCTCTATTTCCGGCAATTTGAATTCCTTCAAACCCTTAAGCATAGTACTTATTTTAAACGAAAATAGGCGATTTTTAAAGCCCGAATTGACTTCCCAAGGAGTTTCTGTTTGGATACAGAGATTCCTGAACTTTACTAAAAAAGAGAGGTGCGACATGCTTCCACCCGCAATCCACTGTTCGATCCAGCGCGCGATTCAAAAACTGAGTTACCAACGCAAGTTTCGCAATCTGAATTCTCTTCAATGGAAACGGGCGGAAGAACTCGCCTATGATGCCGTGAAGAATTCTAATGATCATCCGGTCAACTCTCCCGCTTACGCCGCGATGATTGAAAATCTGCTCGCCTCAAAACTTACCCAAGTAAGACATCGGCTCTTTTAACCAAACACCCAACGGTTTTCCGTTGGGTGTTTTACATCTTCTTCGGGGCGCTGATGCCTATCGTCTCAAACAAATTTTCCAACACAATTTTCAGCGCGTTCATTAATCCGATCCGCGCGTTCTCTAATTCCTCCCCCACTCCCACCACCCGTTCTTTTTCATAAAAGTTATGAAACGCCCGCGCCAATTCGGTTACGTAGGTCGTTAAACGATTGACCTGATAATCTTTCGCCGTTTGTAAAATAATATCCGGAAATTGCGCCATCTCTTTAATTAATTTCTGTTCCGAATCGGATTTCAATAAATCAAAATTAACTTTCTTGGCTGTTGGCTTATGGCTCTTGGCTAAAATATTCACTACCCGTACATACGCGTACTGCACGTAAAAAACGGGATTTTTTTGCGAATGTTCTTTGGCCAATCCCAAATCAAAATCCATGTGCGTATCCAAAGAATGCATTAAGAAAAAGAATTGGGTGACATCTTTGCCAACTTCCTGAATTAATTCATCCAAAGTAATAAATTCTCCGGTTCGTTTGGACATCTTCACTTCCTGACCGTCTTTGATCAGCCGCACTAATTGGGTAATCAGAATCTGCAATTTCTTCGGATCCATGCCCAGCGCTTCTACGCCGTTTTTCATCCGCGCGATATAGCCGTGATGATCCGCGCCCCAGATATCAATCGCCAGATCAAATTTCCGTTTTACGAATTTATCGTAGTGGTAGGCTAAATCCGCGAGGAAATAAGTTGGCTGTCCGTCAGACTTTATCAGCACATTATCTCCTAGCCACTCAGCGCCATCTTTTTTTTCGGTCTTATTTTTACCACGAAGCATTACTAAAGTTTTTTGCAATTCTTGTTTTTTATGGAGATTTTTATCTTCGGAAAACCAGATTTTATGGATAATGCCGGATTTTTTCAGCGAGGCCTGAATTTCTTTCAATAAAATTACTGCGGCTTTTTTGCCAAGTGTTTCCGCAGCCATTCCTTTTTTCGGCTTTAGTTTTTTCGCGAGCATTTTCACATACGCTCCCTGATAATGATTTTCCGCGCCGGAAATATGGCCGGCAACGGCTAAAATGCTTTCTCCCAGCAGTCGCACCTGATTGCCGGTATCGTTGACGTAATATTCTTTGGTCACCTTATGCCCAACTTTTTCCAATACGTTCCCCAACACTTCTCCGTAAAATCCGCCCCGGCCGTTCGCCATTGTTAGCGGTCCGGTTGGGTTTGCGGATACAAATTCTAAATTGATTTTCAAGGATTTAGAAACTTTTCCTATTCCGTATTTCTTTTTTGCTTTTAGGATATTCCCTAATTCGCTTTGTAAAAATCTCGGCGCGAGATGGAAATTAATAAATCCCGGCGCGATGGCTTCCACTTTGGAAAATTCCGAATGGGCGGAAAATTTCTTCGCTAATTCTTTTGCAATCTCAATTGGTTGCTTCTTAAATGTCGGCACCAGCCGAAAGGCAACATTAGTAAAATAATCGCCGAATGCCGGTTTATCCGATGCTTGAAGTTCCGGATCTATGCTGTCTGGAATATCTTTTTGGATAATTTTTTTGATTTCTTGAATCATTATATTAATCAGCTATGAAATCATTTCCCCAAATACAATAGATGCATTCGCTGTGCGCGGTCGGCATCGGACCGTGGATTAGGGCAATCGCGTCTTCAAAAACTTTCCGGGCGTCTTCTGGATCCAGTTCCATTTTTTTCACCGTCACGTCAAACCGTACTTGTCCG
>Ga0209542_10001158_pt1 | contig 62899 bp, 68 predicted proteins | sample RifCSPhighO2_01_FD_184028 | JGI IMG/M metagenome (GOLD analysis project Ga0209542, IMG submission 184028) | Soil microbial communities from Rifle, Colorado - Rifle CSP2_plank highO2_0.1 (SPAdes) (version 2) | ecosystem: Environmental > Terrestrial > Deep subsurface > Rock core/Sediment ...
GCTAAGGATTAATTTACTGATTTTTTGCTTTGTTTCTCCTAACCAACGAACTAAAAATGCAGAACCACAACTATGGCCTACTAAAACAGTGTCTTCTGTAACTTTATACTTCTCAAATTCACATTTAAACCTGTTATAATCTGGTTTCCAAGGCTTCGGCATAAGAGGAGTTTCTGTTTTTATTCCTTTTGAAGATAATTCTTTTTTAATCCAGGGAATCCAATGTTTATCATAAGTTCTAGTTTCTGAATTCATTGCCTTTTCCTCATCAGAGGGGCATCCATGAATTATTATACAGTTCATTTGTTTATTCTCAAATTTTAATCTTTGATTAAATCTTTTAAGCTTTTTTAATCAAAGCAGATATTTTATTCCTTGTTTTTTGTAATTTAATCCCATTTAATGCCTTTTTTTCTTTTTAAGCTGTATAATGCTTTTTTGGAAGATTTTTAAAGTTTTGCCTGAATCAGTTAACGTAACCTGTATTTGTTTTCCTCTTCTTCTTCTTTTTATCAGCCCCTCATCCTCTAAAAACCTCAGATATTCAGACATAGTAGATCTTACTTCAGCATATTCCTGGTCATGATAAAGCTCTTCTGCTATATCTTTTGCATATACCCAGTCAAGACCTCTTTCCCTCATCAGCCTTATAACTAATCCAAGCATCTGTTTTTGAGTAGGAGTTAGACTGTCTAAAGAGTTGTTTTTTAGACTTATTGTCTTTAAAGGAAGATCTTCTTCAACATTTTCATCATAATCCTGCTGATTTTTGTATAAATACTTCTCAATCACATCTAATTTTCCAAGAATATGGTGAAGTTTTTTGTCTAATTCAGTATCTTTTTCATTTAAATGTGTCAGCCAAGACTTAATATTTTGAAAATTATCCTTTACATTGTTGAAAGAGTCTATTGTTTTATTCTCGATAGAACGAAGTTTTTTGTCTAATTCAGTATCTTTTTTTCTGCCAAACAAAAACCATACCATTAATTTGTATAAACTCCCCTTATATATTAAGTTTTCCCCTATTTTTTCATTGTTCTACGAATGTTAGGAGAGTTCTATAGAACGTTCGTAGAACGTTCGTAGAACAATAGTTGGTTTTTTACCTAATATTTAACGATTTTTAGCAATTTTCAGAAAAATATGGAGGTTTAGGATTAAATATTCATTAAAAATGATGATAAGATAATCTAATTTTAATTAGAAAATAAGAAAAAGTCATAAAAACAGTAATTTTTGTATAAAAATGCCTTATTTCATCAAAAAATGAGAGGAAAATCACTAAAAATTGAATAAAATAGGGCAAAATCACTAAAAAATGAGGGTTATTTGCAGTGAAAATTGTATGGAAATACTAAAAAAATTCTTATTTTTCAGTTAAAAATGATAGAAAGTAAGAGATAATACTAAAATTACTGAAAAGTGAGTATTATTTGGTTAAAAATTGTGTCAAAAAATAAGGAAAATCGCTAAAATTACTGAAAAGTGAGTGTTTATATACTAAGTTTTCTTGGAATTAACAGGTTTTAAGAGAATTATAGGTAAATTTAGATCTCTAAACCACTTTTTTATGAAAAACTGAGACTTGCCATTAAGTAATTTTCCCTTTCCTATAGGCATCCCTTTGTTTGTCAAGTACATAATATAGGCTCTAATGGCAGATTCTGATAGTTTAAGCCTTTCTGCAATATCTTTATAAGACACTTTTCCAAAGCCTAATTCCTCTTCTAATTCATAGATTGTCATAAAAACTGAGATTTCGCGATCTGTAAGTCTCTTTAATATGCCCTTTAATTCATCAAAAGTTTGGTTAGATATGCTTAAGGTGTTGTTGCTTGTTGTTGCTTGTTGTTGCTTGTTGCTTAAGACCCCTTGATTTCCACTGGAAATGGGTAATCTTTGAGCTTCTTTTATACCTTTATAGTTCAAATCATTATTATTTTCCTCTAAAACAGTTAATCTTCTAGTTAATTCAAATAAAAGTTTATTATTCTCCTTTGATGATTCCTTAATTTCTTTTATTTCTTCCTTTACCTTAGAAAAGGCATTTTTCACGTTTTCTTTAAAATCAGAGTAATTTTCAGCCATTTTATTTTCTGCCTGTTGCTTAAGTCTAAGCAACAACATTTTTCTAAAAAACTCAAAGATATATAAAACTTATGTTAATTTTTTATATGCAGAATAAATTTTTTGATCCAAACTCCATTGTTTTCTTGCTGAAAATTCAAATCCTTGTCTTGTTTTCCTAACTCTATTTATAAAATTTTTCTTCTCTAACTCTCTTAATAAGACGAGAGTAAACTCATCATTCCTTAGGACTGTATCTGCTATCTGTTTTGTATAAAGAGGTCTTGGAAAATTCTCAAATAGCACTCTTAGAATTTCTTCCTTTATCTTTTCCCTTACTCTTAATGATATTCTTGACATGATAAGCTGTATAACTCAAACTATTTAAGCTTATTGAGGATATCCGTTATAAAGAATATACTATATTATGGACAGAAATAATAAAACTATTACAACACCTAATAAGAAAAATAATGAGCTGCCTTCTTTTTCTTTTGGCACCATATCTCTGAATGAGATGTAAAGAACAATTCCTACAGTAAAAGAGAACAAGATCAGATTAAGAATTTGGATTGGGCTTAATAAAAGAGCTACAATAGCTCCCATAAATGTTGAAGATGCTAAAAATATCCTCTTAAAAAGAGTTGATTTGAATTTTTCATGAATGTGTTCCAAGGATATTGAAGAGGCAATGGTATGAAGCAATAAAGGTATAAAAATTAGGATATTAGATCCAATAGCCACAACTAAGATAAACCCAAGAATAAGATGGTTAATGAAAAACCCTATAAAATGAAGTTCTGCCAGATCCTTTAATAGTTCTTTCCTGTGTTTAATATGCTGATACAAGTATTTTTCTGCAATATGAAAAACTATAATACCAACAAGTACAGAACTAAGAATAGAAGTTATTGATAAAAATTCTGTTTCCAAAAGCTTTGGCAGTATATCAAGGAATAATAATGAAATGAATATTCCTGCACTCAAACTTATTAATTTAGAATGGTACCTTTCTATTTTTTCTGATATTTCTGAACTAAAAAAATGCACTATGCTAAGCACAGCAGCCAAAACTAAAATAAGCTCAAATGATTCATAAACCACCATAAAAGTTTTTAAATACTAGTGATATATATAGTTTTGTGCTATTCTAAAATGGTTGAGATAAAGAACTTTAAGCCAAGGCTGTACCAGGAAACTATCCTTGAGAGTTGTGATAAGTCAAACTGCTTAGTAGTATTGCCAACTGGATTAGGAAAAACAAAGATAGGGATACTGGCAGGCATTAACAGGCTTAAGAAGTTTCCTGAATCTAAAATTTTATTCTTAACTCCTACTAAGCCTTTGGCAGCTCAAATAGCAAAGGAATTTAAAGAAAATACTGATATTGAGGGTATTGTTTTATTTACAGGAGAGATAAGCCCTGAAAAAAGGGAAGGATTATGGAATGGCTCTGCTGTTATTGTAAGCACTCCTCAATGCATTGAAAATGATATTATAAATGATAAAGTTCCTTTGGATAATATCTCATTAATAATATTTGATGAAGCTCATAGGGCTGTAAAAGATTATGCATACAGCTTTTTAGCCAAACAATATACAAAAAAAGGAAGTTTTCCAAGGATATTAGGATTGACTGCCTCTCCCGGAAGCAGACTGGAGGATATTAATGAAGTCTGCAAGAATTTGTATATTGAGGCTATTGAGTATAGGAATGAGGAAAGTCCTGATGTTAAGGATTATATCCAAGAGCTCAATATAGACTATGTAAAGGTTGATTTTCCAGAAGAGATGGAAGAAATAAGGAAATTCTTAGTTAATTGCCTAAACAGCAAATTAAGCCAATTAAAAGAATTTGGCCTAATCAACAACATTAGATTAAGCAAAGGGGAAATGATTAAACTTCAAGGATCTTTACAAGGAAAAATGGCAAGAGGTGAAAGGGATTTTATGGTTTTGAAGGGAGTTTCATTGATTGCCGAGGCTGTCAAAGTTGATCATGCTTTGGTTATGCTTGAAAGCCAGGGGTTAAATTCATTATGCCAATTTATGGACAAGTTAATGGAAGAGGCTGAAAAAGGAAAGACAAAGGCTACTAAAAATTTGGTCAAGGATATCAATTTTAGGTCTGCTTATGTGAAGTTAAGCAAATTAATTGAAAAAGGAACAGAACATCCAAAACTATTCAAACTAAGAAGCATTGTTAAGGAGCAGATTGCAAAAGAAAAAGATATGAAGATAATTGTCTTCAGCCAGTATAGGAATAGTGGCATTAAAATTGCATCAATGCTTAATGAAATTGGCATTAAATCAAAGGTTTTTGTAGGACAGGCTAAGAAAGAAGGTACAGGATTAACCCAAAAAGAGCAGTTGGCTTTGATTAATGATTTTAGTGAAAACAAGTTCAATGTTTTAATAGCAACTTCTGTTGGTGAGGAAGGCCTTGACATTCCTCAAGTTGATTTGATTATTTTTTATGAACCTGTTCCTTCTGCAATAAGGAGCATCCAAAGAAGAGGAAGGACTGCAAGGCACAAAGAAGGAAAAGTTATTATTTTAATTACCAAGAACACAAGAGATGAGACTTACTTCTGGATATCCCATCATAAAGAGAAAGGCATGTATAAGATTTTAGATAATCTAAAAAATAATATTGGCAGAAAAAAAGAAAAAACTTTAGATGAGTATGAGCAGGATAATTTTAAAGTCTATGCGGATTCTAGGGAAGAAAGCGTGGCGAAGAAATTAGTTGAATTAGGGTTAAATGTTGAACTAAAAAGACTAGACATCGCTGATTATGTTTTAAGCGAGAAAGTTGGTGTTGAAAGGAAAAGTGTAAAGGATTTTGTAAATTCCATCATTGACAAAAGACTGCTGACTCAGGTTAAGGCTTTGAGGGAAAATTTTGAAAGGCCTCTGCTCATTATAGAGGGCGAAGATGATATCTATTCTGTCAGGAATATCCATCCGAATGCTATAAGAGGAATGTTATCTGCGATTGTTATAGACTATGAAGTTCCTATTATTTGGACCAAAAATTTTATTGAAACTGCTGCTTTTTTAAAGGTTTTAGCTAAAAGAGAGCAGGAAAATAAGGATAAAGATTTTGGAATTAGATTCGATAAGAAACCATTGACAACAAAAGAATTGCAGGAGTTTATTGTAGAAAGTCTGCCTGGAGTTGGTCCTAAATTATCCAAGAGTCTGTTGGAGAAGTTTAAAAGCATTAAAGATATAGCTCAGAGCAGTAAAGAAGACTTAAGCGATATTGATAAGATGGGCCCTAAAAAGGCTAAAGATATTTATGATATTTTTAGAGAGAATTATTAATAATCTATCTCTTTGTAAATTGGCCCTTCTTTTGTTAATATACTCTGAAATAATTTTATTCCATCAAGAGTGAATTCTTTTGGTTCTATTTTTATATTTTTAAGTATTTCTGATAATCTTTTCTTTTCTCTGCAAAATTTTACTCTTCCTAATGTCAGATGCGTTGAGAATTGAGCATCATCCTTGCCAATTCCTTTTAATTTTTCTTCAACTTCCTTGTGAATATCGAATATTTCAGGAGCCACCATATCCACAAATATCACCCTGATGTTATTCTCTGTAGGGTAAGCGCTTAAACAGTCTAATTTTGCTTTGAATTCATTCACCTTTATTTTTTTAAGTTTTTCTCTTATTTCTTCTAATTTATTCTCTTCTACCCAAGAGATGAACCTAATAGTCTGATGGAAGTTTTTCTTAGCCACCCATTTAATTTTAGTTTCTCTTGTATCTATCTTTTTAATTATTGCCTGCTGTATGGAATAAAAGTAGTCTTTAATTTCTTTTGGAAGGTCGATAGCCACAAATAACCTTATCATGACATCTCCATTATTATTTTTGATGCTGTTTTAGAAGTGATATTATTTATATCAAGAGAGGGATTTACTTCTGTTATGTCAACTGCCTTGATATTTTTTAGTTTCTTTAATCTTTGCAGGACATAAATTAATTCTCTTGCTGTTAATCCTGCCGGCTCTAAGTAAGAAGTACCAGGGGCACAAGAAGGGTCTAAAACATCAATATCAACAGAAATGTATAATGCATCTAATTTTCTCATACTCTCCATCATCGCTTCTGTTACTTCTTCTATATTCCTAAAAATATCATTTGATGAAAAAACCCTGATTTTATTTTCTTTAATATAATTTAATTCCTTTATATCTGCATTCCTTATTCCAGCTAGGATTACATTCTCTTTTTTAAGTATATTTTCTTCTATTAAAAATTTTATCCAATCTCCATGAGTCGGAAAATCAAAATGATGATATAAATCCGGATGGGCGTCAAAGCTAATCAATCCGATATTCTTATATTTTTTAGCCAAGCCTTTTACCAAGCCATAAGTAATAGAATGGTCTCCTCCGATATATATTGAATTTTCCTTAAAATTTTTCTCTAGTATGTTATAATTTTCCTCGATATCATCAGTAATTTTTATTTCTTCAACTTCAAAAGACGGTTTTATTCCTTGCTCATTGGACCATATGTCATTTAATTGATTTATAATCTCATCTGGAGCTTTTTCCTGACCTTGCTCCCCTAATGCACCTAAAGAAGTTGGAACTTTAACAAGTATCATATTAACTTGCTGGTTTGGTAATATTTATATTACTTACTAAAACAGATGGGGTAATGGCAGGCTCTTGAGACTCCCAAGATTTTGTTTGAATAGAATTATTAGAAACTTCCTTGATATTTTTCATGATATTAAGCATATTATCGCTTATTCTTATGTTTTTAATAGGATATTTAATTTCCCCATTCTCTATAAGAAATGCTCCATCTCTGGGCATTGTTGAGAAATCTCCAGTAAAGTGATTTGTAAACCTTGTATACCATAAATTTGTTATATACACTCCTTTTTTAATATGGCTAAACATATGTTCATGATTTATTTTTCCTGGCTTTACTATTAAATTCCAAGGCTGTGGTGCGATTAATCCTGCATTTCCTGTAGTTTGTGTCTTATATTTTTTAGCTGTTGAGGTATTATGCAAATAAGTATTTAAGATTCCATCTTCTATTATGTATTTCTTCCTTGTAGGTGCACCTTCCAAATCAAATTTTGTTGCTTGTATTCCATCTTTGTATAAAGGGTCATCAATTAAGGAAAATTTTTTACTTGCTACCTGTTTTTTTAATTTATCTGCTAAGAAGCTTAATCCAGACTCTACAGAAAATATTGAAGAGCTATTTCCTATTTCTGCTGCAAGACATGAAAATGGCAAAGGATCAAAGATGATATCATACTTTCCTTTTTTGCCGTCTTTTGGATTTATAGAAAGTTTTGCAATCCTTCCAGAATTTTTTCCCACATAATCAACATCAAAATTCTTTAAAGTTCTTGATATGATATTGCTGTGTCCTGAAGACTCTTTATTAACAAAAGATCTCATCGAAAGGTATAAGGAAGATGAAAACTCTTCTACATCAACTTTATTTGAAGTTAATAACTCTATTTTTGCCCTACTAACCTCATAAACACCGTCTGTCCTTTTAGCCCCTTCATTTAATGATGAGTTTATTGATTTTTGGAGAAGGTCTATATCATCCAAATCGAGCACTTTTTTTTCGTAAGAACTCCTAAATTGTTTATACTTAAAAGGACCTTCTGCTATTCCATAATAATTATTGTTTTCCGGAAGATTTTTTATAAATTTTAGGGTTTTTTTAATAAAAATATCTATACTTTGTTTTGAAAATTCCTTTAGGTTAGTATACAAAACTCTCTTATTTTTTGTTATAAATAAGCTTATATCATCAGAACTTCCTGTTTCAGTTTTTATTATCTTGTTCTTAGAAAACTTAAGCTGTTTTGATTCAGAGCCTGTCTTTACTATAACAATATCCTCAAATCCCTTTTTTTTAAGTTCATTTTTTATATAATTTTTTATTTCCATCTAAATAAACCTTATATTTTTCAGTCTTGCTGAGGCTCCTCCATGCCATACTGGGATGTCCTGCATTGGCTCCCCTTTTCCGCAGTGAGCTGAATGCCCTTCAAAGTTTTTTCCAACTGCATCAATTGAATTCCATAGATAGGGAGTTGTTATTTCCAGTATCGGCTTTATTATGGGGTGCTTAATCTCTCCATTTTTTATTAAATAACAGTCTAATCCTACATACTTCTGCTGAAATCTTTTGTCATCGATATTCCATTCTGTAAAATTTTTCATCAAAATTCCACTTTTCACATCTTTTATCATTTCTTCTTCGCTATAATCCCCTTTTTCAAGCAAAGTATTTGACATTCTGATAATTGGCTCTTTGTCATAATTGTTTGCCCTTGAAGACCCATTACTCTTAATACCCATTCTTGATGCTGTTTCCCTATTGTGGAGGAACTCAGTAATGACCCCATTTTTTATAAGATATTTTTTTCTTGCCTTTACACCTTCATCATCATAAAGATAAAAGCCAAAACCACTTTTTAATGTGGGATCATCAATAATTGTCAGAACCTCTGAACCAACTTTTTTTCCAACCATATCTTCACTAAGAAAAGACTCTCCGGCCTGGGCTGCTTCCCTTCCAAATATTCGATCTGCTTCATACGGGTGACCAACAGATTCATGAACCATTATCCCAGAGATTTGCGGGCCAATAACAACATCTAATATGCCTTTTGGAGGTTTTTTTCCTTTTTCCAGATTATTTTTTATAGTTAATATCTCATCTTTCATAATACTTGGGATATCCCATCCATTCACAGCTTCCCAACCAGAGGTTTCTCCATGCTCCCAATACCTCTGTGAGGATTTACCATTTTCATTTACAGTTAAGAAGTAATGCAAGTCTACATAAGGGATTTCAGAATTTATCACAGTTCCTTCTGAGTTAATAAAGTATTTCTTTGATATCTTATCTGACAAAGCTATATATCTTCCAGGAGTATTTACTTTTGTGTCCAAAATTGCCTTATCTGCATCAACCAAATCTTTCAATTTTTCTTCAGGAGAGATATCTGCAAGTTTTATTTTTTGTTTTATTTTATATGATCTTTTATAGGATCTTTCTTTTGATAGGGTGATGTCTTCTTTGTATTTTGACGCTTTATTTGTTAAAATTAAGGATTTATTTATAAGCCTCTTTATCTTTTCTTTTTCTGAAGAGTTTGTTGATAAAAACCCTAAAGTTCCATTAAACAAATACCTTATCCCTAATCCAGAGTTTGATGAGAATGAGGAGCTCTCTAAAATACTATTTTTGAGAAGGAATTCATTTACTTCTTGAGATTCTAATTTAGCCTCAACATAAGACACACCTTTTTTTTCAAGATGTCTTAAAGCAAAATCTGCCAATGACTTGTCCATGATAATAATTTTATTGCGATATTTATATAATTATTGCTTAAGGATAAGCTTTTTTTACTAAGTTTTTATCTTTAAAGCCTTTTCTTATAGGATCTAATAAAATGTTTACTTCCCTTGCCAATGCTTTCTTCAAATCCAAAGGATGAATCTTATTATTCTTATAATCATTTTCAAGATTAGAGTAATCTTTATAGTCTATATTGCCCCCAAACTTTTCTGGTCTTTCTATCAAGAAACTTTTTCCTTTATCATTTTTAATAGGGATGATGACATATTTTAGAAATGCCAAAACTCCATTATCCTCAACCTCTCCTTGAGGGCAAAATGCAGAATTTATTTTCTTTTCAACATCTTCTTTATCATCAAGTAGATCTATTTTAGAAGACTCCTCTGATGCACTCATTTTTTTTCCAGTTAATCCTGGAATCATTGGTGTCATTAATTCAATTCTTGTTTTGTAACCTGTTTTCGGCAAATTCTCTCTTGCAAACATTAAGATTTTTCTTTGGTCTAATCCTCCATATTGAATGTCAACTTTTAAATATTCTTCATCCAAAGCCTGCATTATCGGATAAATTAGTCCTGATATCTTTGGATTTTCTGCTTGTTTTACAACTTCGGATGCTGCTTTTTTAGCGTCATTTAGTGAGGCAAAAGTTGACATTCTTAAAACATCCAGCATATACTCCTTTTTCAATTGAAAATCTGACCCTTTTACTATCTCAAATTTAGAGATATCTGCACCAATAGACTTGAACATCAAATTTATTATTTTTGAGTAATATTGATATCTAAATTCTAAAATATCCCAAGGAGTATTATCCAAAGCTCCATGAAGATCTGCCAGTAAAAGCTTGACTTGAAATCCTGCTTTCAAAAAATCTGCTAGTTTCAGGACCCACAGAAAATATGCTATATGGGGCTTTCCTGTTATTGCTGTTCCAAGGTATACAGAAGGCTGTTTTTTTGTTTTAAGCAATTTTATTAATTCTTCTTCTGTAACTATCTCTGCAGTATTTCTCTTTATTATCTCTAGCCGCTTTTTAATGTCCATTTTGTTCAATAGAGTAGTGAAATAAGTATTTAAGATATAAATGTTTTGGTTAATGAATGTCTAAACTACTTTATTTTGCAGTATTGACCAGTGTTGTAGGAATATTGATTATTTTATTTATTTCAGAAAATAAAGAAATCAGTTTATTAAAAATTGATGAGATAGATGAAAGTTATTTGGACCACTATATTAGAACTAGGGGAACTTCTGGGAGAGTAGGGTTGGCAAATAAGCTGACAATATTTGATTTAAATGATGGCATTAACAGCATAAAAGTAATAGCCTTTGATAACTCTACTTTAATACAAGACGGACTGGAACTTGAAGTTTATGGTTTAATAGTATCTTACAAAGGAGAATTAGAAATACAGGCTGAAGAAATTAAAATAATTTAAAATGCTGACAGAAACTTTATTAACAATAATTGTAGGAGTAGCAGCTGGTTGCTTTACAGGTTTAGTTCCCGGTGTTCATGTAAATTTAATAGCAGTAATTCTTTTAGGTTTATCTGCATGGTTGTTAAAATTTACAAGTCCTTTACTATTATCTGTTTTTATAATATCTATGGCTGTAACTCATTCTATATTGGATTCCATACCTTCTATTTTTTTAGGAGCTCCTGACAGCGATCAAGTCTTAAATGTCCTTCCAGGACATAGACTATTAACTAAAGGTGATGGTTATGGGGCTGTTAGATTAACTCTTATAGGAAGTTTGGGTGGATTAATAATTGCTGTTGCCCTAACCTATCCTTTAGTTTTGATAATAGAAAGAATATTCCCTTTTTTGCAAAAATATATTCCTTATTTTCTGATTTTTATTATTGCTCTTATTATTATAAGAGAAAAACAAAAGGTTTGGGCTATAATCCTATTTGTTATGGCAGGTGTTTTGGGGTTAGGAGTTTTTGGACTGCATCTGAAGAACCCCTTGCTTCCTCTTTTAAGCGGATTATTTGGCACTAGTGGCCTGCTATTAAGCATAGTAAACAAAATTAATATTCCAAAGCAAAAATTTAGAAAATTAAAGGTAAAAACTATTCCTTTGATTAAATCTATAGGGAGCAGTGTTTTTGCAGGTGGTTTAGTCTCTTTACTTCCAGGTGTAGGAAGTGCTCAAGCGTCTATTATTGCATCGCAGGTTGCTGGCAAAATTGGCGATAGAGGATTTTTGATTTTAGTTGGAGGAGTTAATACTGTTAATTTTATTCTAAGTTTTGTAAGCTTTTTTGCATTAGATAAAGCAAGAAATGGCGCTATTGTTGTAATAAGCAAATTATTAGAAACATTTACTTTACAGAATTTTATCCTCTTTATAGGAGTAAGCCTTTTGGTTGGAGGGTTAAGTGTTATACTTGCTTTGATTTTTTCAAGAATTTTCTCAAAATATATTGTTAAAGTTAATTACAGCATACTTTGCCTTAGCATAATAATTTTTGTTGTATTGCTAGTGTTTATATTCTCTTCATGGTTAGGTTTGTTTGTTTTACTTGTTAGCACAGCCCTTGGCATTATACCTCCTTTAGTAAACTGCGGAAGAAATCATTTGATGGGGTGTTTAATACTGCCAGTTATACTATTTTTCCTGCTTTAGCTATTTCAATTTCAGAAAATGCTTTTTCTATCTGCTCATCAGACCAGCCAGTTGATAATAATGCTGATTTTATTTCCTCTTTTTTGAATTTTAATCTTAAAGTTTTTTCGATGTATCTTTTAAGGTCTTCAAAGTTTGTAATTTTGGGTATATAAGTTGCACTTTGAACAGGTTTAAATTTTACCTGGGCTTCAGCCTTTTCTAACTTTTGTTTCATTTCTTTTGCTTGTTTTTCTGCTTCTTCCTTTTCTTTTAAATGCCTCAATTTTATTTCATATTCCTTTTCCAGGATTCTTGCTAAATAAATAATAAAAATAATTTGCACTACAATAGCTACAATAATGACTAGAAGAGTATTTTTTGTCAGCAGTCCTATTAATACAATAAGGACTAATGCAGTTATGCCTATAATTATTGGTTTAAGAATATTACTTTTATCCTGCTCTTTTTTAGGTTTTTGTTCTTGATTAATCTCTTTTTTTCCAAAAATATTCATAAAATAAAGAGGGAAGATTTTGTTTATATTCTTTGTGATTTAAAACCATCTGCCCAAACCCTCTTGTTTTTCTGTTTCTTTTCCAAAAATTGATTCAATTCTCTGTTTTGTCAACTCTAAAGATTGCTTTAAGTAAAGAGGAATATCATATTTATCAGCAAGGCTTAATGCAGGCTCTAAATATTTAATGATAGACCCTTCTGAGATTGTGAAAATAATTCTTCCATGGCATTTTAGGCATATGCCTGTTAAGGGAGGTCTTCTATACTTCTCATTGCAGTTTACACACCTGAATTGTTGCATAGAAAATTTTCTCATATTACCTTTAATATCTCTAATAAAATGTCTCTCTATTAACAACCTTGCTACATCTGATTCGTCCACAGCCCTAATCTTTTCTGCCAGTTCCATCTGGCCTTGGACTTTTTCCTGCATTGTAGGAATTGTCTTATATGAAGAACAAAGGCTCCCTTCATTTATATCATTAGTATCATGTGTAAAAAGCATACCTTCATATTGTTTTTCTGTATTAAGAGTTTGTTTAATAGTCTTGATATTAATCTCCCATGGCATTTTATATTCATTGCAGGCCTCATAAAACTCAAGAGGGTAGTAATCTGCTATATCCATATCAAAGACCATATCATCCACTTCAGATGGGATTATTTTGGTTGTTAAGACTAAAGGTTCATCTTGTGTTGCTCCACGATGGTCTGGGAGAAACTTTCTGGAGAAGTTCAGTAATGCATCCATTAAGAGTATAACACATGCCTCATCACCATCACAATCCCTCCTCATTATTGAATGAGTGTAAGGGTGTGCTAAGAGCCCTTGAGTTTTTGAAAACCCTATTATTCTTGTTACTATGCCTGCAGATGTGTGCGGAGAGAGCCCTATAACATAATGCCCAATTAAATCCTCTTTCTTATCTATATTATAAAATGCTTTTTGTTTATATAATTTTATTAAACAATCATCAATAAATTTTGATACTTTAATTAATATTTCATCAGCACCCTCTTCAGAAGATATAGGATATGATGGAAGTATAATATCCTGCAGCATTATTTCCAAAATTTGCCCTTCATTTACTAAATTATTTCCATAGATATCATTACTATAACCTAATTCTTTAAGCTTACCAAGACTAATCCCTATTTCTTTAGGTTTAAAATGGGTTATAGGCAGTTCTGTCATGTCATAGCGTATAGTGCCATCTTTGTTTACATAAAGGTTATGTGATGCTCTTATTATTATTTTTCCTAGATTTTCCGGAATATGTTCTTTGTTTGATGTGCCTTTAACCCCTTTTATCAAATTAGGATATTGCTTTAATTTTAAATTCTTTAGAATATCTTTAAAGATAGTGTTAATTCTAATCTTTTGATTTTTGTAAGATTTAATATCTCCATGTTTTTCGCATTTTCCTTTTTCTAAATAAATATTGCAGAAACTACAGTAGTATTTTTTTGCTGTTTTTTTATCACAAGTTTCACATACAGAAAGCACTGTATGTTTATTACAAGCAGTGCACTCATAAATTGGGAATTCTGACTCTATAAAATCTTTTTCAAATGCTGACTGGAACGACCTTAATTTTCCTCCTTGATCTCCAACAGGAAAAAGACCTTGCGGAGATCCTGCTAATTTTCTTATTTTTGCTTTTTCAGGCCTTCCCATCCTCATCCCGACAAAATATCCAGATTTGTCCCTTAGTTTCACTTCAGAAATATTATTTATTCTTTGTAAACTATTTTCTGCTCTGCTTTTCTCCATTGCTTCTATTTTTTTCTGGTCAAGGTTCTCTTCATAGAATCCCATGGATGCTGCAAAGGCTTTTGCGTAATCGCCTTCTATAACAATATACTCATTAGTTGCAAGCATATGCGGTACGCCTAAAATTTCCAGAATTCTTTTATTATCCTCTTCAAGAATATTTTTAATATTATCTTCTATAGAAAAAATTATTTTTTTAATCTCTTTGTCTTCCCTCTTTACTACCACAGACTTTAGCCATTTTATTAGATGGTTAAATTGATTTTCATCTATATCCTTCCAGTGAAATGTGTATCTCGGATGTAAAGGTATTTTTAATTTTTTTGAAATTTCTATTGCTATATCTGCAGATATTTTTGTTTTTTTGGGGTTTTTATACAATATTTCTGCAAATTCTTTTTCAATACCTATCTTTCTTGAAAATTTTTCAGAGGAAGGTTCTTTTTTTATTAATTCCTGTATCCACCATTCCTCACAGTAGCCAGGGGGTATTAAAACGTGGGCTCTATTTAAAAAATCCCCATAATTTATTAAAATATCGCCTAAAAAAATAATTTCTTCTATATCCTTTACTACTTGTTTGGCCTGTTCTTTTGTTTCTAAAACTACAACTGATCCATTATTCAACTTAACTATAGGCCCTTCTAAAGAATCGCAAGATACAACTACATCACTTTTTTTTGGCCTTTCACATTTCAGTTGCGTCCCTATTGCAATATAATCTGCCAAAACTACTTGAGTAGCAGGATGAATCGCATCTGCAGAAAAACCAGAATTCCTAGCCCTGCCATATCTTAACCTAAGCCCTCCTTTCCTTGAGGGGTGTGTGATTATTGGTCTTCCTGCCACCAAATCTTTAAGGTAGTTATAATCGGGCTCTATTTTTATTGAGGCTTCTTTTTTAACCGCCCCTTTCGCCCTCACTTTTTTTTGTATTTCCAAAAATTTTTCTAAAAAATTCCAATTCTCCAAATTGAAGTCTTTTCCCCACCTGCTGAGTTGTTTATAGATTTTTGGCGCTTTTGGAGACAAACATTCAGCCAATACTAAAGCAACTCCATTTCTTAATCTGTTTGTTTGTATTCTTTCAAGATCCTTATAGTTCATTACCTCTATCTGCTCTGAAGGGTCTCCATCAATCTGAACAGGCAAATGTCTAAGTAAAAAGTCTAATTCTTCCTCGCTTGGCAGATATTGCAGATTAACGCCCCTTTCATGATAATAATGTGTTTCAGATATATTCCTCTTTATTTCCTCCTCTGTGATATCATAAGTGGAATATCCTAATTTTTTTCTTACATAATCTGCAATTATTACTGAAATTGAGGCGCCTGTTCCTCCAGCAGACCTTATTGGACCAGAATAAAAAAGAGAGATATAATCTCTACCATCCTTTCTTTTTTTAATTTCTAGTTTTACAAAGCCCTCCAAAGGAGAGACAACAACTCCTACTGTAACATAAGCAAACCCAACCCTTATTCCTACTTCCATAGCCTCTTTTTGATCTTTAAACTTACAGAATTTTTCTTTAGCAACTTCTTCGGCTATTTTTAAAGCAACTCTCCAATCCTGTGATCCATATTCTCTTTCTAATTCTTTTATCCTTTGGACTATGCCAGAATTAACTATTTGAGGAGCAACTATAGATATAAGACCTTCTACCCTTTCTGAAATGTCTTTTGCCAAAGGAATCTCAACTTTATCTTCAGGATCATATCCTTGAGATCTTGCTTTGTTTGCGATTTTATAAGCAGTATTAACTCCTTCCTCTATTTCAGAGAAATATTTCTGCATTTTTTCAGAGGCTTCCATTTATGCAAAGTTTATAGTCTCCACTTCCCTAGTTTTTAAATTTAATACAGGAACCATGCCTGGATCAGGCTCATAACCTCTTTTTTCTTCATATTCTGTTTTTTTTTGAAAACAAGAGCAAGAAATAATATTAATATTATTAAACATGGAATTTGCTGAATGGTGATGGTCTCCTGTCACAAAAATATCTGGGATTTTATCTATTATCAGTGGGTCTTCTTCATCATCCGGGATATACACTGTTGCCTCATGGGTTGGAGCAATATGCCTTTTTTGCAATAGGAATTCAGAAACTATTGTTGGATTTTCATGGGCTTTATTTAACCTTAATTTTTCTACATTGCTTTTGTAGTAATGGTAGCTGCTTCCGTGATACATATAAACATCAAATCCAGGAAAATTTTCAGAGGAGTGAATATTAACCAAAGAGGGACTGCTCACCATAATAACATTTTGCATGTCCCAAAGAGATTTTGCCAAGTCTTTATCTAAAGTGGGCTGTGGCTCTGCAAGCCTTGTGGCATCATGATTCCCTGGAGCTATTATGATGCTTATATCTTTTGGGATTTTAGAAAGATAATTGGATAGAGATTCGTATTGCTCTTTAATATTTGGGATATCCAAATCAACTTCTTGACCAGGATAAACTCCTACTCCTGCTACAAGATCTCCGGGGATAAATATATATTTAACCTTCTTTCCTATTTCTCTTATCCTCTCGTCCCCTTCTTCTCCATTTAACCAGTTTACAAATTTAAGAAAGGATGACTGAAGAAAGGACTTAGATCCAACATGAATATCAGAAATAAATAAGGCATAAATTTCATCCGGAGATTTTTTTAATTCTCTATTAAGAGGGATACCAGGAAAAGTTATTTTCTGGGCAAATAGTATATCTTTTCCCATAACACCTTTTATACAAATAACTTCATCCAAAACTATATCTTTGCTTGTTTCAAATAGATCTCCTTTATTTTTTGAAATTAAAACCTTTATTTGACCTGTCGGATCCTCAATTGTTAAAATAACATTTCCATTCTTAGTAATTACTTTGTTTTCTACAAGTCCTATTATAGAAGTTTGTTCCTTTTCTTGTTTTAATTTTGTTTTTCCTATTGAAATTATATCTTGGACAGATTGGTGGATTAATAAAATTTTTTTTATTTTGTCATATCTAACTTTAAAATGTTTAACAAAGTGTCCTACCTCTCTTTTTTTGGGCTCTTTATTATAAGATTTAAGCACTACAACCGAAGGAGTTATAAGGGGTTTTTCTATAGAAATATTTTTTATTTGCTCAGGTTTCTGCACTTCTTCTAAAATCTTGTTTAATTTTTCTTTTTTTTCCTCATAATTAAGCAAATCCAAAAAAGTGTGATATATTTTATTATTTTTCCCTTTTTCAACCAAAGTTTTTGATCTCTCAAACTCTCTCCAATTTATGCTTATAATATCCCTTCCATTATTGAGTATATTAAAAATATCTTTATTCAGAACTACCAAATTTTCTTTCAAAATTTTTTTGTTTATGTGCTGAATATTATTATTTTCTTCATCTTTTAATATTTTAATGGCATCTGGACTGATTAAAAATCCTTTTTCTAAAAAATTTTTAATATTCATACTCCTAAACCTTCCTTTAGAATTGACTCTATTTCAGGCTTTGTTGAAAAGGGAATTGCTAAACTTATTTCTCTTGTTCTTCCATACCTTCCTTTAGAAATAACTTTTGCGTTTATTACACCTAAAATTTCTAATTCTGCAATAATATCCGAAATTCTCCTTTGCGTTAAGGGTCTTAAACCAATTTTAGAACAATATTTTTTATATAGTTCATAAATTTCACCTGTAAAAATTTGTGTTTCATTTTTAGAAGATGCCAAAAGGATTGAATATAAAGCCAACTGGAATTGTTTTGGTTGAGATTTAACTATATCTACTATTTTATCCCTTTCAATTTTTTCCTCTGCTAAGTCTAAATGTTCAATCACCACTTTAATTTCATTCTTTCTTTCTGCCAACTCCGCTGCTACTCTTAAAAGTTCTAACGCCCTTCTGGCATCCCCATGATCTCTTGCTGCAAAGGCTGCACATTTTTCAATTAATCCTTCTCCAATTACTTCTTTCTTGAAGGCTTGTTTTGCCCTTTGTCTTAAAATATCTTGAAGCTGCAAGGCATTGTATGGGTTAAACAAAATTTCTTCCTCTGATAATGAAGATTTTACCCTAGGATCAAGATTATCAACAAAAAGCATATTGTTTGAAATTCCCACAAGAGAAATTTCTACATTTTTTATTTCTGTAGAGAGTCTCGTAAGATTATATAATACTTCATCCCCTATTTTTTTAACTAATTGATCAACTTCATCCAGAATGAGAATAACAATTTGTTTTTTCTTTTTTAAACAGTCTATAAAAAGTCTATAAACCTCATCTGTAGGTAGGCCTGTTGATGGTATCTCTTTTCCAAATTCTCTTGCTATCTGGGCTATTAATCTATATTCTGTATCTGCTGTTCTTTTTAACTTACAATTTAAATAAATAATATTAATATTTAATTCTTTTTCTTTGGCTATCCTCATCAAGTGATCTTTTATATGCTTTATGACAAGAGTTTTACCAGTGCCTGTTTTTCCATAAATAAATAAATTGGAAGGTTTTTCCATCCTTAAAGTAGGGGCTAATATGCCTGCTATATGTTCTATTTCTTCTTCCCTATGAAGAATTGTTTCAGGAAAATAGTTACTTTGTAAATAATCTTTGCTCTTAAAAATAGATTCTTTCTTTAGAAAGTTCTCAAAAAAAATACTTAACCCCCTCTTTTTCATTTTAGACTGTTTTTAACAAAATTTTTAGTTTATATAATCTCTTGTTTTAGATTATATACACTGCCACCCCTATTTCTATTGGAACTAATTCTTATAGTTTTTGGTTTTATTTTTCTTATTTTTATATGGAAATTTACCTTTATTTCTTCTGGAAGATTATTTGGTTTTTAATATATATATTATAATATAAATAAATTTATATATTATATATTTATTATTATATAATAGTTAAATAAATAAAATATCAATAAAAGCCTTCTAAACTATAAATCAATATTAAAAAAAGAAATAATAAAAAATATGAATTTTGTGAAATTTTGGAATAAAGTATAATAATAAGCCAGATTCAGGGTTTAAATTCAAAATGAGTTGCAAATGCAATTTTTAGAAAAAATTTATCTCCAAAGGAAGCAAGGGGGGAGGTGGTGAGTGAAATAAGGAGATTATAGTATATATTAAGATTTAAGGAAAAATATATAAATAAGTAAAAGTTTATAAATCAATCTACTGAAGGGAGAATATATTATGGCAGAAGACACAGAGAAAAGATATTCAAAAAGAATTATAGGGAAGACAGTTGTAAGTAAGTCTGGAAAGAAGTATGGAGAAGTAGGAAATATTATATTTGAGACAAGAACTGGAGAATTATTACAAATTATTGTTAGCAAACCTACTGGTTATATTGAAGGATTAGATCTTGAAAAAGATGAAAATGGCAGGCATTTAATTCCATTTAGTTCAGTAGTAGCTATTGGAGACTTTGTGGTTATTTCTGAAGAAGATATGTTATAAAAAAGCTTTTATATACCTCTTTCTTATTCTAATATATGGTTTCCAATATAAAACCCTTTAATTTTAACTCAACATCAGAAATAAAAATTCCTAAAAAATTAGTAGATCACATTGTGGGTCAAGAGAGTTCTATCAATCTCATTAAAAAAGTAGCAAAACAAAGAAGACATATTTTATTAATTGGAGAACCAGGTACAGGAAAAAGCTTAATAGGCCAAGCTTTATCAGGATTATTACCAAATGAGAAATTAGTAGATGTCCTTTCCATCCATAATCCCCAAGATGATAATCTTCCTCTAATTAAGACCATGCCAAAAGGAGGAGGAAAAAATTTTGTACAAAGATTAAAATTACAAACTATGAGCTCTTCTAAAGGCCAAAATATACTCTTTTTTATCCTTTTAATTTTTGCAGTTATTTCTCCTTGGTGGATTTTAAAATATTACACAAATATTTATGATTCTACTACGGGGGCTATATTGGCAGCAGCATCCTTAATTGGTAGTATGGTTTTTTTAGCGGCATTTGTAATTTTTATAAATTTAAGCAAGAGGTTTAAAACTGTTGAACAACAAGTACCTAAATTATTAGTGGATAACTCAGAAACAAGAAAAGCACCATTTGTTGATGCAACTGGCACAAATGCGGGAGCATTATTGGGAGATGTCCTCCATGATCCTCTGCAATCAGGAGGTCTTGGAACACCTTCTTATCAAAGAGTTATTCCTGGAATGATTCACAGGGCAAATGGGGGAGTTTTGTTTGTAGATGAAGTAGCAACCTTATCTCCAAGAAGCCAGCAAGAATTATTGACAGCTTTACAAGAAAAAAAATATCCTATAACAGGCCAAAGCGAAAGAAGTTCAGGATCGATGGTTAGAACAGAGCCTGTTCCAACAGATTTTATATTGGTAGCAGCAGGCAATATGGATACTTTAAAGCAGATGCATCCTGCTTTAAGATCTAGAGTAAGAGGATATGGTTATGAAATATATATGAATGATGTGATGGATGATAATATAAAAAATAGAAATGATTTAGTAAGGTTTGTTGCACAAGAGGTGGTAAAGGATGGAAAAATCCCCCATTTTTCTAAAGAAGCTGTAGACGAAATTATCGAAGAAGCCAGAATAAGAGCAGGAAGAAGCGGAAAATTAACTGTAAGATTAAGGGGATTGGGGGGGTTAATAAGGGCCGCCGGAGATATGGCTTTAGAAGAGGATTCTAAGCTTGTTAAAAGAGAGCATATAATAAAAGCAAGATTACTAGCAAGACCTCTGGAACAACAAATAGCAGACAAATATATTGAAAGCAAAAAACAATATGCTGTGATTCTAAGTGAGGGAAAATATGTCGGAAGAGTGAATGGTTTGGCAGTAATAGGTGATAATTCATCATATTCTGGAATTTTATTACCTATAGAAGCTGCTGTCACACCTGGAGGGGAGAAAGCAGAGATAATAGCCACCGGAAGATTAGGAGAGATTGCTAAGGAGGCAGTAAAAAATGTTGCTGCAATAATAATGAACTATTTTGGAGATGATATAAGGGAGAAATTTGATATTTACGTTCAATTTTTACAGACACATGAAGGTGTTGAAGGAGACTCAGCATCTATTGCTGTAGCAACAGCAGTCATGTCTGCATTGAAAAAGGTTCCTATCAGGCAAGATACTGCTATGACTGGCAGCCTAAGCATAAGAGGAGAGGTTTTAGCTATAGGCGGAGTTAATTCTAAAGTAGAGGCTGCAATAGAAGCAGGCATTAAAAGAGTGATTATCCCTAAGTCTAATGAAAAGGATGTTATACTAAGAAAAGAGCTTAAAAATAAAATAGAAATAGTTCCTGTTGATAGAATAGAGCAAGTTTGGAAAGAGGCTTTAGACTGGTCAGGAAATAAAAAAATTATGCAAAAATTAACATCTAAATCAAAAGAATTAAAAAGGTAGTGTCTAAATTAGTAATATGGATTTCAAAGAAGAGTTAAATAATCTGATTAAAAAAGAGATTTGCCAGGATATCCTAAATAAAATAGAAATACCAAAAGAGAAAAAATTCGGAGATTATTCCTTGCCATGTTTTTTTCTATCAAAAATATACAAAAAAAATCCCCACCAAATAGCTGCAGAATTAAGGCAAAAAATCACCTTAAACAAATATTTTAGCAAGATCGAAGCTGTAGGACCTTATATCAATTTTTACATTAATGAAAAAGTTCTCGCAAAACAAACTTTAAATCAAATCTTAAAAGAAAAGGAGAATTTTGGCAATAGAAAAGAAAAGAAAAAAATTATTATAGAATTCCCTTCTCCAAATACAAATAAACCCCTTCATCTTGGACACCTAAGAAATATATTTCTTGGAGAGAGTATCTCAAGAATTTTAGAAAAAAATGGCAACAAAATTATAAAAGCTAATCTAAATAATGATAGGGGCATTCATATATGTCAGGCCATGCTTGCTTATCAAAAATATGGGAGAAATAAAAATCCTAACAAAAAATCTGATCATTTTGTGGGAGATTTTTATGTATTATATAATAAGAAACTTAAAGAAAACTTTGATTTAGAGAATCAATCACAAGAAATGCTAAAACTATGGGAAAAAGGCGATAAGAAAACTAAGAATTTATGGAAGAAGATTAATGGCTGGGCAATAAAAGGATTTGAAGAAACTTATCGGAATATAGGGGTTAACTTTGACAAGGTTTACAACGAGCATGAATTTTATTTTAAGGGAAAGGACATAATTTTAGAAGGATACAACAAAGGGCTGTTTAAGAAAAAAGAGGATGGGACACTTTTTATTGATATGGGTCATGAATTGGGAGAAAAAGTTTTGTTAAGAAAAGATCAGACTTCTTTGTATATAACTCAGGATTTATATTTATCTGAACAAAAATTTAAAGATTATAAATTTGATAAATCAATAATTGTTTCAGGCTCTGAACAGCTTTATCATTTCAAAGTTCTTTTCAGCCTTTTAGAATTAATCAAAGCAAAAAGTGCAGGGAAGAATTATCATTTGAGCTATGGAATGGTTTACCTTCCAGAAGGAAGAATGAAATCAAGAGAGGGTAAAATTCTTGATGCAGATAATATTTTGAAAGAGATGACTGATACGAGTCAAAAAGAATTGGAGAAGAGGTACAAAAATTTGGGAAAAAAAGAAAAAGCAAAGCGTGCAAAACAAATTGGATTTGGAGCATTAGTATTTCATATACTAAAATTTGATCCTCAAAGAGATATTAATTTTAATCCAGAAGAAAGCCTGTCTTTTGAAGGAGACACAGGACCATATATACAATATGCCAATGCCAGAATAAACTCTATATTTAAAAAAATAAAAAATAAAAAATTTAAGGTTTATGAAGACGAATTTAATGAAGACGAATTTGAATTAATAAAAATATTAGGAAGCTACCCAAATGTTGTGAGAGAAGCAGCAGAAAATTATAAGCCTTCTTTAATTGCCAATTATTTATTACTGCTTGTTAAAAAATTTAATGATAACTACCGCAAATACTCAATCCTAAAATCAAAAACAAAATTAAAAGAATCTAGATTAAGCCTGGCTTTAGCTACACATTACATACTTAAAGATGGCTTGAGGTTATTGTTTATAGGAACTCCAGAGGAAATGTAATAATCAACCAAAATTAAAGTTGCAGTCATTACATCTGACTAAAAGCATTTCTCCAAAATTAATTACAGAAATATCATTAGAACTACATTTAGGACATTTTTTATTTTCAGAACTATCCATTATTTTATAAATGCCTTTTAGTATTTAAATGTATTCCTTCTTTTAAGGAAGTTTTATAAATTTATTTAATATATATAAAATAAAATGGTAGTAAGATTATTAGGATTACTGGACTTGGTAGCGGCAGTTTCTTTAATCTTCCTGATATCCGGAAGAGGAGAAATTTTTGCATTGATATTTGCCTTATACTTATTGATTAAAAGCTTATTTTTCTTACCAGACTTTTCAAGTTTCTTAGACTTATTCAGCGGATTTTATATATCCCTTCTTGTTCTTGGTATAAGCTTCGGCTTATTAGGTTGGCTTTTTGTTGTTTGGCTGGCACAAAAAGGAATTTTCAGCCTATTTTTTAGTCCCAATTAGGTAATAGTATAGAACAATTGCCAATGTTGTTATCACAATCGCCAAAGATATTACTGTGATTATATTAACATTGGTAAAGTAGAGAAACAAAAAGATTAGAGAAATCAGAATCATCACAAATAAAAACTTCCATCCAATCTCTATAGAAGGTCTTTCTAATGAAAAAGGATTTTTTATCCCTGATTCCATTCCATAGAAGTAGACTCCTGCTAAGATTAAAGCAAAGGCTATTGAAATTATCAATGAATAAGAAACACTAAGCAAAGGTATAAGGACAAATAAGGATAAGGTTACTGCTAAAGTAAAAATGTAGGTTATCCTTCCGCCAAAAAAGATTTTTGATCCAGGCAAATTTGGCAGAGGAATCAGAGAATATAAAGCCAAAAGAAAAGGAATTTTTGTTTCAATAAGCCCTGAGGGAGCAAACATATTTAATATTAGTCCAACAAACAAGTAAGATAATACTCCAAAGAAAGCAACTGCAGAAACTTCTTTTTCTTTAATAAAAGGGAATCTTCCAGTCCTTATTTTTAATGGCCTTTTTATGATGAATGATGCTATAGCCAAAAATGGCCAGAAGGCATTTGTTATTAAAAATACTGCAAGAGGAATTAAAATTCCAGTATAATCATAAAAAAAATCTTCTATTGCCCTTAAAAAACTTTTTGGAGGTTTGGTATATTCTCTAAAAGCCCAAATTCTGTATTCTGCCTCCAGGCCGTATTTTAATCCAACCAACTTTTGAATGATTACAGCAAAAATCAAAGAAATTGTGGATACTAAAGCAATTCTAATAACTGCGGATACTTCACTTTTTATATTGAAAGACACTAAAAAAGTTATTAGCATGGCAGATAAAATCAAATGAATTATTTCTGTTTTGCTGAATCTAAATTTCATTTTTCACCATTTTGGCGATTTCATCTTCATGCCCTGCACCAACAACAGCCAGTATTTTTTCCTTTTCATAAATCTCCATAATCTTGATTATCCTCTTTGCCATTATTTTATTTCTATCATCTATAAGCACCTTATGAATATAAGGATATCTTTTTTTAACTAATTTTAGTATCTTATTTATCAAGACCTTTTTTGGAACCTTTGTTAAATCTATTCTTACAGCATCTTTTCTGAATATAAATCCAAATATGCTATCAAATATAACCTTTATTACTTCTAAGACTGGAGTTTTTACTAAATTTCTTAAAGTTATCTTTATATCCTGATCAATCAATATTACTTTTGAGTCTGCAGTTCTAGCACATTCTACCGCCCTCTTCATTTCAGAGCCTGGTTTTATTCCTACCCTTTCACCGAGTTTTTTTTCTACCCAAGACCCTATAAGATTTAAAATGAAGATTCTTATTCCTAAATGTTTTATATCCTTAATGCTTAATTTTTTTTCTGCATTTAGCATGGAATATGCTCTTCTTTTATCTAGCTCCAAAGCTACAATTGCAGGCCTTTCTTTTAGGATAAATGTTCCTACTTCTATAACACTTTCTGCAGCGATATGCGATGTTCCTATTATTGACAGATTTTTGTAATTAATCACTCGTAAAAAAGAAAGATATATATACTTAAATTATTTGTTTTTATAATCAAAAGCAGGGAGGAGTCAATAATGAATACAAAAAGATTAAGCGATACTTACAATATGAAAGTTTTTACTGATCTCGGGGAATATTTTGGAGATATTGAAGAGGCTATCCTTACACTGAATAGAGTGTTTGGGTGGAGAATTAGAGCAACAAGGAGCTCATCTTTAAATAAAGTAATAGGCGGTGCCAAAGGAGTAGTTGTTCCGCATTCTTTGGTCAAGGCAGTCGGAGATATAATGATTGTCAGCAAGGCTGCTATCCCAAGCTATGAAGCTGAAAAAGAATAGTAAACCTTATATATTCTTTAATAATATATTTCTTTTATGGCTACAGTACTAGACCCAGCAATAGATTTTCTAAGAGCTTTTGGGTTGTTTGATATTATACTACCATTTTTATTAATCTTTACTTTGGTCTTTGCCATACTAGAGAAAACAAGAGTTTTGGGAGAAGAAGGGGGAAAGCCAAAGAAGAACCTCAATGCGATAGTAGCATTTGTTATTGGCTTATTGGTTATAGCAACCGCCAATATTGTCAGCATTATAAATGAAGCTCTGCCAAATATAATTTTATTATTGGTAATCTCAATCGCATTTTTGATTTTGTTAGGAAGCTTTTGGGCATCAGGCGAATTTGATTTTAGAAAGGAACATAGAGGCTGGTATACCTTTTTCCTAATAGCACTGTTTATCGCAGTAATAGCTATCTTCTTACAGGCAATAAAAATAGATGGTTTTGGCTTATTGGAAATAGCTATTGATTTCGTAATTAATAATTTTGGAGGGTCTATTGTAGGAGCGTTAATTATATTAATAGTAATAATAGTATCAATATGGTTTGTAGTTCATGATAAACAAGAAGGAGGTAAGAAATAATGCCAGATTTTTCAGAATTTTTTTTCACGCTTCAAAGCTATGGATTCTATGAATTTTTTCTGCCATTTTTATTAATTTTTAGCATAGTTTTCGCTATTTTACAAAAGATAAGAGTTTTGGGTGATAAAAAAGGTGTGCATATTGTCGTCGCTTTAGCAGTAGGTTTGCTGGCTATTCAAAATTCCTTTGTAGTATTTTTAATAAATAATTTTTTGACAAATATTGCTTTGGTAATAATATTAATAATAATGTTTTTAGTAATTTTAGGATTATTGGCGGGAGACCAGGTTGGTGCAGCAAAAATTAACTGGATAATTCTGGTTGTAGCTTTAGTAGGCATATTCTGGGCATTGTTTTACGATTTTTTTGCAGGTACTTGGGTGTTGCCTCAATTGTTCACTATGAACAGTTCAAGCCAGGGAAGTTTACTAACAATTTTAATATTTGTTGTAGTGATTTACATGGTTGTCGGCGGTTTTGGAGGAGAAAAGAGCAAAGATGCAGGTCCTTTATTTGAATTAAAAGGCAGACCATAAAATGGCAGTTTTAGACATAAGCTTATTAAAATTTTTAAGCCCACTTATAACCTTTTTATTAATCTGGGGAATAACTTATGCAGTGCTGGAAAAATCAAATATTCTAAAAGGCACAAAACAATTTCATGCATTTCTGGGATTCATAGTTGCTTTATTATTTTCTTTTACTCCCAAAGCAGTCACTTTAATTGAAACAGTAACCCCCTGGATAGTCGTGCTTTTTGTTGTGGTAATACTAATCCTTGTTTTATTTTTGGCAACAGGCTGGACAGAGCATTCTTTTCAAGAAGCGATGGGCGAGCCTGTTATGAGGTGGACTTTGATTATTATTATTTTGATTATCTTAGTCGCATCTTTAACAAAAGTATTTGCACCGATAAGCCCTGTAGCTGGCGGAGAAACTTCAATAGAAAATGGGGAAGATGGAAGCGGAGCTGTTGGAGAAGAAATAAGAAGAGCAGTTTTCAGCCCAAAGATTTTAGGAGCTGTATTTTTGCTTATAGTTGCAGCCTTTGCGATAAGGCTTCTGACACCTTCTTTAGAATAATTATTTTTTATTTTTGAGATCAGATGTTATTCTTGACAATTCTTTTATATTTGTTGTCAATGGCTCTATTATTTTTTCAAATACTTTGCTTAAAGCCTGCATTTCGGTATTTACTTCATTTAATGTCTTGTTATAGTCCTCAACTTTTCCTAAAACTGCGTTCTGAAGCTTTTCTAGTCTTCCTTCAAGCCTAAGAATTTCCTGCTTAACAGATTCAACCTCTGTTTGCACACTTTCTTTCCAAAGAGAAATATTTCCAACATCTTTAGTTAATTCTTCCCATTTTTCATCAACAATTGCCTCTGCTATTTCCTCAATCTGCTCTTCTACATTCCTTTGTGGTGGCTGAAATCGCTGTTGCTGAAATTGTGGCTGTTCATAATTGATTCCAGGAGCTGGCGCTGTTAAATCTGGAAGCTGCTGGTCTTGAAATCCTTGATTTCCCATGTATGTAGACCCTTCCGTATCAAATGGAGAAGCCTGCTGATTTAATTCAGCCTGATTTATAGCATCCATTATTTGTTGTGAATTGTACCCTTTTTGATGCAGATAATCAACTATCTGTTCATGCGACATATTCTTTTTTTGCATTTCTAATACTTCGCTTGTTGGTATTGCTTGCAGCATTTTTATTATTTATTCTCCTCATCTTCCTCATAAATAGCAAATTCTTTTAAGGATTTTTTTAATTCTCTTTTTATTATCTGCATAACATCCTCTTCTGTTGTAAATTTCATAGGATTCCACATGTTTATGTATTTTTCTAAAACCTTTAAAGTATCCTTTCTTGCAAAAAGACTAACCTCTTTTATAATGTGATTAATTGTGCTGTTTAATTCTTCAACATCTTTTTTTGATTTTTTTATTTCTTCTGAAAGGCCTTTGACTCTTTTTAGCACTTCTTTCTGCTCTTCAACCATATTATCATTTATTAACTCAAGATTCTCCCTTAATTGCATATACCTCTCTTCTAAAAGCCTTACCCTCGCATTTAAGTCATTTATAAGGTAAGAAGTATCACCTATAGTTGCTATTGTTTCCTGCCCTGCCATCTTAAACGAAAAATATTTAATTACCTATTATTGTTTAATACCAGCACAACTATATTAAAGGTTATGTTAGCATAACAAAGTAGTATCATGTTATTTACAAGAAAAACTCCTCCTGGAGGATATGAAATAGAGAAAGAGGGTAATTTAGACATTCTTCGTATAAATTATGAAGGAAATTTAAGAGTCCCTTCAATAGAAAATGATCCTAGCTGCATGGCATTTACAGTTGATAAATTAGTAGAGGTTCCTTCGGCATCAAGAATCATTTTTCATCAAAGAAGAAATTATACTTACGACTTTAATCAAGTCCAGCTTTTAGTAGAGGTAGCTAATTTTTATAATCATTTAATAAAACAAAAAAAGCTTTTCTTAGCTAGAGGCGATGATCCATTCTTGTCTAATATAAAGTCCTTAGTCCTAACATTGCTGAAATCAGACCCATTGGGAGCATTTGTTGAAATAAAAAGGCTTCTTAGGGAAGAAAAAATAAACCTAAAAAAAGAAACAAGATCTGCAGTTGCAGCAGCAATGCAGGCAAGAATAAATGTTCTGCAAAATATTTACAGTTCTTTAGAGAAAATAAGGCTGATAATTATGGCAAGGCCTTATCTGGATGGTTATACAATCGGAGACAGAAGCGTTTATAAAAAATTTTTCCGACCGATGATATCACCTGATTTTATGTTTACTAAACTTATGGGCAGAATCCCATTGCATGCTGATGAAATGGATGCTTATAAAATTGATAAGAATACTGAAGTTAAAATTTTTACAATTCCTGGAAATTTAAAATATTTATATCACCTTACCCCTCCAGAATTTAAATTAAGTGAGGACCAATACGAGCTTTTAGATTTAGCAAAGAATGTTCTGGCAGAGCATAAGCCGACAGAGGAAGAGTTCATTGATCCTGACAGGATGAGGCAGACTTTCTATAACATTGGAACTGACTTAATCCAGGAGCTAAGTGAGCATAAAAATATCGGACTAAGTTTAAGGGAAATAAAGGAGTTGGCAAATATTCTAGTAAGATACACTGTAGGTTTTGGATTGATAGAAGTTTTGCTAAAAGATAAAAAAGTGCAGGATATTACAATTAATGGGCCTATAGGACAGACACCTATTTTTCTAGTTCACCAGGATTTTGATGATTGTCTTACAAATATTTATCCTGCAAGAGAAGATGGTGATGGATGGGCAACAAAATTCAGATTATTAAGCGGAAGACCTTTAGATGAAGCAAATCCTGTTTTGGATACAGAATTAATTGTTCCAGGGGCAAAAGCAAGAGTAGCAATCATTGGAAATCCATTAAATCCTTGGGGATTGGGATATGCTTTTAGAAGACACAGAGATAAGCCATGGACACTGCCTCTTTTTATTAATAATAATATGCTGTCTCCTTTAGCAGCAGGTCTGATAAGTTTTTTAGTTGATGGTTCTAGAACAATGCTGGTAGCTGGTACAAGGTCTTCTGGAAAAACTAGCTTACTGGGAAGTGTTTTAGTGGAAATAATGAAGAAATACAGACTGATAACATTAGAAGATACTCTAGAACTTCCTACTGAAGCTTTGAGAAATTTAGGATATAATATCCAGCCAATGAAAGTTAGGTCTGCTTTATCTCTGGCTGGAAAAGGAGAAACAGGATCTGCAGAAGGAATAAGGACTAGTTTAAGGATGGGTGATTCAAGTTTAATTGTCGGAGAAATAAGGAGTTCAATTAGAGGAAATGAAAAAGTTGTTATTATAGAAAAAGGTGAAACAAAAAGAATTCCTATAAAAGATTTAGAGAATAAAGATATAAATGATATTCATGTTCCTGTTTTAGATTTTAATTTAAAAACAAAACTGGTTAAGCTTACAGGTTTTGTCAAACATCCAAAAAGAAAAAAACTTTTAAGAGTTAAAACAAGAACTGGAAGAGAGGTTACTGTTACCCCAGATCATAGTTTATTTACATCCCATAATTTTAGGGTTTATCCTATAGAGTGTAAAGATTTGAAAACCGGAAGTAAGATTGTTTTACCTTCTAAATTACCTTCAGGCTATAATAATATAGAGCATTTTAATCTTTTAGATTTAATCCAAGATGCAAGAGTAGAAAATTTTGAAGAGCCGATTAAAAAAGTTATTTCAAATATTGGATGGAAAAAAGCAACGGCTATATGCAATATAAAATGTGGAGATATATATAATTTTTACAGAAGAAATCAAAAAACAAATATGCCTATAGAATCTTTCAATAATTTAATGCAATTCACTTCTATAGAACCAAAATTAGAAGAGTTGAATATTAAAAATGGCACAAGCAACACTTTGAAGGCATTATTTCCAGTTAATAATGATTTTTGCAGATTTTTAGGTTATTTTATCTCTGAAGGTTATTTTTCTGAAAGTTCTATTAAAATTTCTAATAATAATAAAAATATTGTTTCCGACATAATATCCTTGTCCAGAGCTATTTTTGATGTTAAGCCACACGTTCGAGAAACTAAAGGTCTGGGAAAGTCTAAACAGATTGTGATTAGCAACTCTCCTTTAGTTAAACTATTTAAAAAATTGGGTTGTGGCAGGACTAGTAAGGAAAAAAGAATCCCTTCTTTTATATTTGGCTTGTCAAATCCTAAAATATTTTCTTTTTTAAGTGGACTATATGCAGGTGATGGTAATTTTACTTCTTCTGAATCTTCTGGCAATGCTATCAGATATTATACAACCTCTTTTGATCTTGCTGATGATTTGATGTACCTATTACTTCATGTAGGTATAGTTGCAAGATTAGCTAAGAAAAAATCCTCTGGCCTATCTAACAATCCCATCTATGTTGTAGAATTTAAAAATAGGGAATTTGTTAAGAAATTTTTGGATAATGTAGACTTTGTTAAATACAGCCCTGAGATAGTTGAAAAATCTGCATCTCATTCAAATTTAAATACTGCAAGCTACGATATTAAGGATTTAGAGAAACATCTTAAGTTAACAAGAGACTATAGGCATTTAAGAAAATATTCCTCATGCGGCAAGGACTTCTTAAAAAGAATAACATCAGATAAAAATACACAGTCAGACGATTTTATAAAAACTTTTGCTAATGGCGAATTTTATTTAGATGAGGTAAAGGAGATAGAAGAAATTAATTTAGAGGAAGGAGAATATGTTTATGACCTTTCTGTTGACCATATGCAAAATTTTGTTGGAGGCACTGGAGGGATTTTATTGCACAATACTGAAGCAAAAGCACTTTATGAGGCAATGAGAGTCGGAGCTTTAGCAAATGTCGTTGCAGGAACAATTCATGGCGACAGCCCTTATGGTGTTTTTGACAGAGTAGTCAATGATTTAGAAGTTCCAAAAACAAGCTTCAAAGCAACAGACATAATAGTTGTTGCTAATCCTATAAAAAGCCCAGACGGACTTCATAGGTGGAGAAGAATAACCCAGATTACTGAAGTTAGAAAACACTGGCAGGATGACCCTTTAAGAGAAAAAGGCTTTGTTGATCTGATGAGATATGATGGAAAACAGGATTATATTGTACCTACAGATGATCTTTTGAACGGAGACAGCGATATTCTAAAGGGAATTGCAGGAAACGTTAAAGAGTGGATTGGAGATTGGGATGCAGTTTGGGACAATATCCTTTTAAGAGCGAAGATTAAAGAAACTATAGTTAGTTATGCAAATAAGTCTAAGAATTTAGATTTGCTTGAAGCAGAAAGTGTTATAGAAAGCAATGATATGTTTCATAGGATTTCAGACAGTGTCCGATCAGAAGTCGGAAGCTTAGACAACAAAAGAATCTATCAAGAATGGGAAGAATGGTTTAGAAGATATGTGAGAGAAAAAAAAGGTGGCACTTAATCCAAAAGACGTTGATGTTAATCGTATTATTAAAAAATACGAGGGCAAGCTTGGCGGCCAGTTAGGCACCCAGGAGAATCAGGAACTTGAAGCATTTTCCAGAGAGTATAGTATCTTTAAAAAAGAATTTTTAGCAAAAGGTCTCACTAAGTATGAGAATTACTGCAGAAAAGCAGAAAATATAATAAAGGTTGAGCCTGGAAAAAAAGATTTGCCAAGACTAGAAATGGCCATAGAGACAGCACATCTTGATGTAAGTCCTATGGGTGTTATGTCATTTGCAGTCTTAACAGGAATATTTGTTGTTTTTTTAGGACTGCTAATAGGAGTTTTAAGTTTTGCATTTACAGGAACAATAAAAATATTTTTCCCATTATTTTTTATTTTAATAGGAATTATTGGAGTTATTCCATTAAGCAAACTGCCTATATTTCTAGCAAATAAATGGAGATTAAAGGCATCCAACCAGATGGTTTTGTGTATTTTGTATGTTGTTATGTACATGAGGCATACTTCTAATTTAGAGCATGCTATAAGATTTGCAGCACAGCACATAGGTATGCCTCTAGCATTAGACCTAAGAAAAGTATTCTGGGATATTGAAACTGGAAAGTTTCATACTATAAAAGAAAGCATAGACTCTTATCTTGAAAATTGGAGAGGATACAATGATGAATTTATTGAAAGCTTTCATCTAATTGAATCCAGTTTGTATGAAACTACAGAAGACAGAAGAGTGGAGTTGTTGGATAAAGCATTAAATGTTATCTTGGAAGGAACTTATGAAAGAATGCTGCATTATGCCCATGACTTAAAGTCTCCAATTACTATACTTCATATGTTGGGTGTAGTTTTGCCAATCTTAGGATTGGTTGTATTTCCATTATTAAGCGCATTTGCAGGAGGAGTAATCAAATGGTACCATCTTGCCATGCTGTATAATATTATTTTGCCTATGATTGTATTTTTTGTAGGAACAAACATTCTTGCAAAAAGGCCAACTGGATATGGGGAGGCAGAAATAGATATCAATAGTCCTCAATTTAAGCAGTATAGGTTTTACAGGTTAAAATTAGGGGTAAAAGAAGTTTTAATTAATCCTCTGTATTTGGTCCTGCCAATACTATTTGTATTTTTGCTATTTGGATTTTTGCCTTTGCTGATATTTTGGGCAAATCCTACTTATGATTTAGAAATAGGAACTTTGAGGTTGTTAGATTATAAATGTACTGGAGAACAATGTACAGGCCCTTATGGACTTGGTGCTTTGATTTTAAGCTTACTGATACCTTTAGGAATAGCTCTTGCAATGGGATTATATTACAAAATTAAAACCAAAGAATTAATCAAAATAAGAAATGAAACTGTAAGATTAGAAAAGGAATTCAGCGGCAGTTTATTTCAATTAGGAAATAGGATTGGAGATGGATTGCCTGTTGAGATAGCTTTTAGCAAAGTTGCAGAAAATATGAAAGGCACAACAACAGGAAGTTTTTTTAGTGCTGTTATTGCTAATGTGGCTAAACTTGGAATGGGCTTAAGAGATGCTTTGTTTGATTCTGAAAGGGGTGCTGTATGGTTTTTTCCTTCTAATATTATTGAAGGAAGCATGAAAGTTTTGATTGAAGGGGCTAAAAAAGGACCTCAGATTGTTGCAAGAAGCTTGATCAGCATTTCAGATTATATCAACAGAGTCAGGAATATTAATGAAAGATTAAGAGACTTACTGGCTGATGTTGTAAGCAGCATGAAAGGGCAGGTTGGATTTTTAACTCCAATAATAGCAGGCATTGTTGTTGGGATTGGAAGCATGATAACAAATATTATTGGTCTTTTGGGAGAGCAATTAACTGGCACAACTGCAGGAGCAACAGGAGAATTAGGACCTGCTATAAGCCCTGCATTAGTTCAGGTATTTAATATCCAGGATGTTATGCCTCCATTTTATTTTCAGTTAGTTGTTGGATTGTATGTTGTTCAGATTACTATTATATTAACAATCTTGTCAAATGGAATTGAAAATGGCTTTGACAAAATAATGGGTGAAAATAGCCTTGGAAAGAATTTGTTTATAGCAAGCATATTTTACTTTATTGTCTCTGTTATAGTAATATTAATATTTAATACTTTAGCGGCAGGAATATTGGCAACAACCTTAGTTGCTTAGGATTATCTTGGATGGAGATTAATTCTCTTGAAATTCTCAGTAGTTTCTGTACTACCCCCATAAAGAGAGTAACTTTGATCGGAATTAAACTTATATAAATATAGCTTCATAATTATTGGAGATTTACCAGATTCTCTTTCTATTTCCATCTTTTCTCCATCACCAAATTTTAAAGTTAGACCTCCCTTTTCAAAAAAGATTGATTCTGGTGTAGGGTAAGATGTTATGTCATAGGAATCTGTCTTTAAAGGAAAGATTATAAGGCCTCCATAGGGTTTTCCATTTTCATTCGCAATTATTTCTCCAAAATTTACATAATAATCTAACAAATTAAATGTTTCTTTTCTAAAAGAATCTATTGCTTCCAAACTAGCATCATCTTTAATTAGACTACGTGCCTTTTTAATAATTGAGTAGAGATTATCATCCCCTGCATTAAGAAAATTGTCTATTGCATTGCGATCTTTTTCTTCTAATGCTTTTCGCTTTTCGGGATTACAATTCATAATATACCAATAAAAGGAATCTGCAGTGGTGGAACGTTTTTTTTCCAGAGTATCCTTTGAATCTTTTCCAAACTGTTTATAATAATGATTTACATCACTGATTACATGAGTAGCAACTTTTGGATTAATATTTTCAAACATTTCAGGACCATAATAATTATGAGCAATCACAGCAGGCAATTCCATATTAGAAATTTTATCTTCTAAATTTAAGCTAAACCTGATTTTTACTACATCTTTTCCAGCATCCGCTCCTGCTTGTGTATTTATGTAAATTGGCAGGTAATCAACCTTATTAGGATCTTTTGCCCATTCTGGAAGCTTTTCTTGCGCATCTGCTATATCCTCTCTTTTTTGCTCTTCAAATGATTTTATTCCCAAAGAAAAGAATGGAAGTTTTGTCTGAATCAGATTTTCCAGCAATCCAGTTTCTAAATCCCTTACTTTTTGGGAGTCTGACTTTATTTCCACAAAGCTTTTTGATTTAAAATCCCACCTTTCAGTTTTTATGCTATCATGATCTATGTTCATTTCTTCTGGAACTGCAAAAACGACAACAGTATCGCTTATCTGTGGCCTAATCAGCCTTTCTTCAGGAGAAAAATTATTGCTTTTTATTAAAATTTCATATTCCAATGTATTTGATAATTCTTTTGAGCCCGATATTTCTACTGTAGTCTTGCTTGGTTTATGTTCTTTTTTGTATAATGTTTGCTGGGCTTCTAGATTTAATGGTAATAATCCAAGTAAGCTTCCTGTTATTGTAGGCAGTAATGTCTTTAATTTCATGATAAGTTTTATATATACAGCAAGGTTTAAATAATTTATGGTTATTCTGTATTTATTATGGATATTAGAAAAGGATTAGCAACATTAGGTTTATTTGGGATTTTATCCTCTAGCCTATATGCCCAGGATATTTTTTATCCAAAGGGATTGCCAGAAATGTTAAGGCCTACAAAAGCAGTAAGCGAAGAGTCTCAAGATAAGAACAAAAATGGTTTTAGGGATGAATTTGAAGTAGGGGTTCATTATGAAGTTGATGGCAAGGAGACTATTTTTAATGCCTATCTTGTTAAGGAACAAACATTTAGTAATCCTGCTGTCGGATGGTACATAGAAGGAGACCTAAAAGACTATTTCATGTATAGTGATATCTGCAGAATTGCTAGCATTAATCTGCTTGTAAGAGACATGAAAAAAAATGATACAATAAAGATTTTAGAAGAAAAAAAAGAATTATATGAAAAAGCAAGAAGTCTTATTGATACAAGAGATGATATTAAAAAGATATCAAAACTGCTAGGAGAGTATATCTTTAAAAAAATAGGAATTCCTACAATACCAGAAAGTTTGCAAGGATTAGTAAATACTACTTTAGAGGATATCCTAAAAGAAGGATTTCACAGACATCTTAATAGTACCTTATCTCATAATGTTCCTAAATCATTTAAAAGTGAGGATGAGGTATTTCAGACTATATCTGGTTTTTTGGATATAAAAACTCGAGATATAGATAAAGGTATAACTGCTTTGAAAAGTATGCTTAATGTAATTGATGTTTATGGCAATAGCAAAGAAACTGAATTTTTGAATTTAGAGCGTTGTTTGATGTTTGAGAGAGATATTGAATTAATGGCACAAACTGATAGCAATCTTGGTTATATGAAAGAGATATTTGAAGATGAAGCTGGAAGTTTCTATAAAGCATTAAAAACAATCGCCAAGGAAACAGCATCTGGTAGTGGTATAGAAGCGGATAGATTATTAAACATACTAAGTCTAGATGGAAAATTTGAAAAAGCTATTGAGAGAAAAGCCCAAATTAAGGCAGATTGGCAAAAGAATTTATGGACTATGGAAACAACATACTATCTTAGACCTAATAGCGGAGCAACTAAAATAGCTGATATCTTGGAGATAAGCCCTTTATCAGCAGAAGAAACTTTGGATGAATTTTTAGGTAGAGTGAGTGATAGCCACTTTCTTAATATTTATTCTATGGTGGCTGATGTCGACAAAAAATTTCTTCAGAAGCTAATTAATGATGAGAATAAGATTATTTTTAAAGAAACTGGTAAAAGAGAAGTATTTCATACTGAAGAAGATGTGGTATTATTTCATGTAACAATGGCATATGAATATGAGTCTGAAAAACTTGAAACAGGATGGCAAATTGGATTAGGAAGATCAAAAAATGGTGCCCCTTATAGGGTTTTCGAAGTCGATAGTAAAATGAAATACCTTTTTGGGGGTGAAGAAGCATTAACTGGGGTTTTAGAGAGTTGGAAAAAAACATTAAAAGATGAAAGCAGAATTTATAAATGAAAAGAGGTATTGAAAATCAGACTTTAATCATCATAGCAACCTTAATTTTAATCTTAATATTGATAGCTATTTGGATTTATTCAACTAAAGGGAATTTAGGGCTTGTATTAAAATGAACAAAAGAGGTGTAAGTAGTGCAGTACTTGGAATAATTGTCGGCTTAATTTTTGTTTTAATTGCAATTGCAATTTATTTTCCCCTTACAAAAGAAATTAAAACTGGAACAGAAGGAGCTGTAGTAGACCTGGTTTGTAAAACAAGCCTGGATTTGACTGCCCAAAGAATTAAAGGCCCTTTGGGAATAACCTTATTAGAAACAGGAGCTCAGCCAAAATGCAAGACTTATGATATTCTAATAACACAAAAAGATGTAGATTTGATTAAATCTTCTACTAAAGAAAATGATGAAAATTCTATAAAAAGAATAATAGCAGAAATAATGACAAAAGGGATAAGGGTAACAACATTGAATGACAAAGGTACAAAGAAAAGAACAGATGTTGGTGGGATGTGGGCAACTGTTTCAAGAGGCACAAAGCAATTATTTGAGGATGAAGCAGGAGTATTTTGTCTGCCTTGGGCAACTATAGGTTTTGATGATGAAGTTAAGAAAAAAGTTCCAAATATAAATAGATTCAATTCTTATCTTTTAGAAACTCCAATAGAAAAAGGAAAACCCCAAACTTATTTTGAGTACTTAAGCAATTCTGAAGGATTAACGATTCAGGATAAATCACAATTAAACAATATACAATCACAAAGCGCTCTCAGCACATCAAATGAATATAGCTTGTTCTTTATTCAGGATGTGCAAACTAATTGGGAGGCTTGGGGAACTGTTATAGGAGTAACTGCTGGTGCATTAATTTTAGCCCCTTTTACTTTTGGAGGTAGCATTGCCGCAGCTGCAGTAATTATAGGAACAGCTGCTGTTGGGGGAGGTCTTGTTGGATATGGTGCTGGAGGATTAGTTATGGGTGATGGATACACCACATCTTATCATTTAATCCAATATGACAAAAAAAGTGTTAAAGAATTAGGATGCAATATATTGAAGTAGGTTTATATACAATTAAATATTAAAAATAAAAATGAAAAAAGGGCAGGAGTTAAATATAGGGCTGGTTGTTATTTTAATAATTGCAATTTTACTGCTTATATGGGGAATCAGCTTCATGATACAATCTAAGGAAAAGCAAGAAGGAATCACAGAGACTTTTTCAGAGAATGTAAAGGATATAGGAAAGACCTTTTACAATAATAATTTTTTTACTTTAGAAAATAATAAATTTAAAATTTTGAATTACATTAAAAATGGACAAGAAAGGAATTGAGTTCAACCTCAAAATAATAGTAGGGATAATTTTGGCAATTATCTTTTTAGTCCTGGTTATTCTGCTATTTCAAGATGCAGGTTCTTTAAGAGACGCTTTATTAGGTATTAAAATTCCTTAATGATAAGTTTTATATATCTACTTAGAGTTAATTTTGTTATGAACAAAAGAGGTATTGAATTTAATTTAACAACTATAGCAGTATTAATTCTAATTGTTATCGGTTTGGTTTTACTCATTGTATTTGTAGTCCCTACTTTTACAAAATTAACAGGAGAAGAAGGATTGGGTAAAGGAGAGCAGATTGCAAAGCAAGGATTATTGGGAATTGACTGGGATGAATTAACTCTTGAAGAACAAGCAAAATTGGAACCTTCTCAGGCAGATGATACAAGATTAAACACTGCCAATAAATATTTACAAAACGGCAATGAAGTTGATTGTGATAGAGCAAAAATACTTGCTGAAGATGTTTTAAAAGAGCCATCTACTGAGGAAATAAGAAAAAGAGCAAATGATATAATGAACAGCGTAAATGATTGTAAAGCTAAATTTCTTTATGAAAACTCATTAATTCAGGAAAAAGTTGCATACAAAACAAATAGTAAAGACAGTTATGTTAAGGCAAAAGAACAATTCCAAGAAGTAATAAACAAATATTCAGCTACAACATATGCTACAGATTCTCTAGCAAGAATAAATGCTTTGGATATTGCATTTGGAGAAGTTAAAGAAGAGGATTTTTTAAAACAATATACTGAGCCTACACCTCAAAATCTTTATGCTGTAGGTAATTATTTTTTTAAGAAAGGTGAAGCTGATTATAACCTTTATACTTCAAATTTTAATGAGAACACAAGATTAAGATCAAGAGGTTCTTATAAGCAAGCTTTAGATAAATATGCAGATATAGAGATACAATATCCTGAAAGTCCTGAATTAAAAACTACTTTGTTAGATCAGGCAGCAATATTTGAAAGGATGGCAGTAATAGACAGCTTAAGATATAATAATGTTATAGCCTATGGATCCTACTCAAGAATTTTAATGAATTATGATGCTAAGTTAACAGAAAGCGAAAAAGAAAGCATAAAAAATAAAATCTTAACTTTAAGCAAATCAGGCTTTGCTAGTAAATTAAAAATAGAACTGACTGTCTTAGGATATATCTCAAGATATGGCATTATTTATAATACAGATGACCAGTTTAGAGATTCTTCTGAATACCCTTTAATCAGTCTAAGTAAAGATGAAACATTTGATCTTAGGCCATCTTTTACTTCTACACTTTCAGGGGAAGAATTTAAAGCAAAAGATCATTTACATGAAGATAAGCCGGTTTGGTTCCAATTATTAATCAAAGATGAATTTGATAATGAATTATGTTTTGTTTCAACAAATGAAGATCCTAATATTAAGCTAAAAGATTTATTAGGCAAAGTAATCTTACCAGGAATAGGTTGTACCAGAACTCATTTAACCTTAGTTTTGGCAGATTACAATAAAAATACTTTTACTTTTAAATTCAAAATTTCAGCTATCCCTTATTTTACAAATCAAGGTCTGGAAGATTGGGAAAAAAATAGAGATAAAGAAACATTTGGAGAGGAAATAGAGTAGCACCAAGTATAGGAAAACTTTAAATACAAATTAATATCTATAAAATTATAAAAGAGGTGTAAAATATGAACAAAAGAGGCCAAGGATTACCATTAAATGTTATTGTTATAGCTATTATTGTTGTAGTAGCCTTAGTTGTTATTGTTGCATTTTTCTTAGGTGGTTTTGGACAATTGGGAGGAAAGGCTGGAGAAACAGCAGGCGTTGGATTAAAAGGGACATCTGAGGCTTTAGCAGTTGCAAGCTGCCAGAGTTTGTGTGCTCAGGCAAAAGCATTTTCACCATCACAAAGAGCAGACTCAACCTTCTGTAGAGAAACAAAGAATGTTGATAAAAACAATGATGGAAAGATTGAAGGAAGCGATGAAGAAAATCTGAAATGTAAAGAACTTGTAGACTGTACAGATTCAGTAAATGGTGAAGCTATTTGCGGATAAGCTTTACAAATCTTTATATAATACCTTTTTCTTTTTTTATTTATGGATAAAAGAGGACAGGAAGGGATTCCAGTTTTGCAGGCTTATTCTGTTGTTAAAATGATTATTGCAGTTGTAGTAGTTTTGATCATTATAGGCATAGTTGCCACAGCATGTAATTTCATTCAAACATTCGGATTGGATTCTGGAACTGAAAAGACATTTGATAGTCTTGTTTCTAATATTAATCGCATCTCAAAAGAGGATTATAAAGGAGCAAGTAAGGTGGAGATTCCTGGCGGTTTTGTTGGAGCAGATCTTGCTATTGTTGGTTTTGATATAGGTCAAAATAGTATAGGTGATCCAGGAATATTCGGAGATGATACAGTAAACAGGCCATTTGAATGCGGAGAAGCAAGCAATTTCAGCTGTTTGGTGATTTGTGGCTTTGGAGATGAAGTCAATGAATTTTCCTGCAGCGGTGATAAACTAATTGGCGGAAAAGTTGCAGTATTTAAAAATGTAATGTTAAAATCTAAATCTAATCCGGATAAAGTAGGTTTTGTCTTAATTAGGGGAGAGGATAACTCCGGAAAAAACAGAGGAATACAGCATTTGACTATTGAGAAGGCAGACAATATACTTTATATTGATGTTTCAGAAGCATAAATATTATAAATTAAGATTAATCTAAATTCTTATGAACAAAAGAGGTGGAGTACTTTCAGACACAGCATTAGAGATTGGTGCAAGTGTTTTGATAGTAGTAATCTTTATAACATTTCTCAGCTTTGTTGTTCCTAAATCAAGCGGAGAAGGATTTAAAGCAGAGGTAATAGCAAGAGACCTTGCTTTGGAGATTAAAGTTTTAGAAGGCATAAAGGAAGAAGTAGATGTCCATTACACAATAAGCAAAGATATTAATTTAAAGATAACAAGTAATTTTGTCAAAGTTGATGAGGTTATAATACTAACAGAGTCAAATTTAGAAGCTGATTTTGAGCAGGAAATAAAAAGAAACACCAATTTACTATTTTCTAAAAGAGGAAATAAACTGGAGGTTAAAGTAGTATGACAGACGCTGCAGGCAGTGATATGATTCTGACAGCAGTTGCAATTATCTTCATAACTGCTATAGCCTTTGTCATTGCATACTTTGTAGGCAGTTTGTCTACTCTTGAGAAGCAGGATTATCCTGCTGTTTTAAGTGTTGATAAGCATAAAGTTGAAAATTGCTTAAGTTTAGATGAAAAAATACTTGATTTTAACAAGTTTAATGATAGTACTTTAAGAGACTGCGTTAAAAGTGGAGTAATGATTAAAGTAAGTGATTTAGAAGGTAATTTGGTAAAAGAGTTTGATTCTGGAAATGAATTATCAAGGAGATTTCCTTTATGCAGTATAGAAGAAAGCAGGTTCAAATGCAAAGAATATTCAGGAAGGTATCTTGTTGAGAATGATGGAGTAAAGGATTATTTATTAGAGATAAGCCTGGTGACCAAAAATGTTTAATAAAAAAGGAATAGAGGCAAATATATTTATTTTAATAGCAGCAATTATTGGATTTATAATATTAACAGCAGTTTTTTTCTTGATTTACTCATCAATTAATCTACAAACAGCTAAATTAGAGCTAAAAACATATACCGATGCAGAAGTTAATAATCTAGATAATGAGCTTTACTCTATTTTATTTGGAAACACCAATTTAGATGACTTAATCATTGAAGGCGAAGTTTTAGACAGAAAAGGAGAAATCGATAAAGAAGTAAGCAGAGCTTTAGAGGCTTACAAAGATGATGGAAGATTATATTCATTCGTCATAAATTATCAAGGAAAAGAAAAAATTGTTTATGGAGAGAACTTAGAGGCAGACTACATTAACAAAATAGAATCAAATTTAAGACTGCCAAGCTTAGAAAATGAGTTTATAGAAGTCAAATTGATAACAGCATTTTCAGATTACTCAAAGCAGGCTAGATACTATGCTTTATTGGCTTAAAATGGACAAAAAAGGATTCAGCAATATATTCTTTGTATTTTTAATAGCCTTAGCTTTTATTTTTTACATTGCTCCGATATACTTAAAGTTAAATTCAGAGCCAATAAAACCTCAAGGCATAGGTGCTGATGCAATAAAATTAATTAATTCTTATGATGTTGTTGAAGATTTTAAAATTTATCTTGAAAAAAGCGCAGAGTTGTCATCATGCCAGGCTTTTTATGACCATACAAAAAATGGAGGATATTTTGAAAACAAATGCGGAAAAGAAAATGGTTATAATAAATGGGATGTAAACTGCAATCCTTTTAATAATTTAGAGTCTGATTACAAAAAATATTTTGACAGGGAATTTAAGCAGTATTTTCAGACAACAGCAAGCTATATTTATTCATTTGATGATGGAAATTTTATTGGAGCAACAGAAAGCAAAGTTGAAAAGAGCTTTGATGGAATAAGATACTTTGTAAGCCCTACATTTAGGATTAAGCCAGATTTTGATTTAAAGATTTACAGCGAAATAAATAATAAGATAGAGGAAAACATAAACTGCTTTTCCGATACTGAAAAATCTCCTGATTTATGCATAAAAGAGGATAACTGGAATATGGAAAGGAAGGGAAAATTGATATTTTTTGACATAAAAACAGATACAAAATGCATTATTAAAGACGGAAATGAATTTAAAGAAGACAATGCCAATATAAAATTTATTAGAGACTTTACAAAAAAAGACTTATTGGCAACAGAAAATTTGTTGGGTTGAAAACAACAATCTTTTAATAGGAGTAATTCATGATTTAGTTGGGGTGTTTAGATGCTAAGAGTAGGATATGATGAGATTATCGAGAGAATAAAGAAGGAAAAAGGTCTTTCTGACATTGAGATTAAGGGAAAGATAGATAAAAAACTAAGTGACTTGGCAGGACTGATTTCTAAGGAAGGTGCAGCACATATTGTTGCCAATGAGCTAGGCATTAAGCTTTTTGACAAGGCTATGATGGAGAAGGTTAAAATAAAGGATTTATTAATCGGAATGAGGAAAGTGGGGATAAACGGAAAAGTAACAAGTGTTTTTAGCGTTAATTCTTTTATAAAAGATGGAAAGGAAAGAAAAGTAGGAAGCTTTATGGCTGGGGATGAAACAGGAAGGGTAAGGATTGTTGTATGGGATGAAAAGCATATTAAAGAAATGGAAGAGGGAAATATAAAAGAGGATGTTATTGTCAAAGTTGAGAATGCTTATGTAAAGGAAAATAACGGGTTTAAGGAGATTCATCTTAACGGAAACAGCATTTTATCTGTAAATCCTGAAGGAATTAAGATTGAGAAAGTTTCAGATGTGAAAGCAGCAAATATTTTCAGAAAAAAGATTAATGAGCTAAAAGAGAAAGAGACTAATGTAAGCCTAATAGGAACTTTAGTGCAGTTATTCCAGCCAAGGTTTTTTGAAGTATGTAGTGAATGCGGAAAAAAAGCATTGCTTGAAAATGGAAGCTACAACTGTGAGCAGCATGGAATTGTGTCTGTAAAAAGCGTTCCTGTCCTGAATTTTGTCATGGATGACGGCTCCGGAGTGATAAGAACTGTTGCTTTCAGAGACAATGCATGCAGAATACTTAAAATGGATGAAGAGAAAGTTCTTGAATTAAAGGACAATGCAAAATTTGAAGAGCATAAATTAAACATAGAGGGAAACCAGTATGTTGTTGATGGAAGAACAAGCAAGAATCAGATGTTTGAGAGGGTAGAATTTGTTGCAAACAATGTCAAGGAAGTTACTCCTGAAATTTTGATGCAGGAATTAGGATAAATTACTTTCTTCTGTGTTTTTGTGTTTCATATTCAGTGTATCTTATTTTCCACTCTCCTTCTTCATTAACAAACCCAATTGTATTTTTTGACACATCTCCAGTCACAAATGTCTCTTTAGTATACATGAGAAGCAAGTCTCCTCTTGATCTTGTTTCTATAACGGTAAAATCTATTGTATTCTCCAAAGGTCTAAATCTTTTCAGCATCTCCATATCAGAGAGAGAGCTGTAACTTTTTGTAGACCTGTAGTCATTAAATAATTCTGAAGAGAGACAGTCCATAGCTTCATCATAATCCTTTTCATTTATTGCGCTTAAGTACCTTCTCAAAACTCCTGTGGGATTATTTTCATATTGTTTTTCTTGTTTTAGATTTGAACCAACTAATAATCCTGCCAATCCTGCTCCACCTATGCCAACTCCAACTAATGAGTAAGTAAGAAACCTTCTTCTTGATTTTACAGGAATATCTTTTGTTTCATCGTCTTCCATGCAAGTTTGGTATAAGCAAGTTATATAAATGTGTTGGGTATTTTTAACCAAGTAGTAAAATGATGTTTAGAACGCATTTGGTTTTTGCTTTTTTATTTGGATTAATTATAAATTCTTTTTTTAGTGTTGGTAATGTTTACTTGTTTATGATATTTGTTCTGTTTGCAGCAGGACTGCCTGATATAGACCACCCTGGAAGCAAATATGGAAGAAAATTAGGAATAATTTCTAAAGCAATTAATTTTGTTCTTGGCCATAGAGGGATATTCCACAGCTTGTTTTTTGCCTTATTATTAAGTGTAATTGTGTGGTATTTTAATCAAACTATTGGCTATGGGATATTTGCTGGATATTTAAGCCATCTGATTGGAGATGGATTAAGCAAAGAGGGAATCAATCTTTTGTATCCTTTTACTAAATTAGAGATTAAGGGATTTTTGAGAGTTGGAGGTATTGTTGAGAATATTTTATTCATATTTTTATTAGGACTGAGTTTTTATGTTGTTATTTTCTGATTAATTATATTCTACAAAATATGTTCTGGAGTTACGCGTCTACGCGTCTTCCCTACAGATTAAGTATATAAAGGAGTCTGCTATTACAGGTATAACCTCATGAAATAGTTCGAACAGAGAGGATGTATTTTGGACTATTTCTATTGAGGATGAAAAAAGATCCGAAAGGAAGAGGAGGAAAAAATGACACAACCAATTAAAAAATGCAGAATCTCAAACTGGGAAGGTGTAGTTTGGGATAATAAGAAAAAATTATCTAACGGTGTTGAAGTTGGATACAAAACTGTGACAGTAAGCAGAGGATATAAAAAAAAGGATGAGGATATCTGGAGAAGCGAGGTTATCAATAACATAAGATTAAATGATATACCAAAATTAAAGACTATTTTGGACAAACTTCAGGAATTTTTATACTTTGAGGCAAGAGAACAGGAAGGAGAGGTTGAGGAATAATGACGGAAGAAACAAAAAAAGAGAAGATTTTAGATGATATTACTAAATTGCCTGGTGTTGGCAAGGCTACTGCTGAAAAACTGGTTTCTTCAGGTTTTGATAATTTAATGAGTTTAGCTGTTGCCAGTCCTGGAGAACTTATTGAAGCATCAGAAATCACAGAAAATACTGCCAAAAAAATAATTTATGCAGCAAGGGAGAAATTAAATATGGGTTTTGAATCCGGCATAGATCTATTAAAAAAAGCAGAGAAAGTAGAGAGAATAACAACTGGAAGTAAGGAAGTTGATCGGCTTTTGGGTGGCGGTTTGGAAACAGGAACATTAACAGAATTTCATGGTTCTTATGCCAGTGGGAAATCGCAATTAGGCTACCAGTTAGCCATAAATGTTCAGCTGCCTAAAGAGAAAGGGGGATTAAATTCAGGTGTAATATTTTTGGATACTGAAAGCACATTCAGACCTTCTAGGATTAAACAACTAGCAGAAGCCCAAGGTTTAGATCCTGAAGAAGTTTTAAAAAATATTAAAATTGCCAGATGTTTTAATAGCGACCATCAAACTTTGCTTGCTGAAAAAATTGGGGATATAATAAAAGAAGGGTTTAATGCAAAGCTGGTGATTATAGACTCTTTAATGGCCTTATTCAGGTCAGACTATACGGGCAGAGGCACGTTAGCTGATCGTCAACAGAAACTAAATAAGCATTTGCATATTTTACAAAAATTGGCAGATATGTATAACGTGGCAGTCTATATCACAAATCAGGTTATGTCAAAACCTGATGTATTTTTTGGAGACCCAACTGAAGCTGTCGGGGGCAATATAGTCGGACACGGGATTAATATAAGATGCTATGTAAGAAAAGGCAAGAAAGGCACAAGGGTGGCAAAACTAGTGGACAGCAGTTATCTTCCTGAGAGCGAAGCAATATTTAAGATTACTCCTGAAGGCATACAAGACGCTTAATTTTTTATTTTTTTTAATTTAAGAGGTGATTATGAAAAAAGAAATATCTAGGGATATTCTTTATGAAGAATATATAACAAAAGAAAAATCAATTAAAGAGATTGCAAAATTCTTTAACTTAAGTTATAATACTGCCAAATTAAGACTAAAAGAGAACAATATAAAGATAAGAAAAGATTCTGAACAGATGAGGATTAATTATAAAAGGAGACTGATAAAAAATAGAAATTATTTGCCAGAAAATGTTGATGAAGATCCAAAATTTTTCTATATTATAGGGGCAATTAAAGGAGACGGGCATGTAAATGAGAAGGATGGAGTTATCCAAATAAGTGTTATTGATATGGATTTTCTAAAATATTTCAAATCAATTATTAATGAATTAATGCCTAATTGGAATGTTAAAATACTTAAGCATATTGAAGGCAAAGAAAATATTAAATCCCAATTTAGAATAAGTATTGGATCTAGAGATTTTTCTATAAAATTTAGGAATTTTATTCCCAGAACTAGAGATCAAAAAATCTGGTTTTTGAAAGGAATTTTTGATGCTGAAGGCTCAGCATATTTTTCATGGAAGATGCGCACAATTGGGAAATATCAATTTTTAAGTTTTAACAAGAATATTTCCTTATCACAGAAGGATGTTAAAGATTTAGAGTTATGGTCTAGTTACTTGAACGAATTATCAATAAAAAGCAGTTTGCATGATAATTCCAAAAAATTAAGAAGAAACTCAAATAGGATAAAAGTGAGTGATATTGCGATTAAGAATAATGATTCTATAAGACAGTTCAAAAATTTAGTAGGATTTAGGATAAAAAGAAAACATGATAGGTTAAACTATATAATTTCAAATATTGGAAAATCTCAAATGAAAGATAAGGATATATCATTAATATTAAAACTTTATAAAGAAACTAGTTTCGGGTCTCATAGTATAGCCAAAATTCTTGATAGATCGAAATCATCCATATTATACATTCTTAAAAAATATGGAGTCTCATATAGAAATAAACCTAAAGGCAATCATTTTATAGAAAGTGAAATAAGAAAAGCAGAGGAAATTTGTAATAGAAAATTAGATTTTTTATTAAAAAATAAAGAAGGTGATTATGTTGGACATAATAGAACTAGTGAAAAAAGAGATGTTTAGAAGGAAATACAGCGAGAGAACCATCCATAGTTATTTATTTTTTTTAAGAAAATTTTTAAGATACTGCCATAAGGAGCCAAGAAAGATATCAAAAAAAGACATTAAGGGATATCTTGAAAAACTTTCTGCTAAAAATGTTTCAGGAAGCACAATCAATGTTAATCTAAATGCATTGAAGTTTATGCTTGAAAATATTCTGAATAAAAGATTTATGATAAAAATAAGATATTCAAAAACTCCAAAAACACTGCCTTCTGTTCTAGGCAAAGAGGAAGTTTTTAGGCTTATAAAAGCAATAAAGAATGAAAAACATAGACTAATGGTAAGACTGATGTATGGATCTGGATTAAGGGTTAGTGAACTGACAAATCTGAGAGTTAAGGACTTTGATTTTGAAAATAATTATGGATTTGTAAGGCATGGAAAAGGAAACAAAGACAGGATGTTCATAATTCCAGATTCTTTAAAGGAAGAGTTGATTAAATATGTCAAAAATAAATCTTCTTATGACTCCTGGCTATTTGAAAGCTATAATGGACATATCAGCTCCAGAACTCTGCAGGTTATAATCAAGAAAGCTGCCAAAGAAGCAAAAATAAAGAAGAATGTTCATCCCCATACTTTAAGGCATTCATATGCTACACATTTAATTGAGAATGGATATGATGTCACATCTGTACAGTCGCTTTTAGGGCACAATAGTGCTGAAACAACAATGATATATTTGCATATTGCCAAACCTAAGATGATAAATGTCAAGAGTCCTTTAGATGAATTGCAACTTGGTGATGGAGACAAAAAATATGGTTATGAGATTGAAGAATCTAAGGCTATAGAGCTTATAAACAGCGATAATAAAGGGTTGCGTATATGAACTGTTAAATACAATTGAGTTCTCGCTAATTACTAGAAACGGGAAGGGGGCGTCGTCCTGCGGACATATTGCCTTTTTTGCGAAAAAGAGAATTTATTGGGAAGGGGCGTTAATGGTACAAACACTTAGTTTTAATTTTGTAAAAGAGCAGTATTTATAAATAAACTATGATTTATTTGTTAAAGGTGAAAGAATGCTCAACCAAGAAAAAAAAGAACTCATAGCTCGTGAGGTAATTAGAACATTAAAATCTAGATTTGATTCTTTTCCAGAAGATTCTAAAAACAATAGAAACGCTCCGTTTCACGAGTCTTTTCTTAATGCCTTTTCTGACAAATTGAAAGGAAATATTAAGGATGCTCCATACTTAATAAGCTTGAGTAGCTGGTTACATGGACTTAATACTACTTTAGGACAATCTTTTTTTGAAAGTGTAGCCCATATCCTTTCGGGCGGAGATAAAAAAGAGTTTACAAAAAAGAAGAAAAGTTCATTATATATTAGCACTTCACAACAAAATGAAATTTCTAAGATAATTACAAATCTTAAAAGCAAATCCTGCGCACCAAATGTCAATGATGAGAATAAAATTATATTCAAAATTGATAAATCCAAAGTAACAGAAGCAATGGACTTTACCGCAGATAATTATTTAGAAAATGATAAGGTTATTGAAGCAATTGAATTAAAGTCTGTCAAACCAAATTCAGGTGAGATGCGGGGAGAAAAACAGAAAATATTGATAGCCAAAGCAGCTCTTAAAAAGAGACATCCTTCTAAAAATATTCTGTTCTTTATTGGATTTCCATTCGATCCAACTTCACCTACACCCACAAACAGCGATAAAAAAAGATTTATGGATTCAATAATAGAGTTTAATAAATTTTTCAGTCCTGATGAAGTTTTAGTCGGAGATGAATTATGGGATAGGTTATCTGGTGATAAAAATACCATGCAACAAATACTAGACATAATTAATAAAATTGCTACACCGCATTTCATTAATAATTATAATTTTCTTAAGAATTCTATAAATAGAGCAACTTATCAACAACGTTATGAGTCTCTATTGAAGGAATGGAATCTCACTAATAACTCTTCTATTTAATTTTTATATTTGCCTTCTTCATATGAAATATTATCTCTGCATAAGGTTGTCTGTCTCTTTCTGTTCTATTCAAAACAGGTCTTTTAAATTGCTCAACGATTTTTAATCCGCTTTTTTCAGCAATAATTGGGTAGAGATTGTATTTGTCATTCGCAACAATAAAAAAGTTGCCGTTGTCTTTGATAAAACGGCTTATATTCAAGAAAACTTTACTTATTCCTTCAACATACTCGTCTTTTGCTTTTTGCCCTTGTCCTTTGAATAGTGGACCTATTTCTTTGTCATCTTTTCTTGAAATCCCAAAAAGCTCGTAAGCGTAAGCATGTTGTTCATGGTAATCGATTTGACCAACATATGGTGGAGAAGTAAAAATACCATCTATTTTTTTATTTACTAGAAGCCTGTAAAATTCAGGGTTTTGTTGTTTTATTTCTCTAAAAATATCTGCTTCTCTTGAATCTCCATGAATAACGCCAGTAAATACTTTTTTCTTTATATTTGAAAAGTCCTTTAATCTTGCAACAGTATCAAAAGTATATCTTCTTAAATGACTATTTATCGTATTTAAAGGAGTGCATATTTTTTTATGCTTTCTGCAATAATAAGGTCCTGTTTGTGGCTCTTTTAAGGTGGCTAAATCTGAGTGAGTTGTTGCTCTACAAGACCTTGCAGTTCTGCTTAATACAATCCTCATAATATTTTTTATTTTTTCATCTTTCTCATTTTCAATCAATTTTAAGTAATAAAATAATTCTTGTCTAACTCTTTTTGAGAACCATTTTGATAAGAAACTATTCATCTTTTTTTCATCAAGGAGTATCGTTTTATCTTTAGTTCCGTTCTTTTCAAAAAATTCTTTATTTTCTTTAAGGAATTGCTTTAATTTTTCTTCTCCGTATTCCTCTTCTTCAATTTCGTCCTTATGCACTTTCCTCTTAAATTCAGGATTTGGAAAGTATTTTTTATTAAACTCGCTTAATCTTTCTTTTAATTCCAAATCAAAGCTATCATTAAATACTTTGTTGCTAAAATTGGTTGTTTGTGATAAGATATTTTTTAGAGTATAACTTAATTTGAAAATGTCATATTCATCTAATTTTACTCTTGAAATCATGCAATTAAAATCTGAAATATCAATTCCTATGGAATGCAACCCTAACTCAGAAGATTGTACCAGTGTTGTACCGCTTCCCATAAATGGATCAAGAATGATATTTCCCGCTTTAAAGAAAATTTGTTTCTTGTAATCGTTTAAATGGGAATCTAAAAAATACTCCACCAATTGAGGTATAAACTTTCCTTTATAAGGATGTAATCTATGAACATGCTTGGTAGTGTCAGATTCTCTTAAATTTGAAAATGACAAACCCCAATTTAAATCATTCCCTAATTGACTTTTCCATGATTCCTGTTTTTTTGCTAAATGTTCATCATAGTATTTTTTAAGTTCATCTAAATTGACTTTTATTTTCTTTTCTTCATCAAGGTACTTTCTAATTTTTGCATATTGGATAAGATAACTAATGTTAGAAGTGGTTACAGGTCTATCTAAATAATCGCTTGCCCATTGCGATGCTTGACCTAAAGATAAAAGTTCTTGGCTCATCTTTCCCCTTTTTTTGTTTTTTCTTCCATAAACACTTCTATGCTTCTTGATAAGGCTACTGCATTTTTCTTACAAAACTCTTTATATTTTTCGTAAGTATCTTCATCAAGACTTAATGTCACATTTTTTTGTACCATAATCAACCCCTCAAATGAATACAAATGTATGTAATTGAGCAACTATATAAAGTTTTCGGGCCATTGTCCAGTGACTATAGATAACGCCCCTTCCCACTCTTCTTTTTTAAGAAAAAAGAAGCAAAAAACGGACGCCCCCTTCCCTAACGATTTTAGTCTGCTTCGCAGAATTCATTGGCGAGAACTCAACTCTGCGGACGCAGGTTTTCCGAACTTCGTAGCGGAAAACGTATTTAACACCGATTATACGCAATTCAAAAAATATTTTTCTAACGGAGAATAAGGAATGATGGGCTTTTAAAGGGGAATAAATTTGATTTTTTCTTTATTTAATGAGGGGGGGGAAAATATTGTGTTTTCTTCCGCTATCGCTTCAGAAAACGATTTATTTATAAACTTTATGTGCTAACCTTAAATTATGGCTGAAACTTTAATTAAAACTTTTATACAAATCTCCAAGGCAGATACAAAAATCGCTGGAGGGAAAGGATCATCTCTTGGAGAAATGACACAAGCAGGAATTCCAGTTCCTGAAGGTTTTGTTATTCTTTCCAATGCCTTTGATAGATTTTTGGAAAAAACTGATTTAAATGTAGAAATTGACGCTGTTTTAGATGAAGTTGATATTAAAGAAGTTCATACTGTTGAAAATGCTTCTGAAAAAATTCAAGCAATGATTCTTTTTAAAGAAACGCCCAAAGATATTAAAACAGAAATTTTAAAATTTTATAAAAAATTAAATTGTAAATTTGTCGCAGTTCGCTCTTCTGCAACATCAGAAGATTCAGCTTCTGCCGCTTGGGCTGGACAATTAGATAGTTTTCTAAACACGACAGAAGAGACACTTTTGGAAAATGTAAAAAAATGTTGGGCTTCATTATTCACTCCAAGAGCAATTTTTTACAGATTTGAAAAGAATTTAAGCAAAGATAAAATTTCTGTCGCAGTTGTTGTACAAAAAATGGTTGATTCAGAAGAATCTGGAATTGCTTTTTCTGTTCACCCCGTTACGCAAGATAAAAACCAAATTATTATTGAAGCTGGTTTTGGTTTAGGAGAAGCTATTGTTTCAGGCTCAATAACTCCTGATAGCTATGTTATAGATAAGCAGGGATTTAAAATTTTAGACATTAACGTAAATGAACAAACTAAAGCACTATACAAAAAAGCTAAAGGTGGAAATGAATGGAAAGAATTAGGGCAAAAGGGCAAAGAACAAGTTTTAACCGAAAAAGAAATTATTGAATTATCAAAACTTATTGTAAAAATTGAAAATCATTATGGTTTTCCCTGTGATATAGAATGGGCAAAAGAAAAAGGAAAATTTTTCATTGTGCAGAGCAGACCAATAACAACGCTAGATTCGAAATATAAAAAATATAAAAGTAAAAATACTAGGTATATCAAAGAATTTGCGAGAAATTACTCCTTGTTTCAGGTTATTATATTCACTGAATTTAATAAGCGACCAACTCCAGAATTTAATGTGGTAGTTGATAATGGACATCCCCTATTCGTACACGACGGTGGACCACTAGTTAGAATTTACTTTCCTCCAGGGGAAGTGAAAAAAATCTTTGGGCAGTTTGGAAAAGTAGCTTCTAACACCGATTATTTTAATGGCGTCTTATCCAAATTTTTTAGTGTCGTTGATGAAATAAAGCCATATTTTGAAAAAAAGAAGTCGGTTAAAAACCTTAAAGAATTAAAGTATCTTTACGAATTAGCTATGGACTTTGGTTATGGAGAGTCTATAGTTTGGGTTGCACCGCTTGTAGAAAGTTTGCCCGAAAAAACAAAAACAAAAGCTTTATCAGCGAGAGAGCAAACACAAAATCTAACCTCTTTGCGGGATGAATTATTTGATTACAATTTGGGTAAATTATTTCCGAAGCTTGGCGAATTAACGCATTTTGTATTGCCTAAAAGCGTATTTGAAGGTAAGACATCTGGCGAGCTCTTAAAAGAAGCAATTAAATATCAAAAGGGTTATATCAATTTTGATGGGAAGATTTACGCAGGGCAACAAGATGAAATTCTTAAAAAACTAAACATCGAATTAGAGAATGACAAACCAACGGGAAAAGTTGACTCCATAAAGGGTCAATCGGCCTCGCATGGAGTAGCAAAAGGACGAGTAAAAATAATTCTGACAAACAAAGATATGCACAAGATATCAGTTGGCGACATTTTGGTTAGCCCCATGACAAGACCTGATTTTGTTCCGGCTATGAAAAAAGCGGTTGCATTTATCACAGATGAAGGCGGAATAACCTGCCATGCCGCAATAGTTGCTCGTGAAATGAAAAAACCATGTATTATTGGAACAAAAATTGCAACACAATTATTGAAAGATGGAATGGAGGTAGAAGTGGACGCAAATAAAGGTATTGTCAAAATTATCAAGAATCAATAAGGAGTTTTGAAAAAAGAAATTCACCCCTAACCCCTCTTTCATTTTTCAAAATGGAAAAAATCAAATTTATAAGAATTGAGGAAAGCCTACCTGATAATTGAGAACGAAAAATATTTTTTGAACTCACTCTGCTACGCTCCGTGCCACGCTACGCTCTCCTCCTTTCAGTCGTCGGGGCGTATAACAAGGGTTAGTTTCAATTTGAGAGCCCTCGCTATAGACTTCAATTTAGTCTGAACTCTTAGAAACCTTTATTAATATGATTATTTTAATTGAATTATGAACAAAATAATAAGTGTAATAATCATCGGCATTTTACTTGTGGCATCTTTTTTTATAGGTTACTCTATAAAAGAAGTAAGTTCAGATTCTTCGGAAATTAAAAATTTGCAGGAACAAATCACAAGTTTGCAAAATCAAAATAATCAATTACAACAGCAAATTAATGAACCTCAAAATATCCCTTCACCAGTTTTGGAAAAATATGATGAACTAGAGCCACAATATAAAAGATCATTAGGAGCAAGCATTAATTTATGTACTAAAAATAATGAAAGAATATATACGGTTTCTGGCAGTGGAGGATTTACAGGTGTTACGTTCTATTATACTGAGGACGGAGACGAAATAGGTTCTTCCTACTTTACTGACGAAATCGATGATAATAATCCTCCACCCAAACCACCAATCAATATTCAGGAATATGAGTGTACTATCATAAAAGAATCTGAATAATTTGTAAATGAATAGTAAAAACGCTCGGGCTCTCAAACTCTGATTTTTTGCCCTTTAGGCACCATTGCATTAAAAATCAGGTCTTCCCTTTGGTCAGACGAAACTAACAGCGATTAGCAGAAATTCGGGGGCTCGCTTAATCAGTTGTGCACTGTTGGGTTCTATCCTCTAGTGTATATTTTATTCCTCTACTCCAAAAATTTGCATAATTCACTCGACCTAGTAATCTATCTCTAAGTCTTTTATCAGCATCGTTTCGCTCACGTGATACGCCAAAAACAGAAGAACCACCACTAGAACTACCATGGAAGAGAACATAATGTCCATCTATTTCTTCTGCTACTGCATATTCATAACCTTTAATGTCTGTAGGTCTCCATAGTAGCTTATAACCAAAATTATCTCGATTAGGAGTTCCGTGTAACGCCAATGACTCTAATACGACTCTACTCTGTACATCTTCAGCACTTACAGTATCTGCCATTTTAACCACTTATCACTATTAAATAGTGCCAACTTTTATAAATCTTTCGGTCGCTCGCCCCCGAACTCTTCGGGAACTTTTGCTTCGCAAAAGACGTTGCACTTTCCCTCGCCTCAGCCTTCGGCTTCGGTCTGCTAACAGCGTTAAACTCAATAAAAAAATCGGCTAAATATAGAAAGGGTTTGGGTTTTATTGACCGGTTAATATTTGCATGTTTATTACATTCCCATTGCCTTCATAACTAATTTGATATGGCTTTCTATCAAAAGTTCGTAAACCACCACCATTTCTTTGGTAGAATTCCTCACTTCCTGCTCTCATTTCTGCAACTAATTCTTCATGATTGAAACCTTCTCCTGAATCTTCTAATCTTAGAACATGTCCTTTTTGTCCTCTAAATAGTTTAATTGTTACTGGAGGTTTTCCTCTTTCAAAGGCATTAATTAGCATTTCAGTTAAACAAGAATCATAGCTAGGAGGTGCCACCCATGTATATCCAGTTGGTTTGAATTCAGGAGAAATTTTTTTCATTAATTCACCTCTGTACTCTCCGTTCGGAATTCTAACTGACCCTCCACCAATTGCAGAAACATCTACAAAAGTATCTGGACTTTCTTCCGGATTGAGTGTATCTTCGAAAATACATTCTTGTCCTTCAATTTCTTGCAATAATTCAGTTAATGATTTACTAACTATCGTCATATATATCTCTAAATATAACTCCTATATAAATCTTTCTATTAGTTACTACTAATTAGTGTCTAATATATAAAATCCAAACCCTTTATTCGTTTAATTAATGGTGCTTCGCACTCGATACGCCGATTTTTTTACTTTGAATTTTTCCTCCGCTTCGCTACGGAACGTTGCACTAAAATTCAATCCTTCGGAGAGTTTAACAGCGATTAGTTTCAATTATTACTCGACCGCCTCACCTAATACTATTTTAAGAACAAGACTACTTGTGGTTTTTACCATGATGCCAACCTAAATGTTCAGAAACTTTAGAATTGATATAGAAAGAATAACCTAAATTTGCTATTAATAAACCTATAACAAGTTCTTCAAATCCTAAACTTCCACCCAAAAGTTTACGGATTAATTCAATTATAAGATATACTATAAATAATATCAATAGCCAATATAATACTTTTTCTAAAGTTATTTTCATATTATCATCTACCTAATAATTTGCTTATAAACCAAATTAATAGTATTATAATAAGAATAATAATTGTAATCGAAACACCATCTAATTTTAAATTCCTCATAATTCTCTAATATATACTTTAATTATTTATAAGCTTTTCTACGGCTCGGCGGTCTGCGTCATAACTCAAAACCCTTATAATTGCTGAAGCAAAATAAGGCTTTTGGTTTTCATCTTGATGAAAACGAAACTAACACAAATTATACACAATATCCCTTCGCTGATGCTCAGGCATACTTCTGCGGGAAAATATTAATAGAATTAAATTTACTCCCTTGACCACGCAAACAAGGTTTGCTCTCATTCCTTTCAGTCGTCGGGAGACATAACAGGATTATACACAATAATTTCAGCCTTCAAGAACTTTCTTTAATTTTTCAGGTACATTGGTTATCTCTTTATATTTGCTAGATTTAACCAATTTCCAGATAGCCCCACAAATTTGACATTCAAAAGTATTTGGTTTTTCTGTAATTTCTAAACCAAAATCTTCACACTCAGGACATGTTCTTGTTGCAGGAGTAACAATTTTCATAAAATATTAATACTCTTTATAAATATATAATTATCGGCTGAAATTACTCTTCGTCGCTTTGCTCCTCGCCCTTCGTTTCACTCAGGGGAGCATAACAACATTAGTTTCAATTTTGGACTTTTAACTAGCAGGAATTACTTCTCTTTATATATGTTCTTGCGATGTCCCAATACACGAACAAAGATTAACCTTCTAGTTTGATCAACATCAATAAGCGCGCGATAATCTCCAATTCTAAACTTGTAACACTTTTCTTTTCCTTCATAATGTTCTAAATAATGAAATGGATCATTTTCCAAAAGTTTTAATCTATTACGAATTCTAGACTCTAATTGCGAATCAAGTTTAGAAAGAAATTTATCTACATTTAGATGCAATTTGACTTGATACCCATTCATCATAAGTTTACATATTCAGATTCAGGAGTTTTACGTGCTTCTTTTAGTGCTTTTTTAGCATGTTCGCTAAGTTCAAAATCTTCACTTAGAATAGCTTTGATATATCCAATATCTTTCTTCAAGACCGCAAGGTCTTTGTGTATTGTTTCAACTGTAGTTGCCATAAATGTAATATAACAGATTAGGTTTATAAACCTTTGTCTGCCTTTGCATTGTTAAGTTAGAGGGAGCCAATTCTTATAAAGGCTGAAGTATAGAAAAATTTTTATGTTACATATTTATTAATTTTTTGTTAAAATGGTAGAAGATATAAAAGAATTTGATAAGTTAGTCAGAGAAAAGAAAATTTCTGATGTAGATGAAATGTTAGAAGAATCTAAAAAACTAACAGCAAATATTAAAGATCTTAGAGAAAAACATGAAAAGGTAGTCATAGCAAGAGGAAATGTTATAGAGGCCTCAATTAAGGTGGAAGTAGCTTTTGACCAATTAATTACAAAAACAGGTGGAGAAGACTTAGTTATTAATCCAGACAAGAAAGAGTTTCATCTTATTACTGGAGCAATAAAGGAAGATAAGATAAAAAAATTAAGTTTTGATGATAAGATACAAAAATTAAAGGAAATAGTAGAAAAATCCTTAAAAGATTCTAATATTCCTATAGAAAAACCTAGTTTATTGGATGATTTGGATAGATTTAGGGCGATAAGAAATATTTTTGCCCATGTTCCTGTAAGTTGGTTCGCTAAAGATTTAGAATTTGATGATAATCCACATTATAAACATTTTTTTAAAATTGATGAAAGCTGGAGAAATATATCTTTTGCTATTAAAGAATTCATGACTCTTCAAAAGGAGATTTTAGATCTCATTACAGCTTATACTAAATCAGTTGTATTAAAAAGAGAACTATTTTCAAATATCCTTTTGGGAAAACCATATAAAGAAATTTTAGAAGAGGCTAGAAATAAGGAAAAAGAAAAGAGTTAATTATAAAAACTTTGAAATTATTAAAAATATATAAAAAAGAGAGGTTGATCGGAGAAGTCCGAAGAAAACTTCTCTGGCAACTTCTTGGATAATAAAATGGAATTAATTATGAAGACATTGGAGTTTATTGCTAATATCTCCTTAAGTATCTCTAATTTTTTTAGTTTAATCCATATAAAAATAATTGACAAATTTGAAATAAATATAAACAAACCAAAACACGAGAAAGAAATTTTACTTAACACTCAAAAGATAAAATCAGATATTAAAATTGTTTTATCTAATAAGGAAGAGGAAATAAAAAAATTAAAGGAAAGAGAAAAGATAATCAGAGAAATTATAACTAAAGATTTGATCAATATTAACCAGTTGAATAGTATTTCGAAATCAGAATATTTTATAGTTATACCAAAGTTATATACTAAATTAAATAAAGAGAGTAGAAAAATTCTTTTTGAAAACGAAGGTTTTTACCAAAATTCTATTTTTAAATACTTTCAAGAACAGAAATTTATAAATCTTGGGAAAACTTGGACACCTGTTTATATAAAAAATAGAGACGAACTAAAAACTGCTTTTAGGAACTTTAATTTTTTTTAAGAAATTTATAGATAAAAAAGTGGTTTCTTTAATGAAAAGGGATAATGAAATGATAAAAAAGAGGCTTCTTAAAAAGAAAGATAATAATTTAATAAAACAATACTTTTTTGATGAAAATGGAAAAATAAGATTTAGTGAATACTCATTTTTTGACTTTATGATAATTTCTTCTATTAATTTAAATGAAGAGAATATTACAGTTCTAGACAAAGAGTCTAAAATTAAATTCATTTCAAAGATTTTAAGTTATCAAATACAAGACATCAAACTAAAAGAGATAATGGTAAAGTCAGGCATAAGATTATTTTTAAATGAAAATTTTCCAAAAGAAATAAAAAGAAAATTGATAAATAATTCTTCTATTCTACTACATAAATTACAAGTTAATATCTTCTTAGATTTAATTAATAAAAATGATTTAGAAAAAGCATTAGAAGAAATATTAAAGAAAAAATACAAAAAATGTTATGTTAATGAATTTATGAGAGTATATAATTTAATTAAAGAATTCTAAATATAAAATTCATCAATCCTTCTTGCTTAATTTAATTAAGTCTAACCATTGATTATTTCCTAATATTAACTCTGGTAAAGCTTTTTCAGCAGGAGTTTTCCCTAAAGCTTGATGCTTTCTTATAAAATTATAATATATCTCAAAACCTTTCATTATTGCATAAGCAGATTCTAAACAACCATGAAATCCTCTTGTTGTTTTTGTTCTTTCTCTTATTGAATTATGCAACCTTTCTATCTTATGATTAAAACCTCTTTCTGAAGCAATTACTACATTATGAACAATTCTACTTTTATGATCCCAGTGTGTTTTTAATCCAAAAGTTTTCTTTAGAACTCTTGGATAACCCTGTAAACCATCTGTTGTTACAACTTTAATCTGTTCCTCTGTAGCAACCCTCGCTTTCTTCAATACCCTTATTAAATTTTCTATTGTTCTGCTTTGCATATATTCAGAACTTACTATATATCTCGTTTTAGTATCCATTACATCTACAAACCAATTTTGTTTTCCTAATCTATGATATTCCATTTCATCAGACATTAATTCTGTTCCAGTATTAACCTTTAGAGTATCGGTTAATTTACTGATAATGAGCGGATATTTAATAATCCAATCATAAATGGCAACATGAGAAGAATTTTGAGGATAAAACGCTTGTAAATGTTCCTGTATTTTTCTTAATGAAATCCCTTTGAAATAAAGATCTAAACAGAGAGTTATCTTCTTTTCATGATTTCTCATTCTGTAAAAACCATCATCAATAACAAACCTAAATCCACATTCTTTACATTTATACCTCTGTATCTTTCCTCTGGTTTGTGTTTTCCTTAATCCATCTTTCTTTATCTTATTAAAATTACATTTAGGACAAGTAACATTTTTATACTTGCTTTGTATTATATTTTTTGATTTCATTTGTTTTGCGACGAGTGGAATCTAGGGAATCTTCGGAGTTCCCTTATTACTTAATTAGGTATAACTTATATAAGTAAGGAAAATATATAAACTTTTCGGTAATAAAGTTATTACTACAAAGGTATTACCTAAAAAAGTAAGATTTATAAATTATAAAAGTATGTATATTAGTATGGGAGAAATTATAATTAAAACAGAGGGTTATAAATGTGAAAGATGTGGGCATGAATGGGTTCCTAGAAATAAAGAAGAAAGCCCAATAATTTGCCCAAAATGTAAGACTCCTTATTGGAATAAACCCAAGAAGAGAAAATAAAATGGTAAATAAAAAAATTAATATTTCAAATAAAAAAATATGTAAATGTAACAATAATCATATTAACTGTTTAACTCCAAAAGAATGGATGAAACATCAAGTTGCCCTATGGGAGTTTTCTTATGAAAAAAGAGATATTAGAGATAGAGATATACATCCTGCTGTTTTTCCTATAGCTTTACCAACTAAATGTATCCAATTGTTTACTCATAAAGGAGAATTAGTATTAGACCCTTTTTGTGGTGTTGGAACAACTTTATTAGCAGCAAAAGATTTAGAAAGAAATGCTGTAGGTTTTGACTTAAATGAAAAATATATAAAATTTACAAAAAATAGATTATCACAACAAAAATTACAAAAAAATAATACCCAACAAATAGCTATATGCGATGATTCAAACAATATTTCAAAACATTTAGAAAAAGAATCTGTTTCATTATGTGTTACTTCTCCGCCATATGCAAATATGCTTAATCGTCCAAGATTAAATAAAAGTTTGAGAGGCAAATCAAGAATTAATAAACACTATAAGACAATCCAACAATATTCAGATGACCCTAGAGATTTAGGAACGATGGAACCTAAAAAATTTGCAAAAGAAATGAGTAAAATTTACAAAGAAATACTTCCATTATTAAAACCAAAGGCACATTGTGTGATTAATATAACAGATCTTTGGCAAGATAATCAGAGAACCCCTCTCCATATGTATATTATTGATGAATTAGAAAAAGTTGGTTATAAACTAAGGAATATTATTATTTGGGATAGACGAAATCTTGTTAACGGAGCAGGAATTTTTGGATGGCCAAGTAATTTTATAACATTAGGAACAACTTTTGAATATATATTAGATTTTTGGAAACCTGCAGATAAAAAATAATAATCTTTAAATTTCTGATACTTTGAATACCTGCCTTATTTTATTTTTTCTTATTCTAAATCCAGAACCATGGTCATGGGTTTTGCCTTTATTTTTCCCACTTCTATAGGCCCCTATTCTAATATCATAAAATATATCTCCGTCTTTAATTGCTTTTAGAAATCTATCAAAGGTTAATCCTGTTAATAATATTGCTTTTTCAAAATGAAAGAATTCTTTTACATTTTCTTTCTTAATTTTAGCTGTAACGAATGCGATATTTTTACATTTCTTTTCTATTATTTCCTTTAAATCTTTAAAAGTGTAATAACATTCAAAATCTATAATGGTATCACTTTTTAAGTCTTTAATTAAAATATATATCTTTTCTTCTTTATCATTTATATCTAACTTAAACCCATACCTTCCAAGAAAGGTATTAAACTTATCTCCAGGAATAGTAGTATGTAATATTTTCTGACCTTTATCATCTTTACCAAACTTCAATCTTAATATAGTATTAGCTTGTGGGGGATGAGAAGGAGCTTTTGTGAATAAGGTTACCATACTCTGTGAAAGTTCTCTTGATGATTTTAGCTCTAATTCATCTAAGTAATCTACTTCTTGTTTATTATTCTCAACTACATTAACAAGGTCTTCAAAGGTTTTTCCTATTCCTGTATTATGAGACCTATGAGACTCAATAAAACCAGCTTTTCTTACCTTTTCAAAATCTTCTTTGAATTCTTGTAGTATTTTAACCATTTGCTATAAGAGGTTAGAATATCTTATTTATAAAAACCTATCGAAAACTCCCGCTTACTTAACAATGCAGTCGGCTCTGTCCTGAATCTAATTTTAAAAAAGAATATTAACCCATGAGCCGTTAGGCTTCATGGGGGAAGGAGTTGACCCTTCCATGGGAAAAGAGGAAAGAATAGAAAATAAAGTTAAGCATTTGCTTAGAAAACTTAATGCTCCGAGATGGCTGCACCATTTTGGACCAAAGACGTATGAACTTTATATGCATTTAGCTGCAT
>Ga0209542_10001159_pt1 | contig 62893 bp, 60 predicted proteins | sample RifCSPhighO2_01_FD_184028 | JGI IMG/M metagenome (GOLD analysis project Ga0209542, IMG submission 184028) | Soil microbial communities from Rifle, Colorado - Rifle CSP2_plank highO2_0.1 (SPAdes) (version 2) | ecosystem: Environmental > Terrestrial > Deep subsurface > Rock core/Sediment ...
ATAATTAAAATTTTTACGGAAATTAAGAAAATTTTCGATTCTCAAAACATTTTTAATCCGGGCAAAAAAATACCGACAGAGCATATGGGCGGGACCAAAGAATACATTGCGATGCATATTGCGGTGGAACATGACGCAAGGCACGCCGTCTAAAATTGACAAAAGCCTATATATATTAGTCTTAAACTCGTACGTTCATTAAAGGAGTGTGTAACATGAGCTATGTCGCTGGCGCGCTGGTTCTTATACTCGCTGGGTCCGAGATGTTGAGTAGCCAGCATCACCTACCAGGATCGGAAGCGACCCTGACAACCCTCGACCCATCATCTCAAGGTGGCCCCATGGCTGCCTGCGGACGTTACTTTTCTTTCAGTGGCGTCCCCAAAGACCCCACCCAGGTGGGAATCGTGTTCTTCATTGCTGTCTCGACCGGAGAGGACGGCCTCAAGGATTACGGCTTTGAAGCGTTTGGGTCCGACAAACTGGAGGTGCACGTTGCCAAGCAGAAGGTTCCAAAGATGAAGGTCATTCGGGCCGGTGGACCGATCCTGCCTTGGCTCGAGATATGGGTATCACCGGAAGACTTCGAGCAGGCGCCGTGTCTGGCACATTCCAAGGTCGTTCGGCACTGAGCGAAATTAGAAAGGGTTGGATGAGGAAAGTAAGAGAAGCTCATCCAACCCAAAGCGAAGTCGTTAAGACCGAAAGGGCACTGGCGGCTTTTTTTAATTTCCTCCGTCTACCAACTCAAACATATGTCCATTTCGGTAGACAAACAATAAAATGCATTTTATATTTTATTCAAACTACCACTTTTAGTAACCTCGAGTATTTCAACGAATTTAATAATTCCTAATTTTTCCAGCGCTAAAATAAATTGCTTCGGTAGTTTTACCTTTCCCACCCAGACGCTTTTATGAATCAATTTAAAGCCCAACAACCTCAAAAGGTCTCTCAAGGTATTTCTCTCTTTATTGAAAGCAACCGGTAGATCATAGCTAATAATAGTCACCTTGTCGCTGATCTCTTTTCTATACTGTTTTCTATCAAGAATTTTACTTTTTCTTAGTAAGTTAAGTTTTTTCTTGCCTGTGCCAGACAGAACAATTCTTCCCTCAGAATTTTCTGAAAGAAAACCCTGGCTTTTTAATTTGTAAATATATTTTTGCAAACTTCTTTTTTTCTCTCGGTCAATTTGATAACTATGTCTAGCTCGGTTACGCATCCGATGCTGGTATTCCATTTTTCCCATACTGGCACCGTAGCCAGCGGCTAGAAAACCAGTGAAAAAATCTACTGTCGCTATACTGCGATCTTCTAAAAAGTCCAAAATTTTATAAGCAATTTCTCCACGCATTTAAATGTCTACTAATTTTAACATATGTATGTTTCAGTAGACAATGTTTTCTTCAATATACATTGATTGTTCATTTATTCAAATGTCTACCAACTTAAACATATGTTGATTTCGGTAGACATATTTTGGAATTTTTCTATATACCCCCACACCTATTAATGTTTTTGACTTTTAATAGGTGTCCTAGTATAATCGTCCTTATGTTTGCAATCAAGGCTAGAAAAAGGAATTTAAATATAAAATTGAGCGCTTTGAGGAAAGGAGGCGAGATCCCGGCTGTATTTTACGGAGCGGGTAAAAGTAGTACCCCTATCTCGATTGCCAATGTTGAATTTAAGAAAATCTGGCGGGAGGCGGGAGAGTCCTCAGCTGTGAAGATTGAAATGGGAGCAGGAGATATTGATGTACTTATCCACGAAGTGCAAGTGGACCCGGTGACCGACGAGCCGATACACATAGACTTTTTGGCTATAGATATGAAAAAGAAAATACGCGTTAAAGTACCGCTTGAGTTTACTGGTACATCCAATGCCGTTAAGAGCGGAATAGGAAACCTCGTAAAAGTGCTTCACGAAATTGAAATTGAGGCTCTACCTTCTGATCTTCCGCATAATCTGATAGCTGATATCTCCAAACTTGAAACTCTGGAAAACAACATCATTGTTTCCGATATAAAATTACCGACTGGGGTTGTTGCTGTTACCAACGGCAATGATGTTGTGGCGTCTGTCGTTGCTCAAGTAGAAGAAAAAGAGGAAGTTGTTGCGCCAGTTGATTTATCCGCAATTGAAGTTGAGAAAAAGGGCAAGAAAGAAGAAGAGGGAGTAACACCAGAAGAAGCCGTTACTGCTCCAGCAAAAGAGGAAAAGACAGAAAAGAAAGAGAAAAAATAAAATATGTTATAATAAAGATTATGGTAAAAAAGGCCATAATTTTTATTTTGCTGGGCTTTCTTTTTTTGAATGTACAAGAAGTACGCGCTGTTTTTGATTGTTTAGCGCTGACAATCTCTTCCAATCAGTCTGATAAAGATTATTGTCAAAATGAATTGAATCAGATAGAAGCTCAGCTGGCCGACCTCATAAACAAACAAAAAGAACAACAGAAGCAAACCGGGACACTTAAGGGCGATGTGGATTATTTAACCAGCCAGATTAATGCTCTGAAAATAAAAATTAAGGCTAGAGCACTTGCCATTGCTCAATTGAAAGTAAATATCAAAGAGAAAATCGTTAAGATTCAATCCCTTTCCGATAAAATAGATCGCGAGCATGAATCTCTAGCCCAACTTCTGCGAAATACCAACGAGTTTGACGATGAAACTATTGTGCATTTGATTCTTTCCGACGCTAGTATTTCAAATTTTTACAGTGATTTAGAATCTTACGCTTCAATTAAGCAGGCCGTAAAAGCATCTGCGGATATTATTAGGGGAATAAAAAGCGATACCGAAATTGTAAAAAAAGATCTTGAAAAAAAACAAAATGCAGAAACGGATGCAAAAGTTGAATTAGAAAATGCTCAAAAAAAAGTAGCCCAATCTGAAGCTGAAAAAAAGCAACTCTTAGCCATTTCTAAAGAAAAGGAACAAGCCTATCAAAAACTTGCCGCTGAGAAAAAATCTCGCGCCGATAAAATTCGCGCTGCGCTCTTTGCTCTGCGTGACACTAAGGCAATTCCTTTCGGTACGGCATTAGAATATGCAAAAGCAGCCGAGAGCAAAACTGGCGTGCGTCCGGCCTTCTTACTTGCTATTATCACTCAAGAAACCAATCTAGGCGCAAATATTGGCACTTGCAATCGTCCCGATGATCCGCCGTCCAAAAACTGGAAGGCAGTAATGAAGCCAGATCGTGACCAGGCACCCTTTGAACGCATTACGGCGGCTTTAGGCCTTAATCCTTATTTAATGCCTGTGTCTTGCCCATGGAAAGGGGGATGGGGTGGGGCAATGGGTCCTTCCCAGTTTATTCCTTCTACTTGGGAACTTTATGCCGACAAGATTGCAAGTGCTTTGGGTATCAGCGGGATGCCAAATCCATGGGAGCCGAAAGATGCTTTTTTTGCGTCCGCTATTTATTTAGGAGAGTTAGGCGCGGATAACGGAGGATACACAGCCGAACGTACTGCCGCGCTTAAATACTACGCTGGCAGTAATTGGAATAAGAAAGCTAATGCTTTTTATGGTAATAATGTAATGAAAAAAGCTATCTCTATTCAAGCGGACATAGATTTGCTTTAACAATTTGCCTCGGAACTAAATTTGTGATAATCTTTTTTAATAGTAAAAAAGTATGAAAAAAGATACACATCCGCAATATAATATGAATGCTAAAGCCACTTGCGCCTGCGGAGTAGTTTTTGAGGTGGGTTCAACTCTGCCAGAAATTAAAATGGAAATCTGCAGTCAATGCCATCCTTTTTATACCGGTAATGAAAAAATTATAGATACCGCGGGGCGAGTAGAACGTTTCAATAAGCGCCGAGCCGCAACTGTAAAAGTTAAAGCTAAGAAATAATGGATTGGCAAGAGTGGAAAAAAAATAAAAAAAATGTGGAAACAGAGGAATTTCCCAACGAAATAGTTTTGGAAGTGCGCGCAGGTGCGGGCGGAGACGAGGCTTCACTTTTTGCCTGGGAGCTTGCGCGTATGTATGAAAAGTTTGCCGAAATGCAAGGCTGGCAGTGGACTGTCAATTACGAATCAAAAAGCGACTTGAATGGCTACAAAGAAGCGAGCTTTGAAATAAAGGGAAAAGATGTTTTTAAAAAAATGCGTTATGAAACAGGCGTGCATCGAGTGCAAAGAATACCGGCGACCGAAAAAAATGGTAGGGTGCATACCTCTACCACATCGGTGGCTGTCTTGCCAATTAGGAAAAAAGTTTCTCTAAAAATTGATCCGAGCGAATTTGAAATGGAATACTCTCGTTCCGGTGGCAAGGGCGGGCAAAATGTAAACAAAGTTGAAACAGCCGTTCGGATTATTCATAAACCAACGGGTCTCGATGTTCGTTCTACCAACGAACGAAGCCAGCTCGCTAATCGCGAAAAAGCAATGACGATTTTAACCGCCAAACTGGAGCAATTAGAAGAGGAAAAAGAAGCCAAGAAATATTCCGGCGAGCGTAAAAGCCAAATCGGCACCGGCGACCGTAGCGAAAAAATTCGCACCTATAATTTTCCACAAGACCGCCTGACGGACCACCGTATCAAAAAATCTTGGCATAACTTGCCGAAAATAATGGAGGGCGGAATAGGGGAAATTATTGAAGCCATTGACTCCGGTGCAGTTGGGGAGGAAGAGGAATAAATGAATTGCTTTTCATTTTTAATATGTTATGCTACTCAAGTAGACCTCATTTAGCGAAATAGAGTTTCTACGCCCGCCCGAACGACCAAATGGTCGGGCAGGTTTATAAATAGTTTTTGCCCGATTTTTAAAAACGGGAGAAGTAAAAGTTATGGCTACGAAGCTATATGTAGGGGGACTCCCTTACAGCACGCAAGAAGCTGCTCTGAAAGAGCTCTTCGCACAAGCTGGCAATGTTGTATCAGCTGTGATTATTATGGACAAGATGTCCGGTCGTTCAAAAGGTTTTGGATTCGTGGAAATGTCAACAAACGATGAAGCGCAAAAAGCTATCTCTATGTTCAATGACCAAGAATTTGAAGGACGCAAGCTGACGGTCAACGAAGCTCGTCCGATGGAAGCTCGTCCACCGCGCACAGGCGGCAATGACCGGGGCGGATACGGTGGTGGAGGCGGACGCCGAGAATACTAATTTTATTTAACTTCTCAAACAAAAAACCGCAGTAAGCGGTTTTTTGTTTTGCTTGGTGGTCAGGAATAGTTTTCTGCTGAAAACTTTCCCGGCCCGGTCTCGCTCCGTCTCGCATAAAGTACCCCGTACTTTGTGCGCGTGGAAAGAATCGAACTTTCGGCCTCTGTCTTATCAGGACAGCGTTCTACCACTGAACTACACGCGCAATAAAAAAACTATATCAAAATAAGCATATGGACGCAAACTAAATTATTGTTGCTCATTTTTTTTATTTATAATATAATTAGCTTATGAATACACCAGATTCAAGAATTAAAGGGCCTGATGCTAAAACTTCCGAGCAGATACAGGCAGAAGAAGAGCTTAGAGCGTTTATTGCCGAAAAAGAAGAAGTAATTTCTGGCGAGCGAGATGGTAGCAATATTGAAGAGCTACGAATTAAAAGGCTGATTTTAAGGTCCCAGCTGGGCAAATGGGGTTTGCTTTTAAGCCCCAAGCGTGGATCCGAATATACATTATGGTACATTGATCGTCGCGATGAAAAGGTTTCGGGTCCAGAGGGCGAACTTAAAGTTATATTTTTAGATCTTGCGGATCAAAAACTAAAATCCGTCGCTAAATGTTTGGAAGATAACGTGGTAGGTATATCTAACGCCCGAGAAGTAAGAACAGAAGAAGGAAAAAAAGCGAAAAATTTGGCTAAATTAATTCATGGAGCCTCCGGTGTCGCCGTAAACCATATAAATGATGAACTTGGTTTTACTGGAAATTCGAGTCTTTCACTAGAAAGTCTCTTAGAAAAAAGTAAATAGTTTTTTTGTGAATGAAGACAAAGAAAATTTTAATAAAGACATCTGGTGGAAACCGGGAGTTCAGATATTCAGCGAAGTTTCCAGCTGGATTGCCGGGCCGATAATATTGGCATTGATTGCTGGCAAGGCGCTGGACAAGCATTATGACACCAAGCCATTTTGGCTTTTAGTATTCGCCGGAGTAAGTTTTTTGGTTTCTGCATATGGTATTGCGCGCACTGTCAAAAATTTTATGCAAAAATTAAAAGAGAAAATAAAAGAAAATTAATTTATGGAAAAAATTTCTCACGCAATCACATTATTTGCCGAGCCGATATATCATTACGGAAGTTTTTCTATCACCAATGCCCTTTTGACTAGCTGGTTTGTTGTTGTGATTATTATTATCATATCCCTGATTCTGCGCTCCTCGCTCCGTGTTATCCCAAGCAGAATTCAGAATTTTTTTGAGGTTATTGTCGAGGGCGCGCTTTCATTGTGTGACCAAGTTACAAACAGTAGAACTCTTTCGCTACGAATTTTCCCAGTCGCTATTTCTGTTTTCTTTTTTATTCTTATTAATAATTGGCTAGGTATTATTCCATTAGGAGGATTTGGAATTATAGAGAAAGGGAAAGAAGGACTCGCGTTTATTCCATTTCTGCGCAGTGGGACGGCTGATGTCAATACTACCATCGCGCTCGCGATCATGGCTGTGGTCGGCGCAAATATATTCGGTATTTTTTCAATCGGTCTATGGAAAACTTTTAATAAATATGTTAATCTAAAAGCATTGGGGGGGATATTCACGAAAATACGCAAGGAACCAACCGTGATTATCGTAGCCCCGATCACGTTCTTTGTCGGGCTAATAGAAATAGTTGGCGAGTTTGCGAAAATTGCCTCGCTCTCATTCCGTCTTTTTGGCAATGTCTTTGCCGGAGAAGTGTTGCTAGTTTCTATGGCAGCTTTGGTGGCATACATTATTCCGATACCTTTTCTTTTTCTGGAACTGTTGGTAGGAATTATTCAAGCGCTGATATTTTCTATCTTGCTGGTCGTTTATTTCACCATTGGAGCGTCTGATCATGATGAACATGAAGAGGCACATGAACCTGCCCGACCGAACGGTCATTCGGGCGGGCAAAAATTAGTCGAAATTATTAGTTAAATTAATGAGCATAGCGAATATAATTTTCTAACCCTGTTAAATAATTTTTGCACAGCAAAAATTGTCCCACAGGACATTTAACAGGGTAATGATTTTTATACTCACTACGTTCGGTAAAAATCAATTATGGAATTAACAACCCTTGCAAAAGCAATCGTGATGGCCGTCGGAGCTATTGGTCCTGCTTTGGCTGTCGGTATGATTGGTTCAAAAGCCATGGAATCAATTGGTAGAAATCCAGAAGCCGCCGGCAAAATCCTGGTGCCGATGCTTCTTGCTTGCGCCTTCGCTGAAGCCATCGCTATCTATGCGCTGGTTATCGCGTTTTCAATCTAGAAAAATAATGAAGCTTAGCGAATATATTTTTCTTGACCCAGTTAAATAATTTTTACAAAGTAAAAATTGCCCGAAGGGCATTTAACAGGGTGCAGGTTTTAATAGTCGCTTCGCTCCTTTAAAACCAAGCATGGATTCAATTATTTCCACATTTCACATAGATTGGAAAGTTATCATTGCCCAAATGATAAATTTCGGAATTGTTTTTGTTGTGTTGTATATTTACGCGCTCAAACCGCTTGGCAAGCTCATGAAAGAACGTAGAGAGAAGATAGAGACAGGTATTGACGATGCTAAAAAATCTAGCATATTGTTGCAAAAAGCCACTGAAGAATACAAGGAAAATACAATAAAACTTCGAAAGATATCAATAGATGCTCAAAAAGAACTTGGAAAAGATTTGGAACGATTGAGAGCAGAAAATCTAGATAGGATAAAAGCCGATAACAATCAGTGGATAAAAAAGAGAATGGAGCAAATGGAAATTGACAAGAAAGCTTTAGTTGAATCAGCTAAAAGCGAAATCGTATCGCTCGCAATGCTGGCAACGGAAAAATTACTTAGCACTAAAACCGAAAAAGAATTAAACGATTTATAAAATGACAAGCATATCAAACAATGACATAGCTCGCGCGATATATCTGTCTTCTAAAGACAAGAGTCCGTCCGAGATGCATCAAGTGCATGAGAAGGTTATAAATTTTTTGGTCCGCAGGCGGTTGATTTCCAAATCATCCTCAATACTTTTAGAGTTGAAAAAAATAATAAATTCGGAGCACGGAATAGTTCCTGCTAATGTGTTTAGCGCTCACCGACTTCACGAAAAAAAGGAAAAAAATCTTGTGCATTTTTTGAAAAAACGCTATTCTGCCAAAGAGGTTGCCCTTAATCCCGTTTTAGATAAAACATTGCTGGGCGGGATGAGAGTGGAAGTTAGTGACGAAGTTATTGACCTGACATTAAAAAATAAAGTTGAGCAATTACAAAAATATCTAACAAGAACCGTATGAGTAATAGTCACATTGTCGAAAATTTAAAAAAAGAGATAGAAAATTTTAAAGCTCAGATAAAAATTGAGAAAGTCGGCAAGGTGATGGAAGTTTTTGACGGTATCGCAAAAATTTCCGGCCTCTCCGATATAAAATCTTCCGAGATGGTAACTTTCCAAAACGGCGAGACCGGCGTAGCGCTCAACTTAGAAGATGACGCGGTGGGTGTGATTATTCTCGGGGATTTTTCTAAAATTAAAGAGGGCAATGAAGTAAAGTCCACCGGACGGATTCTGGAAATACCGGTCTCGGACAATATTTTAGGTAGAGTAGTAAATGCTCTCGGTGTTCCTGTTGACGGCAAAGGTCCGATCAAAGCTTCTAAAACTTATCCGATCGAAAAAGTAGCTCCCGGTGTCATTACTCGCTTAAGCGTGAGCGAACCTGTTGCCACTGGCATTAAAGTTATCGACGCGATTATTCCGATCGGCCGCGGTCAACGCGAGCTCATTATAGGAGATAGGCAAACAGGAAAAACCGCCATTGCTATTGATACGATGTTAAATCAAAAAGGTCAAAATCTAATTTGTGTTTATGTATCCATTGGTCAGAAAGATTCCAAGCTTCGCAAACTAGAGGCCCGACTGGAGGAGGGCGGTGCGATGGCTTACACCGTTGTCGTGAATGCTTCCGCATCCGAGGCGGCCGCGCTCTCCTACATCGCGCCATATGCCGGAGTATCTATTGCCGAATATTTTATGGATCAAGGCAAAGACGTACTGATTATTTATGATGACCTTTCTAAACATGCGGTGGCTTACCGCGAGATTTCGCTTCTCCTTCGTCGTCCACCCGGGCGTGAAGCCTACCCAGGAGATGTTTTTTATTTGCATTCTCGTCTATTAGAACGCGCATGTCGAAGGAATGAAAAGTATGGAGGTGGATCCATTACCGCGCTTCCTATAATTGAAACTCAAGCCGGAGATATTACGGCTTACATTCCGACCAATGTTATTTCTATTACTGATGGGCAGATTTTCTTGGAAACGGATCTTTTTTATAAAGGCATTCGTCCGGCCGTCAACGTCGGCTCTTCGGTGTCGCGTGTAGGTTCCTCTGCGCAGATTAAAGCGATGAAAAAAGTCGCCGGCACGCTTAAGCTTGACCTGGCGCAGTTCCGCGAGCTGGAAGCATTTTCTCAATTCGGCTCTGACTTGGATGAGAGTACAAAGAAACAGCTAGAACGGGGTAAAAGAGCAGTGGAAGTATTGAAACAGCTTCAGTACGCGCCTGTCAAAACAGAACACCAAGTGGTGACTTTGTATGCACTTACGAAAGGCTTTATGGATGATGTGCCTGTAAATAAAATCAAAGAATTCGAAGCCAGCCTTGTTGATTATAGTGAACGCAATGCAAAAGTTTTTTATAAAGAAATAAAAGAAGCAAAAATGTGGACAGACAAAGGCGAAGAACAATTAAAAAAAGCAATCGAAGACTTTAAAACTAGTTTTTCCACCAGATAGAGCCTTAGACTCTATCTGGGAACAATTTATGGCCGGTACAAAAGAAATCAAAAGAAGAATCAAGAGCGTGAAGAACACCAAAAAAATCACCAAAGCGATGGAGCTGGTGGCGGCTTCGAAGATGAAACGTGCCGTAGCGAGTACCCTTGCTTCACGTTTGTATGCAAAATATTCGTGGGAGATTCTTCAATCTATCGCGGAGAATACCGACAAAATAACCCATCCGCTTTTCAATGAAAGAGAAAAAAAAGATGTTACAGGGAAAATTTTACTTATATTGATTACTTCTAATCGCGGACTTTGCGGCGCCTATAATGCGCAAGTAATAAAAAAATCTCTCTCACTTTTACGCGAAATTAGCGTGGATGTGGTCTCGGTGGGTAAAAAGGGAGATTTAGCCATGCGCCGTGTCAATCAAAATGTTATAGCCAGCTTTTTTGAACTTCCAGACAATATTTCTGTCTCGGATATTTCTCCTATTTCAGAGTTTGCAATAAGTGAATACGATCTTGAGAAGTATGATAAAGTTATCGTTGCTTACACGGATTTTATTTCGGCGCTTACCCAGAGACCGAATATCAAACAGCTTCTTCCAATTTCTAAGACAGAATTGAAAGAATTAGTTGATAACTTGGGAGCTCAGCTCCTAAATGGGAGCTCAGCTCCCAAAACAGCTCCCAAAACTGACTATTTATTTGAAGGCCATTTTGATACACTAATTTCTTCGCTAGCGGAAAAACTTACCCGAATGCAAATTTACCAAATGCTTCTTGAATCAAATGCTTCCGAACAATCGTCCCGCATGGTTGCTATGAAAAATGCGAGCGATGCATCGGGAGAGATGATTGATGATTTAACCTTGGTTTTTAACAAAGCAAGACAGAGTAATATTACCAGAGAAATATCAGAGATCTCGGCCGGGATGGCGTCAGTCAGTTGAAAGTTCGTAAAGTTATAAAGTTTATAAAGTAAAAGAAAAAATTATGCAAACAGGTACAATCAAAAGAATTATCGGGCCGGTCGTAGACGTTGATTTTGGCGACAACTTGCCAGATATTTATACTGCGCTGGAAGTGATGAATGGAAATAAAAAACTTGTTTTGGAAACCGAGCAGCATCTGGGATCGGGAGTAGTTCGCGCAGTTGCGATGGACACGACTGATGGCCTTTCTCGCGGAATGGAAATTACAAATACTGGAGTGCCTATCTCTGTACCTGTGGGCAGTGCGACGCTTGGAAGAATTTTTAATGTTCTAGGAGAGGCGATTGATGACTTGCCCGCCGTAGCGGAAGCGAAGGAGGATGATAAAGAAAAATTACAAAAACGTCTGCCAATTCACCGCAAGGCTCCAGAATATATTAAACAAGCGACAAAAATTGAAATTCTGGAAACTGGTATAAAAGTTATAGACCTTATCTGTCCAGTGCTCAAAGGCGGCAAGGTAGGGCTTTTCGGTGGCGCAGGCGTAGGAAAGACTGTCGTTATTCAAGAACTCATTCATAATATCGCGTCAAATCATGGAGGCTATTCAGTCTTTGCCGGCGTGGGTGAGCGTACTCGCGAGGGTAATGACTTATATCACGAAATGAAAGAATCCGGCGTACTTCCAAAAGTTGCCATGGTTTTCGGACAAATGAATGAACCGCCGGGCGCGCGCCTGCGGGTGGCGCTCTCGGGGCTGACGATGGCGGAATATTTTCGCGACGTCGAAGGCAAAGATGTGCTTCTTTTTATTGATAATATTTTCCGTTTTACTCAAGCTGGCTCCGAAGTGTCTGCTCTGCTTGGCCGTATTCCTTCGGCGGTGGGTTATCAGCCGACACTCGGAACAGAAATGGGAATTTTGCAAGAACGCATTACTTCGACCGACAAGGGTTCTGTCACTTCCGTCCAAGCTGTCTATGTGCCAGCGGACGACCTGACCGATCCGGCTCCAGCCACTACTTTCGCCCATCTAGACTCGACTGTCGTTCTCAACCGCTCGCTTTCGGAAATTGGTATTTACCCGGCTGTTGATCCGCTTGATTCGTCGAGTACTATTCTGGACCCGAATATTGTTGGCGCGGAGCACTACAATGTTTCGCGTGAGGTTCAGCGCGTCCTTCAACGTTACAAAGATCTGCAAGATATTATCGCCATCCTCGGTATGGAAGAATTATCCGAAGCCGATAAAGAGCTTGTATCTCGCGCCCGCAAAATCCAGAAATTCCTATCCCAGCCATTTTTCGTAGCAGAAGTGTTTACCGGAACAAAGGGGCAGTATGTACCACTTTCTGAAACCATTCGCTCTTTCAAAGAAATTCTGGAAGGCAAACATGACGGCAAATCAGAGAATGATTTTTATATGAAGGGGGCATTGTAAGTGAAAATTAATGAGCAAAGCGAATATAATTTTCCTTACCCTGTTAAATGCCCTTCGGGCAAATTTTGCCAAGCAAAATTTATTTAACAGGGTGCTCGTTTTAATAGTCGTTTCACTCCTTTAAAACATGAGCAAACAATTAAAATTAAAAATAGTAACCCCCGAGCGCTTGGTTTTGGAGGAAATGGTGGACCAAGTCAGCTTGCCGACAACTCTTGGCGAGATCACCATCCTACCGGATCATATCCCGCTCATTACCGGACTGGCGTCGGGAGATGTGGTTGCTGTCACGAACGGCGAGCCTGTGCCGATGGCGGTGGTTGGTGGGTTCGTGGAAGTTCGTCCCGTTAGAAGTCACCCTCTCGAGAACGAGAGTGCTACGGTCACCTTGGGGCGACCTGCTTCTAACGGGATAGAAAAAAATAAAGATATGATTACAGAAGTTACGGTCCTGGCGGACTTTGCTGAACATGTGTCAGAGCTTTCTGATGAGAAAATAGAATCTGCAAAAGCCCGAGCCGAGGAATTGAAAAAGCAGATGGAAAATAAAGAAATCGTGGACTTTGAGCATTTCGAAGCTGAACTCGAGCGCTCGCTCACCCGCGTCAAAATCGCCGATAAGTGGAGGTTGAAAAAATATAGAAAGTAAAAAACGCCGACTCGCCTCGCCGGAGCTTCGGCGTAGCGCGGGCAAATGGCGGACGAAGAAATATAGGAAATGAATAAATTTTATCCACACACTATCACTCAGGTTTGATTTTATGCTACAATGCAGTAATTAATAGTTAATCTTTATATTAAACAATTTTATGGAAGAATATATAAAAAATGAAGAGTCGCTGGAAGTACTTCAAGCTCGCGTGAACCGTTTGCGAGCACAAGCTCAACAGGCTGCAAGTAAGGGAAACATGCATATGTGCGATGCGTATAATAAAGAAGCTGCAATGCTACAGGCTTCAATTGACTCTAGAAAAAACACAGTAAATCCAGGAAAGAAACAAAGATAAATTTTTCACGTTAATACAAATACTTGACTTTTAACCCAAAATGTGCTATACTCTATAGGTATATTTTTGTCCTTTAAAATGAGTTATTTTCTGGAGCCAGGCAATTAGGTTATAAATAATTTGTAATTTGATTGTCTGGCTTCAGAAGCCGACAACTTACCCGTGCTTATGCACGATGAATGCTCCGGATATTCCGGGGTACACTAAAAACTTGCCGGTTTCCCAAGAGCCGGCACATCAGGCCCAAGGAGGGCAAGATGGCAGAGTTACAGAATTACCGCGCGCCGATTGAGCACCACCCTCTTTTTGGGGTGGATTTCCATTGGAACGAGGCGTTCGGAACGCTGAGTGACGATGGAAATAATCCCTTGACGCAAGTCGAGGGGGTGGCGGATTTGGTGGCCTATGCGCGGGCCACCTATATCGCCTCACGTCCGGGATACGTGTGTGGCGCGGAGTTCATCCGCGACAAGCATGTCATCTCCCGGTGGCTCGAGGGAGGCATGACCCTCCAAGAGCTTAGGCGCGTTGAGCACATTGCCGATCGGATTCGGCAAGGCGGTGCGAGTGAAGCGAATGAGCGGACAGCGGCGGAACGGATTGTTCGCCGCATCGTCGCGAAGCGTGCCTCTGACAAGGAGTCACGCGACGCGAAAAGCCTCGCCGCCTTCGCTGCTCGCGACGCTGCGCAGCGCGCGTAGAGTACGATTTTGTCCCCGTTTTTAAGAAATGAGGACGCAGGCTGAACGCGAAGTTTCGGCAGATTAGGAGGGTTCATCATGACGAGGGGGTCGACACGCGTTTCGCTGTCGGCCCCCTTTACTAATTTTGACTCTTTTTTTATAGTATATTTACTTTATGTGTAAATTTACTTTACTAAGTTACGCTATAGCGTGATTCTGTACAATTTAGCATTAAGCAGCGGTCGCGCACTAATGCTAAATCCTGACTAATTTATTTGCATGAAATAATACAAGGATTGAGTTAGGTTCTAACTCTTTATGGTAAAATAAAACGATGGCTAAATTTTTTGTGGTGGCGACGCCGATAGGAAATATGGGAGATATCACACTCCGAGCGATTGAAACACTCAAGAATGTGGATTTGATTTTGTGCGAAGATACTCGAGAAACTAAAAAGATATTAAATAAATATAGTATAAATACGCCGACGATGAGCTACCCGTCCGACGATGTCATCCGGGCAGGCCATGCGCAAAGTAAGTTTACCCGAACCCGTCAAGGGGGCGGGCTTAGTAAAACAGATAAAATTTTTAAATTATTGGAAGAAGGCAAAGATTTAGCCTTAGTCTCGGATGCCGGCACGCCGGGGATTTCCGACCCGGGGACGATGCTTGTTTCAAAAATAAAATCTGATATCAATCTACGCTATAGCGTAGATGTGATTCCAATACCGGGGGCGACGGCTCTTATTGCTGCGCTTTCGGCTTGCGGCTTGCCAACTCATGAGTTTACTTTTCTGGGGTTTTTACCGCACAAGAAGGGCAGAGAGACTTTGTTTAAGGAAATAGCGGGGGCAAAGAGAACGATGGTGTTTTATGAATCTCCGCATAGGATATTAAAAACACTGGAATCGCTTGCCAAATTTTGCCCAAATAAGAAAGTCTGCATCGCCAGAGAACTTACCAAAATTTATGAAGAATTTAAAACCGGCTCGCCCGCCGAACTTTTGGAATATTTAATAAAAAATCCTATTAAGCAAAAAGGGGAGTTCACAGTACTTATTTCGTAAGCAAATAGTGCCTACAATATTTTTATTTTATTGGAGTATAATTTTTCAATGAAAGATGCCGGCATAGAGTCGAAAAATAATGCAGTTGCTCCTGCTAGGATTGCTATGTCCCTTACAGTTACTTCGTTGATACCGCTGACTGTAAGGACAATGATTAAGTGAATTGTTGCCGCTAGGGCTCCCAACCAGACTAAAGTGTCGAATAAAAGTAACGCGCCGACTACGATATCCAAAAAGGCTGTTCCGATCATTGCCTGTTCAATAGATATAGGCAGTAATTTTAGAGCCCAGGGACTAACATATCCTCCCCAAGCTTCGGGTGCTTTGAAAATTAATATGCCAATCCAGAGAAAAGTTATAGCCAGTCCGACTCTTAGAATATGAAATGAAGTTTTGTGCATAAAATTAAATTAATTTGCTTACTAATAATATGATGCTAACATTATAATTGCCATAAGCCAAATTGTTAACGCAGACATTAAACACCAAAAACACCAAGCATGAAGAACTCGCCATTGCAGGTAAGTAAAGAAGACAGAAGCAATGGATGTAATTATTACCATAATTATAAGAACAATATTCCATAAAAATAGCGGCTCTACGCCAATCACTAAAAGAGCGGAAGCAAGGGCAATTAGAATGTAGGAGAGGAGTCCAAGTACGTCGTTGGGAATTATGAAAAGTTTGCTATATTTACTTTCGAGTACAACCGCGCAATCCTCTCCAATCGGGCATATTGGTTTTTCGAACGCAATTCTTTTGCGTATCAGATACATTGTTTCGCTGATGCCGATAGCGGAAAGTGTGAAAAGTAAGGCAAGTGAAGTCATAATAATTTATGTTTCAAGCAAGTGATAATAGACCAGTCGAAATTTCCCTTGTCTGCCAAGTATTTCATTTTATCCAAAGCCCAGATGCAGTCGTCTAAGACTTCGCCACACGCAAGGTAAAGTGTTTTCGCCTCCTTAGCTAACTTATTATAAGCATATCTGCCGGTATAAAATGCCTTCGGCATTTTCTCCCAGCCATTCATTTTGTAATAGCAATTCACAATTTCATGAACCGGATTGACGGCAACTTTGTGTTTTTTTAAATTCTCAAGATAGCCCTTGAATGGATTTTGGAGCTCGTCTTTCATATCTTTGATTATAACAAAAATGTGTTATATTGCTTCCATGAGTATTTTTACTAAAAAATTAGGCATAGATTTAGGAACGGCCAATACTTTGGTATTTTTGCCCGGTAAGGGGATAATCTTGAATGAGCCTTCAGTGGTGGCAGTTACCGAGCAGGGCAACAAGATTTTAGCTATTGGCTTTGAAGCCAAAGACATGATCGGCAAAACGCCGGAGTCTATTATTACTTACCTTCCGATGAAAGATGGTGTGATCGCGGATTATCGGGTGACCGAAGCGATGCTTCGTTATTTTATAAATAAAACGCTGGGACCGTTTAATTTTTTTAAGCCGGATGTGATGGTCTCGGTGCCAGCCGGCGTTACCAGTACCGAGAGGAGAGCGGTCATAGAAGCAGCCATACGCGCAGGCGCCAAAAACGCTTATGTGGTGAAAGAGCCAATCCTCGCCGCCATCGGCGCCGGTATTCCAATTTACGAATCGAGGGGTCATATGGTTGTCGATATTGGCGGAGGCACGACAGATGTAGCAGTTATATCACTTGGTGGAATTGTATCTTCGATATCGGTGAAATGCGCCGGAAATAAAATAGACCAAGCGATAGCTGATTACATCAAGAAAACTTTTAATCTGGCTATCGGCGACAGGACAGCCGAAGAAGTAAAAATAAAAATCGGCGCGGCAATAGCCTTAGAAGAAGAACTTTCCGTCACGATTAAAGGCAGGGACTTTATCCAAGGGTTGCCTAGATCTGCCCGAGTTTCTACTAATGAAATAGTCAAAGCGATAGATGGAGAATTAAAACAGATAATAAAGGCGATCAAGGATGTGTTACAGGAAACTCCGCCGGAACTTGCTTCGGACATCATAGATCAGGGTATTATCATGACTGGTGGCTCGTCTTTATTGCGTAATTTTCCAGAGTTGGTTTACAGAAGGACCGGAGTCAAGGCAGCTTTAGCCGAAGATGCTCTTTTTTGCGTGGTCAAAGGCACCGGCATAGCGCTGGAACATTTGGATGTTTATAAAAAAACAGTGTTAAGTAAAAAATAATTATGATTTCGAAACATTTAGACAAAAATAATCCGCATCATGCGTATTTGATAGAAGGTGGAACAGAGGAAGTGATGTCATCCATTTTGAATTTTGTGAAAAGTTTAGGAATAGAAGTCTCCAAGGGTTCAGATTTTTGCAATATGCAAACAGATTCTTTTAAAATTGAGGATGCGCGCGCTTTGAGATCCCTCGGATATCAAAAAGGTTTTTTCAATAAAAGAGTTTTTGTGATTTCTGCCAATAGTTTTCTTCTAGAAGCGCAAAATAGCTTGCTGAAGATGTTTGAAGAGCCGATAGAAAATACGATTTTCTTTTTAATTGTGCCAGATATCAATGCTCTGCTGCCGACTCTTATTTCTAGATTTTATTTGATTAAATCCAAAACAGGACTGGAGAATGAATTAAGTAACGCAGAGAAATTTATTAGCATGTCCCTAAGAGATAGAATTGACTTTATCAAGGAATTGTTGATAGAACCTAAAGAGGAAGATGAAGATGGGAATGAAGTTGTTGTTTTGGACTCTACCCGCACCCAAGCCCTAAAATTTTTAAATGCGCTTGAATCCGTAGCTGTGTCAAAGACAGTATTTGACAAGAATATGTCAAGGACCGTCCTTGACATAAGGGTAGATTTTTTTGAGCATATCTTCAAGGTCCGGGAATTTCTGCGCATGCCGGGCAGTTCTACAAAAACTCTGATGGAGTCAGTGGCAATAATCGTGCCAAGTTTTCAAAATTAACTACAGCATGTTACAATAACGGGATGCAATACAATTTTTTAAATTTTAAAACAGAACTCAAAAAAGTCCAAGATTTTTTAGGAAAAGAATACAACCAGCTCAATATTGGCAGAGCTAGCCCAATGGTTTTGGATGGTGTTTCCGTAGAATCATATGGCTCGCATGTGCCGCTTAAAAATGTGGCCAATATTTCTATTGAGGATCCGAAGACTCTGCGCATCGTGCCTTGGGATAAAAGTCAGATTAAAGAAATAGAAAAGGCTATTCAGTCTTCAAATTTAGGATTATCGGTCGCTACGGATGATCTAGGTATAAGAGTTATTTTTCCGCAGTTAACCACCGAGACGAGGCAGACTCTGGTGAAAGTCTTGAAAGAAAAATTAGAAGAGCAAAGGATAACCGTGCGCCGAGAACGTGAACGCATTTGGGAAGATGTGCAGGCAAAAGAAAAACAAGGAAAATTAACGGAAGATGAAAAGTTTCGCGCCAAGGAGGAGTTGCAAAAGATTATTGACGAGACTAATAGAAATTTAGAAACAAGTTTTGAGAAGAAAGAGAAAGAAGTAATGGGGTAAGTATATGAATATAACTATTTTTCTTATAATTTTATTGGTATTAGTTTTGGTCCACGAGTTTGGGCATTTTTTTACCGCCAAGAGTTTTGGTATTAGAGTTGATGAGTTTGGCTTTGGTTTCCCGCCCAAGTTGTTTAGCTTTAAATACGGAGAGACGCTTTATTCTTTTAATCTTTTACCCATCGGCGGGTTCGTAAAAATCTTCGGGGAGAACCCCGAAGCAGAGCAAGCCCGCCTGCCGGACGGGCAGGCTCGCTACGGGGCAGGTCCCGATCAGGATCAAAGCAGAAGTTTTGTCAATAAAGCCAAATGGAAGCAGGCAATAGTTCTTTTCGCCGGAGTATTTGCTAATTTTCTATTAGCCTGGTTGGCGTTTTCTTTTGGTTTTATGTCAGGATTTCCTACTTCGGTAGGTAGTGCAATAAGTGGATACGAACTTGAAGATGTGAATTTAGTGGTTATTTCTGTCTCTGCTAAATCTCCGGCGGAAACTGCAGGGCTGATGTCCGGTGATAAAATAGTCTATATAAATAGCAATGATGGCGCAGTCACTGATATAAATCCGGATACCGTGAAATCTTTTGTAATTTCTCATAAAGATCAAGAAATTGAAGTTGGATATATTCGTGGCAAAACTGAAGACTTAAGATTTACCAAAGTGACTCCAGTCTCAAGTGGCGCGGATAGTAAGCCGATGATAGGTATATCTATGGACGAAATAGGCATAGCCAAATTACCCATTTTTACTGCCTTAATAGAAGGAATGAAGTTGAACTGGTCTGTCACCAAAGACACCGCCGTTGGGCTTTATATGCTTGTTTTGGATGGACTACGGGGCAGAGGTAGCTTTGCATCCGTTATGGGTCCTGTCGGTATGGTGCGTATCGTGGGCGATGCTTACCAATTTGGCTTTGTTTATCTCCTTTCTTTTGCCGCGCTTATTTCAATCAATCTAACGATCATAAATTTGCTGCCATTTCCCGCGCTTGATGGCGGGCGGCTTTTCTTTTTGTTGATTGAAAAAATAAAAGGTTCGCGTATTAATCCAAGAGTGGCTAATTTTGCCAATACAATCGGTTTTGGGCTTCTGATACTACTTATGCTTGTTGTCACTTATCATGATGTAACTAAATTATTCTGAAATAGATTAAATACTTACATTTCTGCTATCGCAGATTTATAAGTAAAAAACAAAATGAAATTGATTCACGAAGTTAGAGCCGTTAAAAATAAAAGGGAACTCGCAAATATAATTAAAGCGCAAAGAATTAGCGAGAAGGTACTAAAAGATATTCTAGGAAAATTACACACTGGTGTTACAGAATCAGCGATAGCAGAGTTTATAACAAAAAGATTTACGAAATACGGCGCCCCCATTTTGTCTTTTCTGCCTATCGTGGCTTTTGGAAAGAATACAGCCAATGTTCATCACATACCCGGCAAAACAAAATTAAAAAAGGGAGATATAATAATGTTTGATTTTGGTTGCACGGTCAATCACTATTGCTCAGACATGACACGAACTTATTTCTGGGGTGAACCTAACACTAGAAAGAGAAAAATTTATTTTGCGGTACTGGAAGCACAGAAGCGAGCAATTGCTAAATTGGCAAAAAGCGAACGGAGAGCAAAAGTTATAGATAAAGTGGCTAGAGGATTTTTGACTAAAAAATTCGGCCCGAAGAAATTTTCTCACGGTCTTGGCCATGGACTCGGAACTGTGATTCACGAATGGCCGAATTTTAAGCCAAAAAGCGAAGATGTCCTGCCAACCGGCTCTGTTATGACCATCGAGCCCGGGCTCTACTTTAGAGGCTTCGGAGGGGTCCGAATAGAGGATATGGTTCTAATTACCAAAAGAGGATGTCGGATTTTGACCAATTTTTCTAAAGACCTTAAAAGTGTTACACTCTCCCCATGGCAAAAAAGAAACTAAAAATTGGGGTACTTTTTGGGGGTAAATCGGCAGAACATGAGGTATCTTTACAATCTGCTCGAAATGTGATAAATGGACTCGATAAAAGTAAATATGAAGTTATTCCGATTGGTATTAGTAAAGAAGGTAAGTGGTTATTGAGTAATACTTCAAATTATTTACTAAATACTAATAACCCAAAACTAATTAAATTAAATAAATCAAATAAAGAAATTTCTCTTTATGCACAAGGACAAGGAGCTTTGTCTACACTCAACGATTCAACGAATAAGCAAAAGATTGATGTAATTTTCCCAGTATTGCACGGACCGTTTGGAGAAGACGGCAGTATGCAGGGTTTACTGAAACTCGCCGGAGTGCCGTTTGTGGGCGCCGGAGTTTTGGGTTCGGCCGTTGGAATGGACAAGGATGTGATGAAAAGGCTTTTTAGAGACGCAGGTATTCCCATTGGGAAGTTTATTACTCTCAAATCAGGAGACAAAATAAATTTTAATAGAATAAAAAAAGAACTTGGCCTGCCTCTTTTTATTAAGCCAGTCAATATGGGTTCCTCCGTAGGAATAAATAAAGTACGAAATGAAAAGGAATTTAAAAAGGCGATTAAAGAAGCATTTAAGTTCGATCTGAAAGTTATTATTGAAGAATTTATAAAAGGGCGCGAGATTGAATGCGCGGTTTTAGGTAACACGCATCCCATAGCATCTATTCCAGGTGAAATCATTGCCAATCAGGAATTTTATTCATATGACGCAAAATATATTAATGATGGATATGTCATAGAAATTCCGGCCAAAATTGATAAAAAAACAACGAAGAAAGTTCAAGAACTAGCGGTAAAAGTATTTAAGACATTAGAGTGCGTTGGGATGGGGCGCGTCGATTCCTTTGTAAAGAAAAACGGTGAGGTTATAGTGAATGAAATAAATACAATTCCGGGGTTCACGGATATCAGTATGTACCCGAAGCTCTGGGAGGCAAGTGGTGTGCCACAGACAAAACTATTGGACAGGCTTATCGAGCTTGCCATAGAGCGATTTGATAAAGAGAAAAAACTAAAAACTACCGTATGAAGCTAACACAGATAGAAAAAACAAAATTGCGTACTTGGGTGGAGCTCGATAGGGGCGCTATGAAGAAGAATTATCAGCTCTTTAAAAAAATCACAAACAAAAATTCTATTTTGATGGCAGTGGTCAAGTCCAATGCTTTTGGTCATGGACTGGTCCTTTTTTCTAAAGAAATCGTGAAACTCGGAGTGGATTTTTTAGGGGTGGATTCATTTGATGAAGCCCTAGAACTGCGAGCATCAGGTATAAAAGTTCGAATTTTAGTATTCGGTTACGTCTCTCCAGCTTACTACAAAGAAGCGGGAGAAAAAAACATATCGATTACCATTTCCAATTTTCCAGCGCTGGAGGCGTTGGTTAAGGCTAAATTAAATAAAAAAGTAAAAGTCCACATAAAAGCAGATACTGGTCTGGGACGTCAGGGATTTCTGATGGAAGATATGGCGAAAGTTTTAAGTATTCTAAAAAAGAATAAAAGTAAAAATATAAAAATCGAGGGTTTATATAGTCATCTAGCAAAAGGAGAGGATCCAGAAGGCAAGAAATATACAATGCTCCAAGCCAGTCGTCTTTCCGAGTGGGAGAGAGAGTTTAAAAAAGCTGGATATAAATTTTTAAAACATATTTGCGCGACTGCTTCAATGATGCTCTATCCAGAACTCCACTATGATATGGTCCGCGTGGGTATCGGACTTTATGGTTTGTGGTCTTCCAAGGAAACTAAAATTTTATTTAATAAAAAATACAAGCTTCACCCAATACTTTCTTGGAAAACAATTATTACCGAATTAAAACGCCTGCCGAAAAGCGCCAGAGTCGGCTATGACCTGACTGAAAAGTTAAAACGTGATTCTTTACTTGCGGTTATTCCAGTGGGCTATTGGCATGGGTACCCAAGACTGCTTTCAAGTAAAGGTATGTTTAATGTTAGTGGGAAAAAAGTAAAACTAGTGGGCAGAGTTTCTATGGATATGATCACCTTAGATGTTACAGATGTGAGGGCAAAAGTAGGGGATGAAGTGGCGATAATCGGTGGAGACTTTGGACACTATGCCGAGGCAGATATGATGGCGCAAGATTCTGACACTATTAATTACGAGATAACCACTCGCATCAACCCGATTATCAAGCGTTACTACCGCATCAATCCGCTGGTAAAACGCTTCTTTAAATAACTTTACTTATAACTCTGCTATCGCAGAAAAATAAGTAAATTAGCCAGAATTTGCATTTTTACTTTTTTTATATTAATCTTTCTATATGTCCCAAGACCGACTCATAAAACTCGCCTGCGAAACTTGCAAACGCATAAACTACTGGTCCAGTAAAAACAAGAAACTCGTCACTGAAAAAATCGAGCTAAAAAAATATTGCAAATGGTGCAGGAAGCAAACTAAGCATAAAGAAATTAAGAAGTAGATTTTTGATATTTTTCTGCTATACTAAAGGCGGCCAGAGGGTCGTTTTTGGGTATATAAATATGGGCGATTAGTTAAGTGGCATAATGATTCTCTCCAAAAGAATAGTCGGGAGTTCGATTCTCTCATCGCCCGCAATGATATGAGAGTAAAGTCTAAATGACTATACGAGCATATCATCATTGCGCGGTGAAAGAGATATCGAAAGCCGGAGCGCGACGGCGCGAGGCGGGGTAGCGCAAATTTTCAGCAGAAAATTATGCGTGACCGATTCTCTCATCGCCCGCAAACCGCTTGCAATAATAATTTTTCTATATTAAAATATACAGATGTTAAACGAACGTAAATATACAATAGAAACAGAACAAGAAACAGATGGCAGGTGGATTGCTGAAGTTCTTGAAATTCCGGGTGTGCTTGCATATGGTGATACTCTGGAACAGGCTCAGGCAAATGTGGAAGCGCTTACGTTCCGAATTATTGCGGAAGAAATAGAAGAGAACACAAGTAAAACTGTTTTTGGATTTTCTAGTGTTGCCTTCTCTCTATCATGAATAATAGGTGGCCAAGCAGTAAAGCAGGCAAGGTTTTTAGAGCTCTAATTAAAATTGGCTGGGAAATCAAAAGGCATAAAAGTTCGTCACACATTGTACTCGAAAAAGTAGGTTGTACTAACTATGTTTGGGCTTTTGGTAATAACGATGAACTTGGTTCAAAAATGTTGTCACGCATAGCGAAACATACCGGTTTAAAGGTGGAGGATTTATAATCCTCGGCTTTTTTAGATTAACTTACAAGATTAAATCCTTCGAAAACGCTATTCCATTTAAGAATCATATTTTGTATAGTGTTCCAGTCCAGGATTTGAAAGCCCGCCTTCGCTACGCCGAAGCTCATCAGAGCGAAGAAAAAAACTAATCAAAATCTTTTAATAATTTTAATAAATTAATTTTCTTTGATGCGTCATACCATTTTATTTCTTTGTCGCGCTTGAACCAGGTCATCTGGCGTTTGGCGTATTTAAGAGTTTGTTTTATTACTTTTACTTCTGTTGGTTTCCAGTATTCAAAACCTAACTCACGTAGTCTTTTATCCGATACTCCGGCTCGTTTTAATTTTTTTATTTCCTGAAGCAAACCCATGTCAAACATTTTTTTAACTCTTTTTTCTATTTTCTTTTCTAATTTATCCGGCGGAAGATATAAGCCAATTTTTATAAATTTATACACAGGCGTTGCCTGTGTAATTTTAGGAACTTTCCCCAGAGCTTTAGTAATCTCGATCGCTCTTATTAGTCTGACTTTATTTTTCTGGTCTATGCTTCGCGCACGGGCGGGATCCAGTTTTTTGAGTTTTAGCATTAGTACGCGGTCGCTTGCTAATGCTAATTTTTTACGAAGAGGGTAGTTTGGCGGGACTTCTGGAAAAATAACACTTTTGGTAATAGCATCAATATAAAACCCTGTGCCTCCGCAAATGATGGGGATTTTACCACGAGAAATTATTTCTTTTATCTTTTGTTCTGTTAATTTTTTGTATTCTGCAACGGTGAAACGTTTTTTAGGATTCGCGACATCTAGTAAGTGATGAGAGACACCTCGCATTCCCTTTTTGGTAATTTTGCCAGTACCGATATCAAGCCTTTTATATACTTGCCGCGAATCAGCTGAAATTATTTCGCCGTTGATTTTTTTAGCGATTTTTACCGCTAGATTACTCTTACCGGTGGCAGTTTGGCCTAGGATTACAATTACTTTTGACACTTTTTGAAACACGAACTTTTCTTTTGTACGCCCCACCCCACTTTTAATAAATAATTTTATACCAACTAAAAGTTTTTTGTCCACGAAACTTTAATTATTTAATAAATATGAATGTTAAAAGTGGAGTGGGGCTGAAGTTCTCGCGCCGTCGCGCTCGAAACCCCGCAAAAAGTTATATTTCAAAAAGTTTTGCATTTATATTCTTTTAATATCTGCGCCGAGAACGTTTAATTTTTCAACAATGTTTTCATAACCTCGGTCAATGTGATTAGCGGGGTCGTTAATTATGCTTTTTCCATTTGCTACTAAACTGGCTAGAAGCATATCCATACCAGCTCTAACATCGTGTGAATTTAATTCTGCCGGTTGCAGTTTTGTCGGTCCATACACATTGGCTCCATAAGTTTCCTTAGCATTATATTCTGAGTCATTAAAATTATAGAATTTTGCGCCATATCCCTTAGGGTGGAAAAGGTCATGTTTTAATCCCATTTTTTGCAATTCAGCCAAATATCTCCATCTAGTTTCAAAGATTCTTTCATGAATCATTGATTTACCATTTGCCATATATGCAAGTAATAAAGTTATAAGTGGTTGCCAGTCAGTCATAAATCCAGGGTACCAATCGGTAATGATTTCTGTTGGTTGTAGTGGTCTGTTTATTTTGCTTATCTTGGCAATATCTTTTTTAAAACTAACTTCAACACCGATTTTCTTTAAAGTTTCTATTAAAGGCTCCAAAAATTCTTTCGAAGTATTTTTAACGGTTATATTTCCACCAGTCATTACGGAAAGAATTATGGCGGTGGCCGCTTCAAGCCGGTCATAAATTGAGTATGCATTTGCTCCGTGCAAAAACGGCTCTACTCCATTAATTTTAATCACCCTCGGTTCAATTCTCTCTATCTTAGCTCCCATATTATTTAAGCACTCTATTAAATTATCAACTTCTGGTTCCTGTGCCGCATTTTTTAAAATTACTTTTCCGTCATTAAATACTGATGCTAAGATTAAGTTTTCCGTTCCGCAATGAGTGTTTTTTTCAAACGTATACGTCATTGATTTTGGCCTTCTTGGCATAGATATTTCCATTCGGTTATTATGCTCTGTTATTTTTCCGCCGAGCGCTTTTATACCTTCCAAATGTCTATTGAGCGGTCTCTTACCGATAGCATCTCCCCTTATTGGGTGAATGATAACCTTACCTGTCCGTGCCAACGTGGCGCCAATAAAAAGTACGGATTGTCGAGCAGTCATTGCCTCGAGTGGAATTTCCGAAGAATTAATATTTAAACTTTCAACTTCAATTGTATCTTTATCAAAAAAACGTACCTTGCATCCAAGTGATGTTAGCGCATCGATAGTCCTGTAGGTATCTGAAATTCTTGGGATATTATGGAAAACACTTTTTTCTTTTGAGAGTAGGGCCGCAATAGGAAGCTTAGGACCAGCATTTTTTGCCCCCGAGACTACATACATTCCCTTTAACGGTTTACCGCCCCATACAATAAATTTACTCATAGTGCCGCGGGAGAGAATCGAACTCTCATGATGTTGCCATCAATAGATTTTGAGTCTATCGCGTCTACCAATTCCGCCACCACGGCATAAATTTAATCTTACTTGAGTTTGTTTTGAAAATCAATTACAATTATTCAATAATGTCCAACTTATATTCAAACTCAATTTTCTGGATCGACACGGATAAAATCAAACCAAACCCATTTCAACCAAGGCGGGATTTTGATGAGGCGCGTTTACAGGATTTGGCAGACTCCATAAAACAATATGGGGTGCTCCAGCCGTTGACGGTTTCTCGTATGGAAGTCGAAAAGGAAGGAGGCGGTATTGTGACTGAATATGAATTGATTGCCGGAGAACGCAGACTTCGGGCGGCTATTATCGCCGGAGTTTCCCAAGTACCAGTCATAATACGTACGGGGGACACTGCTATGATGAAACTGGAATTGGCAATTATTGAAAATTTACAACGTGAAGATTTAAGTGTGGTTGACCGCGCTCGCGCTTTTTCTCGCCTGGTTAGTGAATTTAAGTTTACTCACAATGAAGTTGCCAAGAAAATTGGCAAAAGCCGAGAGTATGTTTCCAATTCTTTGCGTATTTTGACTTTGCCGGAAGAAATTATAAACGGCTTGTCGGAAGGCAAAATTAGCGACGGTCATACTCGACCTTTACTCATGCTGGCCGACCACCCGGAAGAGCAATTAGTTTTGTTTAAGGAAATTGTTTATAAAAAAATTACTGTGCGCGAAGCAGAAAGACTGGCTAGAAAGATAGCTTATGATCGAGTGCGCAAAAAGGAATTCATGCCCGATCCGGAAATAACTGAATTAGAAGAAGAGTTCCAAGAAAAATTAGGCACTCGAGTACATATAGAAAAAAAGGAATTAGGCGGACAAATTAAAATAGATTATTTCTCTACCGAGGATTTGCGGGAGATTTTAGATTTGATTCATAAGTCAGAAAATGAAAAAAAGCCGGCAGAAATGCTAGAAAATTATATTACAAAAAGTAATACTGAAGAAAATGCGACAGAGGCAGTTGACGACAGGACAAAAGAAGAGATAAAAAAAGACGATGACGATTTATACAATGTTTCTAATTTCAGCGTCTAGCTTATGTTTAACTTCGGCCGAAGGATTTAAGTTTAGCAAGCAGACTATTTTTTTCTAAATATGATTTGATGTGTTTTTTAGCAATCGTTGTTTTTACATATTCCAGCCATTTGATAGATGGGTGAGAATCTTTTTTGTCAATTATTTCCACAATGTCTCCGTTTTTTAATTTCGTATAAATTTGGGACATTTTGCCATTTATTTTGGTCCCAAAAACATGGTTCCCAATATCTGAATGGATTGAATAAGCAAAGTCTATCGGATTTGAGTCTTCGGGCAAATCTACCACGTCTCCTTGCGGGGTGAAAATAAAAATACGATCGCTAAAAAAGTCCATTTTGAGATGTTCAATAAACTTTTTTGGGTCATTGGGCGCATAATTCAAATCTTTCAGTTCTTCAATCCATTTAAATTTTGTTTTGTCATTCTGAGTTTTTTTACTGGCTTTCTTGTTGCCATTTTCCTTATAGGCAAAATGGGCTGCGATACCATAAGCTGCTTCAGCGTGCATATCCTCTGTTCTTATCTGAATTTCTGCCACTCCGCCCAATCCGGTGAAAATGGTGGTATGAATAGAGCGATAGCCGTTGGGCTTAGGAACTGCTATGTAATCTTTAATCCTGCCCGGCAGCGGTTTCCAGATTGAGTGCACTAGCCCTAAAACTTGATAACACTCTTCAATGCTTTCTACCACGACCCGAAGAGCGACTATGTCATATATTTTTTCAATGTCCATGTCGTATTTTATAAGTTTTTTCCATAAACTGTATTTGTGCTTCATTCGATAACTAATTTCCATTACTTTGATTTTGTTTTTATTTAATTCTTTTTCAAGTTCTTTTCTTACTTCAGACAGATTTTTTTGATATAAATCTTTTTTTTCTTTTATTATTTCTTCTATTTGAAAGTATTCCTTCGGATAGGCATAGGGGAAAGCGGCGTCTTCCAATTCGCCTTTCAATTTTCCCATTCCGAGGCGATTGGCTAATGGCGCATAAACTTCTATAGACTCCATCGCGATTCTCTTCCTTTTATCTTCTCGTACAAATTGTAGTGTCCTTAGATTATGCAATCTGTCAGCGAATTTTATAATGACCACGCGCAAGTCGTTTGCTATTGCCACAAAGAATTTTCTCAAACTCTCCACGTGCCTTTCATGCCCGCGGTACTTTAGAGTTCCCAACTTCGTTACGCCTTTTATTAAAAATAAAATATCTTTGCCGAATTCTTTTTCTATTTCTTCCTCTTTGATTTTTGTATCTTCCAACAGATCATGCAGAAGTCCTACGGCGATAGTCTGCGCATCCATTCCGAGGCTGGCTAGAATTTTTGCCGTTTCAAAAACATGAATGAAATACGGGTCTCCAGAGAGCCTTTTTTGCCCTTCATGCGCCAGCTCCGCAAACTTATAAGCTTTCACTATAAGTTCTTCTTCTTTCTTGCTTACCCCTCCCATTAAGTCTATGATTTCTTTCACGTTTGCCATAAATATTTTGATTATACTATGGATTTTTCTTTATTCAATCTTTGCTATTTTATGAGGGTTATGATTTACACATGCCCTATTACTGCATCTTTCAGGTATCGTTTTCGTGCCTTCCATCATCAAGCTGCCGCACTCGGGGCAGATGTTGCCGGTAGGCTTGGCTTTGATGGCAAATTTGCAGTCTGGATAATTTGAACAGGAATAAAAAATTCCAAATCTTCCACGCCGCTCGGAAATATCGCCTTTTTTGCAAACTGGACAAATTACCCCAGTTCTTTTTTTGGCTTCTTCAGCTTCATCTTTTTTAATGAATTTACATTTTGGATAGCGAGAACAAGAAATAAAAGTGCCGGTGCCGTCGCGTCTTTCCTTAATGACCAATTTACCACCAACTACTTTTTTCTTTTTCTCTCCCGCCTGCGCAGGCAGGCCGCATTCTGGACACATCTCTCCAGTCTCTTCAGGCCCTTTCAATTCTGTGCCGTCCAGCATTAGCGCTCCGTCGCAATCCGGATACTTTGAGCAAGAATAAAATTTCCCTCCGCGAGAAAGTTTTATAATCATTTTGCTCCCGCACTTTGGGCATTTGATATTCTCGGGCGCATCGCCCAAGTTGGTAGCTTTCTCTAATTTTTCTTTTGATTTTACATCTTTAGAAAATGGGACGTAAAAATCTCGCAACGTTTTTTCATATTCTCGCTCACCGCGAGAAATTTCATCCAATTCATCCTCCATCTCTGCGGTAAAGGTATCTGAAATATAATTCGCAAAATGTTTTTCTAGAAAGTCCGACACCACTTCACCCACATCAGTAGGGAATAGTGTTTTGTTTTCTTTATTGACATAACCCCTCTCCTCTATGGTTTTCATGATAGATGCGTAAGTAGAAGGTCTGCCGATGCCTCGATTTTCTAATTCTTTAATAAGGCCGGCTTCAGTATATCTGCCAAGCGGTTCGGTAAATTTTTCTTGGTTTGTTAAATCTAATAATTTTAATTCTTCGTCCACCTTGCAAAGCGGTAATTCCACATCTTCGCCGCGCGCATCGGCATCTATTTTAAGCCACCCGGGGAAAAGCAACCGGGACCCGGTCGCTCCAAAGTTTGGCAATTCCTCATGACCCTCTATGACTGCTTCAATCTTTGTTTTTAAAAGTTTTGCATCAGCCATCTGGGAAGATACAGCGCGCTCCCAGATCAATCTATAAAGCCGGTCTTGCTCGCTGTTCCCGACAATCATTTTTTCTATGTGCGTCGGCCGGATGGCTTCGTGAGCCTCTTGCGCGTTTTTGGATTTTGTTTTATAAACTCTCGCCTCTGCGTAATTATTCCCGTACTTTTTTTTAACAAATGATAGGATGGCGCTTTGAGCAGTCGCGCCTAAGTTTGTGCTGTCAGTTCGCATATAAGTAATGTGGCCCGCTTCATAGAGCTTCTGGGCGATCTGCATGGTGCGCGACGGAGAATAACCGAGCCTAGAACTTGCCGTCTGTTGCAATGTGGAAGTTGTAAATGGCGCGCGAGGAGAGCGTTTTTGTTCTGATTCTTTAACTTCACTTACGACCCAGATACCAGCTTTACCTTCAGTCATTATTCTTTCAACTAATTTCTCATCTCTAGGCTCCTCGGCACATTCTAGAGTTATTTTTTCCCCGCCCGAATGACCGGAACCGTCCGGTCGGGCAGGTTTTTTGGGAGTCTCGAATAAACCAAAAATTTTCCAAAATTTTTCTGGAACAAAGGCGCGAATTTCACGTTCGCGTTCCATTATTATCCGAAGCGCCGGAGACTGCACCCGTCCAGCTGAAAGTCCATAGCGCACTTTTTTCCAGATTAGGCCGGAAAGGTCATAACCAACTAAGCGGTCCAATACTCGGCGCGCTTCCTGAGCTTTGCGTAAGTTTGTATTAATCTTACGCGGATGCTGAAGCGCTTCTTGCACTGCTTCTTTTGTAATTTCGTGAAAAGCGACTCGCCCTATCGGCGCTTTTATTTTCGGGTCTTCATTCAAAAGTGTCTCTATGTGCCAAGCAATAGCTTCGCCCTCACGGTCAGGGTCTGTCGCTAGGATTATTTCATTAGCTCTTTCAGCTAAACCCTGCAATTCGCGCACAATTTTTTCTTTACCACGAGAGATTTCATAATATGGGACGAATCCCGCTTCTATATCTATCGCTTTTTTATTTGATTTTGGTAAGTCACGGATGTGTCCGACGGACGCGCGTACAGTAAAATTACCTTCCAAGTATTTCTCGATGGTTTTTGCTTTTGACGGTGATTCGACGATTAATAGTTTCATGGCTGATTTATAAGGAATGTAATGACTATATAAATCGACACCCTGTTAAATAATTTTTGCTTAGCAAAAATTGTCCGAAGGACATTTAACAGGGTAGAGAAATTATATTCGCTACACTCATTAATTTATCTAGTATTACACGAAATACAATTTTTTTGCAAACTTTTTGTAAATTCTACTATAAAACCGATCGGAATTGTGGTAGAAGTCAGTGAAAATCCTTGAAGAAAAGAAAAGATAACTTATGTCAATCTAATTTCTCCCATTTCCTCTTTGATTAATTCTTTTATTTCCATCACTGAGAGTATGGCATTGGCTGTGGGAATTGGAAACTTCATTGCACGAATCAAATCATCTCGGGGAATTGGTTCACGCAGTAAACCTACGACTATTTTTTCTTCGGGAGATAAATCTAAAAGTAGTTTGGCTTGTTTTTCTTCTTTTTTTTCTTTTTCAAAACCTAGAGCTTCTAAAACATCCTCTGCACAAGTGACAGGCGTCGCACCTTGGTGCAATAATTTATTTGTGCCTTTTGAATTCGAAGAAAAAATTGATCCGGGCACAACTAGTAGATCTCTATTGTATTCGGTTGTAAGCCGAGCAGTGATAAGCGTACCAGATCTTTCTTCGGCTTCTATTATTAAGGTTGCCTTAGAAATACCCGCCATAAGTCTATTGCGCATCGGGAAACTCCATTGGGTCGCCTTGAAATCAGGTTCAAATTCTGAAATTAAACATCCGTCAGCTTTTAATACTTCCTCCATCAATCTTACATTTGTTTTTGGATACATTGCTTCTGCGGAAAGTCCCGAACCAGGGAAAACTAAAGTTTTGAGTCCTATTTGCATTGCTTTTTTATGTGCTATGGTGTCTATGCCCATAGCAAAGCCGGAAACTATTACTATCGGGTAGCCCTTCAGTCCAGCGATTATTTTCTCGCAGGCTTCGCGTCCGTAGGAAGTAAATTTGCGTGAACCAACAACACAAAGGTATATTAACTCGGGCGGAGGCAGTTCACCTATTGTCCAAAGTTCTTCCGGAGGCTGGGGAATTTCTAAAAGCGCTTTAGGGAATTTTTCTTTTGGTAGTTTTTTAATCTGCATGTTAAAAGTTATTTCTCGCTTCACATTATAACAAGTTTGATATACAATGAACACATGCTAGATATAAAATTTATTCGGGAAAATAAAGAGATAGTACAGGCAGGCGCAAAAAGGAAGCGCGTAGATGTTGATATCGAAAAGCTTATAATGCTCGATGATGAGCGTCTGAAGACACTGAAAGAAGTGGAAGATCTCCGAGCGGAAGTTAATAGGGTTTCCAATGACATAGCCCGCAATCAAGATTCAGCGCTGAAGATTCAGCTGATTGAAGAAATGCGCATTGTCAAAAACGAAATAAAAATAAAAGGAGAAAAATTAAAGACGACAATACAAGAATGGCAAATTTTAATGCTACAAGTCCCCAATGTACCTGATATGTCGGTACCCGAAGGGCAGAGTGAAGAAGATAATAAAGAAATCCTAACCTGGGGCGAAAAACCTAAATTTGATTTTACTCCAAAAGATCATGTAGAGCTGATGACCAAACTGAACATGGTTGATTTTGAAAGAGGGGTAAAGGTCCATGGTTTTCGAGGGTACTTTTTGCAAAACGATGGAGCGGAACTTTCTTGGGCAATCTGGAATTATGCTCGCAAATTTTTTGCCGAAAAAAATTTTAGTACTTTTTTTGCTCCAGTAATCGTCCGTAAACAGAATTTATATGGTACGGGACATTTGCCCAGCGGGGCTGAAGATATTTACCAAAGCCAAGACGGGGATTATCTATCTGGCACAGCCGAGATACCGATGATGGGTTATCATAGTAACGAAATTATTCCAAAAGAAAATCTGCCGAAACGCTATTTGGCATTTTCTCCATGCTATAGAAGAGAAGCAGGTGCTCACTCAAAAGATACAAAAGGACTTGTACGAGTGCATGAATTCTATAAATTGGAACAACTTGTACTGTGTGAGGCAAGTCATGAAGAATCAGTCAAATATCACGAAGAAATAAATAAAAATTTTGAGGAATTTTTGGAATCTCTTAACATTCCTTACCGCAGATTAGAAATTTGTACAGGGAATTTAAAAGCTGCCCACGTAAAAAGCTATGATACTGAAGCTTGGATACCATCGCAAAATCAATATCGCGAGCTTTCTAGCGCGTCATATTATCATGATTTTCAAGCTAGAAGATTTAATATTCGCTATAAAGACGAAGACGGCAAATTTCATTTTGTTCATTCACTTAACAGTACTGCTGTAGCTACACCGCGAATTTTAGTTGCTATAGTAGAAAATTACCAACAAGCTGATGGAAGTGTCGCAATCCCAGAAGTTTTGCGGAAATATATGGGAGGAAAGGAAAAAATAACTGGAGGCAAGACCTAATATGTTAGGTCTTGCCTCACAACTGGTATGAGAAAAAACGTTTTAAATTCTCCGCGTCTTTTGGAATTAAAAAAGCATAGACGAAGGTCTTTTCAAAGTAAAATCTTATTGTATTTAGTTGCACTTTTAGCTGTTTTTGTTTTTCTGATCTATATTTTCCGCCTGACTAGTTTGAATATTAGCGAAGTAGAAATAATAGGCAATAAAGTTTTAGATGCCGAAGTTATTAAGGTAATTGTGAAAAAAGAGCTAACGGGAAATTATTTAGGGTTTTTCCCTAAGACAAATGTATTATTATATCCAGAAAATAATATAAAAAAAGAATTAAGCAATCAATTTACAAGACTGAAAAATATAACATTATTTGTTAAAGATAGAAAAATACTACAAATATCTGTTTCAGAGAGAGAACCGAAATATTTGTGGTGTGAAGTGGAAATGGGTTTAGAGATTGAAAAATGCCATTTTATAGATGAAGATGGTTTTATTTTTGACGAAGCGCCGTATTTCTCCGGAGAGGTTTATTTTAAGTTTTATGGAGCAACCAATTTGTTTGAAAAAAGTTTCGAGAAATTAATTTCATTCAAAATGATACTCGAAAATATGGGATTAAAGCCGGTAGTTTTATTTGTTCAAGAAAACAGAGATGTTAAAATTTTTCTTTCTACGTCAAGGGGACCTGAAATAATTTTCAAAATAGATTCTGATTTAGAGAAAGTAGCAGAAAATCTCGGGGCGGCGCTCACCACCGAACCTCTGCAGTCAAATTTCAAAAATAAATATTCTTCTCTTCTGTATATTGATCTTCGATTTGGAAATAAAGTCTACTACAAGTTCCAATGAGCAACTTAGGGTTTTGGAAATTATCGGCAAAATTAGAATGCATTCTTTTTTCTTTTCCAATACCAATATAAATAAAGTAGGAGAATAACAATAACATTTGGGATAAGTATAACAGGTTCACTCCACGGTATTCCATTTGCGGTAAAATCGGAAATCGGCCATAAAAATGGGGTCGGAAAAAAACCAGCGCCATGAGTAGGAATATCAACTAGTATATGAAGCGGCCAGCCCAAAGTAAGCTTGGCAAAACTTTTTTTGCCAAGAATCCAAAGTGTTGCGAAAAATATTCCGTATATGACTAGACTGTGAGTGATGCTATATAAAGCGTAGACGAAGTCGGGAAGCACTTTAGCGTTCGGCGGAGCAAAATTGCCGGCCGGCCACGGCTCAATTCCTAAAAATACAGTCAGAAAAAATATTCCAAATGACAAAAGGTCTGGACCGAGGCCAAACAAAAAAGCAATCAGATAATCTTTCTTGCTTCTTTTGCCAAACACTACTCCGCCGTATAGGCCGTGAGACAAAATATCCATAATTAGATTTTAGCACAATAGAAGAAAAATTTCACTAAGGCTGGTCGTATTTGCTATACTACTGGGATTCTCGGCATCCCGACATGGTATAATATATTTAATTAAATTGTTTTTATCTGCGGCGGGTGGTCGCACTCACATAGGCACATATGTTGGAGTTTCGCCATCACCCGCTTCAAATGAAAATAATTTTTTTATTTTTATCTATAAAAGTTATCCACAGTTTTGCCTAAAAAGCATTGTATTATGTTTAAATATGCGAGATAATTAATATAGTTTGAAGCAATAAATATTTTGGTCGTTTTATTGCAAACTAAAATTAGAAAAATAATTTCGCTTAAGCGACAAATAGTATGGCAGCAAAAAAGAAAAAGAAAGGAAAGAAGCGAGCATAGTCTCTTCCTAAAAAACTTCCGATGAAAGTCGGAAGTTTTTTGTTTTCGTGCTAATATATATTTATGAGTTTATTTAGCAAAATGTTTGGCGACGAGAGTTCTAAATTCATCGAAAATACCAACGAAATAGTGGATAAAATAAACGCCCTGGAGGCGGATATTTCGAAGTTAGCAGACGAGGATTTTCCCCAAAAAACTCAAGAATTTAAGGATAGGTTGACTAAAGGGGAAACTCTGGATGATATCTTGCCCGAGGCTTTTGCCTTGATTCGAGAGGCAGCCAAGAGGAACTTGAACGAAAGACATTTTGATGTACAACTTGTCGGTGGCTTGGCGCTTCATAAAGGGAAAATTGCTGAAATGAAAACCGGTGAAGGAAAAACTTTAGTGGCAACCTTGCCGCTTTACCTTAATGCTCTTACTGGGGAAGGTGCGCATCTTGTGACAGTCAATGATTACCTTGCACGCTTGGGCGCTGTATTAATGGGCCAAGTCTATAATTTTTTAGGACTTTCCGTCGGTGTCATCAACTCGAACAATGTCTCTTATTTATATGATGCGAAACACAAAGAAGAGGATCAAGAGCGAGATAAAGTCGGAGAATTTAAAATAGTTTATGATTTTTTAAAACCATCTTCACGCAAAGAAGCATATGCTGCAGATATTACTTACGGTACTAATCATGAATATGGATTTGATTATCTGCGGGACAATTTAGCTACATCTATAAACGATCTGGTGCAAAGAGATCACAACTATGCAATCGTGGACGAGGTGGATTCTATTTTAATAGATGAAGCGCGCACTCCACTGATTATTTCTTCCGCTTCGGGTGACTCCGAAGATTTTTACGTTAAATTTTATCAAATTGCTAAGCAATTGAAGCGAGATGCTGATTATGAAGTGGACGAAAAGTTGAAAGCGATAACCTTAACGGACACAGGCATAACTAAAGCTGAGCAACTCCTTGGGGTAGATAACATTTATACTGAAAAGGGTATTAAATATGTTCACCATTTAGAGACTGCCGTCAAAGCGCAAGCTATTTTTGAAAAAGATAAAGATTATGTCGTCAAAGATGGTGAAGTTATAATCGTGGACCCTTTCACTGGGCGTCTTCAGCCGGGCCGGCGCTGGTCGGAAGGAATTCATCAAGCGATTGAAGCAAAGGAGGGCGTCAAAATCGAAAAAGAAACTCGCTCAAGCGGCTCTATCACTTTTCAGAATTATTTCAGGTTTTACCAGAAGCTTTCCGGCATGACTGGTACGGCGGCAACTTCGGCTGAAGAATTTTTGAAGGTTTATAATCTAGATGTCATCGTTATCCCGACCAATCGTCCAGTGGTCCGCATCGACCACAACGATTTAATTTTTCAAAATGAAAAAGGAAAATTCCAAGCCATCGCTAAAAAAGTAAAAGAATTGAATGTCAAAGGGGAACCGGTTTTGATCGGTACTATCTCAATTGAGAAAAACGAACTTCTCTCTGCCTACCTGAAAGAAGTAGGAGTTCCGCATGTAATTTTAAATGCCAAGAATCATGAAAAAGAAGGTGAGATTATAGCGCAAGCGGGAAAGCGCGGTGCAGTCACTATCGCCACCAATATGGCTGGGCGTGGAATTGATATTAAGCTTGGAGGCAATCCGATAATCAAACCCGAATACGAGGCAGTGAAAAGCGCTGGAGGACTTTTTGTTTTAGGAACGGAGAGGCATGAGGCGAGAAGAATAGACAACCAGCTTCGGGGCCGTTCTGGCAGACAGGGAGATCCGGGCGAGACGCAATTTTATGTTTCGCTGGAAGATGACTTGATGCGTGTATTCGGTTCGGAAAAAATAAAGACGATGATGGGACGCTTCGGCATACCCGAGGATCAGCCGATTGAAAATAAATTTATCGGGAAAACTCTAGAAAGTGCCCAAGCGAAAATAGAAGGTTTTCATTTTGATGCCAGGAAGCACACACTTGAATATGATGATGTGATGAATCATCAGCGGAAGATTATTTATGAAAGGCGGGAAAATTTGCTCAGAGCAGATAAAGAAAAAATTGAAACTTTGCTTCAAATCATGATAGAAGGAAGAGAAGAAGCAAAAAAAGTTATAGAAGAAAAAAGGCAGAAACTTGGGGACGAGGCATTTCTGGAGACTGTACGCAGGATCGCGCTCTACACCAATGATGCTCTTTGGATGGAGCACTTGGAAGCGATGGATTATCTGCGCTCGTCAGTCAATTTGCGCGCTTATGGCCAACGCGAGCCAATCGTGGAATATAAAAAAGAAGGACTTGCCATGTTTAAAGAAATGGAAGAAAACTTCAAGGACCAGGTACTATCGCTCATCAGCACCATCAATACGGAAAATGTACCGAAAGTGGAGACTGAGACAAGCGGATCAGAGGAAGTTTTAATAACCAGCCACACTGAACCCTCCGAGCTTGGTGGTAAAAAAGATTTTTCCAAAGATGGCGAAAGTAAAATTGGCCGAAATGATCCTTGCCCCTGCGGGAGTGGCAAAAAGTATAAAAAGTGCCATGGGAAATAAAAAATCAGGTTTATCGGAGCTAATAGACTAAAAATGAAAAACCTAATTAAAAATCTCAAACTCAAACGGCGGATCATTACGACACTGGCTGGAATGCATTTTTTTGGGAATCTTTCGGTCAAGTTAAAGATTGTCGGGGTGACCGGCACAAACGGCAAGACGACGACAGCGACACTTTTGTACAAAATTGCAACAGCGCTTGGTTATAAAGCCGGGTTAATTGGTACGGTAGAGAATTTAATTATGGGAGGAAAAATATCAACTACGCATACCACTCCCGACCCAATTGCTTTAAATAAGTTACTCGGCGAAATGGTGAAGAAGGGCTGCAAATATGTTTTTATGGAAGTCTCTTCACATGCGTTAGATCAAAACCGCATAGCGGGAATTACTTTTGCCGGCGGGATTTTTACTAATTTAAGCCATGACCACTTGGATTATCATAAAAGTTTGGAAAATTATTTTCTGGCCAAGAAAAAGTTTTTTAATATGCTACCTACGAATGCTTTCGCTCTCTCTAATATGGATGACGAGCATGGAGAGTTGATGCTCGAAGGCATTAGAGCGAAGAAATTTCTATATGGTTTTAATGGATGCGAGAAGTGTCAAGGACCGTCCTTGACATGTTTTCATGGCAAAATTTCAAAACTTGATTTCTCGGGACTGGGTTTTGAAGTGAATGGAGAAAAAATAGAATCAAAATTGCTCGGCAAATTCAATGCTTACAATTTGCTTGCCGCTTGGAGCGCATGTTCTCTCTTGGGTTTTGATATACATAAGGTAAATAAAATTTTAGAAAATATTGAGCCACCGCGAGGGCGCTTTGAACATTTTACTTCACCTAATGGAGTTTTGATTATTGTTGATTATGCGCATACGCCGGATGCACTGGAAAAGATCTTTTCGGCTATCAAAGAGATTCAAACAACAAATGGTAAGTTAATTTCTGTATTTGGTTGCGGGGGCGACCGAGACCCATTAAAGCGTAGAATTATGGGCAAAATTGGCGCGACAAATTCTGATATTGCAATTTTCACATCAGATAATCCTCGCAGTGAAGATCCGGAAAAAATTATTACTGAAATGAAAACTGATTTATCAATGATGGATGCGAAAAAAGTTACAGCAATTGCAAACAGACATGAGGCGATTCTAAAAGCTGTAAATCTTGCGCAAAGTGGCAATATAATCCTTTGCGCCGGCAAGGGCCACGAAGATTACCAAGAAGTTAAGGGTGTCCGACATCATTTTGACGATATGGAAGAATTCAAAAAAGCATATGAGTAATTTTAAACAATTTTTTAAGAATAAAAAAATAACCCTAATGGGGCTCGGTTTGCTTGGACGCGGCGTCGGAGACACCGTTTTTTTGGCGGAATGTGGCGCCAAGTTGACGGTTACTGACTTAAAAAATAAAGAACAACTTAAGGAATCTTTGAAAAAATTAAGAAAGTTCCGAGACCTAAAATATGTTTTAGGTCAGCACAGGCTGGAAGACTTCAGAAAGGCTGATATGATTTTAAAATCTGCCGGAGTACCGCTCGATTCAATTTACATAAAAGAAGCCAAGAAAAATAAAATTCCGGTAGAGATGAGCGCCGTGCTTTTCGCCAAGCTTGCGGGTATTCCATTAATTGGAGTAACCGGAACGCGGGGGAAGTCAACCGTGGCGCATCTTCTCGCATATATCCTAAAATCCGCGGGGAAGAATGTAATTTTAGGAGGAAATATCCGCGGTGTTTCAAATCTGCAATTATTAAAAAAAGCAAAAGATGCGGACATGGCAGTTTTAGAATTGGACTCCTGGCAGCTGCAAGGGTTCGGTGAGAGTAAAATTTCACCCCATATTTCGGTTTTTACAAATTTTTTATCTGACCATTTTAATTACTACAAGAACGACATAAAAAAATATTTTGCTGATAAGTCCCACATTTATAAATTTCAAAATAAAAATGATGTATTGATACTAGGGCCGAAAATGAAAAGCTTAATCAAAGATGCGAAGGGTAAAGTGCTGAACACTGATCCAAAAGATGTTCCAAAGTCATGGCGCATTAATCTCTTGGGCTGGCATAATATAGAAAATGTCGCTTGCGCCATAAAAGTGGCAAGAATTTTAAAAATCAAAGAAGAAATTATAAAAAAGGCTGTAGAATCTTTTCAAACAATTGCCGGAAGGCTTGAAATGGTAAAAAAGGTTCACGGAGTATATATTTATAACGATACTAATTCCACAACTCCGGACGCGGTTATTGCGGCGCTTAATTCTTTTTCTAAAAAAGTTATTCTTATTATGGGCGGTATGGATAAAGGCCCGAGTGTGGATGATTTAGTAAAAATTTTACCAGTCAAGACTAAATATGTATTTCTGACTCCTGGTTCCGGCAGCGACAAAATCAAACATCAAAAAATCAATATAAAAAAAGTTTCAGGACTCAAAGAAGCAGTCGTAGAAGCTATGAAAAAATCGAGAGCAGGCGACATAGTCTTATTTAGCCCTGGTTTTGCTTCATTTAATATGTTCAATAATGAGTATGACCGGGGGGACAAGTTTATGAAAATAATAAAAAATCTTAGATAATATGAAGGTAGATTTATCAAAAATAAGAAAAGTTTTCTTTATCGGGATTGGCGGAATTGGTATCTCTGCTTTGGCAAAAATGGCACTTTCGCGAGAAATGGAAGTTTCCGGTGTGAATGATGAAGAAAGCCCTAAGACTCTTGACCCACTTCGACAAGCCGGCGCAAAGATTTTTTATAAAGCAGATTTATCCGCCGAAGCTTTAGCGAAGGCGGACTTATATGTTTATAGCGATGCGTGGCTATATCGAGGTCCGGAAATTATTGAAGAGGCTAAAAAAACAGGCAAGCTTGTCTTTAGTTATTTTGAAATGCTGGGGATTTTTGCCAGAGAATATAAAGTCATCGCCATTTCCGGCACGCATGGCAAGACGACTACCGCTGCAATGGTGGCTGGAATTCTCATAGATGCAGATTTGGACCCCACCGTTGTCGTCGGCTCTTTCGTTAAAAAATTTGGCAGCAATTTTAGAAAAGGGAGTGGGGAATATTTAGTAGTAGAAGCCGACGAATACAATCGGCATTTCCTAAATTTCAATCCATTTATTGGCGTGGTCACCAATGTTGAAGCCGACCATCTGGACTGTTACAAAGATTTAGCAGATATACAAAACGCATTTGATAAATTTATTTCTCAAAGTAAAAATAAAGTTTTAGACTATATAAAATATCTAGATAAAGTTCCAAAGCTTTCAATTCCGGGATTGCATAATCGTATGAATGCGGCGGCGGCTTTGGCGGTGGCAGACATTTTGAATATAAAAGAAGCGAATGCTCAAAAATCTCTGGCAGAATTTTCCGGCACTTGGCGTCGACTAGAAAAAAAAGGAGAAACAAAAAATGGCACTATCATTTATGACGACTACGCCCATCACCCGACGGAGATAAAAGCTAGTATTCAAGCATTGAAAGAACTTTACCCCCACACCAATAATATTGGTGTGGGGGCTTATCCCGCCGGTGCGAAAAAACTCACAATCCTTTTCCAACCCCATCTATATAGCCGGACCAAAGCACTCTTTGATGATTTTGCTAAAAGTTTCAAGGGAGCTGACAAGATACTTCTCTTACCTATTTATTTTGCGCGAGAAAAAAAAGACGGGAGTGTTTCCAGCGAAAAGTTGGCTCAAGCTATTTGTTCGGAAGGGGACGATGCGCAAGCTTTTTCAGACTTTGAATCCGCAGAAATCTTCGTAACAGACCTAAAACTTGGCCCAAAAGACGTATTTGTGACAATGGGTGCCGGCGAGGCCTACAAAGTTGCGGATCAGGTATTTAAGATAGTCTGAAATTTTTAATTGACTTTCGACTTGAATATGCTAGACTATGTCTGCGTCCTTATATAAGTATTTATGGCTTATTTTATGAGGACTTTTCAGTCTAAGCACTGTAGAGGCTTATGGGTTTAGCGGAGCACAACCGCTTTAATATGCAAAAGAAAAATTTAATATGTTTTGCCCAATCTCTGGTCTTTTTACCCGTTGTGACTATGTCCGTTATATTCGGGGGTATCCATAACACTGAGATTTTTCAAAATGTATTAGTCCGAAAACAAAATATTGAAGCTAGTAGAACCTTAGCTCTTAACCAAGCTATGGATGTAAAAGCCGAAACCCTTAAAATGCAAGCGCAAGCTATTGATGCGTATTTTGCCGAGCGTGATATGCCCTTGAAAGGCTTGGGTACGAAAATGGCTATTGAAGCACAAAACAATGAGATTGATTGGCGTCTGTTGCCTGCGATTGCTGTGCGAGAATCAACTGGAGGAAAGAATACTTGCGGTAAGGTGAAACATAATCCTTTTGGTTGGGGCTCTTGCAAAATCGGTTTTGATTCTCTGGAAGAAGTGATTGAAACTGTGGCCAAAAATTTGGGCGGGAATAATCTAAATACTGCCAAACATTACGACAATAAAACTATCAAGCAAATTCTGCGCGCCTACAATCCGCCTTATGTCGTGTTACATTATGCCGAGCAAGTGATGGCCATCATGAATGCTATCGGAGAAGAAGATATTACTCAAGATACACCAACGTCATCTTCTGATCTTTCGGTTCAAAAAGGGTAATTTGAAAATTATAATTTTTTCCAAGTTCTAGTTTTTCACGCAGTTTATTCTCCGAGCTGAAGGTCGAGTTGTGCACCAGTCCAGCTACGCCTTCCTTGATCGAGACCAAAGCGCCGTGTTTGTTGTATTTAATAACCACTCCTTTAATAATGTCTCCTTTTTTTAATTTCCCCTCAAATTCTTTCCAAGGGTTTTCCTTCAACGCTTTAATGGAGAGCGATATTTTACCGTCTTTTATTTCTATAACTCGGGCGTGGACTTGGTCTCCAACTTTAAACATTGCCCTAGGGTCTTCTACCAGCCCCCAATCCAGCTCGGAGATATGTACCAAGCCTTCCAGCCCGTCTTCGAGTTTCAAAAAAACTCCGAAGTCCACCAATCCCGCGACGATGCAATCCAATTCTTCCCCGACACTATACTTGCTCAGAATTTCCTTTTTCTCTTCGGGGTTATTGTCTTTCTCGGAGAAAATCAGCTTACCTTCTTTTGGAAGGGTAGAAATAATCATCACTGAAATTTGTTGCCCGACCAATTTTTTCAATTCTTTCAATATTTTATCTTTATCCGAGTCCAGTACGCGAGGATAGTGTTCGGCTTTGAGCTGAGAAGCAGGCAAGAATCCTTGTATTCCTTGCCATTCCAAAATCAGTCCTCCTTTGTTTGCGTCCTTGATTTCCAAACTCATTACTGTTTTTTCTTTTATCGCTTCTTCGGCTTCACTCCAAGTGAGCGCTTGTTTGGCTTCTTTCAGAGAGAGTTCTGTATAGCCATCTTCGTTTTCTATTTCAACAACTTTTGCCTTGATGATATCACCCGGGCTTATTTTTCTTATAATATCTTTGGCATTAATAAATTCCCGACCGTAAATAATACCCGTACCATAGGGCGCTAGGTCAATATAAACTGATGATTTTTCCACACTAATAACTACGCCTTCTACTAAGGAATCAACTTCCGGTTTATTTATAGTGCGGTCCAGAATAGAACTTAGAACTAAGTTTTCTTTGAAATTTTCTTCTACTGTTTCTTCTTTAATCATGGTTGTTTTTTAACGAACGAAGTGAGTATAAAAATCACCACCCTGTTAAATAATTTTTGCTTAGCAAAAATTGCCCGAAGGGCATTTAACAGGGTTGGAAAATCATATTCACTCCGTTCATTGATTTTCACAAAAAATTCCGCCCAATAATGAAGCGGATTTGAGGCCTAGGTGTTCCGCCTGAGGCGGAGGGTTACCCTAAATCCATACTTTTAATAATATTTAATTGTATATTCACACTACTCCAAAGACCAAAAAATTGCAACTTTGTATATTTGATAAAAATTTATTGCGGGGTATAATCGACTCATGCACGATTTAGCATTATATAGAAAATATCGACCGAAGAACTTTAATGAAGTCTTGGGGCAGGATCATATTGTAAAGGTTTTGGAGAGCTCGGTAGAGATGAAAAAGGTCTCGCATGCGTATCTTTTTGTCGGTACGCGCGGTACGGGCAAGACTTCGGTCGCCAGGATTTTTGCGGACAGTATCGGAGTGTCTCCAAACGACTTATATGAAATAGACGCCGCTTCAAACAGGGGAATTGAAGATATTAAAACATTGCGCGACGGTGTCAGGGTTCTCCCCTTTGATTCAAAATATAAAGTATACATAATCGATGAAGTGCATATGCTCTCCAAGGATGCTTGGGGCGCATTGTTAAAAACTTTAGAAGAACCGCCGAAACACGTCATTTTTATTTTAGCCACGACGGAATTTCATAAAGTGCCTGAAACTATTATTTCTCGCTGCCAGGTTTTTGTTTTTAAGAAAGCCTCGGACACTATTTCCAGAAAAATGCTGATTGATGTGGCCAAGAAAGAAGGTTTTGATTTGGAGGCCGGAAGCGCCGAACTTCTGGCCATTTTAGGCGATGGGTCGTTTCGTGACGCATTAGGAGAGCTTCAAAAAGTTTTAAATTTTACTGACAAAAAGAATAAGAAAATAAAAAGAGAAGATGTAGAGAAAATAACCGGCGCGCCGAAAACAACTTTGGTTAATGACTTTATTTCTGCCATTGCCGAGGGAAATTTAGAGAAGGGAGTATCGGCTGTCCGAAGGGCATCGGAAGATAATTTGGATATGAGATTATTTTTCAAGTTGATTATAGAGAAATTTCGCGTAGCGATAATTTTAAGATATGCGCCGAAATTAAAAGGAGAAATGGCGGAGGATTTAGGCGAAAGCGATTTAAAATTCCTGAAAGAGCTGGTCGTAAAAGACAAACAAGGCATGCTGCGTTCTCCCGCACTTTCTATTCTTTTAGAAGAATATCAAAATATAGACAACGCTTTCATCACCGAACTGCCATTAGAACTTGCGCTAGTGAAGATAATAGGTAAAGATTAGAGATAATAAAATATTGGGAGATCGTCTAACGGTAGGACAGCGGCCTTTGGAGCCGTGAATCTTGGTTCGATTCCAAGTCTCCCAGCCAAGTTTCGGAAGTTTATATTACTAGACATATAGTGACAAACTCCGCTATCGCTAGATTTGTCATTACGTAAACAATATGTAAGTTTTACTTTTCACACAATATATTATATTCTGATAATATAAAATTATGCCGGAACAATTTGGAAAACTTAAAGTCCCTGAAACTAAACCAGAACAAATTCAGGAATCTGCACAAGAAACTCCGGACATAACTGCCTTGGCAGATTTATTGCGAAAGTTCCCGACTGAAGACAAACTTGAAGCTATCGCAATGGTCTTTAAATTGCCTTTAGAAGAAGTATTGCGGGTGTAGTAGTTATAAAGTAGACTGACTTAAAAGAAAACGAGAAAAATACCGACAGCATCATAGCTACTAAAGACGGCCAATATTGTTTTTACCGCGAGGAAATCGCTACCGCATCGGAGCCATACGAAGTTTAAGTTATATGGAGTACCATATATCAACAGCACTCGGACATTAACAAATAAACTTGTCTATGCTCTTCGTTTGTTGATATAATGTCTAAAACATATGGCAGCTTCAAAAAACAAGAAAAATCTTAAGCCGAAGAATCTAGGGCAAGGGCTCACTTTTGACGACGTACTCTTAGTACCAAATTACAGCATAGTTCTGCCTAAAAATGTAATAACCAAAACTCGCCTGACGAGAAATATTTCCTTAAATATCCCATTTATCTCCGCCGCGATGGACACCGTCACTGAAGGAAATATGGCCATAGCCATGGCGCAACAGGGCGGTATTGGCATTATTCATAAAAATTTATCAATAGCCGATCAAGCCAAAGAAGTGGAACGTGTTAAACGATATGAATCTGGCCGGATTACAAACCCGATTACGCTTTCCGTTAGCGCTACGGTGGGTGATGCATTTGCCATACAAAAAAAGTATCATTTTGGCGGTTTTCCAGTTTTGGACAAAAAGGGCCTTTTAGTAGGTATTGTGACCAATCGTGATCTCCGTTTTCAAAAAGATGAATCTACTCCGATAGCAAAAGTGATGACCACTAAATTAATCACCGGAGGACCGAACACAAACATCGAAGAAGCAAATCATTTATTCAACCAGCACGCCATTGAGAAGCTTCCGTTAGTGGATAAAAATAATAAATTAGTCGGGCTCATCACTTACCGAGATATTGCCAAAAGCAAAGAATACCCAAACGCTACCAAAGACAATCAAGGGCGGCTTCGTGTCGGAGCGGCTGTTGGTACGGGCATTGATGTGCTAATGCAAATTGAAGAACTAGTAAAAAATAATGTTGATGTTGTTTGTGTTGATACTGCTCATGGACACTCAAAAGGCGTGCTCGATACGGTAAAAAAAATTCGCCAAGCATATCCAAAACTTGATATTATTGCCGGTAACATTGCGACAGGTAAAGCGGCGCTGGCTCTTTATAAAGCTGGAGCGAATGCAATAAAAGTCGGTGTCGGACCCGGTTCAATATGCACGACGCGTGTTGTCTCTGGTGTTGGCGTACCACAGCTTTCCGCCGTCTCGGCTGTTTATAAGGTATGCAAAAAAATTAACATGCCGGTTATCGCTGATGGTGGCATTAAAAATAGCGGAGACGTAGTCAAGGCGCTTGTTTTCGGAGCCGACGCTGTAATGACAGGAAATACTTTTGCTGGTACGGATGAATCTCCCGGAGATACCATTGTTATCAACGATCAAAAATTTAAAAAATATCGTGGTATGGGTTCTCTTGGAGCAATGCAGAGAGGTTCAAAAGATCGCTATTTTCAGGATGATCAATATGATCCAATCAAACTAGTGCCTGAAGGTGTTTCAGGACATGTAGCCTATAAAGGCGCTCTCTCTGAAGTTATTCATCAATTTACCGGAGGACTACGGGCTGGTATGGGTTATCTAGGAGCATCCGAAATTTCTAAACTACGAGATGCCTCATATTACATAATTACTTCGGCTGGACTAAATGAAAGCCATGTGCACGATATTTTCATGGTTAGTCCGGCGCCCAATTATGTTAAAAAATAATGCAACGAAGTGGAATATATTTTTTACAACCCTGTTAAATAATTTTTGCTTTGCAAAAATTAAAATCGAAAAGATTTTATTTAACAGGGTGATGATTTTTATACTCATTACATTCGTTAAAAATCAATCATGAATCCAAAATCGAAAATTACTCCGATCATCGGCCTGCAGTGGGGAGACGAAGGCAAAGGAAAATTTATAGATTTTCTTGTTACTTCTTTAAGTAAAAAGTACAAGCTTCTTGTGGCTAGATTTGGAGGCGGGTCCAATGCAGGACATTCTATTTTTTGGGGAGATAGACAAATTGTATTTCATGTAGTTCCTTCAGGAATACTCGAAAAAAAAACCCATAACTTAATCGGGGCGGGAGTAAATATTGATGTCGTCTCTTTGAAAAAAGAAATCAACGAGATTAAAAATATTGCGCCGTGGTGGCACAGTAATTTATTTGTTGCTAAAGAGGCCTCTGTTGTCGTACCTACAGCCAAATTAATTGAAAGTGTAGAAAAAAACAGAAGAGGATTTGGAAATATAGGTACCACCGGTCAAGGTGTTGGTCCGACTTATTCTGATTTTTATGGACGCACTGATGACTTGGCGGTTTATGAAATAGAAGACGAAAAATTTTTCAAAAAAAGATATCGAGATATAAAAAACTCTCACTTAAAAACTCTATCGGATAAATATGGTGCGCAGGTAGACAAAAAAGAACTTGCAAAAGCCGAAGGTGCTTTTTTTGAAGGCGTTAATTTTTTACGAACTTTAAATATTGTCTCGTGTCATGGTTTTTTGATGGATGCGAGAAAACATGGTAGACAAATAATAGCCGAAGGCGCGCAAGGGACATTGCTTGATGTACGTTTTGGCACGAGACTTGATGTCACTTCTTCCCATACTACTAGCGCAGGTGTCTGCACTGGACTTGGCATTCCGCCAAGCACAATAGGCAATGTCCTCGGGATATGCAAAGCTTATGCCACTCGTGTCGGCAATGGCCCCATGCCGACCGAAGTTGGTGGTAAAAAATCTTACGAATGGGCAAGTACTCACAAAAGAGTCGATGAAAAAAATCTAAACTATGACGTTAATGATAAAAATCCTCTGCATCAAGGGGTTGCGCTACGCACAATTGGCAAAGAGTATGGAGCGACAACAGGGAGACTGCGCAGGATTGGTTGGCTTGATTTACCGCTTGCTAAATATGCTATTGCATTAAATGGCATAACTCATTTGGGTATCACCAAGATGGATATACTAGATAACCTAAAAAAAATACCTATTTGTGTTTCTTATAAAAATTTTAATTATGTTGATATGAATGAACTCCAAAAAGCAAAACCGGTCTATAAAATTTTTCTGGGATGGGAAAGTAGTACAAAGGGATGTACTTCGTATAAAGACTTACCGCTAAAAGCAAGGGCTTATTTGAAATTTATTGAAAAAGAATTAGGAATACCAATAGCCTTTATTTCTACAGGTCCAGAGCGTAGTGAAATGATAGACATGAAAAAACTTTAGAAATTAAAATCATCTATGTCGGCACTGGCCCAGAAGAGCATCATGTAGTGGAGAGGTATTGGAAATGAAACTTAAATAAAACTCAAAAATACAAATTGTTAATTGTTACGCTATAGCGTAATTTAGTACAATCTTATTTTAATTACTATTCTAGTCTTTTGCAAAAGACTAGTCTAATTCTGCCATAAGTTTCTGGAGCCCCTGTTCGTCAAAAAGGATGGTTTGGAGGTTGGGATATTTTTGAAAATCCAGGTCTTCGAAATGTCTGGCTTTATCATCAATAAAAATTACTTTTTCATCTTTATGTTTAGCGCATATTTTTTCTATAGCATCTTTTTTATTATCTTGTACTATGAGAATTTCGCTAAATAATGGTGCAATAGCACTTCTGTTAATTTTGTCTAGCTGGAATTCTTCATCTCCATAAGATACAATATAGCAATTAGATTTTCCTATTTTTTTTATTATTTCGAGCAACTCTTTATTTACAAAATTTTTACTTTCATGCATAATTTCCTTATATAATTCTTCTTTAAGAGAAAAATGGGCTAGCATTTTTTTTAACGAAAATTGATTCCATCGTTCTTTTTCAATATATTCCTTTGCTAAGTTAAACGGGACACCAGTTTTTTCTAAAATAGAATATATATGCTCCCTCATATTCTTCGGGTTCTTTGAAGTATTAAACAGCACATCATCAAAATCAAAAATAAATTTCATTTTATTTTCTTCTTATTATTTTCTGAATGCACTTAGCTAATTTCTCCGAGTCATGGCGGATTAAACTTCTTTTAGTTGTATCTGCGGGGTCTTTGATTATTATCTTTCGAGACATAAGTGACTTATCTCCACTTATTAGATTATCTACACGTTTTCCTAAATACCATTCCAACTTATTTAAATAATTATCTACCTCCTTATTGTCTAAATTTTCTATCGCAATAATCTTCGCTTTGCTTTGGGCCAAAGCTCCCTTAAACCCGCTGACAATTAAGTTAGGTACAATAGAGGTGTAAAAATCTCCCGGGCAGATAATTATATAATCTGCTTCCCTAATTGCCCGGGCAGCCTTCGGGTTTAATTTTACCTTATTTTTATAAAAAATTTTCTTTACATCTGGAATTTTTAAATCAATATTATTGATTTTGCTTTCGTCTTCAATTTTCTGGCCCGTGGTCAGCAAGACACTTAATTCCGCATTATCCAAAGTAACTGGTATAACCACGCCCTTTGGTTGTAAAAATTTTGTGGCAATTTTTAAACTTGCTTCAAAACTACCTGTTGCTATCTCTAAGGCGGCCAAAAAAATATTTCCCGACATATGACCAACTAAATTCCCCTTGCTAAATCTATGTTCCATAAAATTATGAAGTGCTTTATTAGGAGTGAGGGCAGCCAAACATTGTCTAATGTCTCCCATTGGATGAACCTCAAGTTCCCGTCGTAAAATTCCGGTCGAGCCCCCATCATCTGCCATCGAGACAATAGCGGAAATAGAGATATTTGAGAGATTTTTAAGTCCGGATAGAACAGCATAGCTCCCGGTACCTCCGCCGACAGTGACGATATTTAGCATGGCTGATTTATAAGGAATGTAATGACTATATAAATCGACACCCTGTTAAATAAATTTTGCAAGCCAAAATTTGCCCGAAGGGCATTTAACAGGGTAAGGAAAATCATATTCGCTTTGCTCATTGATTTTCACTTATATTAGCCTAAATTATTAATTTTTGCTATCATAAAAACCTATGTGTGGCATCATCGGTTACATTGGCAAAGAACAAGCACTGCCTATTCTTCTAGGAGGATTGCGTGATTTGGAATATCGCGGTTATGATAGCGCGGGTATTGCCGTACTTAATAATGGCAAAATAAAACGTGTCAGAGAAATCGGTAAGGTTGATTTTTTGGTTAAAAAAATCGGCCCAAAAACACTTAATGGAAATTTGGGCATTGCCCACACTCGCTGGGCGACCCATGGCGGAGTAAGTGAGAAAAATGCACATCCGCATACGGCGGGCAATGGAAAGCTTGTATTAGTTCACAATGGAATTATAGAAAACTATCGCGAGTTGAAAAAAGAACTTAAAGACCAAAATTTTGAGTCCGAAACAGATTCGGAAATCTTAGCGAAATTGATTTACCAAAATTACGACGGAGATTTACTTACGGCTGTAAAGAAAACTCTGCCGAAAGTGCGCGGTACTTACGGGCTAGTAGTGATGCATGCTGATCACCCGAACGAACTTGTAGCCGCGCGTTTAGGCAGTCCTTTAGTCATAGGCATCGGCAATAATGAATATTATATTGCGAGCGATGTTACGCCAATCTTGCCTTTCACTAAACAGGTAACTTTTTTAGATGACGGTGAAGTCGCGGATATAAGTTTATCGGGTTTGAAAATTTTTAATTTGAAAGATGAACTCATAAATAAGGACACGGTACAAATTGAATGGGATCGAAAAAAGGCGCAGAAAAATGGCTTTGAGCATTTTATGCTGAAGGAAATTTTTGACCAGCCGGCGGTTTTTGAGGATGCAATCCGAGGTCGCATCGATTTGAAAGAAGGCACAGCTCACTTGGGTGGTTTAAATATGACGGACGATGAGATGCGGAAAATAAAGCGAGTTGTTTTAATTGCTTGCGGTACGGCATCTTATGCTTGCATGATTGTAAAGTATGCTTTTGAAAGATTATCAGGTATTCCTACCGAAGTTGATGTTTCAAGCGAGTTTCGTTACCGAGATCCAATTGTTGATGAGCATACTCTGGTGTTTGCCGTATCGCAGTCCGGAGAAACTCTAGACACCTTAATGGCATTACGCGAAGCAAAAAGGAAAGGCGGGGTAATCCGGGGCATAGTAAATGTCGTCGGTTCTACAATAGCCAGGGAGGCCGGAGCTGGGACCTACACACATGCAGGCCCCGAGCTCGCGGTCGCTTCTACCAAAGCTTACACCAATATGGTTACGATTCTTTTATTATATGCCTTACAATTTGGACGCTTACACCACACAACGGTAGCGACTGGAGAGAGAATATTGCAAAGTTTATTGGAAATTCCGGAAAAAATGAATCAGATTCTAAAAAATTCCAGCGAGATTAAAATTTTAGCGGATAAATATAAAAATTATCCTGACTTTTTCTTTTTAGGGAGGGGTGTGAATTACCCTGTTGCTTTAGAAGGTTCGCTAAAACTAAAGGAATGCACTTATATTCACAGCGAAGCGTATCCAGCGGGAGAAATGAAACATGGGGCTATCGCATTACTATCCAAAAATTTTCCGGTACTAGCCATTATGACCAAAAACCAACTTTATGAAAAAATGAAAAGCAGTGTGCAAGAAGTCCGCGCTAGAAACAGCAAAACTATAATAATTGCGACCGCTGGCGACAAGGAAGCTAAAGAATTAGCCGACGATGTTATTTATGTTCCTAATACCATGGAATTACTGGAGCCGCTCTTAAACACCATACCCTTACAATTATTCGCCTACCACGTGGCCGTAGCCCTAGGCCGCGATGTGGACCGGCCGCGCAACCTAGCTAAAAGCGTGACGGTGGAGTAAAAAGAAAACGCCTAGGAATTTCTATCCGACTAAATCCTTTACTTTCCTGACTGCATTTTCCACGCTATCATTTACCACAAAAATTACATTGACACCTTTAGTTATGGCATCCATAACAGAACTGAACTCATCTAATTGTCTTAAGTTCAAAGTTGAAGCAATAGCTAACCTGAAATCATCGCCAGACCCTTGACACCTATTTGCGAGACGTGCTGCCAAATGGGGCAAAACAGGGGAAGGCGGTAAAATATAAGTTAAAATAAGTTCAGAGTCTTTATAAGTTTTTATATACTCTCTCAAGCTTATTAGGCTAGCCGGGCTCTCTTCAACTACGGCTACTTTAGATCTAAGTAAAACTTTTTCCAGGTCTCGCTTTTGAATGCCATACTTACCCCTGTCTGGTCGCTCCATACTTACTACAAAACTATCCTGAGACGCTATGTCTCTAAATGTTGAATCATCAACAAAATGATAGTGTTCGCCGTGATTTTCATAACTTCTTTTAGGTCGAGTAGTGGTGTTAATAACCGTATCAAATCCCAAACCATTTTTAATGGTCTCTTTTCCCACAGCGCCGGGACCAGCTATACCTAAAAGAATTTTTTTAGGTTTTTTTAAAAATAGCGCATCTTTAACTTTAGCAAAAGTAGCTCGCTCAATTATATTAGGAATTTCGTTAGCATTAGTAGCCTCAACACCTAAACTTCTAGCCATGGTAGTCAGAGCTGTTTGCCAGGCAGTATAATCTCTCAGTAATACATCTATATTTTTTTCAACTAAGCTTAAAACCTTCTCAGAATAAAACCTACGCAAAGCAACTAAATCCTTTTGAAACAATGTTTTCGGAGAATTATTTTCCAAATCGTTTGATGATAAAGCATCTTTCATAGTAAATTCATTATACCACAATATCACCAAAAATTGTTTTTAGTTCTTTTGTATTATAATATATCTCTATGATTTCACGGATATATGTAATGCCCAAAAAGGGAGCTAACAGGGTAGATTCATATCTTATTGACTCTAAATTTTCTAAAAAAGAGCTTACCAAGCTTGCCGAGGCGCTTACTAATCCGATTCTTGAGAAATACTATCTAGACGAATTCCCTAAGGTAAAAAATTTCTCTCGGGCGACGGAAATAGGTTATTTACCTGGAGTAACGGACAATATTGCGCACACGGTCAAAGAAGTTGCAGCCGATTTACTTCACTTGAAAAATAAAACTGGTTTTGAAGTCTATACCTCGAAAATTTTCTTCGACGCCACTCCTGCCTATAACCCCCTTATCGAAAGAGCCCATACGGCTAGAGTGGAGAATGGAAAAGTAAACTTACAAATGAAAGCGCCGAAGGTGGTTTTTAAAAAACGAAAACCGGTTATCAATGTGCCGCTTCAGGTTCCGGACGAAGAATTAATAAAAATAGGCCAGGAGGGAATTGCGGACGAGAGCGACCGTCGTCGAGGGCCACTGGCGCTAGATTTATCGGCAATGCAAGCTATTAGAGAATATTTTAAAAAATTAAAAAGAAACCCGACCGATGTCGAGCTGGAGTCCTTGGCGCAAACCTGGTCGGAGCATTGCAAACACACTATTTTCGCCAACCCAATAGACGATATCAAAGATGGTTTGTATAAAACTTATATAAAGGGCGCAACCAATTTAATACGCAAACAAAAAGGTTCCGAAGACTTTTGCGTTTCAGTTTTTTCCGACAATGCCGGGGGCATAATCTTTGATAAAGATTTTTTGATCACCCACAAGGTTGAGACGCATAACGCGCCTTCTTTTTTGGATCCCTTCGGCGGAGCTATCACGGGAATTGTAGGGGTGAACCGAGACACCATCGGATTTGGATTGGGCGCGAAGCCTGTAGCTAACACTTACGGCTTTTGCTTTGGCGAACCGAGAGACAATCGACCACTATATTTAGATAAAAACAAGAGACAGAAAATGCTCTTACCGAGTAGGATTATGGAAGGCGTAATCAAGGGCATTAACGTGGGAGGTAATTGTTCCGGAATTCCAACTCTTTCCGGATTTTTGAGATTTGATGACCGATACCGCGGCCGGCCTTTGGTTTTCGCCGGCACAGTAGGATTAATTCCTCGGAAAATAAAAGGGCGTCTTGCGCATGAAAAAAAGGCAAAAGCGGGCGATTACATAGTAATGGTTGGCGGGAGGGTCGGAGCGGATGGCATACACGGGGCCACATTTTCTTCCGTCGCTACTGATTTGAACTCACCGGCGACGGCCGTGCAGATCGGCGACCCCATCACTCAGAAAAAATTAAGTGATGCAATAATCAAAGAAGCCAGGGAATTAAATTTGTACAACAGCATCACAGATAACGGCGCGGGGGGATTGTCTTCTTCGGTGGCAGAAATGGCCAAGGAGTCTGGCGGAGCCAAAATAAATCTGGAAAAAGTTCCTCTTAAATATCCGGGCCTGCGCTCTTGGGAAATTTGGATTTCAGAATCACAAGAGAGAATGACTCTTGCTGTGCCTCCGAAAAAGTGGAAAACATTTTATGAGTTGATGGAAAGTCGCGGAGTAGAAGCGACAATAATCGGAGAATTTACTGACTCCGGAAAATGTATCGTGATTTATAAAGACAAAAAAATAATGGATTTAGATATGGAATTCCTACATAACGGATTGCCAAAGAAACATCTACACACCTCACCCTCATCTACAGTAGTAGGCTCCCCCCTCTCCTTGCCAAGGAGAGGGGAAAGGGGTGAGGTATATACTAAAATGCTTGAAGAACTGCTTTCGGTAAATAATTTAAGTGGATTTTCTTTTATCTCCGAGCAATACGACCACGAGGTGCAAGCATCTTCAGTGTTAAAACCTCTTTCTGGTCCCGGCCGAATAAATACCGATGCGCAAGTTTTCCGTCCGGTTTTGAATTCAAATAAAGGAGTCGTCTTGTCATCTGGGGTCTATCCTTCATATGGAGATATTAGTACTTATCATATGGCAGCTTGCGCGCTGGATACTGCAATTCGAAATACAATTGCCTCTGGTGGCACTCTTTCACATCTGGCTATACTGGATAATTTTTGTTGGTGCTCTTCAAATGACCAAACACGCCTAGCACAGCTAGCGGACGCTGTAAAAGCTTGTTATGACTATGCGGTTGGCTATGGCACGCCATTCATTTCCGGTAAGGATAGTATGTTCAATGATTTTAGGGGTTATGATGAAAAAGGGAATCCAATCGCTATTTCTGTCCCACCGACACTACTCATCTCCGCTATCAGCGTGATGCCGGACTTTTATAAAACTGTTTCTCCGGAATTTAAAAATGTCGGAGATTATATTTATTTATTAGGAGAAACAAATGACGAGCTTGGGGCAAGCGAATACTTTAAATTTTTAGCTAAGAAAGAAGGAAATAACTCAATAGGAAATAATGTACCGAAAGTTAATCTAGAAAAAAATCTGAAAACCTATCTGGCGCTAGAAAGCGTCATCCAAAAAGAACTCGTGGCTTCTGCAATTTCTGTAACTTCTGGCGGATTAGGTATAGCCCTTACCAAAGCTTGTATTGGCGGCATGTTGGGATGCCAGGTTTCGCTAAACCCCATAGGCAAGACCTATGGGGTAGACGTAAAACTTTTTTCAGAAAGCCAGGGACGAATTCTGGTATCAGTATCGCCGAAAAATGTCAAATCTTTTGAAAAAATAATGAAGGATATTCCTCATACTAAACTGGGAAGAGTAAGCAAAGATAATAAATTAATCATAACTGATGCTGAAAACAAGGTTGTCGATACTAATGTAAAAAAACTTCACACTATTTACCATAGTTTTTCTAATAAGATGAAATAATTTATGGATAGACTACCTAAAAAAGAATAGAAACTAAAGCCCGATTTCTTTGATGAAAGATTCTGTATCTTTTGGGTTTACTTTAATTTCTCTTGATAATTTCCAAATCACTTCAAACTGCGAAGAAAGCATTTGAGCAAATTCTTTGCCCTCTAGTATAAATCCAAAAGTTTCCTTTTTAGAGGAAATGAAAGCCACTTTATCTTCATAAACCCAATAACCCATAGAAAAGTCTATTTCCCTAGGGGCTATTCTTATTTCTCTCAAGAAATCTTCACCGACACCTAGATACGGATGCTTTTTTATATCTACAACCTGCCTTTTGGGCCAGATGGCACGCGTATAGATATTGTTTTTTATACGTTCCTTATTGAACTGCTTGAAGAAATCTTCTCCCAATACCTCGATCATGGATCTTATCGGCCAATACGCTTTAGTTTCCATATTTTTATACAAGAGCATATCTTTTAATATAAACTGCACTTCTTTTTTGCCTTCAAAAAGCTGTAAGCGCGGGCCGAGTGTCGGCAGATTGCCTTTTTGTATTTCCTTAAATGTCCTTTTGAAATTAGATTTTATTTCCTCTATTTCTTTAATTTGTCCGTCCAGAACTATATTTATTTTATCTTCAGGAGAAACAGAAAAAGATTTTCTCCCATCTTTCCGGGATTCTATTATTAACCCTTTTTCCTGTAATTTTTTTAAGAACCCATAAAGGGAAGGGCGGGCTATGCCTGTTTTCTTGGCCATCACTCCTACGGAGTTTTCCCCGTTTTCCAATAAAAATAAAAAGGCTTTTATTTCCTCATTTTGAAGTCCTAGTTTAGCTAAATTTTTGTCTATCATAGCCCTTTATAATACTCTTTTTTTATATGTTGTCAAGTTTGTACAACATTAGTGACATAAATATGCGCCTGTGTAATAATGAACTTTGTGCTATAATCAAAAACATGAATTCAGAAACTAAGAAGAATTGCCAAAACTGTAAGAAAGGATTCGCAATCGAACCGGATGACTTTTCTTTTTACGAAAAGATGAAAGTTCCGCCGCCGACCTTTTGTCCAGACTGCCGGTTTCAAAGGAGGCTCCTTTTCAGGAACAATCGAGTTTTTTTTAAAGCAACCTGCGGTCTTTGTAAAAAGTCAATGCTCTCCATTTACAATAACGAAAGTCCATTTGTCATTTATTGCCGCGACTGCTGGCTGTCTGATAAATGGAATCCGACAGACTATGGAGTAGATTATGACTTGGGTAAGCCATTTTTTGAACAGTGGAAATATCTTCAGCAGAAAGTCCCAAGGGTGAATATGTACCGAGACAACTTCGTCTTGAGCGATTATTGCAATTATGGCCTCGATTTCAAAGAATGTTATTTATTATTTGGCGGGAAGAATAACGAAAGAGTCTACTTCGGCAACCAAGTCGTGAATTCTCGCGACTCCTTAGATATTGCCTTTTCCGAAAAAGTTGAATTTAGCTACGAAAATTTTGAATGCCAGCGAACAAATAATTTATTTTTTAGCTCTTATTCCACCGATTGTGTTGAAAGTTATTATTTAATAGATTGCAAAAATTGCCTAAATTGCATTGGTTGTGTCGGTTTGGTAAATAAGCAATATCATATTTTTAATAAACCACATTCTAAAGAAGAATATCAAGAGTTTGTAAAAAATAATATCGGCAGTTATAAAAATCATCAGGAATCGCTTCAAAAACTCCAAGAATTATCGTTAACTGTACCCCATCGCTATGCTCGTATTTATAAATCTGTTAATTCGGACGGAGACGACTTGTCGGAAGGGAGAAACACCCGTAACTCATACAGCTCAAGACAAATTGAGGATTCCAATTATTTATTTTTTTGCAGAAATCAAAGCAAGGATTGCTATGATACTTGCTTTCAGGGTTTTAACGCCGAGCTTACCTACGAAGTCGGCCATGGCTTCGCCGGATCAAACACGGCTTTTAGCGTCAGAAATTTATACAACCAAAATACGCGCTACAGTGAAGAATGCCAAAATTGTTTGAATGTTTTCGGCTGTGAAGGCCTGCGTAAAAAGCAATATTGTATCTTAAATAAGCAATATACTAAAGAAGAATACGAGAAACTTGTGCCAAAAATTATAGAACATATGAATGAAATGCCTTATGTGGACAATATGGGAGTTGTTTATAAATACGGCGAATTTTTTCCATCCGAACTTTCACCTTTTGCTTATAACGAGACGATTGCGCAAGAGTATTTTCCCTTGACTAAGGCCAAAGCTCTTAAAGAGGGATACATCTGGCAAGATGGGGAAGCGAGAAATTATAAAATTGATATAGAAAATAAAGATATCCCGGACGACATCAAGGACGCCCAAGAAGATATAACAAATAAAGTGATTGCTTGTGAACATGCCGGCAAATGCAAAGACCAGTGCACGGAAGCGTTCAAAATTATTCCGGAAGAATTTAAATTCTACAAGCGAATGAATTTGCCTTTGCCACGACTGTGCCCCAATTGCCGGCATTACGAACGCATCAACCTAAGAAACCCAATGAGACTTTGGGAGAGAGTTTGCATGTGTGAAAAAGACAGCCATTTTCATGGAGAGGAGAAATGTGTAGTAGAATTCAAAACAAGCTACGCCCCCGATCGACCAGAAATAATTTACTGCGAAAAGTGTTATCAACAGGAAGTTTATTAATATTCTAGTGTTTTGCAAAAAACTGCAATAAGAAATTATGAAAAAGAAAAAAGAAAAAATGAATAAACCAAAAATAATAATAATGTCTGGCTACGGACTTAATTGCGAAGAAGAAACAAAATTTGCTTTTGAGTTGGCTGGAGGGGAAGCTGACATCGTACATATCAATGACCTCATAAAGAAACCGAAAATGCTTGCCCAATATCAAATTTTAGCTATACCGGGAGGATTTTCTTATGGAGATGATACAGGTAGTGGAAAAGCTTACGCTAATAAATTCAAAAATCATTTAGCAAAAGAACTCAAAGAATTTTTAGCTCGCGACACTTTGGCTATTGGTATCTGCAATGGGTTTCAAATTATGACCAATCTAGGAATTCTGCCTGGCGCATTAACTTACAATAAAAATGCTAAGTATATTGATCGTTGGGTTGATTTAGAAGTGCCCGCCTTCGCCAAGCCTGCCCGCCAATTGGCAGGCGGGGCTTCGGCGCGGGAACCAGGGCAAGGTCCATGGTTAAAGGGGATTAAAAAATTATCAGTACCGATAGCGCACGGTGAAGGACATTATGTTATTTCTCCAAAAGAATACCCCGAAGGAAAGCAAGCTTCCTACGGGGCAGGTAAAAGAATGCAGGCAAATAATGAGATTGCTTTTAAATACATAAAGGGAGAAATTTATAAATTCCAAAATTTAGAATACAATCCAAATGGCTCGGATTATGACATTGCCGGCGTTTTAGCATATAATGGCAGAGTTCTCGGATTGATGCCTCACCCGGAGCGAGCCATGTTTGCCCATCAGAGTCCGCTCTGGCAGACAAATAAAAAAGGCTCGAAAGAGGGGGCAGGGTTACAAATTTTTAGAAATGCGATTAAATATTTTAAGTGAAAATTAATGAGTGAAACGAATATAATTTTCCTTACCCCTCCCCACTTTTAACACTAATCTTTATTTAACAATTAAAATTTTACAAGCAATGAACTTTAAGTTAGTATCAATATAAATTATTAAAAGTGGGGAGGGGTGGCGATTTATATAGTCGCTACGCTTCTTATAAATCAGCCATGAGTGAACTTAAAGAAAAATGCGGAATTGTAGGCATATATGGTAAAAATTTGCCTCTCTCGCGGCTAGTTTTTTTCGCTTTATTTGCATTACAACACAGAGGTCAAGAAGCATCAGGAATAACCACCAGCGATGGAAAAAAATTTTACACGCATAAAGGCGCAGGACTGGTATCTCAAGTTTATACCGAAAAAGCAATAGAAAATTTAAAAGGACATATCGGCATTGGTCACAATAGATATTCAACTTCAAACGGGGGAGCACTCAAACACGCGCAGCCGGTCGTAAACACTGACTCTTCCTTTGCCTTGGCGCACAATGGCAATCTGCCAAGCGTAAAGGCGCTTGAGCAATTTCTATCTTCAAAAAAATGTTTAAGAAAGGATCGCAGTGATTCGGAGCTTATCACGGACGCTATAAATTTCTATATAAAAAATGGAGATTCGTTACCGAAAGCAGTTCTAAAAGTTTTCCCTTTAATCACCGGCGCTTTTTCTCTGGTGATGATGGACAAAGGCACCTTGGTGGCTGTGCGAGACCCCTTTGGAATGCGTCCACTTTCATTCGGCTCGATTGATGGGGGTTATATTATTGCGTCAGAAACCTGCGCACTTGCTACTATCGGCGCATCATTCAAACGAGAAGTAAAACCAGGAGAAATGATTGTAATAAATAAAAACAGGATTAAGAGCATACAGTTGGCAAAACCAAATCCCAAACATGACATATTTGAATTTATTTATTTTGCCCGCCCAGACAGTGTACTTTCCGGCAAGCTTATTTATGAAGTCAGAAAAAATTTTGGAAAAGCTCTGGCTCGTGAATGTAAACTGAAGGTTGATGCTGTGGTGCCGGTGCCCGACACAGCCACACCTGTCGCCCTCGGTTATGGAGAGGTTTCCGGTTTGCCAATTGAAATGGCATTGGTAAAAAACCGCTACGTGCACAGAACTTTTATTGAGCCGGACCAAAAATCACGCCGGAACAGTGTGGCTCTCAAACTCATCCCTCTCGAGAAAGTATTAAAAGGGAAAAAAATCGCTGTCATTGATGATTCTATTGTGCGAGGAAACACCAGCAAGAGATTGGTAGCGAGATTATTCAAAGCGGGCGCCAAAGAAGTGCATTTCTTGGTATCGTCTCCGCCAATCCGCTTTCCGGATTTTTACGGCATTGATACACCGATGCAAGATGAACTTATTGCCTCGAACAAAACAGTGGAAGAAATAAGAAAATTCTTAGGCGCTACCTCGCTTCATTATTTGTCTCTCAAAGGTTTAATAAAGTCTATCGGACTGCCAAAGGAGCATCTTTGCACCTCTTTTTTTACGGGCGAATATCCGATTGATTTGAAGGAGCGTAAAAATGGAATAAATTATGATGTCCCGAAAAATTAAATTAGTGATTCTTATTTCCGACGCCGGCACTGGCACCAACCTTCAGGCTATAATTGATGGAGTTGAAAAGGGGGAGATCAAAGCCAAAATTTGCGCGGTGATTTCCGACAAAACGAACGCGCCGGGATTGGAACGCGCGAAAAAACATAATTTAAAAATTGAAATCTGCCCGAGTAAAGAAGCTCTGTTGCCACTTTTACAAAAACTAAACCCCGATTATATATGTCTCGCCGGCTGGAAACAAATTATCTTAGATGAAGTCATTCTGGCATATCCGAATAAAATTTTAAATCTGCATCCTGGATTAGTTCCGGACACAATTGATGGCGGTGTTAAAAATCCCGACAGCACAAGCGCATTTTGGAACAAAGGCATGCTCACTACCAAAGCCATCCAGAATTTCTTGGATCAGAAAGCCACTTTTGCCGGTTCCTCCATCCATTTTTTAACTCTCGATTTCGACTTCGGTCCCGTCCTCGGCCGGACCTTTGAAAAAATAGAGTCGGGTGACATTGTCGAAACTCTATATCCACGGTTGAAGAAAAAAGAAAATGAACTTTATGTGGAAGTCTTAGAAAAGCTGACCTCACCCCCAGCCCCTCTCCTTAACAAGGAGAGGGTGGCTGAAGACCGGGTGAGGTACGAGAAAATTTTAATAATTGGCGCGGGCGGGGGAAGAGAGCACGCCATTGGCTGGAAAGTAGCCCAGTCGTCGAGAGCCGGAAAGTTATTTTTTGCCCGAGGTAATGCCGGTACCGCACAAATCGGCACAAATTTGGATATCAAGGATACGGATGTTTCTGGACTTTTAGAATTTGCCAAACGCGAAAAACCTGACCTCGTATTAGTGGTCGCAGATGATCCTCTGGCGGCTGGTGTGGTAGATGAATTTAAGAAAGCTCATCTTCGAGTTTGGGGTCCGACGAAAGCGGCCGCGCAGATTGAGTGGTCTAAGGCGTATTCCAAGGATTTTATGCGCCGGCATAACTTGCCTACTGCGAAATTTCAGGTATTTGACGAGTACGAGAAAGCGAAAGACTATATAAAAAACCAGCCACTGCCAATTGTCATTAAAGCCGATGGCTTGGCTTTTGGCAAAGGTGTAGTTATTTGCAAAAAACTAGAAGAGGCAATCGAGGTACTAGAGGGCATAATGGTTAAAAAAATATTTGGTGACTCGGGAAGCGTCGTGGTGATAGAAGAATTCATGACTGGTCCGGAAATCTCAATTCATGCTTTGTCTGACGGAAAAAATTATAAAATATTTCCCCCGTCACAAGACCACAAAAGAATAGGAGATAATGATACGGGACTAAACACCGGCGGTATGGGGGTGATTGCTCCGTTGCCATTTGTAAATAAAGAGATGCTGAATAGAATAGAAAAAGAAATTATTGCTCCAACTTTGCAAGGAATGGCGGATGACGGGATGCCTTTTGAAGGAATTTTATATCCGGGATTGATGCTGACCAAAGATGGCCCGAAAATTATTGAATTCAACGCCCGTTTTGGCGATCCAGAAGCTCAAACTTATATGCGATTACTTGAAACGGATATCTTGGATATTTTTGACGCCTGTATTGACAAAAAATTAAATGAACTAGAAATAAAATGGAAGAATGAATTCGCCTGCAATATTGCGCTCGCTTCCGGCGGCTATCCAGGCCCATATGAAAAAGGGAAAGTGATCTTTGGTTTAAATTCTCCTCTTGAGGAGTACCCTTCAGGG